>OBLG01000086.1_pt1 | contig 118056 bp, 113 predicted proteins | sample 1517451 | NCBI WGS metagenome assembly OBLG01 (sample SAMN04571694, study PRJEB22368) | human gut metagenome | biome: human gut; material: stool | host: Homo sapiens | place: Luxembourg | collected 2012-06-29
ACCTCTACTAACAGAGTCAGAGTCTGCTGTGCTGCCATTACACCAATCCGCATCAATGTGACTTTTCTCTGCTGTTCTTAAGTTGCCCAGCGAATATTAATTATACTCGGATACAGAGAAAAGTCAATAGGATTTTTTAAAAAAGTTATTTTTTTCATAAATTTTTGGTTCTACCGTTTTATTTTCAAAGTCTATGAATAACTGGAACGCATATCCGTCATCACTGGTATCCCAGACTTCCACATACTTTGGCTGTACTTCAATCAGAATCTCTGTATCTTCATGGCTGTATTTGTTATAACTTTCCCAGAGATGTTCTTTGTATCCCTTTTCAAAGCGTCTTCCCGGTTCTTCGACAACCAGGCCTTTATTCACAGCAATTTCTTCTACCTGCACACCGCTCCAGCATAATAATTGTGATTGCAGTAACATCATCTGCTAGATTTCATCTATATTCCTCTATGCTATATATGTAAATATTTCCAATTGAAATATTTTATCATTTTTCTCTTTTCCAGTACCACCGATAAAGCCCCAGTGCCAGCACCACACAGCAGCTCTCCGCAATCACCGGTGCCCACCAGATCGCTTCTCCTCCAAATACTGCCGTAAGGAACACCAGACTGATCACCAGTGCAACCAGACTCCTTGTAAGCGAGATCATCGTTGCAAATCCGGCCCTTTCTACAGAAGTAAAATATCCGCCAAGGACCACATTGAGTCCCGCAATCAGGAAAGACAGGATAAAGATACGGAACACCCTTACGGAATACTTGATCAACGATGCTTCACTTTCTTTCAAAAACAGTCTTACAATGCCGCCAGCTCCCATATAACATACGACAACTGCTCCTACGGAACCCACAAGAGCCGCCGTGATTCCATATTTCAAAAGCTTTTTATATTTACCCGGTTCATTTTTCCCATAATAGTAGCTGATCAATGGCTGTGATCCCTGTGCAATGCCTGCCATGGACATGACAACGATCGTATTCACATACGAGATGATCGTATAACTTACCAGTGCGTATTCTCCGATGTACTTCAGGATTGCCTGATTAAAGAAGAAGATAATGATTCCACTTGAGAATTCCGTCACGCCGGACGACATACCATTGCGGATCTGACGCCAGATTTCTGACGGCATCAAATGGAACTTCGAAAATCTTATCGTTCCTTTCGGTCCGAGGAAATGCCACAGATACAAGAGGATCACTGCTGCCTGCGAGATTCCCGTAGCAAACGCTGCCCCCCAGACACCTTTATGTAACACCATGACCAAAATATAATCCAGGATACAGTTCAGTACGCTCCCGGACGTTACATAGATTGTCGCAAGTTTTGGATAGCCATCCGTCTTGATCAACGTCTCAAATGAATAAGAGAGAATATATACCATGGAAAATGGTGCAATTGTTCCAATATATGTTTTCGCATAAGAGAGAATATTATCAGTTGCTCCCAGAAATCTGGCAAACGGCTCTAGAAACACTATTACAAGAATTGTGATCAGAACCGATAATGTGCAAAGCAGCACAACATTCTGGGTAAACACTTCATTTGCACGTTCTTTTTCTCCCTGTCCCAGAAGAATCGCCACGATTGTCGAATTTCCCACCGCAAACAGGATAGAGATGGAAAACAGCCCCGTTGTAAATGGCATTGAGATATTGACGGCAGTTAATGCCACTTCTGACACTCCTCTTGCCACAAATATTCCGTCTACCATGGTATAAAGCGAGAATACCCACTGGGCAATGATCGATGGGATAATAAAACGTAAAAAATCACTTTTTAAAGACTTTCCCTCAAGTTTCATTCATAAAACCTCATTTCTTTTTGTTCTTTTCTTTCATTTATAGTTTAAACCTTGGTATAATACTAAGGTCAAGTATCATATTTTCATATACACAGGAGGTTTTCTTATGAATATTTTAATTTTAAACGGAAGTCCACATCCAAATGGTACAACTGCACAGCTTCGTGCCGCATTCGAAGCAGGTGCACTATCTCTTCCAAACAGTAATTATATTGAAGAAGCCGAAAAATCAGGCGCCTCTCTTTCATAGTTCCATCGCACAAAACATATGAAGCAGTTTTACAAAATTAATGAAATATCCAAACTATACAATATCGGACCAGATTCTCTCCGCTATTATGAAAAGCTGGGCCTTCTGGCACCAAAACGCGGGAAAAATAATTATCGGCTATATACTCTTGATGACCTGTGGCGACTGAACATCATCCGCGATCTGCGTCGTCTGGGATTCCCTATGAAAAAGATCCGGGAATATATGGACAACCGAAGCGTAGAAAATACACGTAAACTACTCACGGAAGAGCTCGATGCCATTCATCAGCAGATTCAGGAATTAAATCGCCTGCAGAAAAACGTTGAAGAACGGCTGCAGACATTATCCGGTGCCGAAGACCAGACATTACTTAAAATCCGGCTGCAGACGTTCCCTGACCGCTATTGCCATACATTGAATACACCTTACCATACAGATGAGGAGATGGATCTTCTGGTAAAACAGTTGTTGAATAAAAATACGGAGAATCTTTATATTATCAGCAACCATAACATTGGCTCATTCCTTCCGCTTAAGGAAATCAATAACGGGCAGTATGAAAATTATTCCGGTGTATTTATCATCGATAATTACGGAGAGTATTGTCTCAGTGGCGGCACTTATCTTACATTCACCTACGCAGGGGATTACCGTCAGAATGTTACTTATATTCCAGAACTTTTAACCTATGCAGCCCGTCACGGTCTGGTTCCGGATGGACCTCTTCTGGAGCTGATCTGGGTAGACAACCATCAATCGGCAGATATCAGCGAACATATTACAGAACTTCAATTACGAGTATATCCGAAAGACTGATTTCAAATCTTTCTGTATGAATTGTAACCGCATGTGCCGGACACATAGCAATAAAAAAACGGTCAGTATTCGCATGCTTTTATTTTTTCAGCATACGAATACCGGCCGTTTTTTTATTTCATATTTTTTCTTATGCTATAACTTTCAAGATTTACACCGTAAATGCTTCCGAATTATTACATCTTCTTAATTCTTTCAATCGCTGCAACCGTATTCTCATATGTTCCGAATGCAGTCAGACGGAAGTATCCTTCTCCGCTTGGTCCAAATCCTGATCCAGGAGTACCTACTACATTCGCCTTATCAAGCAGGTAGTCGAAGAAATCCCATGAGGTCATTCCCTTAGGTGTCTCAAGCCAGATGTATGGTGCATTGACACCGCCTGATACGTTGTATCCGGCATCTTTTAAGCCTTCTTTGATGACTTTTGCATTGTTCATGTAATAAGCAACCTGAGCGCTTAATTGCTCTTTTCCTGCGTCAGAATATACAGCCTCTCCTGCTTTCTGGATAATGTAAGATGTTCCGTTAAACTTTGTACCGTGACGTCTTGCCCACAGAGAATGTAACATCACATCTCCGGATTTTACATCTTTTGGAATTACAGTGGCACTCAGACGCACGCCTGTAAATCCTGCATTTTTAGAGAAACTTCTGATCTCGATTGCACAGGTTCTTGCTCCGTCACATTCATAGATAGAATGCGGCACTTCTTTTTCTGAAATATATGCCTCATAAGCTGCATCATAAATGATGACTGCACCGACTTCATTTGCATAATCTACCCATTTCTGCAGCAGTTCTTTTGTAATCGTAGAACCTGTCGGGTTATTTGGGAAGCACAGATAAATGATATCCGGTGTCTCTTCCGGAATCTCCGGTGCGAAGTTCGTCTCTTTTGTACAAGGCATATAGATGACATTACTCCATGTTCCTGTAGCAGCATCATATGTACCTGTACGTCCTGCCATAACATTTGTATCTACATAAACCGGATATACTGGATCACATACAGCGATCTTGCTGTCCTTTGAGAAGATTTCCTGGATATTACCGCAATCTTCTTTTGCTCCGTCGGAAATGAAGATCTCATCTGCATTGATGTCGCATCCTTTTGCCTGATAATCGTTCTTAGCCATTGCACTTCTTAAGAACTCATATCCCAGATCCGGTGCATATCCGTGGAATGTCTCTGCATGTGCCATCTCGTCAACTGCTCCATGAAGAGCTTCAACGATTGCCGGTGCCAGAGGCTGTGTTACATCACCGATACTTAACTTAATAATCTCGGCTTCCGGATGTGCTGCCTGATATTCACGCTGTTTTCTTGCTACTGTTGAGAACAGATAGCTTCCTGGTAACTTCAAATAATCCTGGTTTACTTTAAACATCTTCTTACTCCTTTATCTCTGTAATGTCTATCACGCCGTCGAATACAACTTTTGCAGGGCCTGTCATAAATACATGATTCTTCTCCCGGTCCCATTCGATCTGCAAGTCTCCACCTAATAATTTTACCGTAACACGCGTATCTGTCAAGTTATTTAATATACTGGCTACGGCTACGGCACATGCTCCTGTGCCACATGCAAGTGTCTCACCCGAACCGCGTTCCCATACACGCATCTCTACTGTATTCCGGTCAATGCAATGTACAAATTCTGTATTAATACGTTTTGGGAATCTCTCATGATTCTCGAATTTCGGTCCGATCTTTTCCAGATCCAGATTCTTTACATCATCCACATAGATGACTGTATGTGGATTTCCCATAGATACACCTGTCATATGGTATACCTGTCCATCTACTTCGATTGGCTCATCAATTACTTTTTCATTTTCTGATATGATAGGAATCAGATCTGATTTCAGTTCCGGTTTTCCCATGTCTACTTTGACAAGTACCACTTTTCCATCTTCTACGGTAAGATCCAGATATTTGATTCCGCCAAGTGTCTCTACAGAGATCTGTGTCTTATCCGTAAGTCCGTAATCATAGACATATTTTGCCACACACCGGATCCCATTTCCACACATCTCACCGCGGGAACCGTCTGCGTTATACATCTCCATCTCAAAATCAGCTACTTCGGACGGATTGATCATGATCAGTCCATCCGATCCAATTCCGAAATGTCTGTCACTTACATATCTCGCCACCGCCGGCGGGTTTTCTATCTTTTCTTCAAAACAGTTCACATAGACATAATCATTGCCCAGTCCCTGCATCTTTGTAAACTTCATGCATTTCTCTCCTTTTATTGTCCCACATATTACTCTGCCATAATGCTCAGTACCATCTCTGCTGTTTCAACCATATTCGTCCCGCTGTCCATGCTGCTTTTCTGAAGATACCTGTGTGCTTCTTCCTCCGACATATTATTACGTGTCATCAGAAGTTCTTTTGCCTTTCTGATCGTCTCCTGCTGCTTCGGATCTCTGTTTTTCAGTTCTTTCCTTCGTTTCTTACGTCTCCGGTCCATGGATTGCAGCATCATATTCACAGTATTCAGAAGATCATATACTTTAATCGGCGTAGAAAGGCCTACGATTCCTTCCACATCACCACTGCTCCATTTGTCCTGTGATGCTACCAGAAGCATTTCAAATGACTCTGGTAAATATTCACGAAGCTGTGTATACATCATATCTTTCATCCGATAACCGCAGACCACGATCCCATCGTCTACAGTATCTGCATAATGCATGGCCTGCGCACCGGTGGTACACACACCAATTACATCCATGCCTCCTCTGACCAGCAGGTTTCTGATATTGGTTGCATTATCTTTATTCGGGAATACAACAATAAGCCCTGTCACTTACGCCACCTCCTGTCAGATACTCTTTTGCCCGTTCCTTTTTGTGCAAAATCTGTATTACAGTAAGTGCAGGTATTTTTCAAGTTCCCAGTCTGTAATCTGGATTCTGTAATCCTGATACTCAGATGCCTTAGCTTCTATATATTTTCTTGATAGGTCTTCTCCTAATATCTCCTGGATAAATGTATCCTTCTGAAATTCTTTTGCTGCCTCTATTAAACTTCCCGGCAATTTTTCAATTCCGAAAATCTTGCGCTCTTCATCTGTCATCTCATATACATTACGGTTTACTGCCTTCGGCGGCATCGTTCCTTCCTTGATTCCGTCCAGTCCTGCTGCCAGGCATACCGCCAGTGCAAGATATGGGTTAGCCGACGGATCCGGGTTACGAAGTTCGACTCTTGTATACTCCCCTCGTGTTCCCGGAATACGGATCAGAGGTGTACGGTTCTTTGCAGACCATGCAATATATACCGGAGCTTCAAATCCAGGGATCAGGCGCTTGTACGAGTTAACACTTGGATTCGTGATAAAAGTCAGTGCCTTCATGTGTTTCATAATTCCGCCGATAAAGCAATATGCTTCTTTGCTAAGTCCATATTCATCACTGGCATCCTGGAATACATTGATTCCGTCTCTGCTAATAGACATGTTCAGGTGCATACCAGAACCATTGATCCCGAATTTCGGTTTTGGCATAAATGTTGCATGTAACCCATGACGTTTTGCGATCGTCTTAACTACAAGTTTAAATGTCATAATATTATCTGCGGTCGTCAGCGCCTCATCATAACGGAAATCTATCTCATGCTGCGCCGGAGCCGCCTCATGATGGGAAGATTCAATCTCAAATCCCATATCTTCCAGCGTCAACACCATATCACGTCTTGCATTCTCACCAAGGTCCAGAGGCCCGAGATCAAAATATCCGGCACTTTCATGTGACAGCGTGGTCGGCAATCCGTCATCATCTGTATGGAACAGGAAGAATTCCAGCTCAGGTCCGACATTAAATTCGTATCCCATCTCTTTCGCATCTTCCATTACTTTTTTCAGGATATATCTCGGATCACTTTCATAAGGCGTTCCATCTGGTTTATACACATCACAGATCAGTCTGGCAACTTTTCCCTGCTGCGGTCTCCATGGAAATATCTCAAATGTATTCAGATTCGGATACAGATACATATCCGACTCTTCTACTCTTGCAAAACCTTCTATAGATGATCCATCAAACATGATTTCATTATCCAGTGCTTTTTCCAGCTGGCTTGTGGTTATCGCGATATTTTTCATGGTTCCGAAAATATCCGTAAACTGCAGCCGGATAAATCCTACATCCTCTTCTTCTACCATTCTCAATATATCTTCTCTTGTGTAATTGTTCATTCTATCGACCTCCACTCAATACACGTCTTTCATATCATGACATCTGCATTCTATTGTTCTTCACTGCTTCTTAGATGCATTTACATAGCATCTATGATCTGCTGTGCAAATGCATCTAAGTTATCTTCCTGATCCGCTTTTAATGTAGATTTGATCGACAGTTTCTGATCGAGTACCGTCATATTTTTCATCTCTTCTAACTGTTTTACGATCTGCTTTCCTGCTGTTGCAGCCCAGGTTCCGTTATCCATAACAGCAACCGTTCTGTTCTGTACAGCCAGCGCCTTCATGTGCGCCAGCAGATTTTCGATCGGTGGATAGATGCCTCCGTTGTATGTCGGGCATGCGATCACCACATGGCTGACACGGAAGATCTCGGCGATCAGTTCTGATACATCTGTCTTGGATGCATCATAGACTGCAATATTTTTTACACCTTTTGCACCAAGCTTTGCTGCCAGTGCATCTGCTGCCTGCTCTGTATTTCCGTAAATAGAACCATAGATAATGGCAACAGCCTGGTCTTCCGGCTCGTATTTGCTCCACTTATCGTGTTTCTCAATAAAGTAATTCAGATTATTTCTCCATACCGGTCCGTGAAGCGGGCAGATCATCTGAATATCCAGCCCTGCTGCTTTTTTCAGAAGTGCCTGTACCTGTATGCCATATTTTCCTACGATATTCGTGAAGTATCTTCTTGCATCATCAATCCAGTCCTTTTCGAAATCAACCTCGTCGTTGAACAGATTGCCGTTCAATGCGCCAAATGTTCCGAATGCGTCTGCAGAGAACAGGATCTTCTCCGAATCTTCATAAGATACCATAACCTCCGGCCAGTGTACCATCGGTGCCATCACAAAATGAAGGGTATGATTTCCAAGTTCCAGCGTGTCGCCTTCTTTTACCACAACCTGTCTGCCTTCCAGATCTGCATCAAAGAACTGGCTGATCATCTGCATGGTTTTTACATTTCCAACTACTTTTGTCTCTGGATATAACTCCAGAATTCTCTGGATATTGGCACAATGATCCGGTTCCATATGCTGTACGACAAGGTAATCTAATTTCCCGCCGTTTAATGCATAAGCTACATTTTCAATAAATTGTTCGGATGCGGATGCATCTACTGTATCCATCAGGGCATTCTTCTCATCTTTAATCAGATATGCATTATAGGATACCCCTCTTGGAATCGGGAATAAATTCTCGAATAAGTTTAATCTTCTGTCATTTGCGCCCACCCAGATCACGTGATCTGTTACATTTCTTGTACATTTCATAGTTCATTCCTCCTCGTCACATAATATCACATTTTTTACCACATTAACGCACAAACTTTTAGAATTTACGCATTATTTTTAATACAATTTTTCCAGTATTCCGATTTTCTTTTTTTGTGTTATAATCTAACAATATGAAAAGAATATCTGACCGGCTTTCGGAGAAAGGAGCAACATTGAAAAAAACAGCAAAAACCGACAATTCATCTGACCCTAAGACTTTATGCTATAATATTCTTTCTACTATCTGTATCCTGACACTGGCAACGGTTCTGGCTTTCTCATTTTTTCATATTACCAGAAGCGATCCTGCCAATATTGCACTTATTTATATTCTTGCTCTTATTATCATTGCCAGAATTACCAGTGGATATGTTTTTGGTATTATTTCTGCTTTGTTTTGTGTTATATTCATCAACTGGTGCTTTACATATCCTTATTTTAAAGTTAATTTTCAGATCAGCGGATACCCTGTCACATTTGTATTTCTGCTTTCCATTTCACTGATCGTATCCACATTGACAACACAGTTAAAGAAACAGGACAAAATGATTCTGGAAAGAGAGCGTGCGATCAATGAGGCAGACAAAGAACGGATACGTGCCAATCTTCTGCGGGCAATCTCTCATGATCTTCGTACACCGCTTACTTCTATTATAGGCTCTTCGGATTCTTTTATAGAAAATTATCAGAATCTGACTGATCCGGAAAAGCAAAGTCTTGTATCGTCTATTAACGAAGATTCACACTGGCTTTTGAATATGGTCGAAAATCTTCTGTCTGTCACAAGAATTCAGGATGATACCGGAACTGTTAAAAAAGAGGACGAAGTCGTAGAAGAAGTCGTTTCCGAAGCAATCATCCGATTAAAGCGGCGGCTTCCGGATATTGAAATTCACGTAAGCGCTCCGGAAGATGTCCTGATCATTCCGATGGATCCGCTTCTTATCGAACAGGTTCTAATGAATCTGATGGAAAATGCTTTTGTTCATTCCGAAAGCGACAGGCCTATCGACCTTCGTATTACAGAAAACCCGGATACCGTTACCTTTCATATCATAGATTATGGAAAGGGTATTGACGAACAGACCATCCCACTGATTTTAAAAGGCGAATATACAGCCCCACGTACATCGGATACCCACCGTGGCATGGGAATCGGTCTTTCTATCTGCAACACTATTGTCCAGGCACATGGCGGAAAAATTGCCGCACATAATCATGCAGATGGCGCTGAATTTCTATTTACATTACCAAAGGAGGATACTTAATCATGAATGACAGCTATTCTATTTTGATCATAGAAGATGAAAAAAATATTCTGGACTTCATGTCCAGAACATTAAAGGCCAATGGATATAAAACAACTACCGTCACTTCCGGGAAGGCCGGATTGTCCATTATCAATTCACAATGTCCGGATCTGATCCTTTTGGACCTTGGACTTCCGGACATGGATGGAAATGATATCATAGCTTCTGTCCGCGAATGGACCAGTTGCCCGATCATCGTCATTTCAGCAAGAACCGGAGAACATGATAAGGTGGCCGCTCTGGATCTTGGTGCCGATGACTATATCACCAAGCCATTCGGCACTTCGGAACTGCTTGCCAGAATCCGTACTTCTTTACGTCACAGCAACCGTATGGCATCAAACTCGCCTCTTTATATCCGTCCTTACAAATGTCAGGGACTTATACTTGATTTCGAAAAAAGAATGCTGACTCTGGACGGCGAGGAGATACATCTGACACCTGTAGAATACAAAATTGTTGCCTACCTTGCGCGCAATTCCGGAAAGGTTATGACCTATGCTTCTGTAATGGCAAATGTATGGGGACCTTTTACCGACAACAATAATCGTATTCTGCGTGTAAATATGGCCAATATACGCCGCAAAATAGAACGGAATCCATCACAGCCACAGTTTTTATTTACCGAAGTCGGTGTCGGTTATCGTATGTGCGAAGATGAGAATGAAGTGTAATTTACTGCTCTATCTGCCGGGTACCCTTTTATATATACGATTGCTAAGAATGTGTTAAGGAACCCTGTCGGGTCTATACATTCACTTTAAATGTGTTATTATAGTTAATGAAGTGGCATATCGAAAAGAAAAGCCTCATTCATTATTCTCTCAAAAAAGGATGCAAATTGATGCATCCTTTTTTACTATCTGTATTTATTTCCTGTATTTATTTCGAATTGATATTCAAAATGAAAAGGGTAGATAATACCAGTGCAAATCCCAGAATATCTATTGCCGGGAATGCAGTTCCTAAAAAGATCGCCGCCACGATCGTTGCCGCTACCGGCTCCACGCTTGATAATAATCCTGCATATACTTTTCCGATTGTTTTTGTGCGGCTTATTCCCTTGCACACATTTTATACATGCCAGATATCTCTGTTATACTCGGCGATCGTACGATCTGATGAGAAGAATCCTGCTTTTGCAATGTTCACGATCATCTTCTTTGCCCATGTCATACGGTCTTCGTAATCTGCAAATACTCTTTCTTTTGTCTGAATGTAATCTTTTACATCCAGAAGTGTCATGAACCAGTCTTTCTGGATCAGTTCTGCGTGAATCTCAAGAAGTGTACGCACATCACCGATTTTCAGCATCTCAGGGCTGATAATGAAGTCTACCCACTTACGGATGTCTTTGTCATTGATATAGTAATCTGCTGCCACATAGTCTGATTTTGCATAGTGCTCGATTACCTGGTCGCTGCTCTCTCCGAAGATATAAATATTCTCGTCCCCGACAAGCTGATGGATTTCTACATTTGCACCGTCCTCTGTTCCAAGCGTTACAGCACCGTTCAACATGAACTTCATGTTACCTGTTCCACTTGCTTCCTTAGATGCCAGTGAAATCTGCTCAGATACTTCGCATGCCGGGATCAGTTTCTCTGCCATTGTCACATTGTAGTTCTCTACCATAACAACCTGCAGGTACGGTGCCACTTCCGGATCATTCTTGAGCAGTTCCTGTAAGCACAGGATTACATGAATGATGTCCTTTGCAATAATGTAAGCAGGTGCTGCCTTGGCACCGAAGATCATTGTAATCGGTCTCTTTGGTTTATTTCCGGCTTTGATATCCAGATATTTGTAAATGATATACAGGACATTCATCTGCTGTCTCTTATACTCATGGAGACGTTTGATCTGAATATCGAAGATTGCGTTGTCGTTCAGTACAACTCCGGATTCTTTTTCCAGATATTCTTTTAATGCTGTCTTATTCTGCTGCTTAACATCCAGAAGCTCGTTCAGTGCTTCTTCGTTATCGATCTGTGCAAGAAGTCCTTCCAGTTTGGAAGCATCTTTACGGAACTCACCGACTCCGTATTTATCCATCCATTCTACCAGTTTCTTATCACAGTGCATCAGCCATCTTCTGAATGTGATACCATTGGTCTTATTGTTGAATTTCTCCGGATAAATGTCATAGAATGGCTTCAATTCTACATTTTTCAGGATCTCTGTGTGAAGTGCTGCAACACCATTGACACTGAATCCGTAATGCATATCCATTCTTGCCATGTGTACACGGTTCCACTCGTCGATGATCTGCACATCTTTGTTATCATATTTTGCTGCCACTCTTGCTGCCAGTTCACGGATGATCGGCATTAAGTGCGGAACAACTGCCTCCAGATAGTCGATCGGCCATTTCTCCAGTGCTTCTGCAAGGATCGTATGGTTCGTGTATGCACAAGTATTTGTCACGATCTCGATTGCTTTATCCATAGAGATTCCTCTTGCTGTCAAAAGACGGATCAGCTCCGGAATTACCATAGACGGATGTGTATCGTTGATCTGGATTACAACGTGTTTGTCAAGTTCTTCCAGTGAATAGCCCTTTTCTTCACATTCTTTTAAAATGAACTGTGCACCATTACTTACCATGAAATACTGCTGATAGATACGAAGCAGTTCGCCCTGTTTGTCACTGTCGTCCGGATAGAGAAACAGCGTCAGGTTCTCACGGATATCATTCTTGTCAAATGAGATTCCGTCGCCTACGATATTTTCATTTACAGATTCGATATCGAATAAGTGAAGTTTGTTGGTTCCATTTTCATATCCGGTTACATCGATATCGTATAATTTTGAATGCAGGCTGAAATCTTTGAATGGTACATCGAATCCGATTCCTGTATCAGTAAGCCAGCTTGTATTCTGAATCCATGGGTTTGGAGTCTCTTTCTGTTTGTGATTTTCAAATACCTGTTTGAACAGTCCAAGGTGATAGTTCAGTCCGATTCCGTCTCCTTCCAGACCGAGTGTTGCAATGGAATCTAAGAAGCATGCTGCCAGTCTTCCAAGTCCGCCGTTACCAAGTGACGGTTCCGGTTCTACTTCTTCGATCTCGCAGATGTCTTTTCCATTTGCTGCAAGAAGCTCTCTTACTTCATCGTATACGCCAAGGTTGATCAGGTTGTTGGATAACAGTTTTCCGATCAGGAATTCTGCTGATATATAATATACTTTTCTTCCTTTTTCGGAAATATTTCTTCCTTTATCTGCTGCAGCTTCTTTTACTGTGTTAAGAAGTGCTGCGTAAATCTCTTCATTCGATGCATCTTTGATTGCTTTGCCAAGTGTCTGCTGTAACTTTTCTGAGAAATTCATAATTAACCTCCTGAATGTGTGCTGTCGCATGATTGTTTTTAATATTGATCTGAATCTTTGTTTCATCAGTTTTCTTTTGTTTTACACTGATATTATAATAGGATTATACATTTTATCTCTTGCATCATAGTAGTAAAAAGTAATACAATACTATCAAATATACAACTTTTTGATCATCCCAATTACTTCAGAAAGGACTTATACACATCCATGAACACACTTACCTATGAAAACCTCCATGAAACCAAAAAACACGTCAGCTTCCAGTTTCCATACAATACCTATCTGTGCTCCATCCCGCTGGACTTCACACAGGTTCCGCTTCACTGGCATAACGACGTGGAGATCATTGTAATAAAAAAAGGCTGCGGCATCATTTCTGTTGATACCAAGCCCAGAGTTGTAAAAGCCGGCGACATCGTCCTTGTCCGTCCGGGTCAGCTTCACTCCATCTCCCAGCATGGGAAAGACTGTATGGAATATGAAAATATCCTGTTCCAGACCAGTCTTTTATATTCTGCGGATTCCGATCCCCGGACAGTTGGATATTTCCAGCCATATTTTTCACTGGAATATGAACTTCCATGGCTCTTTGACGATACCTGTTTCTTCCATGAAGCACTTTCTTCCTGTATTGATGCGATCGATGATCTCTGCAGCAAAAAACCTGATTATTACGAATTATCGGTAAAAGGGCATCTGTTTCATTTCTTTTACCTATTATTCTCTTCTCAGGGAGCACCGGTCACTTTCAACCGGGATAAATCTCTGGATAAGGTAAAACAGATCGTGTCCTACATTGAATCACATTATACAGAACCGATTACCGTTCAAAGTACCGCTGATTATCTGGGCTTTTCCGAATCTCATTTTATGAAATTCTTCAAGCAGCATCTGCACACAACATTCACCAGCTATCTGAATGGCTACCGGCTTACCATTGCCGCCAGGCTTCTGCTCACGGAAGATGACAGCATCCTGTCCATCTCGGAACGCACAGGATTCAATAACCTGTCCTATTTTAACCGGCTGTTCAAAAAAGAATATCAGATGTCACCAAGAGCATACAGGAATCGCTAAATAACCAGTAATATAGAAAAGGGGCCGCATATAAGCGGCCCTTTTATGAAATCCTACTCAACCTCTTCCGGTTCCATACTTCTCATATGTTCCCCGTCTTTTTTAATCTCATATTTCTGATTATATTCATTCAGATATGTTTTATATTCAGAACTGTCAGAAGGATATACCTTCGAATCATGGATATGTGTATCCATATTCTCTTTGCCACTGTTCATAAGTGCAACCATCGCACTTGCACAGTGAGCTGCAATACGGTTAAAACTGTTCAGGATATCCGTAAATACAGTTCCTTCTTCCAGACCACATCTACCACTGCTCATACGTTCCACATGACGCATCTTCAGTTCATCACAAAGTGTTGTAATAACCATACCAAGCGGTGCTACTCTCTGCGCCATCTCTTTATCATTCTCAAGGAATGCCTTGCATGTAAGATTGATTTCTTCACGTACTGCTTCCATAACAACATTCAGTTCGTCCCATGCATCTTCTGAGAACTGTGTCTTATTCTCATGCATATCACTGGACATATATGCAATATAAGAAGCATGATCTCCGATACGTTCAAAGTCATTGATCGTATGCAGATAAAGTGAAACCTGTCTTGTCTGTGCTGTATTCATCTCATGCTTTGTCAGCTTGATCAGATAATCTCCCAGGCGGCTTTCATATTTGTCGATCAGGTCTTCTTTTCTCTGAACCTTGTCAAACTTGCTCTGCTGATACTCATTCAGAAGGTTCATTGCACGGTTGACATTCTTACGAAGCTTCTTCGCCATGCCACTCATTGCTCTGTGACACTGTCCGATTGCCAGTGCCGGATAATCCAGAAGACGTTCTTCCAGAAGATCGAAATCCGCTTCGTCTTCCAGTTCTTCTGCGCTGTCTTTTACCAACAGACATACCAGTTTTTCAAGCTTGTTAATGAACGGAAACAGAATACATACCGTTACCAGACGGAATACCGTGTTCCATAATGCAATTGCTACCGGCGACATGATATTGTCCATAAAATCAAAATGAACAAATGCATTGATCGTATAGAATGCAATCGACCAGATCAGCATTCCAAAGGTATCATTCAATAAGTACACAAGAGCTGTTCTCTTACCATTCTTGTTAGCTCCGATCGCTGAGATCAGTACCGGACAGGATGCTCCGACACCAATACCAAGAATGATCGGGAATGCACTTGAAAATGTAAGGATTCCTGTTACCGATAATGCCTGTAATACACCGACTGTCGCAGATGCACTCTGAAGGACTGCCGTAAATGCAATACCTACCAGGATACCTGCGATCGGATTCGAGAACATCGTCAGCATATCAATGAACACTTTACTCTCTCTTAATGGTATAACCGCACCACTCATTGTCTGCATGCCTGTCATCAGGATTGCAAAACCAAGCATAATGTTACCGATGTTCTTGTGTGTCGTTCTCTTACAGACCATCCGCATGATCGTACCGATCACTGCCACAACTGCCGCTATCGTTGCAGAGGATAAAATTTTCGCAATTCCATTGGATCCCTCAATATAAGAAAGACATAAGATCCATCCGGTGATACTGGTACCGATATTGGCTCCCATGATGATACCGATTGCCTGTTTCAACTTCATCATACCGGAGTTAACAAAACCGATGACCATAACTGTCGTCGCGGAAGATGACTGAATGACACTGGTTACTCCCGTACCAAGTGCTACTCCTTTGAGCGGTGTGTTTGTCATTTTATAAAGGAATGCTTCCAGTTTGTTACCGGCAACCTGCTTCAGTCCGTCTCCCATCAGGGACATTCCGAACAGGAACAACGCAACTCCGCTTAACAATGACAATACCATAGAAAATATTTCCATAATTTTCTCCTTTGTTGTCAGCTTATTTTACACTCACTTAACATTCTTTTAAAATATTCTTAACTTTTCCTTTCTTATTATGTCACGTTAAACGTTTGATTACAATCGTATATTTACCGGAAATTGTATTTTTTCACATCACGTAGAAAAATGAATCCCGTCAATTCCTTTTTTTTCATCAATTTATCCAAAAATTACGTTCTTATTTTATCATTCTTGCCTTGCACTCAACCTCAGAATAAGCTATCATTTTGTCTATATGGGTAAATGTTTATACGGAGGAATATATTTGTGAGAAAAAAGGAACAGGAACACCTGATACAGACCGTCTATCCGGGTTCTATTGCTGAAGAACTGGAAATCGAACCCGGCGATGTACTGTTAAAAATAAACGGACAGAAAATTGAGGATGTCTTTGATTATCGTTATCTGATGAAAGATGAATATGTCGAAGTCCTGATCCGCAAGCCTTCCGGGGAAGAATGGCTTTTGGAAATCGATAAAGAGTACGACGATGAACTTGGAGTTGAATTCGAGAATGGACTGATGAGTGAATACCGCTCCTGCAGTAATAAATGTATGTTCTGCTTCATCGACCAGATGCCTCCGGGCATGCGTGAGACTCTGTATTTTAAGGATGATGACTCCCGTCTTTCATTTCTGCAGGGAAATTATATCACCATGACAAATATGAAGCAGGCAGATATTGACCGCATCATCCATATGCAGCTCGCACCGATCAATATCTCTGTACAGACAACCAATCCAGAGCTCCGCTGTAAGATGCTGCATAACCGGTTTGCCGGAGAAAAGCTAAAATTTCTGCAGGATCTGTATGAAGCACATATTGAGATGAACGGTCAGATCGTATTATGTAAAGGCGTAAATGACAAAGATGAATTAAAACGTTCTATTGAGGATCTTTCCAGCTATCTTCCTTTTATGAGAAGTGTATCCGTTGTACCTGCCGGACTTACAAAATACCGTGAAGGTCTCTATCCGCTGGAACTCTTTTCAAAAGAAGAAGCCGGTGAAGTCATTGATATGATTGAAAGCTATCAGCCAAAATTCTATGAAGAATATGGTCTGCACTTCATACAGGCAAGTGATGAATGGTATATTCTTGCCGAACGTGATTTTCCGGAAGAAGAACGCTATGATGGATATATCCAGCTGGAAAACGGAGTTGGCATGATGCGTCTTTTAAAGACAGAATTCCATGACGCTCTGGAAGCTCTGAAGCAGAATGACAACTATGAGACCTGGAAAAATGAGACCTGCCGTACACTTACCATTGCAACAGGCAAGCTTGCCTACAGTACCCTTGCCGGATTCGCAGAGGAGATCATGAAAGCATTTCCATATATTAAGATCAATGTATTTGCGATCCGCAATGATTTCTTTGGCGAGACTGTTACCGTATCCGGTCTGATCACCGGTCAGGATCTCAAAGCCCAGCTTCTGGAAAAGAAAGCCTCCGGCACCGATCTTGGTGACACACTTCTTATCACATGCAATATGTTAAGAAGCGGCGAACAGGTATTTCTGGACGATATGACGGTACAGGAACTGGAAGATGCATTAGATATGACTCTGGTCGCCGTAGAAAACCAGGGACAGGAACTTATCGAAGCCATGCTCAATCATCACTATACAATGCAGCGTGACAATGATACAGACAGCTTTGTATACGTAAAAGGTTATAACTCATAGCACAAACGAAAACATACTTTCATTAGCAGGATTAAATTTTTCAGACAACACCAACAAAGAAAAAATACCGCAGCTTTTTCAAAATTTGAAAGCTGCGGTATTTTTTCCATTATGCCGGATTTACATGAATCATAATATGCTTTGTATTCGGAAACTTCTTTTCTACATTGTCGTGCACATCCTCTGCAATTGCATGCGCATCTTTCAACGAAAGTGTTCCATCTACTGCAATCTCTGCATCGATATACACCTTGTTGCCGAACATTCTCGTTCTTAACAGATCCAGTCTTTCTACTCCCCGGCTCTTTCTGATATAGTCTGCCAGTATCTCTTCATATTCTTCACTGCATGAAGTATCCAGCATCTTATCCAGTGCATCTTTGAAAATATCAAATGCTACTTTCAGGATAAAAATACAGATAACTACACTTGCCAGCGGATCCAGCACAGGAAATCCAAGCATTGCACCACCTATACCAATCAGTGAACCAACGGAAGAAAATGCATCTGATCTGTGATGCCATGCATCTGCCATGAATGCTGCGGAATCTAGAATCTTCGCATAATGTCTGGTATACCAGAACATCCCCTCTTTTGTAAGAATCGACACGATAGCTGCCACAAGTGCGATCGTTCCCGGTGCCTGCAAATGACTGTAATCACCGGCTATGATCGTCTTCACACCACTCATTCCAATACCAATACCCGTTGCAAGAAGAATGGCTGCAAGCACCATCGATGCTACACATTCCAATCTGTCATGACCGTATGGATGTTCGCTGTCCGCCGATTTCTTAGATAATTTTACCCCGAGAAATGCAATGAATGTGGCAAACACATCCGATAATGAATGAACCGCATCGGATATCATGGCTCCCGAATGTCCGATAATTCCTGCCAGCAGTTTGAACGCTGTCAGAATGACATTTCCAAGAATTCCCACGGTTGATAAATGATTGATCATTTTCTGTTCATTTAATTGTTGTTTTTGACTTGTCATAAGATAACCTCCATTTTTAATAATGTCATGTCTCCTATGGCACCTAAGGTAAGACTACTGTTCCTCCGTATTCTATTTACAAGACTGCTTTTTGCAAAAAAATACACCTGTGGAACTTTCTACTTACTGTCCCACAGATGTATGATATATCGTCTCATCTGCTGCCGGTAATCGACCGGCCCGGCATGCACATCATTTTTCTCGATTTTATTCTTATAAAAAATGAATGTAGCCTGATCAGTTTGTACTGTTATCCCTTATCCGTATTGGATATATTCAGTGCAAAGAGATTCTATATATAATATTCGATTTTCATGAAAAAGTCAACTGCTTTTTCCGGTTTTCATTCTCTTTATAACCTCTTAAGCTCTTCTTAACATATTATCTGTTTATCATTGTTCACTGAGTACCGTTAATGCCCGAAAATAAAGACTTTTTCCACTTTATCTATTTATCATTGTTCACTGAGTGTCATGCAATTTTGGACAAATTTTGGACAAAATTAAAATGCATTTGCAATCGACAGCATTTCTTTTTGCTTCGTATCTTCCATAACATGACTATATAGATCCATCGTGATTGCTAATGAACTATGTCCCATAATCGTTTTTAATACCTGGGGCGGCATTCCCTCTTCTATCGCACGTGTTGCAAATGTATGCCGGAACACGTGCGGCGTAATATCCGGGAACTCTTTTCCATCCTGTCTGATTTTCTTTATAACTTGTCTGATTTCATATTTAATAGTATCCTCTTTTAGCGGATCACCTTTTTCATCGCAAAACAGGTATCCATTAATATTTGTCACTTTAAATCCCCAGAAGTGTCTTTGCGCTTCTATGTATTTGATCATATCCGGCGTTAATGGAATGTCTCTGATAGATGTTTTCGTCTTCGGTGTATCTTCTACCATTCCAACACCTGTAATAGTTTTCATTGTATGCCGGATATGCATCACATTATTTTTACGGTCAATATCTGAATACTTTAATGCTCTTATTTCTCCATTTCTCAATCCAGTACGTAATAGAATCGCAAATAAATTGTATAAATAGCTGTCCTTAGCATACTCCATAAACAACGTTTGCTGTTCTCTTGTCAGTGCTATTCTCTCTTTCTTTGCCTTGGTTTTCTTCGGTATTTCCGCACCCTCAGCCACATTTTCACCGATTAGTTTTCTTTTCTTCGCTGCTGCCAAACTTCCATGTACAATACAGGAGATAACCACCATTGTTGATTTACTGTAGTTGCGTTTCTTCTGGATACGCTTATACATCTTCTCGATGATATCCAATGTCAAATCTTGCAACTGTATTCTTCCGATTTCATCTTTAATAGCTGAATCGTACATATCTGTGTAAGTCTGCCATGTACCTCTCTTTCGATAGACCTTTACATTATCTTCAAGCCATTCCTGCATCCATTCATCGAAAGTCATATTCTTCCGGGCGATGTACTGACCGTGTTCTACCTGGTACCTTGTCTCTGTCATTTTCTTCTGCGTCTCAGTTATATTCTTCCCATGTACAATATAGGTTTCACCTTTATACATGAAACGTCCCTCAAAGCCATCACTCCGCTGTCTGATTCCTTTCGGAAGCTTTCTTCCTCTCTTATCAACTGCCATGTACTTCTCCTTTCCAAAACATCCGACATTTACCTTTATAGAATAGGGCTATGAGCCTTTAACCGCCTATCACAGTCCTCTTTATTACCTCTACATAGTTTTTATACATAGCATACTATCTAAAGCTTAAAACTGAATCTATGAACCTCTCTATTCTTCTGCTGCCAGTTTTCTTACAAACGCATAGATCATATTAATTGCTTTCTCTGCCTCGATACCCTCTACCGTCTTAACAATGAATTTCTTCTTGCTCTCCATCTCCTGTGTATGAGTTTCTCCGGCTGAATCTGTGTTACTATCTCCGGCCGGCTCCTCTTCCGTAATATCATCAGTATCCAATGTATCTATGGTCTTGGCCAGCTTCTGTTCGAATCCTCTCACGTAATCATGAGCAATTGAAGAGTTCTGATAAATCCGATTACGGTTCATCATAAACAATGCCCCGTCATTTACTGATTTTCCTACAATATCGGAATTCTCCTGTACTACTTCCAACGTATAGAGAACCTTATCAAGATCCATTAATATTCCAGAAAGCTCTCCGATTGCTTCTGTCTCTCTTCGCTTCATATCTCTGATGATTTCGGTTGCCATTGTTGTTCCTGTTGTGTTTTCTTTTTTACTCATATCTGTATTCTCCTTATCTTCCTGTAAATGCTTTACTTATTAGTCTCTTTCACCTTTGTTGCTTGCTTCTGTTCTTCTACATTTTTGTATGTTACTGCAATAAAAAATCCCTCTTTGGTTAAATATTCCATTGTAAAATCTCCGATTCCATAAGCATTCTGATATCTGGAATCTGCTCTGTCTGCAAATTCAACAGCCCCACTTCCCAGTAGTCTTATCGCTTCGCTTTTTGGAATCACATCCTTATTACCGATAAGACATGAATTTTTATCAAATAGTGCTGTTGCTGTTAATTTATTCATCATTTTTATTCCCACTCCTTCAAAAAAGTTTTTATGAATGTACGCAAATACTTGATCGTGTCTGTATCTTCTATGTTTTCAATCATTTGTCGCAATTCTTCTTTATACTCCGTCACTTCTTTATTCTGCTTCATGCTCTCACCGCCCTTTATTTTTCTTTCAAATGTGTCACGTATATATGTATCAGCTTCAACCACTGCAGATTATTGCTTTCTTGCACCTTTTTAACGATGGCATCCTTGTACCATTCCGTTTTTTTATTCTCTTCCATCTTCTTACCACCTTTTCTCATACAATTGCCTGTACCTGTGATTTTCCAAAGAACCGGGCGTTATATACTACTCCATCACCTTTAGAACCCCAGATGAGCGAACATCCAAACAATGCTCTTGAGCCGTGTATTACTTCATATCCAAGCTTTTTCCACCCAGACCATGTATTTGTATCCTCGGTGATTCCTAATGCCTTTTTGCTCACCTCAATGCGTTTAGCGTTGACTTCTTCCGCTTTTGCTGACAGCCATGCCCTGTGAAGTGCTTCACTAAATTTGATATTGTATTTTCGGTAAATCTCCCATGCTTTCAACATAATCTTGCTAAGATTGTATTTCATCTTTCCGGCAACTCCTTTCTTATAAGTCTTAGAAAGCTTCCGATCAAGTCATCTTCCTGACTATTGCTAAACACCCGGGTCGCTCACAGGTATATGGACTTTGATTTCACATCTTTTCTGGATGTTCGTTTACTTTCCTTTAACTTGATTTCATTATACTCTTTATGCCGTGTATGTTCAATTGACACGCTTTACAAATATACATCTTTTAAAGAGCATATTTTTAGTAATTTTATACATTGCAAGCCGTGTATGATTAATATATAATTATGATAAAATAAAGGAGAATCATGTCTATTGGTTCAGAAAGGAAATTATGGGAAAAATTGTTTACACCAAACTATTAAATATGTTGGACACTCAAGGCCTCACCACTTACAAAATCCGTAAAGAGAAAATCATTTCCGAAAGCACATTACAAAATATAAGAAATGGGAAACGAATCACAACAGACTCAATAGCTGCTTTATGCGAAGCATTAAACTGCCAACCCGGTGATCTTTTGGAATATATACCAGACACCGAAGCAACAGAACGAGATACTGAATAGTCAAATATTTTGGGATAATAAAAAAGATAGTAATTTTCTGATCTGCTTGAATCTATTTATCAGATATGCTATATTTAAGACACAAGAGGGAAACCGCAAGCGGCTACCCTTGAATTATTGAACTAACTAAACTATGTAGTCGTCAACTATTCGCGGTAGTTGGCGGCTATCTTCGTTTTCCCTTGAAAATCTCATAACAAAGACTTACAAGGGCAACAATGAATATACAAAACTGAATCATGTCAGAATATGTAACCATCGCATCGCCCTCCTTTCTTTCGTCTGGAGGGTGTTTTTATCCCTCCGAAGTTGGAGGGTAGCCGCCTGCTTTTGGTTTCCCTGTCCGTATCATATCACAGCATTACCAAACAGGCAACTATATTACTCCCATTAGTATAATTCTATTCTTCCATCTCTATATCACGCATCAGCAACAATCGTTCCACTGTTTCAAGTGTTTTTCTCCTGTATCCTTGAAAATCCTTTCTCTGCATCGGGATCCAGTGCTTTTTATATATCACCTCATAACCGATACCCAGTTTCAAACACGTAAATAGCTCTGCTGCTATGTCCTCATTGGTCAAGACTGCTGCCCGTAAAAGCAATACTAAGTCTTCGCCCCTTGCTTCTTTGCAGAATTTCACAAGCTTATCAACCTCTATGTGATTGATTCCATAATCCGACATATATCTGCCTCTTACTCCTTGTTCCATTTACCTACCTCCCAAGTTCGAATACATTCTGTCCGTTGGACATCTGCATCTCTTTTGCTGTATTAATAAGCCGTTCAAGTACAGTACGGCTGTCCAGATTTACCACAAGTTTTATCATTCCTGTACCTTTACCGCTTTCTTCACTTACGATTTTTCTTAACAGATTTTCCGGCATCTCCAAGTTGTTTCCTCTTGTCTGGTCACCAAGAACCGCCAAGAACGGATTTCCGGCCGGAATAACTGCGCCCTGTGCAAGGTAAGGAACCCTCCTGAAGTTCGCATGAGAAAGATTGATTCCTTTACCACCGATACCTGGAACCCAATCCGGCACCTTAATATGATTCAATCCATCAATCAGATTATTAATCGCTTTGACAATCGTCTGTCCCATTGCATTAAACAAAGCAATAACCTCATTGACTGGGGTTTTGAATATCGAAAAAACCAAATTAGCAACTCCACGTAATATACCCAAAACTCCTTTTAGTGCCATATCTATATTTCCTGTAAATGCTCCTTTTAAGAATGTAATGAATCCAGAACATATCTGCTTTATACTGTTAAAAATACCTTTTACGGTACTTAATAAAACTTCTATTCCCTCTCCCAATACTCCGAGTTGAGCATTCCAATCAACGGAAAATACTCCTTTTATCCAGTCCATAAGTTTCGACATTGCAGCTTTAAGCTGATCCCAGTGAGTGATTATTAATACAATAGCTGCAACAGCTAACGCAATGGCAATAGGTATTACATTTGAAGCAACTGCAAATCTATCGAAAGCCGTAACGATCATAGAAATTGCTCCAGATAATCCCCCGGCACCAGTGAATACGCCTATAAGACTTGTAATGGCACTTCTTATTCCAAGTACAAGAGGTGATATCTTCGATGATACAAAGGCTCCAAGCAGTGCAGCTCCAATGGCATCTATAATCCATTGATGCTCTCCGAGAAAATCAAACAAACCCGCAAGTAGATTAATAAGGAACGGAAGTCCATTTTCTATCAAGAACTTAAGCATTGGTAAAATGATATTCGTATACAGTCTTTCTAAGAAACTTCCAATAGCTTCTATCAGCGGTGACATAGATTCAAACAGATTCTTAATCGAATTAAGTAACGGGTAAAAGTCCAAAGATCCCGCCCACTGAGCCGTATCCCACACAAGACGATTGATGATATCAAGTACCTTTTGGAAAGCATCTGCTATAGCCTGTATAATGGCCGTTCCTACGGCGTTTTTATTCCAAGCTATATCTAATTGCCTTGCGATATTCCCGACCGTTGTAAGCAGTCCCTGTGCGATCTGTAACATGGTAGACAGTATCTGTGTGCCTGTACCATTCGTCCAGACTTCCAACATACTACTGCCGACACTCTTTGCCAGTGCTCCAAGCTCCGACAATGCATACTTAGCAGCATCAATCGTGTTCTTTCCCTCACGTTCCCACGCTTCTTTAAATGGTTGGAATATCTGCCCCAGTACATCCTTGATTTTTTCAAAAATCGGCGGTGCATCTATCGGAACTTCTTCAAACATTTTGCTGATCGGTGTTCCGTTTACATCAGATCCAGACGGTGTTGTGTCGGTATCCTTATTTGTTGTGTACCGATTAATTTCATCGAGCGGTGACAGGTAGTCTTTCGCTGCTTTTGTGGCTTTCTTCGTAGACTTGGCGGTCTTGTCCAGACTGGCAGCATAATTTTTTTGTACTGCCAGTGCCTTTGTGTATGTTTTATTCCCGGCAAGATACCCGAAAAACATCCCTACATAAGTTATGGCTGTGCTGATAAGGTCAATGAATCGTGACAGTATCGGTGTGATAACGGTTAGTATCGGATTGAAAGCTGTAGCAAGTGAATTTTGTAATCTGATAAGGCTTCCCCACAAAACAGATAAACAACTATTGGTTCCGTTAGAATACTGAGCCAAGTTATCAAATCCGGCCTTGATTCCACTCATTACTCCCGAAAACGCCCGCATTACAATGTTCATTAGTAAGCCTGTTTTTATCATCCGTGACATACTAAATCTTGCGTTATCAACTGATTTTTCGGTCTTTTTCATATTTCCGGCAATCTTTCCACCGGCTACTCCAAATCTCCCCTCTTCTTTTGTTGTCTTTTTTAATTCATCCTGATATTTCCTAAGCGTTTCGTTAATCTTCGCTATACGTCTTGTGTTCGAATCAAATTCTTTATATCCACTTCCAATACCCGCAGATTTCAGTTCGTTCTGTCTTGCTTGTAATCTCTCTAATTCACTATTAAGATTTACGATTCTCTTACTTCCGACTTTTGCATTATCACCGATAGCCTTTAGCCGATTTGCTTCTACGGCTGCTTCAACTTCTTTCGCCCTTGTTTCTTCAAGTTTTCCATTAATTTCCGCAATTTTCCGTTCGTTTTTTCGTTCGTTTTCTAACAACTTATTCAGATAAGAATTATGGGCATCCGTTATTGATTGGTACGATGTATGCAGTTGTTTCTGCATATCGGAAAGTTTTTTCTCGGCAGCAGTCAGCTTTTCCATATCCGCTTGCGCTTCTTTAGTATTTACGCCAGAAATAAAAGCTTTCCCTGATGCCTCCAGATCATCAAGTTCTAACTTTGCATACTTGATTGTGTTCGCAAGCTCATCTATGTCATACTGCATTTTCTTATATGATGTGCTATTGACCTTTCCACCTGTAGCTCCGAAACGTTCTTTTGCATCGTTAAGTCGATTGAGCTTTTCCTGTGCTTGTTCAATCTGTGCTGTTATCTCTTTGTATTCCGTAGTCGGAATCCGTTGATTCGCATAAGCAGCTACCTTTTGCCGTAAGGATTCTACTTTTTGTTCCTGCGTACTGTACTCATCATTTAGCTTCACAAAAGAATCTATCTGGTTATTAAGAGTCTTTTTTACATTACTTCCCAATGTATTTACTCTGTCTGCTGCCCGATGCACTCCCGCTTCAATTTCTGCGGTACCCGCCTTTATGCCATCAGTTCTGATTTTTGTGTTAATAACAATACTTCCATCTTCTGTCATGTATCGTCCTTTCTACCGCTTACTGTTAACGGTTAGCGGGCAACTCCAAACGTTGCCCGGTTATTCCTTATATTTTTTTAATCCATTCCTCAAATAGATCATTTAACTTATCAAAAAATTCAAGGTAAAGTGTATATGATGGCTTTTGCACTCCGAACACCTTTTTGCAAGCTCCTTTTCCAAATAGTTTTTCGAACTCTACAGCGAATTTACCATCCAATGTTTTATAAATCTGGTCTTTATTGTGCGGCTTTCGCTCTTCCTCTTTCTCCGCTTGCCCCAACAATTTCAACATTTTTCTTATAGCTTTTCCTGTTTTTTCTATTCCGGTCGGAAACGCAATCGAAATATGCCCGTTTTGAACTTTGATAACTTTCTTTCCATCAATCGATATGTTTTTCATTCTCTCTCTCCTTTCTGTCCAGATTCACCCATATCAGAGCATTAGTGCAGAAATTAAGAAACTCTGTTGTAAAAATCGCCAATAAAATAATTGTTAAAAATACCTTCATGTTCTTTCTCCTTTTCTATTCAGTTAATTGTTCCATACTTCACTTGCTGTAATATTCAGCGCATCAAGGATGTTATCCTGTTCTCCTGGCATATTCTCTTTAAATCGGATCTCTAACTTTGTCAGTTCCAAGTCCATCCGCTGATTATCATTGAACCGCTTCATGAGCAGTTGTGCCGCCTTAGTTCTGTCAGTTATAGCCGGATCTAATCCAAACTGCTCCGCTATATCTCCTCGCATCACAGATGTAAGGAATTCCAAGACTTCCTCTGTCGTTGCTACTTCTTCACTTTTGGTTTTCTCCAATATCTCATTCATGTACTCGACAACATTCGGCTTTGTCAAATTCAGCGATCCTATCTGTCTTGCTGACCGCTCACTGTATCCGGCTTTCTTTGCCGCATCTGTTATGTTTCCAGAGATCAGAAATTCCAATGCGAATTTCTTTTGCTTCGATGTAAGTTTTTCTTTCATCTATCCACCGTCCCATTCTATTCGTTGAATCAAATCATCACCTCCGCTGTCTTTTTCTGCAATATGGGTTTTAACCTTTGCCTTTCTCAGCAATCAAATCATCCCCCCGTTATCTTTTTCCCTATATGTTCCAGATGTCATGTTTTATCGTTCAGTGCTATATAGTTCATTTACCTTAATATTTGTTAACATATCAAAGCTTTTTTGCTACGCACTTGCCTATATCTCCTCAAAATGTGAGCAAATGTTTGCATTTTCTCACCATTCCACCCGGTACGACCATAATAATCCCTCTTCTTCACTCTCCGGGATCCTCACGCACAACGTCTCCTGTACGCCATACAACTGCGCTAAGTCAATAATAAGCTTTTTCATTGATTCTATCGTCCTCGCACACAGCTTGATTCCCACAGCCTTTGTGTTATCTCTGAGCCTTACTTCTTTCAACAACACATCAGCTATCCAGATTCTGTCTCTTTTTTCCACGCAAATTCCCTGTATGAAATACAGCCTTGCTATCCTGTTTTCTCTTTCTATCCTCAGTTCCACCATTGCCACGCACCTCCCACCATGTTAAAATGATTGAAAGGTGCATCCTGCTGCCAACTTTGCCCGATAATGGCAGCAGGATGCACGCTTTTCTATTCCTCTAAGATTCCTCGCAAAAAAGCTTCATTTCGTTCGTCTGCCTTTTTCTTCCGTACACTAAACTCCGGCATCGCAAGGACTGTACTGGTTTCCATTATTCTGCTGCTTATGCGATCATCACATTTCAGATTATCAATCATGACATTTGATGTATAAATGGTCGGTAACATATTCTCATACCGCCTATTCACCAATCTGTAAATAGCATCTGAAATCCAATCCTTGTCCTCTTTCGTTGCTCCGATATCATCAACAATCAACAATCCGGTATTCATAATTGCGTTCATCTGTTCTTTGACCGCTTCATTTTTGCTACTCCGCACAAGCTCTATGTAATCAGCAACAGTTGCAAACTTGATCGAAACATCTTGCTTTTTCAACACCTCATTCGCCAAACAACATGCAAGAAGCGTTTTCCCACTGCCCTTAGTGCTTGAATAGATGTACAATCCCCTGCCTTGTTTCCGAAAAGTCGCAAAGCTATACACAAAGGCATTGGCTATCCTCTTCTGAATCTCTACATCCTCTGAATACTGCCCCCAGTCAAAATCTTTGCCATCTTTGGACATGTATTCTACCGGCATTCCACTTCTAACTCTACGGCTGTCAATCTGTCCGTCTAATATCGCACCATCTGGAACAAAAAAATCTGCGCTCTGTCCATAATTGTCAACCAAATATTCCACCAGAACTCCATTTTGTTCCTTTGTTTTCACTGTTTTCACGTTAGTTACCTGTGCCATCCCGGAGAAATTGCTTGTAATAATCCGATGCTGGTCTCCGATTTTCAGTGTCTTGTTCATAATTTTTGTCCTCCTTATTCTTATAGTTGCCATCCAATACCTTTGCAAGGTTCCTGTCCTTCATAACCCAATCAAAATTAGCTGACCAATCAGAACCATTATTGCCTCTCAAAAATTCGCTCCGCTCCATTGCTTCAAAAGCTTTTCTCAGATCATCTATTGAATATGTTCGTAGCCTTGCCCGGATTGCTTTCTTCCTTGCCTCCGATAATGATTTTACTTTTGGATACGATACACAGATAGCATTGAATGCTTCCATCACCTCTCTGTATTCAGTCTTACTTTTGAGAGTGTTAATATTGAAAGTGTTAATATTAGTTTCCTCGTTTCCCGTAGACGCATTTCCCGCATACTCATTTTCCGTACACGGCATTTGTATATTTTGAAGATTCGGCACCAATACATATACATTGCCAGAAAAACTTTGGTTCTCATTTTTGCGTTGTTCTTTCTTCACAACGCCTGCACCAACCAATAGATTCATATGCTTGTAGAACCTTGTCCGGCTTATCTTTAATTTGTCACAAATAAAATCTACACTAGGATACGCCATTGCTTTTGATCCAGCGTAACTGCACAACATTCCATAAATAGCTTTCGCCTCGATGGTCAAATTTTCCATCTCGTATACCTCTTGATAGGTCAAACCATAGCCACCCTTTCCCATTTCTTACCTACTTTACTTCTGTTAATGCATCAAAATACTGATCTGCCTTTCGCGTATCATACAATACACGTTTTCCAATCCGTACTGTACATCCAATTTCCTGTCCTAATTTCAATGCGCTTCCACGACCCAAACTTGTGTATGCCATAAACTCCTCTATACCTAAAAGTCTCGGCTTCACACTTGCATTTGTTCTTTCATACATTATGGACCACTCCTTTCTTGTTCGTCTAAGTTCATGGTAATACGTCTTGCAGTGTATAGTCCAATACTGTATAATGAGAATCATAAAATATATTTATAATCGAAAGGTATAAAAAATAATGGAAAATGATGAAAAGAATATAATTTATGATACTTCTATACTCAAAAGAAATATAAAGAAATTAATGGATAAGGATGATAGCGGATTATCGCAAACAAAACTTGCAGAAAAATTTGGAATGTGTCAACCTCGTCTTTCCAAGCTTCTAAACACAGACACTTCGGATTGCTTTACCGTTCAACAAGTAGGCACCATTGCTAATTTTTTTCATGTTTCAATAGATTCTCTTTTTGGCATACAACCAGAAACCTCAGAAGAGACCGACCAAGAGATAACTCTTTATAATATTCTTGATAAATTATTTGAATTAGATAAACTTACTGAAATTGAATTTAGAAACAGAAATGTTAAAAGTTCCGGCAAAGCCCCATCTGATTACCGACCATACATTTTATTTAAAAATGAACAGATAAATAAAATTTTAGATGAATGGATATCTCTACGTCTAAAATTTGACGAATTACATAATACTGAATTAAAAAATAAAATGTTCAAGTTATGGAAAGAAGACACTCTAAATGAAGCAAAACAGTGCCCTCAAAAATATAACTTTTTAACTAAAAGAGAAAGGCAAAAAGAACTTATGGATATAATCTTACAAAAATACGAAGACTGTCCTTATAAAGACGATTTCCACATACGATTATGCTCTGAAGACTACACACTTATACAGGAGTATTATGATTCTTTTTTTTATCGCGCTGATTATCCAAATCAGATCGATTTTATCGAGTATTTAATAACCTGCATATCAGAATTGCCAGAACCTCCTTGCCCTGCACCTCAGGCACCAATATTTCCACCAGTGGAATAAAGTATTTTCTACCTTTTATTTTCCCATTTTGGACAGATTTTGGACAAATCACCTTAACACTCACCACGCAAAAACGCTACACCCCTTGATTTACTTGGACTGTAGCGTTTTTAGATTATTTATAACCTCTTAAGCTCTTCTTAAGATTTTTCCGATTTCTTTAAGGAATTTAACATACTTTAGACATATTTGTTTTTTATAATAAACTCAGATAGTTGAGAGAGACAAATTCAACTATCTCCCCCTCATAAAGTAGCACACCGGGAATCCGGTGCAACACTTTACTCTCATTCCTTTAGATAACTATAACGACAACGAACGCCACGGGCCGGAAGGTTTGTGGCGTTCGTCGTTTCTTTTTTCAGCAAAATTTAATGCTTGTTTAAAAGCTATATGCTATAATAAATTATCAACAAAACCCTTATATAGCTTATCATTTTCTCTCGTTTCCCAAAAAGAATGTTTCAAAGAAAGCGGTGGTTACTATGAAAGGAAAATATCTTTTTACAAGTTTCATTATGATTTCACTTATCATGATAGTCTCAGCCTCTTGCGGCAGTTCCAAAACTGACAAAACCTCACAGGAAACACCGGTAAACTACACCGGTGAAAATATCAATCAGCTTCTGACCTATACCGTTCCAGATGGATACCATATCGATACAGAGAATTGTACAGATAAAAACGAAGCTTCATACACAATTATTTTATCCTCTGATGACTTAGATGAAGAAGTATTTACTCTTGAGATTATCTCTTATAAAAAGCAAGGTATAGCAATCACTGACGATTGCGACATTGATATGGACTACCTGTTAAATGTTTCCAAGGATTCTGTGATTAAAAAGATAACCTTAAACGACACATTTACAGTAGATGGGCATACCTGCAATGAAGTTACAGAGTACTGGCCATATGATCCGGATGAAGAATTCATTTCTTCATCCCAGAATCCTGTATCATATCTTTTACATGCTCTCGGATTCAAAAAGGAGCAAAAAACGATTGCATTTGAACAGGCATATATTCAAAATGGTGATTATATTATCGGAGTAGGCGTCCGAAGTTTCAATGCAGTGCAAGATATTGAAAATGATGTATTAAAAAAAGATTTGTATAAAATACTGAATTCCATAAAATTTTCAGGCAACCTATAACAAATCATCCTGAATATCTTCCTCCAGCATCCGTATCCCCGCAACACTGGTCACCGGCAGCGAGAACACAATCGTACGTTCTTTGCTGTCGAGACCGGCCTGCTCCATGATTGCTTTCATGATCTGATTCTTCTCTCTGCTCTTAGTTACGATCAGAATGACTTCTTTTTCTTCCACCAGTGACACCCCGAGATACTTTTTTGCAAGTTCCATCCCGGTTCCTTTTGCATGGATCACAGTTCCGCCTCCGGCCTTTGCTGACCTTGCCGCATCCATGACCGTGTCGATATATCCCTGATTTGCGATTGCTACCAGAAGTTCATAATCTGTATCTTTCATCGAAGTCTCCTCCTCTTTTTCAAATTCCTGTTCATTTACAAGAAACTGCAGTGTCTTTCTTCCGCCCACGCTGCTAAGCGGCACAATGAACGATACCCCTGTCCCCGGTACATCGATCAGCATCTTCGTGATCAGTCCCCGGCGCAGCTTTTTCCACGTCTCTCCTGTTACGATTGCAAGAAATAACAACTTTTCCGATTCTTCCAGGCCGAAATAATCCAGCACTTCACTCTGTGCCGTCCCCCTTCCGATCGTTTCCAGAAATACAGGAAGTCCGTACTCTTTAAAAAATGTTCGGAAATCTTTTCGTTTGTTTCTGTTCGTGATGGTCACCATCATATATACCTTACTCATAAATTCTCCCTTACAACTCTATGATATCCGCATCCCCATATGCCTCCAGCGGTAATACCTTAACAGGCTGCGCGAGCATCTCTTCTTTATCCTTCTTACGCTCCTGATACTGATACACCACACCCAGGATTTGTATCGTGATAAGCGGTGTCATTGCTACCATTGCTACCACTCCAAATGCATCCGTTACCACATTTCCGCCAACCGCTTCACATGCTCCCTGTGCAAACGGAAGTAAGAAGGTTGCTGTCATCGGTCCGGATGCAACACCGCCGGAGTCAAATGCGATCGCCGTAAATATCTTCGGCACGAATAACGTCAAGATTAGTGCCAGTGCATACCCCGGTACCAGAAACCACAGGATCGAGATACCTGTCAGCACACGTATCATCGCCAATCCAAGGGAAAATGCAACGCCAAGCGACAGGCTATATCCCATTGCTTTTCCCGGTATTGCTCCAGAGGTCAGCTCTTCTACCTGCTCCATCAGCACATATACCGCCGGCTCTGCCTTTACGATAAAGTAACCGATCAGCATACCGATCGGGATGATCACCCAGCGGTAAGGAAGCCCTGCGATCACCTGTCCCAAATAATTACCTACCGGCATAAATCCTACATTTACCCCTGTCAGGAATAATACCAGTCCAATGTATGTATACAGGATACCGACCAAAATTTTGATCAGCGTTTTCTTTTTTAATTTCAGGGATACCACCTGAAAGAATGTGAAGAACAGAATAATCGGAAGCAGTGAGCCACCGATTTCTTTCATATAATGTGGGATTCCGGACTCGAATAATTTCCATAATGCTACAGATGTCTCTGCATCCGGTATTACAGTCTCGGAATAGCTGCCACCCTGTGGATGATAGATAATACCAAGAAGCAATACCGCCAGCACCGGGCCGATCGAACACAACGATACCAGACCGAAACTGTCCGTCTCTGCGTATTTATCACTACGTACCGCAGAGAATCCGATTCCCAGTGCCATGATAAACGGTACCGTCATCGGTCCGGTTGTCACACCACCCGAATCAAATGCAATCGCCAGAAAATCCTTCGATACAAAAAAAGTCAGGATGAACACCACCGGATAAAAGATCAACAGCATATAGGACAGCGGTTTTGAAAATAACATACGCAATACAGCGGCCACCAGAAAAATTCCGACTCCCACGGCAACCGCCAGAATCAGTGTCATATTTGATACCGAAGGTACCTGCCCGGCCAGCACCTGCAGATCCGGTTCCGATATTGTGATGATAAATCCAAGTACAAAACACAACCCGATGATCACCGGCAGCCTTTTTGACTGTGCGATCCGGGTTCCGATCCTCTCTCCCATTGGTGTCATCGACATCTCCGCCCCCAGTGTGAAGAACATCATTCCCACCACCAGAAGGATCGCTCCAATAATAAAAGCCATCAGAATGCCCGGCGGCACCGGTGCGATCGTAAAGCTTAATATCAATACGATCGCGATGATCGGTACCACCGCTTCCAATGACTCTTTTAATTTCTCTGATAATTTTGTCCGATATAAATTCAATAAATATTCATGCCTTTCTGTGTTAATTATTCTACAATTTTCTGACTATTCAATATATTCTTTATATTATCACAGAATTCCAATCCTATCTATTTTTCTACTGTTAAGATCTTGCTAAGAACGCTTACTCTGTAACCATATCCTTAGCAAATAATGCAGCTCCCAGTGCTCCACAAAGCTGTGCCTTATCGCTGATCACCAGTGTCGTTCCAAGCTTCTCTTCCAGTGTCTTCACCAGTCCCTGGTTCTTTGACACTCCTCCGGTCATCATATAGCGTTCCTCGCCGCCGACACGTTTTGCCAGTGCTGCTGTCTTGGACGCAACAGCCTTATTCAGTCCATGTACGATATCATCGGTTGCCTTATTCTGTGCGATCAGTGATACCACTTCCGATTCTGCAAATACGGTACACATGCTGGAGATTGTAATATCTTCCTTATATGACAGACCTGCCTTTCCCATATCGTCCAGACTCATTTCCATGGTTCTTGCCATCATCTCCAGGAATCTTCCGGTTCCGGCTGCACATTTATCATTCATGACGAAGTTGGCAACGGCTCCATTTTCATCCAGGCGGATGACCTTACTATCCTGTCCTCCGATATCAATAACGGTACGGACTTCCGGGTTCAGGAAATGTGCCCCTCTTGCATGACAGGTAATCTCCGTAATACTCTTATCACCATCTGAAATAGCCGTTCTTCCGTATCCGGTTGTAACCATTGCATCGATGTCTTCTCTCTGAAGTCCCGCATCCTTCAGTGCTTCTTCCAGTGCACGCTCTGCTCCGATTGCTGCTCCCGCACCTGTCGGCAGGATGATCCCTGTCACGATATTTTGGTCTTTATCAAGAATTACTACATCTGTACTTGTTGATCCGCTGTCTATTCCGGCGAAATATCCTTTTCCCATCTTCAGTTCCTTCCCTTCCAGTTCTTCCATATTCATGCTCTCTGCAAATGCTTCTAATCTTGTCAGAAGCTGTCCGCTGCTCTGTACGGTATAATCCGATTCGATCTTCAAAAGTGGTACGGTCACATTCTGTTTGATCTGTGCGTATTCAAAACTGTAAAAATCGCAGAATTTCACGGTATGATAAATAATCCCCTTTAATCCCGGGTCATTGTATAATCTCTTTCTTCCACTGTGATCCATCATACGCATACATGGAATCTGTCCGAGAAGTTCTTTCGCATACCATACCATCAGTTCATCAAATTCCAATTCCTTTGGCGGCTCTGTCTCGCCCACCGAACGGTTGTTGACACAGGTATCATTTTCCACCGGATACGGCATACTCTTCTGCACCATATCAAAAAGTTCATTTCCCATACGTGCACCCAGCACACTGATATGCGGCTTTACAATGTGTTCCGGCTTCTTGAATGCCTGACGGAACTTTTCTTCATCAAATGTTGTGCCTTTATATTCTCCATATGCTTTCGCAAGACCTTTTAACTGCACTGCTGTACGTTCTCTGCTGCACTCTGCATCACAATGAAGCACATCGATCATATATAAGAAATCCAGTTTTCCACTGTCTTCCAGAATATCATAGACACTCCGGATCGTATCACAACAGTTGACCAGCACCAGTTCCTTTACCTTTCCGCTCATCACAGCTTCCAGAAGAGCCTTGCCGAATCCGCAGATGTTCGGATGCGCTATCTGATCCGCATGGTCAAAGCCCTGCGGCATCTCATTCAGGTTCTGACATTCCCCGCCGAACGCTTCTAAGAGTTCGATTGGGGTATATTTACAGACATAATATGTTTTATTCATCGTGCGATTCCTCCTGTCTGTCCGTATTTTCATCCGTTTCTGTATTCAGCATCTCTAAGAATGCCCCGAGTCTGGTAGATGTCTGCCCTTCTCCGCCATGACTTCTGTCGCATCCATCGCCGTCCAGGATCAGAAGCGGGATTCCCTGTTCTTCGAATTTGCGCTTGGCAAGCTGTGCTGCTCCAAGGGTATGCTTACATCCCCAGTGTCCGAACCAAACAACACCGTCTGCTCCTGTCTCCTTTGCATGACGGATTCCTGCTTCGATTCTTCTGATCGCACTTCCATTTAATGCATGATACACCATACGTCTCGCCATCGCTTCATAAGGCTTCTCCGGATCAAAATCCGGCTCACAGACACGGCTCAGTTCACATCCAACGATCTGCGCTTTTTCCTGAAAGCAAAGTTCATTCTTCACCGCATCTGACCAGAACGGAATGGTGTGCATCCAGTAAATCTTCTTTCCCTTTTTTGCCGGGGCCTTCTTCACATCGTTCAGGAGACGGTCCACATACGTTTCCTCTTCTTCTGTTCCCAACAGCAGATTATTTGTCATACCTGCATAGAGTGGCGTAACAAGGTCTGCAGGAATATATCTGTCCGCACTTTCCTTTTCATACTGTGCGAATTTTTCCAGCGTCCGCTTGCTTCTTCTCAGTCGTTCTGTTAATGTCTCATCTGTAATCTTTTTGCCTGTGCATTCTTCTATAAAGTCTTTCAGTTTACGAAGTTGGTCTGCCACATACTGTACATTGTCTTCGTTCTGCTGCATCGGCACATCGATAGCAAAGATCGGTACATCATACATCTTTGCCAGCTTCTTAAATGTCAGAAGGTTTGCATCACAGGTCAGATTCGTGTATACAATACACTTTGGTTTCGGAAGTACTTTCTTCTGCGCCGCTCCGATAAATGTCTTGTGATAACTGCAAAGTGTCTCGGATATGCCCGTATTCTCCGCCTGCTGTAAAAATGCTCTTTCTGCCTTAGATGCAGAAAGATAGCAGGAAAATCCTTCTACATTGTATGGATGTAATCCTGCTTCCTGTAAAATTTCACAAGGAGTAAAGATACTGACAATTGCACTTTCTTCCGGACGTTCCAGCGGTCTTATCATCGTATCCATCATAAGCCTTGCCAGATACTGCTCTGCCGGCATCAGTCTTTTGTCTGGTGCGAACCGGAACTTCAGATTCTGTGCCTTCCATCCGGTCTTCAAAAGCCATCTTGCTCTGCCCGGATTTTCATTACTCCATTTTTCTATATAGTTTCCATATGTTTCTATGATCTTCATGTTCTCATCCTCGTCTTGCCCTGTTGTCTGTTTCCATTTTTCTTCCTTATTCAAGTATAAAAAAACATTTAACATCATACTCTTCTTTTTTATAAAATGCAAATATACAGCAGTGATTTTCCGCAAATCTGCTGCTGCATATAGATATCATCGTATCATTACAATACAAGTAATAACACGAATCCGACTATTCCAATCATTGAAAATACTTTTCCTGCTGTTGCCCCCGGTGCATGATAGACGATCCTCACTTCATGCTTCCCACTTCCGATCTCACATCCAAGAAATGCTGTATTTACCTTTTGTATCTTCGTCTCTTTTCCATCGATGTACATCTTAAAATGTGTGTCATATGGGATGGATGTAATGAACCAGCCATCATTCTTTACCTGTATCGTTCCCTGTATCTCATTATCTTTCGTCAGCTTTTTATCCACCTGAACTTCTGACTGATATAACGTTTTTGACCGTTCCGGCAGACTGCCGAGATATGCCTGTACATGGCTTAATTGATATTTTCCTTTGCCAAATGTTACAGAAATAGTATCTTCTCCATCCTTTAACGGCACTGCATAGATAAATGTTTTATTTTCATTATAATATACATGATCTTTTGCGCTTAGTTTGTTACGGATTCCGTTGATCCAGATTGCCACGTCCTTATTCGGACGTGCATTGTCCACACAAAAGCTCAGGAAAAGAATCTGTCTCTGCCCCTCTTGTTGTGTCGTTTCCTGCTGCACCTGTCGAATGGAAAATGTTATCTTTTTTATCTTCTTCGCATGGATCTTCCAGCCATCTTCTTTTTCATGGATCCACGTTCCGACTTTTCTTTCATTTCCGTTTTTCTTCCCTATATCTGAGGTTCTATTGCCGGCTCCATTTTGCGCTTTATGATTGTCGGCCATTTTCAGACTAACAGGCGTATAGGCTGTCATTATGTTCTGATCTGAAGATTCCGTATGTTCTCCAACAACTGCATATTCCAGAAATGCCGTCTGATTATATGGAAATGCAAGTTTGTTATATTCTTTTTCCGTCATCACACGATCTGTTGCATACATGACCGGTGCCACGTCATTATTCTGATATATGCCGGTTTTTTCACATTTCTTAACCAGAGCATATCCCGTTACATCAGAATCTGATACGATATAGCGTACTCCCATCATCCGGCAAAATACCGGATTCTTCGATACCGACTGCATCATCACATTCCGGAACGGTTCTTCCAGTCCGAATGTCTTCTGACGAAATGTCTGATATTCCGAATTGTATGCCGATGAATAGATTGAAGTAATATTCTGCCCCGCATCCCAGATCCGGTTTAAATCCGCTGCATTTTCATCGTCATTGCCCATCTGTTCTGTGCGGTAATATCCACCATCATTTTTCAAAGCTTCTTTTACCGCCTGTTCATTATGTTCTCCTGCAACATCCCGGTACAGTTTGTGACTGACATACCGGTCCGGCTCCATCTGATAAAAGGTATTCATCGTGACCGCCAGACATAGCACCGACGGCAGTGCCAGCATCAGAATCTCTTTTGTCTCTTTGCAGTGGCTCTTCACTGCACAATAAAGCACATAACATATCAGGAACAGAACACTTTCTGCAAGTAATGCCTTCCATACGTTTTCCTCTATTCCTTTAGATGTAAACTGGTTTCTTGCTATATAAACAAATACCGTTGTAATGATATACGGAACCATTCCTGCAATAAGAGACAATTTCTCTTTCCTGCACTTTTCCAGATAAATAGCAATCAGATAACACAACAATGGCAGAAATGGAATGAATACCTTATCTCTGATATACAGTCCGCCATTCAATAAGTAAGCAAATACCGGAATGACAAGCACGATCACACATCCATATGCGAGCACTCTCTCATATACTTTCCGGTACAGAAGTCCTGTGATCAAAACGGTGATCACAAGTGTTGTAAGTCCGATTCCATAGATGCTGTAAGCGAATCGTTCTACCGTGATCTGCGGAACGAAAAGGGTAGTAAGCGATATATTCTGCCCTTTACTTCTACCACCCGCCAGTGCAAGTACCGTTGGTACCAGGAAGAAACTACTCATAAGTACTGCCAGAATCATTGGACGAACAAAACACAGTCCATCCACTAAAAAGCCTCTGACCGTGACTCTGCATCCTTCTCTTTGTTCAAAATACCGGTGCAGTCCATAAAGAACCAGTGCCAGCATTCCGCCAATACTGAAATAGAAACTGGTCATGATCATCAGAAATACACTGACTGTAAAAAGACCGCTTTTTTCTTTTTCAAAATACCGGTCCACACCTATAAGTGCCAGACATAAGAACGGCATATAATCTACGAACATGATCTGACCGCTGTACTGTCCGATCATCGGGCCCGCCAGCAGGAACATCAGCGATATGATAAAAGCAACGCCTGTATCCATCTTTCTGCTTTTCAGCCAGTAATAAAAAAGCAGTACCGAAACCGTCAGACCTATTATACTGATCACCATGATGTAATCTGACATTTTCACAAATGGGAACAGATATGACGGCAGAATCAATGGACTGTATAGTCCGTAATAAGCAAAATGATAAATGTTCTGACCGCCACCCAGATTCGGCGCAAATTCCGGAAATATCTTTCCCGTTGCATAAAACTGCTGCCGGAAATAATCCGGCAGCACACTATGCTGACTGAGCCAGTCTACTTTTGCTCCAAAGATTCCATGTCTTCCCACAAACCACCAGCAGAAAAAAAATGTAAATCCGGCAAGTATCAGGTATGGAATGCATTTCTTATATGAAGTATATTTCTTATACAGAGTGCACTTCTTTTCCTTTCCCATAACTCTTCCTCCGCATGTTCTGTGATAATGGCATCATCATAATCCTCTGTTCTTCTTTACTGGAATCCTTTAACAGGTATACCGGACGGTTCTTTACTTCCAGATATGTCTTGGCAAGATACTGTCCCAGAATTCCGGTACACAGAAGCTGTACACCGCCCACACCGAACAGGATACAGACCAGCGACGGCCATCCGGCCACCGGGTCTCCCCAGATCAGTGTACGAACTACGATTGCAACGATCATCAGGAATGATAATCCGCAAAACAGAACTCCCATATACGATGCGATCGACAATGGCACCACAGAAAATCCCGTAATCCCCTCCAGAGAATAAATGAATAATTTCTTTACATTCCATTTTGTTTCTCCGGCAGATCTTTCGATATTCTCATATTCCAGCCATTTCGTACGGAAACCGACCCAGCCGAAGATTCCTTTTGAAAATCGGTTGTATTCACTCATCTCCAGAACCGCATCTACCATCTTACGGTTCATCAGACGGTAATCTCTGGCACCGCTTACGATCTCTGTCTTCGATATCTTATTGATCACATTATAAAATTCTTTGGATAAAAATGACCGGATCTTTGGTTCTCCCTTTCTGGTTGAACGTCTGGTTGCCACACTGTCATATGGTTCTTCTTTCAGAATTCTGTACATCTCCGGCAGAAGTGACGGCGGATCCTGCAGATCCACATCCATAATTGCCGCATAATTACCGCCTGCATTCTGAAGTCCTGCATAAATAGCCGCTTCTTTTCCAAAGTTTCTGGAAAAGGAAAGATACTGGCATCTTCCGTCCTTTCTGTGTAATTCTTTCATAACCTTATATGTTCTATCGGATGATCCGTCATCTACAAATATCAATTCGAAATCGGTCTGTTTCTTCATGGTGTCCATAACTTTTTTCATTTCGGTATAATAGATCGGCAATGCTTCTTCTTCATTGAAACACGGAATGATAATACTGATCTTGTCCATAACTATAAGCCTCCTTACCTATTTCTTGAAGTTATTGTAGGCTTGATTTCTTAAAGACATACGCAAATAATTCTTAAGATTTCTTAAAAAACTTCTATATTTTTCCAAAACTATGTTGTGTAAAACAAGGACGAACCAGAAAAGATATTATGTCCCTGTTCTTGTCATGCTATATAGTTTTAAAAAGGCGGATTCCGTGTGCTGGGCCTGGAATCCGCTTTTTCTGCTATATTCTATCTTTTTACTTCTTATTTCATAACCTGTCTGTAGTTTCTCAATTAAAATATGAGCTCTATCTTCGTTCCTTCGCCCAGTTTACTGTCTACATGGATCTTGGCTCCGTGAAGCATGGCTCCGTGTTTTACGATTGACAGTCCAAGGCCGGTTCCGCCGGTTTCTTTGGAATGGCTTTTATCTACACGATAGAAACGTTCGAAGATACGATCCGTTTCATTTTCCGGTATTCCGATTCCAGTATCTGTGACACAGATTTTCTTGCCCTGCAGGGTATTGCCTACCCAGACGGTTAACTTTCCGCCTTCTTTGTTATACTTGATCGCATTTTCACAGATATTGTAGATCATCTCATCCAGGATCTGGCGGATTCCCACGTATTCTACCGGCTCTCCCGTCACCTCTACATGTACTTTTCTCTTCGCTGCCTGTGGCGAAAGTCTGGTCAGGATCTCTCTTGTCAACTTATAAAGATCTACTTCTTCTTTTTCCAGCTCTACATTGCCCTCATCCAGTTTGGATAGCTTGATAATATCTTCTACCAGCGTGATCAGGCGGCTTGCTTCATTATAAATACGTTCTGCAAACCCCGTCATATCTTCCGGTTTTACCAATCCATTTTTCATGATCTCCGCATAACCTGAAATAGATGTAAGCGGAGTCTTTAATTCATGCGACACGTTTGCCGAGAATTCTTTTCTCATATTGGCAACCGCATCTTTTTCTTTATTCTGCTTATCGATACTCTGTAAAAGTGGTGTTAATTCTTCGTACACGTCATTCTCCAATGGATTCTCAAGATCCAGTCTGTTGATCGGACGGATCAGTCTCGTTACCTGCCATTTTACAAGTGCACTTGCAAATGCAAGCATGATCACTGCGATCAGTCCCATCACCGGAAATACTTTCATCGCTGTCCGGAATGCGGTATCTACCGTCTTTGATACACGCAGGATATCTCCATTTTCCAATTTCACTGCATAATAGAACATCTCTTTATTCAGCGTATTGGACTCTCGAATGTCCTGTCCGCTTCCTGTTTTTAATGCTTCTTTTACTTCCGGACGGTTCTTATGATTCTGAAACGTTACTTCATCTTCTTTGGAATCATATTTTACATTTCCGTCTGAATCGATCAGTGTAATTCTTGTATCCTTATGCACCTTATCCATTATCTTCAGATAAGATTCTCCGGAGGTATCGATTGCTACATTGATATAATCCGCCTCCTGTCTGACTTCGCCTTCCATGATATGGATCGTCTGGCGATATACGACCAGTGTAGTGATCGCATAGGCTATGATCAATGTCAGCGCAATCACAAGGATCATACTGCTCTGGATCTTTTTTCTCATACTTTGTTTCATATTATTACCTACTCATACGGTATCCGACTCCCCGGACCGTCTCAATCTGTTCACCTGCATCTCCGAGCTTCTGTCTTAAGGTTCTGACATGCACATCCACGGTTCTCGTCTCCCCGTCGAAATCATAACCCCAGATATCCTCCAGAAGCTGGTCTCTGGTAAGCACAATGTTCGAATTCTTCATCAGGCGCTTCAGTAATTCATATTCTTTCAGGGTCAGATTCACTACTTCTCCATGAACTGTCACTTCATGTTTCTTTGGATCTAACCGGATCTCTCCGATCTCAAATGTATCTTCACTGGATACACTTCCCTTCGCACTGCGTCTTAATACCGCCTTGATACGTGAGATCAGTTCCATCATACCAAAAGGTTTCGTCACATAGTCATCAGCCCCGGCATCCAGTCCTTTTACTTTGTCATATTCTGCACCTTTTGCCGTAACCATAATAACAGGAATGTCTTTCGTTTTCTTTGATGCTTTTAACTTTCTCAAAAGCTCCATTCCGTCTTCTCCCGGCAGCATGATATCAAGCAGAACAAGCTCTGGCGTCTCTAATGCCAGAGCTTCAAGGAATGAACTTCCATCTTCGAATCCGCGTGCCTGAAACCCTGTACTTTCCAGGGTATACACCACCAGTTCCCGTATATTACCGTCATCTTCTACACAAAAAATCATTCCTCATTCTCCTTCTTTATACTACAGATGATTTGTGGATTCCTGTAATTGAGAATTCCACCCACTCTGCGATATTCGTTGCATGGTCTGCAATACGCTCCAGATATTTGGCAACCATAATCAGATCGATTGCTTCCACACCTTGCAGACCTTTATTTTCAGCAATGAAATTAATCAATGTCGTCTTCACTTCCTCAAAAAGTTCATCTACCACATCATCATTTTCCATTACTTTTCTTGCCAGATCCAGATCTTTCTCTACGTAAGCATTGACACTGTCACGGACCATTTTGCTGGCCGCCTCTGACATCTTGATGATCATCGGAATATCCTGCGCTTCTGATTTGTCTTCAGTGATAATAATCTCTGCAATATCTGATGCCTGATCTCCGATGCGCTCCATATCGGTAATCATCTTAAGTGCTGCGGATATCTGTCTCAAATCTCTTGCTACCGGCTGCTGCTGAAGAAGAAGTCTTAAGCAAAGTCTTTCAATATCTGTCTCCGCCTGATCGATCTCTTCATCTGCAATTCTTACTTTCTCTGCCTGTTCCATGCTTCCTTCTTTTAATGCAGTCGTTGCTTTTCCAATCGCCTCTTCACACAACTCACCCATGTAAATAAGCTGTTTATTAAGTAACTCCAACTGTTGATCAAATCGATTACGCATATCTTAACCAAACCTCCCTGTAATATAATCTTCTGTTCTTTTATCCGCCGGAATGGAGAATAATTTTTCTGTCTCATTATACTCGATCACTTCTCCCAACAGGAAGAATGCTGTGTTATCTGATACACGTACAGCCTGCTGCATATTATGTGTTACCATAACGATAGTATAATCTTTTTTCAGCTCCATCGCAAGGTCTTCAATCTTCGATGTAGAGATTGGATCAAGTGCGCTTGTCGGCTCATCCATCAGAAGAACTTCCGGCTGTACAGCCAATGCTCTTGCGATACAGAGTCTCTGCTGCTGTCCGCCTGACATTCCAAGCGCGCTTGTCTTTAATCTGTCTTTACATTCATTCCAGATGGCTGCATCTCTTAAGGATTTTTCTACCAGATCATCCAGCTTTGCTTTCGAACGGATTCCGTGTGTTCTTGGTCCGTATGCAACATTGTCATAGATGCTCATCGGGAATGGATTCGGTTTCTGGAATACCATTCCGACTCTTTTTCTAAGCAGATTCACATCAATATCATGGAAAATGTCCTGACCGTCCAGAAGAATCTGTCCGTCGATCCTGCAGCCTTCTACCAGATCATTCATCCGGTTGATGGATTTTAACAATGTAGATTTACCACATCCGGATGGTCCGATAAATGCTGTGATCTTATTCGCTTCTATCTCAAGATTCACATTTTTCAGAGCATGGAAATCACCATAGTGCAGATCCATATTCTTAATACTTATTTTACTCATTTAAGATTCCTTCCTGTTCCTCATCTATTCTTTTCTTTACGATTTCGTGATTCGTTTTGCAATCATACCTGATATAGTATTGATCAGTACAACCAGTACCAGAAGCACAACTGCTGTTGCATATGCCTGATTCATATAAAGTCCTTCACTGGATAAGTTGTACATATGAACCGCAAGAGTACGTCCGGAGCCGAATACACTACTTGGTACCTTTGCAACGGTTCCCGCTGTATAGATCAGCGCTGCTGTCTCTCCGACGATTCGTCCGATCGCCAGGATCACACCTGCCAGGATTCCCGGTACCGCTGACGGAAGTACGATGCGGAATACGGTACGGAGTTTTCCTGCACCAAGTCCAAAGCTTCCTTCTCTGTATGAATCCGGTACGGCTTTCAATGCTTCTTCTGTACTTCGCATGATCAACGGAAGTACCATGATTGCAAGGGTAAATGCACCTGCTAATATGGAAAAACCCCACCCGCAGGTTGTTACGAAGAATAACATTCCGAAAAGTCCATATACAATGGATGGAATTCCCTGCAATGTCTCTGTCGTAAGTCTGATGACTTCTACGAATTTGTTTCCTCTCTTTGCATATTCCACAAGGAAGATTGCTGAGAAGATACCAAATGGAACAGCGATCAAAAGTGATAAAAATGTCATAATCACGGTATTAATAAGCGCCGGCATCAGGGATGCATTCTCTGATGTATAATGAAGCGAAAAGATCGACGGCTTCAGATACGGCACTCCGTGGACAACTACGTACACGATCAGGAATATCAGTACTGCAAATGTAAGGATCGCTGAAAGCATGACCAGAAGCATCACGATCAGAGAACCCGGTGTTCTCGTATAGGCTTTTAATTTGTCTTTCAAAGTCATTTCATTATTACTCATGATTCTTCCCCCTGTTCAAAAGTGCCACACAGAAGTTCAGAAGCAGGATGAATACGAAAAGTACCACACCTGTTGCGATCAGTGCCTCTCTGTGAAGTCCCGATGCATATCCCATCTCGATTACGATATTGGCTGTCAGCGTTCTGACTCCCTGGAAGATTCCACGCGGCATTCTCGGCTGGTTACCTGCTACCATGATCACAGCCATGGTCTCTCCGATCGCACGTCCGATTCCAAGAACGATTGCTGCGACCACACCAGATTTTGCTGCCGGAAGTACAACTGTAAAGATTGCTCTTTCATGTGTTCCGCCAAGTGCCACAGCACCTTCGTAATACTGTGTCGGAACTGCTCTGAGTGCTGATTCTGTCAGACCGATGATCGTTGGCAGGATCATCATTCCAAGCAGAATGGATGCAGTAATCATACTGCTTCCGTTGCCGCCCCGGTGAAGACTTCGTCCGATTTCTCTTACCCACGGTACCAGAACGACCAATCCGAAGAATCCATATACAACGGACGGAATTCCCGCCAGAAGTTCCGTAGCCATTTTCAAAGGTCTGTAGATTGCTTTCGGACAATAGAAAGCCATAAATACAGCTGTCAGGATTCCTATCGGTACACCAATGATGATTGCACCTGCTGTCACATATAAACTTCCGACGATCATTGGAAAGATTCCGTAAATATCATTTTTCGGTCTCCACAACTCGCCAGTTAAGAATTTTCCAAATCCAATCTTACTCATTGCAGGAATACCATTTGCAAATAAGAATATACAAATGAGAGCAACCGCCAGCACCGAAGCGCAGGCGGCAACTGCAAATATTACCTGCATGAATTTTTCCGTCCATGCTTTTGATTTCATATTATTTTACTACCTCATCCCAAGCAACTGCATTGCCTGTGTAAATGTCTTTTACCTGATCGCTGCTCAGCTCATCTGTTGTGTTGTTTTTATTCACAATAACTGCGATACCGTCTGTTGCGATTGCCTGGCTGTCAAGTTTGTCTTTCTCATCATCCTGTAATTCACGAGAAGCCATTCCGATATCATAACTTCCATCGATTGCTGATGTCATACCTGTTGTAGAGTCTGTTGTCTGAAGTTCGATCTCTGCTCCTGTGTTGACTTTCTTATAAGCCTCGATCAGTTTTTCCATAACCGGTGATACAGAAGAAGATCCACCGACTACAACTTTTCCGGATGGTTTTGTTCCTGCATAAGCTTCTGCTGAATCATCTCCGATATATCCGTTATCTGAGATTACCTGCTGTCCTTCTTTACTCATGATATATGAGATGAAGTCTTTTGCCAGTTCATTGTCTGCACCTTTCTTTGTTGCAATGTTGAATGGTCTGCAGATCTTGTATTTTCCATCTTTGATGTTCTGCTCTGTTGCTTCTTCGCCATCGATCTTTAAAGCTTTTACAGTATCATTTAAAGATCCGAGTGATACATAACCGATTGCGTAATCATCTCCGGCTACTGTTGTAAGCATTACGGATGTGCTGTTTGTGATCTGTGCATCATCTGTTGTCATGTCTACTTTTTCGCCGTCTTTCTTTTCTTCAATCCCGAAAAGTTCGATGAACGCTCCTCTTGTTCCTGAGCCATCTTCTCTGGAAACGATTGTTATATCATTGGAAGAATCCCAGTCACCTTTGCTGCTCTTATCATCAGAAGAACCACTATCTGAACTTCCACATCCAACTGCAAGTCCTGCTGCCATTGTTGCTACGGATAAAACTGCGATAAACTTTTTCATTTTCATAATCATACTCTCCTTAGATTCTCATCTTTTTTTATTCTGATTTTTTTCTTTGTCGCTTTCGACAATAGCTATCTTATAAGACGTATGTTAAATCCAAAATCTGCGAATTGTTAAATGTGTGTAAAGTGTATGTAGGAAATGTATGGAAATGTAAAATTGAATTTCTTAATTTTTCATGCTATAATTCCTCTGCAGGACTTTTCCTGATCAGCTTTTTCAAAAATTATATTCGATATTAACCTTTATACAAAAAGCTGACAGTAATATGTTCTACAGATTCGAACACAATGAATACAAACATATGAAAACTTATTATTTGAGAAGAAAGAGGATATAATTCTATGTGGATTGCAGATCAATGGAAAGATTATGAAGTAATAGATTGTAGTAAAGGTGAGAAATTAGAGCGCTGGGGACAGTACACTCTGGTCCGTCCTGACCCGCAAGTTATCTGGGATACCCCGAAAACCGAGCGTGGATGGAAACATATGAACGGCCACTATCACCGCAGCAAGAAAGGCGGCGGGGAATGGGAATTCTTCAGTCTCCCGGAACAGTGGCAGATTCATTATAAAGAACTGACATTTAATCTGAAGCCTTTCAGCTTCAAGCACACCGGACTTTTCCCGGAACAGGCAACGAACTGGGACTGGTTCTCTGAGAAGATCAGAAATGCAGGAAGACCGATCAAAGTACTGAATCTCTTTGCTTACACAGGTGGTGCTACTCTCGCAGCCGCTGCTGCCGGAGCAAGTGTTACACATGTAGATGCTTCTAAAGGAATGGTTGCATGGGCAAAGGAAAATGCAGCCTCTTCCGGATTATCTGACAGACCGATCCGCTGGCTGGTCGATGACTGTGTAAAATTCGTAGAGCGTGAGATCCGCCGTGGCAATCACTATGATGCCATCATCATGGACCCTCCGTCATACGGACGTGGACCTAAAGGTGAGATCTGGAAAATCGAGGATGCAATTCATCCGCTGATCAAGTTATGTACACAGATTCTGTCGGATGACCCATTATTCTTTCTGGTCAACTCCTATACAACAGGACTTGCACCGGCCGTTCTGACTTATATGCTTGGAACGGAGCTCAAGAAATGGAACGGACATGTAGATTCACAGGAGATCGGACTTCCTGTTACGCATTCCGGACTGGTGCTGCCTTGCGGGGCTTCTGGGAGATGGGAAGCGGTTTAACGCAATAGGAACTGACTTTCCCGGTCCTGAATAAAAATATAGAAGCGCTTTCTGTGCTGATTCAATCATGGAGTAACTCATATGCACAGAAAGCGCTTCTATATTTTTATTCAGTTACGTTTTCGCATGCTCTACTCATTAATCTTCCCTCTTCACGGCCACGTTCTATCCCCGGCTTCTGTAAAATCAATCAGCAGTTCGCCTAACGCAACAATATCAACCTCTTTTTCCATTCTTCAGATCCTCCACAATTTCATTATACCGTTTTTTATTTAACCGGTAGAAAAATAATACAACAGCTGTTACAATCCACAGAATCCCCGGAATGGTTGTAAATGCATATTTCATAATACTGATAACCGTATCATTTTGTGCCTGATTTGCCACGTATCCATATTTTCCAAGTAATGCCGCAAGCATCGCTGTACCGATCGCCATTCCAATCTTATTTCCAAGAGAAACGAATGCATATTGAAATCCATCATTCCGAAGTCCGGTTTTCCATTCTCCGTATTCCACACAGTCCGGAATGATCGCATAGATTGCTGTATTAAATCCTGAAAAAAAGAACTGTGTAACGCCTGCCAAAATATAGAATACAACTGCTGAATCTTTTACATTAAAGAAATACATTGCCAGCATTGAAATACCTGTTAAAAAGGCAAATATCGAAGCTGTCCTTCCTTTATTGTTAAGTTTTCGGAATACCGGTTGAAAACATGCGGCACCGATAATGGATGGAATAATAATGCACATAGAATAAGTAGTATAATAAGATGCATTTCCTTCTACATATGTAAAATAATATAAAATGTCAGCATTTCTTCCATATAATGTAAATCCAAATAAAACCTGTCCGATTAATGCAAGTATATACGGTCTGTTCTGCATCACGGCTTTTAACTGTACTTTAATTGATATTTTTTCCTTTTCCGGAATTGTCACCTGCTCCTTCGTCTTCGCAAAGCAGAAGAAATGGCATGCCGCAAATATACATCCATAGATAATTGCTACAAATAAATATCCGTTCTTCGCACTCTGGCTTCCCAGCTTTCCAATCAAAGGTACTGTAATAATGTTGATAATCCCGATTGCAATCATAGCCGCAACCGAACGCGAAGTATTAATTTTTGCCCGTTCATCAATGTCCTGTGTCATCGCACCGCAAAGTGTTCCATACGGAATATTTACACATGTGTATCCCAGTACAAGCAGGCAATATGTAATAATCATATAGATAACCTTTGCCGTATCTGGCCAGTCCGGATGTGCCCAGAATGTCAACATTAAAAGCACTGCCGTAATGGGTGCTGCAACAAGCAGCCATGGACGGTAACGTCCCCATCTTGTTTTTGTCTTATCCGTCAACCCTCCGACAATCGGATCATTAATCGCATCCCAGAATCTTGAAAATAACATCAATGCTGAAACAGCCGCCATACTGATTCCAAACACATCTGTATAAAATATCATTAAAAAATTACTTACAAACATCCAACTGAAATTGCATCCGACATCACCAAATCCATATGCAATTTTACTGATCAATGGCACTTTTCCATTCTTACCCTCGTTTCCCATGGCTCCTCCTTATCAGCGTTTCTGACAAAACTTCTGTTCTCTCCTGATCTAATCTTTATTCCTGTACATTAATGATTACTTTCATCGTTGTTTCCCGGTTATCATCGATATACTGATAAGCTTTCAGATACTCCTGGAATGCAAATGTTTTTGAGATCAGTGGTCTTAAATGAACCTTTTCTTCATTTACAAGTCTGATTCCGTCAACATAGTCATCGTGCCGGTACATCATTGTGCTCTTGATATCCAGTTCATGATCATTAGCCACTGCAAGATCAATCTCTGCCATTCCTGCAAACACTGCAACCAATACAATAATGCTTCCTTTTCTTGCATACTTGATTGCCTGTCCCATTGTGATGTTATTTCCTGCACAATCATAAATCACATCGGCTTTGTCTGGTCCGAATGTTTCCAACATTGCTTCACCGAAATCTTTTTCTTTTGTATTCACACAGACATCAATGCCACATTCTTTCGCCTTATCCAGACGGAGATCACTGACATCCGTGATCATAACTTTTGCTGCTCCCATTCCCTTTGCTGCCTGCGCCACAAGATTACCAATCGGACCGGCACCAAGCACGGCAATGTTCATTCCTTTCACATCACCAACCTGCTTTACTCCGTGAACTGCAACAGCCAGTGGCTCGATCATTGCACCTTCTTCATATGACATTTCTTCCGGAATTGGTGTTACTTTCGATGCATCTACTGCAAAATATTCTGATGCTGTTCCGGTTGTCTGGAATCCCATAACTTTTAATTCTTCACACAAATTGTATTTTCCGTGTCTGCATGGATAACATTCTCCGCAATAAACCTGTGGCTCAATTGTTACTTTCTGACCTTCGTGAAATACTGTCACATCTTTCCCAAGTTTTACAACTTCACCGGATACTTCATGTCCCTGTGTTACCGGATATGAGGTAAATGGATGCTTGCCGTGATATACATGAATATCAGAACCACAAATGCCGATATTCATAATCTTTACCAATACCTGATCATCTTTTACCTCCGGAACTGGTACCTCTCTGAAAATAATCTCTCCTGGTTTTGTCATTACCTGCTGTAACATATTGTTTTCCTCCTTCATTCTTTTATCTTGTCTTTTATTAAATGTTTTATTAAAGTAATTACATTATTGTACAACCACTCTATTTTGTCAATATATGAATGCCTATTTCTACTTGTTGCACAAGTTTGATCAACTTTTTTATGCATATTTACCAACTGGATATGCATAGAATTTGCCACTGGCAACTTCTCTTGCATACTTAGATATCTATAAAACCTGCCAATTGCAACTTCTTCCGAACATCTGACAATAAAAAAAAGAGGTAAATATTCAAAGTCTGTAATCATTACGAGCCTTGAATTTCACCTCAGTTTTTCATTCTTATTCTTTTTCCTACAACATATCAAATTTATAAATGCTGTATATATTCAGAGAGGAAATGTTTTGCCGCTCCGACAGCTGATGCCTCTCTTTTATAGGAGCAATTTTTTAAGTAACGTACATCATGTTCAAAACCATTATATGCCATCACTTTTTCCCCCAGTGGTATCATATACTCTGATAAATACCCCCCGACTTCTCCTCCAAGTATAATATCTGTGTCATACGCCATTCGCAGATTGGAAATCAAAATAGCCAGATTATCCAGATACTGATTCCATTTTTCCACAGTCTTTGTATTTTTCTGCTCCACTTTTTCCATAAATTGTTCCAACGTCATTTCCTGCTCTTCATCAGTCAATGCACTGGCTGCGCAATAGGCATCTGCACACCCGGCTTTTCCGCAATAACATTTCTTTCCTCCCGGCACCAGAATCATATGTCCGAATTCTCCTGCTTTCTGATTCTGACCAGCCACCAGTTTTCCATTAATACAGAATGCGCCGCCTAATGTATTGTTGAGCGAAAGATACACAGCATCCTGATATTCATGCATATCTTCTGCCATCATCGCAGCATTTGCATCATTTGCAAAATACACCGGATAAGAAAATACCTGTTCCAGAAAACTCAGACTGAAATTCTCCAATTGCAGTGCATGAGATTTCACAACCATTCTATTCGCCTGATCAATAATACCGGGAATCGAAATTCCGATTCCTAATATCTTTTCCCGGTCTTCTACATCCTTCAGGAAGTCCTCCACCATTTCAGCTACTTTTAAGCAATAAGATGTTTCTGTTGAAAATTTTAACCGCATCCGGATTGTTTTTTCTATTTCATACTGCATGTTCAGCAATACGATTCCCAGATGATTTGCTGTGATCACTACACCGACTGCATATTTATATGCCGGATTAATCCCTATCCGTTTTGCTTTACGACCGCCGGTAGATTCATATTCTCCTATCTCGATGACCATATTCCGGTCGATCAGTTCGTTTACATTAGAAAGCACCGTCGGCATACTTAAGCTCAGATTCTGCGCCAGTTCTGCCTTTGATGTAATTTTATTATTGATGATATAGTTTACAATTTTAGATTTTGTAATATTCTTTTTTTCATTTCGCCCTGCCATATCAGACCTCTTTTATAAATTATTTTACAAAAGTATCTTAGTCCTTTTTTGCTATTCTGTAAAGAATAAATATGTTGCTTCTAAAAAACTTTTTCCCAAGGCACAACGATATAAAACAAGCCACTGGGACAGATACCACTCTTTTTTCTCCATCCCAATGGCTCAATTTAATATTCCTATTACATCCGCTAACGAATCACAAACCCGATGCGTAAGTTCCCGTATCTCCTGTGTCGGCTGCACAAGATCCGGCACCATGATCACATGCATCCCGGCCTGATGTGCGGACAGGATTCCTCCCGGCGCATCTTCAAACGCCATACAATATTCCGGCTGTATTCCCAGACTTTCACATGCTTTCTGATAAATCTCCGGATCCGGCTTCGCTTTCTTAACCATATCTCCACAGACCACACTGTCAAAATACGAATCTATTCCGGCCCGGATTAGATTCCCCATGGCATACTCTCTACTGGAAGATGTCGCTACTGCCATCTTATATCCTTGCGATTTTCCATAAGCCAGCAGTTCTTTTGCACCTTTTTTCAGCGGAAGACCTTCTTTATCCACAATTTTCCAGAAGTTATCCCGTGTCAGTTTTCCAAATTCTTCAAATGGAAAGTCTTCCCGGATATATTTTCTGAAATATTCATTCCGGCCTGCGCGGTTCATTCCGAGTGTGTGATAGATGACGTCCCCCATATGCGGGATTCCCAATTCATCACCTGCAATCTCCCATGAGCGCTGTACAATACGCTCAGAATCGAACAACAGACCATCCATGTCAAATATAAAAGCTTTTATATCCATCCTAGAACTCTATGCCTCTTCCAAGTGCATCCTTCAGATAATCTGCAACTTCTTCTAATTTATGTACGGCCTCCATCTTCTCTTCGAATTCATCCCCGATGGATTCCTTATTAATGAGTGCCTGCTGAATCTTCTTTACATCTTTGATTAAATTCTCTGTCATATCAAAAACCTCCCTTTTACTGTCTATCAGGAAATTTACTTTCCGATGATCGATTTACCTCAATGTATGTATCAGTATTATAACACAAAACTTTTTACTATTCTCTGAAATTATGTTACAATTTGATTAATTTTTGCAAATTATTATCTTTTTCTCAGATTTGTTCATGCATCATTCGAACGAATTCTTCCATTACACGTGTTTTATATTTGTGTGTCTTGTAATAGAAGAATACTTTTCTCTTTGCTTCTTCCCCATCTAATTTGTAGTACACCAGATTTTCAAATGTCGGGAGCTGGCTTACCAGGATATCGCTGATGAAGGTTGCTCCAAGCTGCGTAGACGAGGCCATATATGCTGTCGACTGCTGATTGAATTCCAACACAATATTGGGTTTAAATCCAACATTTCGGCACAGCCTGTCTCCTCTGGTTCTGGTATCATTTCCCTGTGTCAGCATAATAAACGGAAGATCTGCAAATCTCCCTAACGGAACTGCCGGATATTTCTGGTTCAGATAATTTTTATTTTTGATATTCTTATAAGAAAGCTGATACATTCCCAGTTCTTCATTTACGGCAAAATGTTTTGGAACCGCAAGTAATATATTTTCTTCGCAATATAATTCTTTATTATATAGAATACTGTCATAGTGATAATTATCAATGACAAAATCCAGCGCATTACTGCCCAGCATTTCTTCCAGTTCGGCTGTATTCCCCTCTATCAGCTGAATATGTACATCCGGAAATTTCTGATTAAATTGGGTGATCAGAGACGGTACCACATATGCGGCAAACAGCGTACTTGCTCCTACTGCAAGATTCCCCGTCTTCAGACCCGCCAGGTCATTGATGTAATTCTCTACCCGCTGTTCGATCTGGGTGATTTCCTCCGCTGCCTCAATATATACTTTTCCGACCTCTGTAAGCTGGAGCGGTGTTGTACTTCTGTCAAATAACGGTTCCCCGATAATCTCTTCAATCTTTTTAATCCTTGCACTCAAAGACGGCTGACTGATGTACAGATTCTGTGCCGCTTTGGTAAAACTTCTTTCTTTATACACTTCATAAACATATTTTTTCCATACAAACATACACGTAACCTCTCATATCCTGCTATCATCTGTTTCCTCTTTTCACATGACAGCTATAGTCAGACTCTTATAATTGTTATAACACTATAAGTATTAGATTCTCTGTCCACACGGACGTATCATTATATTAATGAAACAATTATTCCAATATGAATTTGGGGTTTATTGGAATAAAAATAAAATAATAAAAAGCGGGGAATAACATTATGAAACCAATCGTACGCGCCGGGCGCATGAAACCAGTACACTCTGATATCCGTGGTCCATTATTCGTAGAAGCTATGAAACGCCAGAAACAGGGGATCGATATCTTAAAATTAAATACCGGGAATCCTGCAACCTTTGGCTTTGGTCTGCCTGACAGCATCAAAAACGCTCTGATGGAACACATGCAGGACGGTGTCGGCTACTGTGACTTCAAAGGAATGCCTCAGGCAAGACAGGCAATCTGTGATTATGAGACCAGTAAAGGGATCAAAGGTATCACGCCGGATGACGTATTTATCGGTAACGGTGTCAGCGAAGTTGTATCGTTCGCTTTAACACCTTTGTTAAATGATGGAGATGAAGTCTTAGTTCCTTCTCCTAGTTACTCCCTCTGGGGCAATTCCGTATATCTCGAAGACGGTAAACCGGTCTTCTATACCTGTGATGAACAGGCCAACTGGTATCCGGACATTCAGGATATCCGTTCCAAGATCACAGATAAGACAAAAGCAATCGTTATCATCAATCCGAATAACCCGACCGGTGTACTCTATCCAAAGGAACTCCTTCTTGAGATCATCCAGATTGCAAGAGAATCCGGACTTCTGATCTTTGCAGATGAAATCTATGACCGTCTCGTTATGGATGGCAAACAGCACATCTCTCTTGCTTCACTGACAGAGGATGTTCCGGTCATTACGTTAAACGGTCTGTCCAAATCACACTGTCTGTGCGGATACCGCTGCGGATGGATGGTCATCAGCGGTCCAAGAGAACTGACCGAAGATTACAGACAGGGCATCATCCAGTTAACATCTCTGCGTCTGTGCGCCAATACCATGGCACAGATCGTCATCCCTGCAGCTCTTGATGATATGGAGACACCTGCTTCTATGGTTCGGCCGGGCGGCAGAATCTATGAACAGCGTGAAGCAACCGTTCGTGAACTTGAGAAGATCGACGGTCTGTCATTTGTAAAAAATGACGCTGCATTCTATGTCTTCCCGAAACTGGACGTGAAGAAATTTAACATCACCAATGACAAGCAGTTTGCCCATGATCTGCTGGATGTCACCAATATCCTGCTCGTTCCCGGAAGTGGATTCGACTGGAAAGATCCGGATCATTTCCGTATCGTCATGCTTCCGCAGGCAGATATCTTAAGTGATGCGATTCGCCGGATGGGAACATTCCTTGACGGATATAAGCAGAAATAATATGAGCAGCAGCCATCCTTAAATAGTACATAGATAAAATACATTCCCGATAAAAATCCAATCTCTCTTTTTTCGTCGATGTTTCAGTTATCCGGGAATGTATTTTTATCTGCTTTTCACTGTATTCCAGGCTCCGACTACTTCATTTACGGTACTGACGGTCACAAATGCATGTTCATCTGTTTCGTGGATGAAAGATAATAATTTTCCATATTCATTCTTTTCTAATATCGTTACAACTTCTACATGCTCTGCATGATCCAGGCCTCCATATGCCGGATAAATCGTCGCACCTCTGCGTAATTCCCTTACAATATAATTCTGAATTTTTTCATGCTCCTTTGAAAGAATGGATACTTTCTTACGCACATGGAATCCATCACAGAACCGGTCTAATACCTGACCGTAGATCAACGTACCAACAAGACTTATTACCATTGTCTCCCGATCATATACAAAGATCGCTGCCATCGATATGAGCACACCTATGATCGTAATACTCTGTCCTATTTTAAATCCAAGATACTTATTGATCAACTTCGCAACAATATCAATTCCCCCGCTGGATGCATTCATGTTAAATAAGACGGCCTGTCCTGCGCCAACTACGATCATGAAGCATACCAGATCGATCACGATATTCCCGGACAAGGATTCCACATGCGGAGTCAGTATCTCAAAAATCCTCAGATACATCGGAAGCATAAGTGATGCAAGAACGGTCTTCACACCGAATTCCCTGCCGATAAAAATATACCCTATGACCAACAGTATCATATTTAAGACAAATGTAATTGTCGATACCGGTAACGGAATGATCTTTACCAGAACAAGAACCAGTCCTGACAGACTTCCAAGCACCAGATTATTTGGCATCATTTCATAATATACAGCTGCCGACATTAAGAACATGCCGCCCAGCATCATAATAAATTCTTTTTTTGTTATCTTCATTTCATTCTTCCTTAATTCAATATTTCTGCACAAAGATGTACTCCTCTTTTTTGTGCAAAGAGGAGTACATCTTTTTCTGAAGGGTGTCTATGCCTAAATCTGTTTCAGGCATATCTATACAATTATCATTGTTTTTATCCAGCACCCGGCGGTTAGTCCACCAATGCCGATAATGTCTTGTCCAGAGCTATCATGATCAGCGCCGCTGCAAACGATACAACCGCAACTCCGATACATGCTACTTTGAATTCAATCTTTCCGCCAAACAGCAGTCCATATACCGGACCATAACTCTTTGCTGCAATAAATGTTGCAAATCCCCATACTGACATCATAACAGCCAGATAACGGCTCGGTGAATATTTACTGATAAATGAATGCCCCAGTGGTGAGAAGAACATCTCTCCCATTGTCAGAAGGAAGGCAAATACGATCAGCCATAACACACTTGCCTTTTCCCCACCACGCATGATATCAATTGCTGCGTAGAAGAGATATCCGACACCGATGATCGCAATTCCAAGTCCGGTCTTTCTGAACAGACTCATATCCCCCTGCGGTCTTGCCGCCAGTTTCTTCCATAATGCCGCTGTTACAGGTCCCAGGATAACACAGAACAGTGAGTTGGCTGCATCAAACCATGTAGACGGTACCTGATAACCTGCTACTACCCAGTCCATATTCTCTGCCCAGTAGAAATATACCGGCATATATCCCAGATACCAGAATATCCAGAATACGATGGAGAATAACGAAGCTACAAAGATTGCACCGATACGTTTCTTCTCGATCGTTGTAAGCGGCTGCTTTGTTCCTGTCTCTTCTTTTTTCTTTGCCTCTGCTGCTTTTTCCTCTTCTGTCAGAGTCTTCTTGAATGGAAGCTTTCCAAGATCACCTAAGAATCTCCAGCACACAAAGATATACCAAAGTCCTCCGAGAACCATCATCAATGCTGCCATCTTAAAGCATGGTGCAAATCCAAGCACACCATCTTTTGCAAATACATCCTTATACAGGATTCCCACCAGGAATGTTCCGATGAATGCACCCACATTTACCAGTGTATAACGCATCGAAAATGCCGGATCCATCTGTGATTTGTCCGTGATAACACGTCCGATGATCGCACCGTTTTTGAATAATGCAAGTCCCAGGCTTACCAGGAAGATCATCGCATATACTCCGGCAGAACTCTTTGCGATTCCTCCGGTGAAATATCCTGCCGCAGCAATAAACATACCAACCGGTGTCGTATATCTCGCACCGATATACTTATCTACGATCACTGCCCCAAACAGTGGAAGCAGATAAGAAAATGCGGTCAGGTTTGACTGCATATTGGCAGCCACTGTATCCGAAAGTCCGAGTCCTCCGGTTGCAACCGAAGCAGTTACAAAAATCAAAATCAGCGAACGTCCCAGATAATATGCCAGACGTTCAAAAATCTCTGTACAGGCACATACCCAAAACGCTGCCGGAAAGCCTTCCTTTTTTGTCTCCATATTCTTTTCCCCACTTTTTTCTAAATTCAGTCCTTACTTTTTATGTACTTTTATTTTCTCTTCCTTATTTTGTACATATATCCTTGTCTGTCTTATTTTATATCTTTCAAGAATGCTTTATATCCTCTGTAAGCTTCATAAATATCAGCCTTACTTGTCACCTCATACGGTGCATGCATAGAAAGTACAGCAACACCGCTGTCAATGACATTCATGCCATAATTTGCCATGATATATGCAATGGTTCCGCCGCCCCCAAGATCGACTCTTCCCATCTCCGCTGTCTGGAATCCGACTTCGTTATTGTCTAATACCTGACGCACTTTTGCGATATATTCCGCATTGGCATCGTTACTGTTATTTTTTCCGCGGCTTCCGGTAAATTTATTAAATACCAGACCTCTTCCAAAGTATGCTGTATTCTTTTTCTCAAATGCATCTGCATACAATGGATCAAATGCTGCACTTACATCAGAAGAAAGCATATAAGAATTTCTCAGAGCTCTTCTGACTTTTAACGGATTGCCATCTTCGGTAAGTGCCATCAGTTCTGCCACATAATCTTCAAAGAATCTGGAATGCATACCTGTTGCCCCAACACTTCCGATCTCTTCTTTATCTACCAGAATACAACAGCTTGTTCTTTCCGGATTCTCTGTTTCCAGCATTGCAAATAATGAAGTAAAAGCACAGACCCTGTCATCCTGTCCGTATCCGATCACCATACTTCTGTCCAGTCCGCAGTCTCTTGCCTTTCCTGCCGGCACGATCTCCAGTTCTGCTGAGAGGAAATCTTCCTCTTCCATATCAAGCTTCTCCTTTAAGAACTGTACTACGGCTGCCTTTACCAGCTCTTTTTCTTCTTTTTCTAACTCATCATTGCCTGTAAGCGGCTTTGTTGCAACGAGGATATCCAATCCTTCTCCTTCGACTACCACGCCCGCCTTTTTCTCAATCTGCTGCTGTGACAGATGGATCAGAAGATCTGAAATCACAAGTACCGGATCATCTTCCTTTTCCCCAATAATAATGTCCTGCACTGTTCCGTCTTTTTTTGCAATCGTTCCATGGATTGCAAGCGGAATTGTAACCCACTGATATTTCTTGATCCCACCATAGTAATGCGTATCCAGATATGCCATATCACTGTCTTCATATAATGGATTCTGCTTTACATCTATTCTTGGTGAATCAATGTGTGCTCCAAGAATATTCATACCTTCTTCTAACGGTTTCTTACCGAGCTGGAACATTACAAACGCTTTCCCCATGCAGTCTGCATACACCTTATCCCCGGCTTTTAAAGTGGTTCCCTCAGAAATACAATCTTCCAGATTCTTATATCCCCATGCATCTGCCATCTTCTTTCCAAGCTTTACACATTCACGCTCTGTCTTTCCGATATCCAGACACTCTTTATAGCGGACACTCAGCTCTTCTAATTCTTTCTGCTGAATTTCTGTGTATTCTTTCCACATATTTTTTCGCTGCATCTTTTCGCTCCTCCTTTTTACTTTGCAGTCTTTCTATAAAAATAGTATCTCCGTTCACAGAATATATCCAACAAGAAAAGCGCATGTACTATAAGAAAATCTTATTTTTTTCATTGTTCTGTCAAATATAAAATATATATTTTCCCATTATAAAATCGCAAAAAATTATCGATCGTTTTTCACAATCGATAATTTTTTCTTATGAGTTCACTACATTTTTAATTTCTTCCAAAATCTCTTTTACTTTCTTTTTGTTTCTTTTTTTTCTGTAGAATGCTTTGATCACGCACTCTCCTTCATATCCCGGAAGCAGCAGCATATCTCCATCACTATAGGAGAAATACTGACTGTCTGCCAGTGCATATCCGTCGTTAAATTCTACCTTTAATTTCATGGTATCCACATTGTCAACCAATTCTATTCCTTGTGTAAGCAACTGCGGATCATTCTTTTGTCCATTCATCATACTGCATAAATATGACTTTGTTCCATATCTGGTATAACGCTCAAGATCCTTTGCTTTAAACTCCGGCTGCTCATTTATCGATGATTCCAGTCCGATATATGCTCCGATCCGGCTGGATATCAGCGGCTTTTCTCCTATTTCATCCGGCTGCTCCAACTCATTTAGTCCGTATCCAATATAAATATCCAATGTATTTTCTCTCAGCATCCGGCTGCCTATGTAGGAATCCAGTTTACTGAAGTGGAAGTCTGCTTCGGAATGCTTATCATTAATCATCTTCTGCATCTTTGCCCAGAACAATTTGTTTATAGAACTATCGATTCCGATACGGACTACGCTGCTTTCTTTATATCTTTCTATCTCATGCAGCATCCGTTCGTGCGTCTGCACCATCTCCCTGGCATACTCATAGACAATCTCCCCTAATTCTGTCAGGCAGATCTTACCATTGCCTCTCTCCAGCAGAGTCCCTCCCGCCATTTTTTCCAAAGAGGCGATCTGCTGACTTACTGCCGTCTGTGTTACATAATTTCTTGCTCCGGCCTTTGTAAAACTCTTGAGTTCCACTACATCCAAAAAATATTTATATTTCCAAAGACTCATTTTGCATACTTCCTTCCGATGACTGCTTCAGATGATATATTTTTCTTTTATATCTTTTGTCGACAATCGTCAATGAGGTTGAATGTAATATACCATATATTTGTATATTTTTCAACATATTATTTGTATTTTATATCTCTTTTTGTATTTTATGCACAACATCTGTCATTTTAAAACCTGCTGTATGTTAAAAAGATCGTTACAGGCATCTCCTTACAACACATGACAATAAAAAAGAAATGCCTGTGTCATTACACCAACATTTCTCTTTTTCATCCATCATTCATTTTCCCGGAATCATACTCTCCAAGATCCCTCTACGACTTCTTTATGAAATCAGAAAGTCCAGTGAAAACTTCGTGTCTGCTTCCGTCATTCCCTGTTCTTTTAAAAGTCTGTGGATCGTACTCATATAATGATCCGACAATACCCTGCAGATTTCTTCTTTCTTCCTGCTCTTGCATGCTTCCAGCAGTTCTTTATGTATCGGATATTGTCGTGTGATTACTGCTTTTTTGTCCGATGCCAGATTATACCCCGTTACGATATTCCCATAATTCAGACTTTTCCATGCCTTATACAGACTTTTCATTCCGGTCATTCTGATCAGACAGCTGTGGAACTTATTATCATATGAAAACAGCTGATCATATTCGTCCACATCCAGATTCTTCATGCGTTCCAGGATTTTTTCCATCTCCTGCAGCGTTTCTTCCGGTATCTTTCCTCCCAGAAGACGCACTGCCATAATCTCATAATTCGCACGCATCAGATAGATTTCAAATGATTCTTCGAATGTGATCTCTTTCACAGAACATCCGGCATTTCTTACATATTCTACCAGGCCTTCGTTCTCCAGTTCGCGCAGTGCCTCTCTAATCGGCGCACGACTGGTCTGGAATTCCTTTGCGAGTTCCTGTTCGACAATCTTCTGCCCCGGCTGCAATTCCCTGTTAATGATCCGTTTTCTTATAATATCTACAATACTTTCACGTAATGTCTTGTATCCTAATTCTGTCATAACTTCTGTTATCCTGTCTTATTTTTCTAACTACTGGTTAATCTGATAATTTCCATCCGAATCAGCCTGGATATGCGATGCATAAAATGTCTCTACCGCTTTCACCATATACTCCGTGTCCTTTACACCGGCCGTCTCATAGGCCGAGTGCATGGCAAGCTGCGGTAATCCAATATCCACTGTATTCATGGACACCTGCGTCATCGCAATATTCCCCAATGTACTTCCACCGGCTTCATCCGAACGATTAGCAAAATACTGTAATGGTACGCCTGCTTTTTCGCAGATCATCCTGAATACTGCCACACTGACCGCATCACTCGTATATTTCTGTCCGGCATGTGATTTGATCACAATGCCGTCATTCATATAGACGCAGTTTGTCGCATCCGTCTTCTGCCTGTAATTCGGGTGTACCGCATGGGCATTGTCACAGCTCAGCATAAAGCTTCCTGCTACTGCACGGTAGAATTCCTCTTCGTTCTTTCCAAGTGCTTTGTTCATTCGCCACAATACATCATAAAGAAATGTAGATGCAGCTCCCTGTTTTGTTCCCGAACCCACTTCTTCGTTATCAAAACAGGCATAGACATTGATATTCTGTTCATTTTCCGCTGCCAGGAATCCTTTCATAGATGTAAATGCACACTGCAGATCATCCAGTCTCGGACACCCGATAAATTCACGGTTGCTTCCCCATCTGACCGCTCCCATACGGTTATACAAGAACAGATCCATGCCATAGATATCCGTATCTTTTAATCCCAATTCTTCTGCAACTAAGGATCTTACCTCTCCTTGTTCTTTCACGCTTCCCGATAATACCGGTAACATATCAATCTGTTTATTAACAGCTCTTCCTTCATTCACTTTCCGGTCCATATGAATTGCAAGACTCGGAATCATCAGAAGATCTCTGTCCACCTTCACAAGTCTGGTTTCGATTCTTTCCCCATTCTTAACCATAACTCTTCCGGCCAGTGACAATGGTCTGTCGAACCATGTCTGGCAGATCATACCGCCGTAACCTTCGGTATTCAGTACCGTATATTTCTTTGCGACCTCAATCTCCGCATTTTCTTTCAGTTTAAATGCCGGCGAATCACTGTGTGATGCTGTCACATGGAAACTGTAGTTGTCCAGTTCTTTTCCGGCTTTTACTGCAATGATACTGGAATTATTTCTTGTTACATAGTATCTTTTCCCAGGTTTGACCTTCCACTTTTCTGACTCTTTTAATTCTTCGAATCCTTCCTGCTTCAGGATCTCTTTTAATTCTGCAACCGCATGAAATGCTGTCGGTGCATGTTCTATAAATGTTGTCAGTTCTGATATGATATTTGTTTCCATTATATTCCTCTTCATCTTCCGTTTTGTTCCGTTCCTGTCTGACAAATGTAAACGGTTCTTTACTGTACTTCCCCATAATACAGCAGATCGTCATTACAAACAAGCACCAACCGCCAAAGAAATCCCTGTTTATTTTGCAAACATACCAACGATATCTTTTACCATCACAACAGCTTTATCCATTCCTTCTACTGTAATGTGCTCATATACCCCGTGGAATGCATATCCGCCGGTTCCAAGATTCGGACAAGGAAGCCCTTTGAAGCTTAATCTTGCACCATCCGTTCCCCCGCGGATCGGCGCAACATCTGGAACGATATCCGCATTTTCTGCGGCCTTCTTTGCATATTCAATGAGCTGCATGCATGGTTCGATCTTCTCACGCATATTGTAATAGGATTCTACGATCTCAATTTCAACCGTTCCTGCTCCATACTTTTCATTCAGACTGCCTGCGATCTCCTGCATTTTTGATGCTCTTGCATGGAATCCGTCTGTATCAAAGTCACGGATAAAGTACTTCATCTTTGTCTCTGTAACATTTCCATGAAAGCTTACCAGATGATAGAATCCTTCGTACCCTTCCGTTGTCTCCGGCCTTTCTGATACCGGCAGCATCTGGTGGAATTCTGTTCCAATCGTCTGTGAATTCACCAATACATCTTTTGCAGTTCCTGTATGTACACTGACACCATGGATCGTGATAAATGCTGTAGATGCATTGAAGTTCTCATACTGGATCTCACCTTCGGCGCTTCCATCTAAAGTATATCCGTAATCTGCTCCGAATCCTTCTACATCGAAATGCTTTGCTCCCCTTGCAATCTCTTCATCCGGTGTGAATCCGATACAGATCTTTCCATGTGGAAGTCCTTCTTTCAGAATCTCATCTACGACAGTCAGCACTTCTGCAATTCCGGCTTTGTCATCCGCGCCCAGAAGTGTTGTTCCGTCTGTCGTGATCAATGTCCGTCCCTTTAAATCTGCCAGATATGGAAATTCTTCTACTTTGATCGTCTTTCCGCTTGTTCCAAGTACTACGTCTTTGCCATCATAATTCTCGATGATCTGCGGATGAATATTGTCTCCCGACGCATCCGGTGCTGTATCCATATGCGCGATCAGTCCCAGTGCAGGTGCATTTTCACATCCCAGTGTTGCAGGAACAGATCCGTATACATATCCTTTCTCATCCACTCTTGCATCTTCAATTCCCAGTTCTTTCATCTCTTCCACCAGTAACTCTGCAAGTACCAGTTCCCTGTCTGCCGATGGAACCGTCTCGCTCGTCTCATCACTTGTCGTCCATACAGACACATACTTTAAAAATCTTTCGTAAGCTTTCATCTTACTTCCTCGCTTTCTGCATTTCTTAACTTTATTGTAAATCATTCTTTTATAAATGTATAATGGTGAATGTCGACAATTTAATGTTCTTAATTTTGTTATATTTTTCCCGGGATTTATGTTAAAATTCTTTTAGGTGCTCTGATATCAGATCTCCTGATATTCATTCTGATATTAGATGCTCTGACAACAGATACTTATATAATATCAAAGTGAGGTATATACATATGAAATTAATGATTGCATCCGATATCCACGGCTCTGCTTACTACTGCCGTAAAATGCTTGACGCTTACAAACGTGAAGGTGCTGACCGCCTTCTTCTTCTCGGAGACATCCTTTATCACGGTCCGCGTAATGACCTGCCAAAGGATTACAATCCAAAGGAAGTCATTGCCATGTTAAATCCTATGAAACAGGAGCTGCTCTGTGTCCGTGGTAACTGCGACACGGAAGTAGACCAGATGGTACTGGAATTCCCGATTCTTGCCGACTACTGCTTCCTTGAAATTGACGGGCGCACCATCTTCGCTTCTCACGGACATCATCACAATCCAAAGAATCCTCCGATGTTGAAAAAAGGAGATATTCTTCTGAATGGTCATACACACATTCCTGCAAATGAAGATATGGGGGATTTTATCTATATGAATCCAGGTTCTGTATCAATTCCTAAGGAAGGTTCTGCTCATGGATATATGATCTGCGAGAGCGGGGAATTCACCTGGAAGGATCTGGAAGGAAATATCGTTGGGATTTAATTTAGAAGGCATGACTACCCGGACCTGCATAAAAAGTAGGAAGCCGTTCCTGTTCAGGTTCCGTCGGTGGGAAATACTAAAGCGTCAAAATTATGCTAAAAACGGGCTTCCGAAATTTGCAACTCGCCATTCGGCTCAAACAGGCAAATTTCGAAAACCCAACGCATAATTTTGACGCTTAACTATTTCCAACACCTTCTTCACATTCACAGGAACGGCTTCCTACTTTTTATTCCGTGAATATCAAATGCCTTAAGAATGAAATGGCAATTGCGTAACGGTTGTGACAGCGGAAGGTTACAGTAATCAGCTGTCATTAGCGGATTTTCAAGGCTTTTGACAAGATTGTGTACCGTAGTGGACTACACCAGGTTATAGTTCCGGGTATTTCATTTCTTAACATCCGCTGCCAGTCACGACTTGAAGGAAACAATAGATAAGGATTATTGTGAATGTGGAATGCCGTTAGAAACAGTTAGAGAGTCAGAAGCACCGTTAAAGGAACGAAGCGAACGTGTTTGAGGCGAACGCCGAGTTTGAGCGTAGTTCCTTTGCTTTTAGGTGATTCTGACTCTCTTAGTGTTTCTTATGGTATGGAACCTGAACAAGAAGCCTTATCTATTGTTTCCTTCAAGGACTGAGAGGCCGCTTCCCAGTTAATAAATGAAATCCCAATCGACTTATTCTTCTCTATGCCTTATCTTCCGATATCCTTTCTGCAATCCTTTTACCAGAAGTGTCAGGTATCGCAGTACTGCCTCGGTTGCAATCGAGAATACTACGAATAACATGATACACTTCGTTGACATTCCCGTAATTGCGAATAATTTCGGCAGGAAGATGATACATAAGATACAGCCGGTCAGGCATCCTCCCCAGACTACACCGCGGAAGATATTGACCGGTTTACAGATATTGAACAGGATGATGAATCCTACGATCAGAAGCAACATCGTTGCTGCTGTCGAGATATCTGTAGTATTTACATCAAATGTCTTACCGAATACGACCAGTGCGCCGACCATCAGTACATCGGTCAGGCCTGCCGGCAATGCCTTCAGGAATACATTGGTCAGGAAATGTCCCTGTATTCTTTCTTTATTCGGTTGGAATGCCAGGAAGAATCCCGGTACTCCGATCGTAAACATGCTGATCAGCGATATCTGGGATGGTTCCATCGGATAGGTAATCATCAGCACTACGGAGAATAAGGACAACAGGAAGGAGAAGATATTCTTCACCAGGAACAGACTGGCTGAACGCTGGATGTTATTAACCACCCGTCTTCCTTCCATTACTACCGACGGCATACATGCAAAGTTGGACTCCAGTAATACCACCTGCGAAGCCTGTACTGCCGCGTCACTTCCGGATGCCATGGCTACACTGCAGTCGGCATCTTTCAATGCCAGTACGTCGTTGACACCGTCTCCGGTCATTGCTACTGTCTTGCCCTGGTCTTTAAGGGCGTGTACGAATTTACGTTTCTGATCCGGTGTTACACGTCCGAATACTGTATAATTGGCAACCGCATCTGCAATCTCTGCATCACTGTGAAGAGTCGCTGCATCGACATAACGGTCTGCATTTGCAATTCCGGCTTCTTTTGCCACTTCAGAAACGGTCAGGGGATTATCTCCGGATATAACTTTCACTTCTACACCCTGTTCTGCAAAGTAAGCAAATGTCTCCGGTGCTTCTTTTCGGATTGGATTGGCAAGAAGGACATATCCAAGCGGCGTTACCTTGCCGGTCAGTGCTTTTCCGTCCAGTTCTCCGTCATACGTACCGAATACCAGCACACGGTTTCCTTTTCCTGCATACCCTTCAATCTCTTCTTTATATTTATCAAAATCATCTCTCAGCACGAATTCCGGTGCTCCAAGTACATGCACTTCCTCTTCGTATGTGACACCACTGTATTTGGTTGCGGATGTAAATGGAGTTACAGACTCAGCCTTTTTTCCTGTTCCTTCTTTAAAATATTCTTTTAACGCCTCCATAGTGATGTTATCACTGCTCATTGCTTTCGCAAAATCACCGAGCATTTTCGGAAGTTCCTGCATTTCATCTTTTTTATAATTTAATGTCGGAACCACATCCTTTACACTCATGTTTGTCTCTGTAATCGTTCCGGTCTTATCAACGCAAAGCACATTAACTCTTGCAAGGGTCTCAATACTCTTCATATCGTGAAGTAAAACCTTCTGTTTTGCCAGACGCATTGCACTGACTGCCATTGCTACACTCGCAAGAAGGTATAACCCTTCCGGGATCATACCGATCACAGCCGCCACCATAGAAGTAATACTGCTTCGGAATGGATCTCCGTTAAAGAAGAAGCTCTGCACGAACAGTATAATTCCGATCGGGATCAATGCGATACCGACAAATTTTACCAGTTTGTCAAGTGAACGGATCATTTCTGACTGCTCACCTTTCTGCATTGCTTTTGCTTCCAGTGTCAGTTTAGAAATGTAGGAATCCACACCTACTGCATCCAGTCTTGCATGACATTCTCCTGCCACAATAAAACTTCCCGACATCAGATGATCTCCCGGATTCTTGGTAATCTCATCTGATTCTCCTGTCAAAAGAGATTCATTGACCTGTACACTTCCATGTACCACTTCTGCATCAGCACAGACCTGATTTCCTGCTTTAAAGATTACAATATCATCCAGAACCAGATTCTCCGAATTGACCCGTGAAGTCTTTCCGTCTCTGACCACTGTTGCATGTGGTGCATTTAGCATATTTAATTTTTCCAGTGTCTTTTTAGAACGGATTTCCTGTATGATACCGATCAGTGTATTAAAAATGATGACCGGAAGGAATGTCAGGTTACGGAACGATCCTACAATCGTCAGAAGAATCGCCAGAACCAGAAAGATCAGATTAAAATATGTAAATACATTTTCCTTAATGATCTCTTCCGTTGTCTGCGCCGGAGGATCGACTGATATGTTGCCCCACCCGTCACGCCTGTGTTCTTCTGCCTGCGCCGACGTCAGGCCTTCCTCATAATCCGGCTCGTATCTGGTTGTCGGTGTACGTTCTATTTCATAATCACAGGCTTCTTCCTGCAGTTTTCGTTTTCGCCTGTCGTTTTTTTTCATAGAGTTCCTCCTTATCAGCTGCATTCTACTGTTACATTCTGATTTTATCTATTATTTGTATTTAGTATACACCAGAATATGCCAATATTGTATTAACACTTTATGAATTCTGTATGTATTTTTGCTGAAAATGCAGTTCACATCTTCATGTAAACTGCATATGCTTCCTCTATATACTCACATTCTCATCCGTACGAAGCAACGCACTTTTCGCAAGCTGATCCGCTTCTTCGTTATAATGATTTCCTGTATGCGCTGCGACTTTGCAGAAAGATATCTTTATCTGCTCTGCTGCTTCCTGCATATGTGCCGCATACTTGCTGGTAAGCGGTGTCTTGGCCCGCCACACGCCTGTCACCCATTTTTCCACACCTTCGTAATCATAGCGGATCTCTACTGCCGGATACTCATGCTCTTTCGCCCATTGCACTGCATTCATCGCGCCGAGCATTTCTCCTGCTACATTACGGATCTTCACGCCTTCCGGATCACAACCGCTTCCGGATTTTCTGAATTCTTCTCCGGCCGGTGTCAGGATCACACAGCCAAATGCATATCTTCCGATGCTTTTTTCAAAGCTTCCGTCCACATAGGCAATCACCATATTTTCCGGCACTTCAACAATTCCTGCTGCTTCTTTTTCTTCATCCTTAGATACATTTGCAGTAGTTGATATTTGCAAGAATGCCATAGCTTCTTCCCTGTCTGTAAAGCCTCTGAACTCTGCTCCGGAGTATCCGGACGTCGCTTTCTGACACTCTGCCCAGGTCTCAAACAATCCTGTCTTATGTCCTTTTCTTACTGCATATATTTTCTTTTTTGCCATATCTATTATCCCTTTCTGAGAATTTCTAAGAATCTATCTCCATACTTTTCCAGTTTATGCTCTCCGACACCCGATACTTCCAACATCTCATCCCGTGTCGCCGGACGCATTACACACATACCGGCAAGCGTCTTATCTGCAAATACCATATACGGCGGTACCTTTTCTTCCGATGCGATCTCACGTCTGAGTTCCCGTAAGCTTTCGAATAATTCTGCATCTTTTTCTGAAAGTTCCGCTGCCACTACGCCTTTTTTGTGTCTGCTTTTTTTCTCTTTTGATTCAGATTTCTTTTGTGTCTCTTCTTTCGGAAGCTTCATGATCAGCGGTTCTTCCGTTTTCATAAATGCTTTCCCTTCCGGTGTCAGACAGATCACCGGATATTGTTCGCCCTTTTCTTCCACATATTCGCGGAACTGTAATTCCCTTAATATCTGTCGTAATCTCGGAACCGTCCGCTCACTTAACACTGCATATTCCGGATTCTTATCCAGATTCTTGCCCAGGATCTTCTGACTCTTTCCGCCGTGCACGATATCGATCACCGTCGCTGCTCCGTAATTCCAGTCCAGTGCATCCAGACACCGCAGGATTGTATTCGCCTCCAATGTGATATCTACCTCTTCAAACTGTGTCTGGCAGTTCAGACAGTTTCCGCAATAAGAACTGCTCTTTTCTCCAAAATAATTCAAGATATATTGTCTTAAACATTCTGATGTAAAGCAGTAAAATGTCATCTGTTTCAGACGGTCCAAATCCCGTTCTTTTACGATTTTGCGCGTCTCTTCATCCAACTCACTGTTCTCTTCTCCATTTTCAATAAACAGACGGTTCGTCCTTACATCCCGCGGCTCATAATAAAGAATGCATTCTGACGGCTCCCCGTCTCTTCCTGCACGTCCTGCCTCCTGATAATAGCTTTCCATATTTTTCGGCATATTATAATGAATGACAAAGCGTACATCCGGCTTATCGATTCCCATTCCGAATGCATTCGTCGCCACCATGATCTGACGCTTTCCATATATGAAGTTCTCCTGATTTTCCTTCCGTTCTTCATCCGATAATCCGGCATGATATCTGGTTACGGAGAACCCTTCATTTCTCAGATCGTAACAGACCTGCTCCACGCTTTTTCTTGTCAGACAGTAAATGATTCCACTGTCACCGGATGTATCACATCCTTTTTCCTTCAGATAACTGACTAATTCCTTATACTTATCCACAGGTTTCTTCACTGCGAAGAAAAGATTTCCACGATCGAACCCGGTTGTTTCCACATACGGGTTCTGAAGCTTTAAGATATCAAGGATGTCTTCTCTTACCTCTGCTGTTGCCGTCGCCGTGTATGCACCGACCACCGGACGGTACGGCAGACGATCCAGAAAATCCAGGATCTTCAAATACCCTGGGCGGAAATCCTGTCCCCACTGTGATACGCAGTGTGCCTCATCTACTGCAACGAAAGATATCTTTACATGCTCAGACAGTGCAAAATCCAGAAAACTTTCTGTCTCCAGACGCTCCGGTGCCACATATATGATCTTGTACCTTCCCTGCTTTGCAAGCTGCAGTGCTTTGTAATACTGTCCTGCAGTCAGAGAACTATTTAAGAAAGCGGCATGGACTCCCATCTGGTTCAGCGTTCCCACCTGATCTTTCATAAGTGAGATCAGCGGCGAGATCACGATTGTAATTCCTTCCATCATAAGTGCAGGCACCTGATAACACACCGACTTTCCTGCTCCGGTCGGCATGATTCCAAGCACATCCCTGCCTCCCAGTACCGCTTTGATCACCGGGATCTGTCCCTCCCGGAAATGGTCATAGCCGTAGTATTGTTTCAGTATCTTTTCCGCTTCTTTGATTGCCTCACTCATTCTGTCCTTGCTCCTTACATTTCGTCTTTTTTTACTCATCACTTTTTTGATCCGCAGATTTTCCCACACCCACTATGTCTTACTATCTTATCACATTTGCCCCTGTCTTTCATCCCATCTTTCATAGACAAATTCTTTTGACTTTCCAAACTTTTTTCAGTATAATTGTTTCAGTTTCTGAATAAACAAAATTATGTCTTAACAATATCAAAGTATTACAACAACAGCAGATTTTTCTATAATCTGTAATATTTACTGAAAATAAAGGAGGATAAACACATGGATTTCCGACAGATCACCATGATGCAAAAGATAAAATCAGGCATGGATCGTTTTCGTGCCAACCATCCAAAATTCCCGCTGTTTTTACGCGCCGTATCACAGGACGCATTAGTAGAGGGATCAATCATCGAGATCAATGTTACTACACCGGAAGGGAAAAATTATTGTACCAATGTCAAGCTGAAAGCCGATGACATGGAACTTTTTGATTCGTTTAAAAATATGCAGGGTTAATTTTCCCTGCATATTTTTTATTCAGTGGGAACATACTAATTCTGTCATAAATATATAGCAAGGAAGGTATTTATTATGGAAGAAATGTTTTGTTTCCAGTGTCAGCAGACCGCTCATAATTCCGGATGTGAAGGGCGTGCCGGTGTCTGTGGAAAGAAAAATGACACCGCCAATTATCAAGATGAGCTTACCGGTGCGCTGATCGGCCTGTCACGTGCCGTGTGTAAAAAGCTTGCCCTGAATCCGGATGCTTCTTTCGAACATGCGGATGAACTTATCTTAAAAGGGTTATTCACCACGATTACCAATGTTAATTTTTTCAATGATACGATTATCGGACTCATTCGTGAAGTAAATGTCGAAAAGGACCGGATCTATCCGGATATCATGAATTATGATGTCCACCATATCTGGGAAGATCAGGAAGATATCCGCTCTTTAAAGTCTCTGATTCTTTTCGGACTGCGCGGCATGGCTGCTTACGCTTATCATGCTTATGCGTTGGATTATGTAGACAGAAATGTCCTTGATTTCTTTTATGAAGGACTCGAAGCCCTCGGTTCGGAAAAAAGCAGTGACGAATTACTTGCACTCGTATTAAAAACGGGCGAGATCAATTTTCGCTGCATGGAGCTTCTGGATCATGCGAACTCTGGTACTTATGGCAATCCGGTACCGACAGAAGTTCCACTGACCATCGAAAAGGGGCCTTTCATCGTTGTCAGCGGACATGATCTTCATGATATGGAACTGTTATTAAAGCAGACGGAAGGAAAAGGAATCAATATCTACACCCACAGTGAGATGCTTCCGGCACATGGATATCCGGAATTAAAGAAATATTCTCATTTAAAAGGAAACTTTGGAACTGCCTGGCAGAGTCAGCAGTCGGAATTTCACAACATTCCGGCACCTATTTTATTTACTACCAACTGTCTGATGCCGGTCCGTCAGAGTTACTGCGACCGGGTATTTACCACCTCCATCGTGTCATATCCGGATCTGGTGCATATCGGAGAGGACAAAGATTTCACTCCGGTTATTGAGAAAGCTCTGGAATGCAAGGGATATCCGGAAGATCATCCGATGACCGGAATCAACGGCGGCTCTACAGTCACAACCGGATTCGCCCACAATGCCGTTCTTTCCAATGCCGGGCATATCGTAGAACTTATAAAGGCCGGTAAGATCCGTCACATCTTTCTGATCGGCGGATGTGACGGTGCCGCTCCGGGACGAAGCTACTATACGGATTTCGCCAAAGCTGCACCTATGGACACCTTGATTCTGACTCTTGCCTGCGGAAAATACCGGTTGAATGACCTGGATCTTGGTTCCATCGACGGTATTCCAAGGATCTTGGACATGGGGCAATGTAATGATGCTTATAGCGCTATTAAAGTTGCTCTTGCACTTGCAGAAGTCTTTGACTGTACCGTAAACGACCTCCCGCTCACCCTGGTTCTTTCCTGGTATGAACAGAAGGCCGTATGTATCCTGCTTACGTTATTATCTCTCGGTGTGAAAAATATCCTGCTTGGTCCAACACTTCCTGCATTCGTCTCTGAAAATGTATGGAAGATACTGGTGGAGAATTATAATATTCAGAAGATCAGTACTGTGGAAGAGGATATGAAGAAAATCCTTGGTTAATGATCTTCAAGATTTGCGAAGAACAATTCATAGAAATCATCTTCAGCCTCGATCATCGGCGAGTTCTCCCCTCCGCCATTGGTGCTTCTTTTCATTGCGGCATGGAATTCTTCTCCTGCCGCAATTAATTCCATTTCATATAGTTCATAACCAAGTTCCCGGCAGGTCCTGCAGAATGCAGACAATGGGTCTGCTTCTGTTCTGGTTGCGAGAAGCTGTTGTTTTAACTTTTCGTCTTTTAGTGCCTTGTTTTGTAATTCGTCTAATATACTTACTACGTCCGACATAACAAATTTCCTCTCTTCTAGTGCATACTTTAGTATATAAAAAGAGAGTAACACACTTTCTATGCTACTCCCTCGTCCTTAGAACTATTATATAAATTTCATTTTACTTACGCAAGCCTTATTTTCATGGCATGCTATATTTTCTCAAATCTGTTTACAACAGATATCCGCCAGACAACATTTCTCACAATGCGGCTTCGTCCTCGCTGTACAGACGTCTCTTCCGTGATATACCAGCCTGTGGCAGAAATCACTGCCTTCTTCCGGCGGGATGATCTTCCAAAGTTCCATCTCTACTTTCTTCGGTTCCTTGATTCCATCTACCAGACCGATCCGGTTACAGAGTCTGATGCAATGCGTATCCGTAACAATCGCCGGTTTGCCGAACACATCCCCCATGATCAGGTTCGCACTCTTTCTTCCGACTCCCGGAAGTTTCAACAATTTATTAAAATCATCCGGGACTTTTCCATCATATTCATCACGGAGCATGCGCATACATGCACTGATATCCCTCGCTTTACTCTTGCCCAGTCCGCATGGTCTTACAATTTCTTCGATCTCTTCCGGTGTGGCTTCTGCCAGTGCATTGACATCCGGGTACTTTGCATATAAGCCTTCTACTACTACATTGACTCTCGCATCCGTGCACTGTGCTGCCAGACGTACACTGACTAGCAGTTTCCACGCATCGTCATAATCCAGCGTGCATCCCGCATCCGGGTATTCTTTTTTCAGGCGGTCGATGACCACCAGTGCCAGTTCTTGTTTATCCATTTTTATTACTCCTGTTCATTTCCATCCGAAAGCTTCACTGTAATATAATCATGATGGATTTCTTTCAGAAATTTATCAAATACATCCGCTGTCTTCATCTTGATACTGGAAGTGTTCACACATGGATGACATCCGAATTCTTCCTGTTCCAGAAGTTCCTCATCCACCAGAAGCTGCACTTTATTCTCCGGATCAAAGATCAGTCCCATGACAGTAGCTGAGCCCGGCGTTACATTCAGATATGTTTCCATGTCTTCTCCCGATGCAAAGGATAATCTCGTGGTCGGGATCTGCTGTGACAGTTCTTTTGTCTTGAGCGCTTTGTTTCCTGGCATCAAAAGCAGATAATATGACGTTTTCTTCCGGTTACATAAGAACAGATTCTTACAGATCTCCATTCCCAGCGCTTTATCAATCTCTTCACAGGCTTCCATTGTCATGACCGCTTCGTGATCCGCTCTGATGTAGGGGATATGCAGACTGTCCAGTATATCGTAAACTTTTATTTCTTTTTCTTTTCGTCCGGATGTGTCTTCCGGGCGTCCATTGTATAACTCCATTTTATCTCTTATCCTATATCAATTTTCTTGTTCCTTCTTTTCTCACTATTATACAATTATCAATTTAGTACTACAAGTAATTTCCAGTTTATAGATTCGATTGCCACACTGTTTTGAAATGCCTGTACCCTTTATTCTCCTCTATTCCACTTTCAGATATTTCTCCATCCACACTTCTGCAAGCTGCGTCCAGCTCTGTACTTCTTTCAGCGTTTTGCGGATTCCCTCTTTCTGCTTTTCCGTCCATCTTGCCGGCTTTTTACGTCCGATACCGAACTTCACCAGAAGTTCCTCTCCTTTTTCCTTTGGAAATGGAGTCTCGCCGGCCTCGATTGCCTCTGCAAGCATCTGCACCTGTTCCTGTGTATATCTTTTTCCTTCTTCCTGTCCTATATTCTGCTCTAACCACTCTTCGGTTGCCACAGATAGTCCATGGATTCCTTCTGAAAATACATGCTGTGCAAATGGTACACCAGCCTGTGCACAAGCCTGTGCAAAGAGATAACTGTTCTCCACCGGAACTGTCTGATCTGTTACGGTCTGCCACAGGAAACATGGCGGTGTATCTTTTGTCACATGATTTTCCAGCGACATATAGTCCAGTTCCTGCTCTGACGGCTCTTTTCCAAACAGTGCGACAAATGAATCTCTGTGTGCATATTTTCCTGAAGTGATGACCGGATAAGACAGAATCGCCACATCTGGGCGGTTGGATATGTTCTGGTATGCTTCTTCCGGATCTTCCACATCTTTATTATGTACACAAAGGCTTCCACACAGATGTGCTCCTGCTGAGAATCCGCAGGCTGCAATTCTGTCTGGTCTGATATGGAATTCCTCTGCACGTGAACGAATCATGCGGATTGCTCTTGAGATATCGTGTAACGGCTGCATCTTCAGCGGTGCTTCATCTAACTGATTAATCGTATATTCCAGAACGAATACATTGTACCCTGCACCATAGAATTCCATTGCCGGCAGGTGCGCTTCCGATGGGGATACTTCCCGGTATGCGCCGCCCGGTGCGATGATCATTGCCGGATGCTTCTTTTCATCCTCATGAATATAGCTGAACATCACCGGTATAAAGCCATGTGCTGCCGGATAATGATACTCTTCTTTTTTCCAGATTTCGATTTTTTCATTTATCATAATTTTTATCTTCTCCTTTATTCCTTAACAATTACTTATTTCTACCGTTCTTTCCCCATTATATTTCTCTACGTCTTCGAAAACAAATAAGGATATTTCCGCATTTGTGCAAATATAATCGTTTCCACCCGTTTTCGTATCTCATCTGAATAGCCTTCTGCGTTTTCAAGCAATTCTGTCACGTCTTTTTTTGTAAAACGGAACTTTAGATTCATTTTATATAAAGATTCGGAAATATCTAATTGTTCATCGAATGCATTACATATTGTTTTGGCCTGAACCTTCTCCATAAGTGTGTAAATATCTCCCGCCAAAGGATAATCCATCGTTGTATCTGCTAAAAGCCCTGCTCCATTATCAAAGATCGGGCAGTATGCATAATCACCTTTTCCATTCATCAAGACGGCTATGTTATGCATATGCCGGTCTTCATTCAGAAAAAATGCATCTATCGTCAGCAGTTTGTTCATATATACTCCAAAATTCTGAAGTCCCGTCATTCGTTCCACCTGTTGCACTAAGAAACGTAATCTTTCCTCATGATCGGGTATTCTATACATGCTTTTATACAGACTTTCTCCGAAAAAATTATGAAACAACCTCTCTAAAGTTATAATCTGCCAGTCTTCATTCAGAAAATTTTTACTCTTTGCTCCATTATAAATTACCGTTCCATATTTTATTTCTTCCAGGTCATAATATACAAATTCTTGTTCAGCCAGCGTAGATTTTTTCAGAAGATGCGATATCATATACTCTGCCAGTCCTTCATATCCTGTATAATCGGCTTTGTACCAGATCCCATCATTCTCCCATTTTAACTGATTCCCTTTTGACGACTGACGCCTATTTGTCCTGATGTTCTGCCCAAAAAGTTCTATCATTCATTTACCTCTCTATACGAATCCAAAAATCATCCTCCGCCATCCGTCCTTCTGTCTTCTCTATAATCATAATCGGATCGTAAAATGGCAGTCCCAGATCTTTCAGTATCAGTTTCATCTTATCTCTGCTTTCCGGGAAACATCTGGATTCCAGAAATTCTATATACTGATTATAATCCGGTTCCTCCATAACCCCAAATGCACGGAACATAATCTTATCTGTATAATTTTTTATTTTCACTTTTCGTTCCCGCTCATTCACATCAATCAAAGTACATACATCCTGATCATACATATACCAGATTCTGAGCGGCCACACTTTTTCCGGAACTTTGACTTCCTGTTCATATTCCGGATATTTCTGCAGCATCTTAAGAAATGGAACAATTGGTCCGCGGATAACGTCTTCACTTCTCTCCCAACGCTCTACTGTCGGTTTTGAACAATTGATAAATTCTGCAAATTCTTTTTGTGTCAGATGCAATTCTTTCCGGATTTTCTTGATTTCCTTTGCTGTTGTATATTCTGGTGTTATAAATAGTCTTTCTTTCACAATCTCACCTTCTGGTTTTATGATTCCCGTCTTTTTCTTTATTAAATCACAACCTCTATTATTTGTAAACAAAAAACAATTAAAATAATTGTTTTTCATCTTTTAAAACCATCATTTTAATTGTTTTATTGGTTTTAATAACTCATCTACAGAATCTTCCACTAACAACTTCTCTTATATACTTTGATATACTAACAAAGACTTCGCATCCTACATCAGATACGAAGTCTTTCTCTTAATTATTTTCTTTTTTCACTAGAGCCACCCGGGACACTAAAAAAGCCACTTTACCTGTCCCCCCGGCTTACTGCGCTGCCAATTTCAGCATCTTCTCCAGTGGAAGTGCTGCCTTCTGGCGCATCTCCTCATCCAGATTCACCTCTGGCTGCATGGTCTCAAGTGCTTCTTTCACACCTTCCAGACGCACCATCTTCATATTCGGACAGAACTGTCTGTGCCCTACGGAGTAGAATTTCTTCTCCGGATTTTTCTGATGCAATTCATAGAATACTCCCATCTCTGTGCAGATGATAAATGTGTTATTTTCTGATTTTGTAGCATAATCGATAATCTGCGAAGTACTTCCGATAAAATCAGATAATTCCAGAATATCTCCTGTACATTCCGGATGTGTCAGTACGAGTGCTTCCGGATGCGCCTCTTTGGCTTTCTGAAGTTCTTCTTTGTGGATACTCGTATGTACATGGCAGAATCCATCATTAAAGATGAAGTGCTTCTCCGGAAGCTGACTTGCCACGAAACGACCAAGATTCTCATCCGGGATAAAGAAGATATCTTTATTCGGAAGATTCTTCACGATCTTCAGTGCATTTGACGATGTTACACATACGTCTGACTCTGCTTTGATCTCTGCGGTTGAGTTCACATAACAGACTACAGATACATCCGGGTATTCATTTCTCACTTCCCTGATCTTATCTACGTCTACCATGTGTGCCATCGGACAGTCTGCATGACCGTCTGCCATTACGACTCGCTTCTTTGGATTCAGGATTTTCGCACTTTCTCCCATGAAAGAGACTCCACAGAAAATAATCGTGCTCTCCGGAACTTTGGTTGCAATCTCTGCAAGATAATAAGAGTCTCCTACATAGTCTGCAATCTCCTGCACTTCCCCATCTACATAATAATGTGCCAGGATTACAGCATCTTTTTCCTTTTTCAGTTTTTGGATTTCATTTTTGATTTCTTCGTTCATTTCCGACTTTCACCTCTAAATAAAGTATTCGATGGTCTCTTCTTCCGTAAGTCTTGTCTTTTCATTAAATAAAATAACAGCTTCCCGCCCATCGTACGGTCCAAGGGAATACATGTTAAGTGCCGTCTTATTAAAATACTTCCACGGTACGATTCGGTTACAACATGTAGACTGATCCAACACTCTGATGATATCTTTCTGTTCATACTCCTGGTCACAGTAATAATGATCAAACATCCGCACTACCATCTATTCCGGTCAAATTCCCTTCTTTAACGTATTCTCACTTACCTATCATGCACCGCTTCAGCCAATTGTGTCAATGCCTGTTTTAAAATTTCTCGTGGACATGCAATATTTATACGCTCAAATCCCTCTCCGTCCGGTCCAAACATTGCTCCGCTGTCAAGCCAGAGTTTTGCTTTGTTCTCCACCAGATCTTTTAACTGCTCTTCTTTCATGCCGAGACTCTTAAAATCCAACCATAAAAGATAAGTCCCTTCCGGCTCTGTCAGTTTGATCTCCGGAAGATTCTCTTTTAAAAACGTACGGACATAATCCAGATTTCCCTCCAGATAAATTTTCAATTCTTTTAACCACTCTTCACCGGTCTCATAAGCTGCCTGACATGCAACCAGTCCCATCAGATTCACCTGGCTGTAACCGGCTGCTGTCACTTCCGCCCGGAATCTCGCACGAAGCTCCGGATTCGAGATCCATATATTGGAAATCTGAAGTCCGGCAATGTTAAATGTCTTACTTGGTGCGGTACATGTTGTAGTGATTGCAGCGTATTTTTCATCTAAGGATGCAAATACATGATGTATATTCTCTCCATATGTAAAATCACTGTGGATCTCATCACTGACTACCAGCACGTTATGTTTCAGACAAATGTCTCCTATCTTACGAAGTTCCCACTCCTTCCACACACGTCCGACCGGATTGTGCGGACTGCACATCAAGAATAATTTTACATTTTCTTCGACAATCTTCTGCTCGAATTCTTCGAAATTAATCTCGTAATGTCCGTCTATCTGCTGAAGCGGACTATTGATCAGCCTTCTGTGGTTATCTGTGATCACTTCGCTGAACGGATAGTAAACCGGCTGCTGCAGAAGAACTGCATCACCTTCTTTTGTATAAGCCTTCACTGCCATCGCAAGTGCGAATACCACGCCCGGTGTCTTGATCAGCCATTCTTTCTCTACTTTCCATCCGAAATGCTTCTCATACCATCCGGCTGCTGCCTGGAAGTAATCATCTTTTCCTTCGCTGTATCCGTAGATTCCGTGTGCGACTGCGTCACTTAAGCTTTTCTGGATTCCCGGTGCTGTCGGGAAATCCATATCTGCCACCCAGAGCGGAAGCATATCATCACTTCTCCCTCTTTCTTTTGCGAAATCATATTTCAGGCATTTTGTTCCATGTCTGTCCACTACTTTATCAAAATCGAACTTCATCTGTGCATCCTCCTACGCAAGTGCCTGCTCAAGATCTGCGATTAGATCATCTGCATTTTCAATTCCAACTGACAATCTTAAGAAATCTTCTGTGATTCCAAGTTTCTCTCTTACTTCTACCGGCAGATCTCCATGTGTCTGAAGCATCGGGTAAGTGATCAGTGACTCTACGCCTCCGAGACTTTCTGCATAAGCGATCAGTTTTACACTTTCCAGAAGCTTTCTTGCCGTTGCTTCACTGTCTACTTTAAAAGAAATCATACTTCCGAATCCGCTTGCCTGTGATGCATTTACTCCATACCCCGGATGCTCTTTCAAGCCTACATAATAGACCTGTTTTACTTTTTCATGTCCTTTTAACCAGTTCGCAATCTTCATCGCATTATCCTGCTGTGCTCTTAATCTTACAGACAATGTCTTAATTCCACGCAAGATCAGATAGCTGTCAAATGGTGCAAGACAGCTTCCGACTGTCTTATATATATAACGGATCTTCTTCGCTGTCTCTTCATCCGCCGAACACAGAAATCCTGCCAGTGTGTCATTATGTCCACCAAGGAATTTTGTCCCACTGTGGATAACCAGATCTGCTCCCAGTTCAATCGGTCTTTGAAATAATGGTGAAAGAAATGTATTGTCAACAATAATCTTCAGATCATGTTTATCTGCGATTTCTTTCATCTTTCTGAGATCTGTGACACGCATGGTCGGGTTACTTGGTGTCTCGATATAAAGTGCTTTTGTATTCTCCCGGATACCTGCTTCTACAAGATCTGCATCCGCAGTATCTACATAAGAAAACTCCAATCCCCTCTTCCCGCCGACAGATTCAAACATTCTGACAGAACCGCCATACAGATCATCTGTACAAAGGATATGATCCCCGCGGTCAAATAACTCCAGACAAAGACCTACCGCAGCCATACCGTTTGCGCATGCTACAGTATCTACCGCACCTTCCAGTGCCGACATCGTATGCTCAAGCTCTGTTCTTGTCGGGTTGCTCTCTCTCGTATAGTCGTATCCGGTAGACTGTCCAATACCAGGATGGGCAAATGTCGCTGCCTGGTAGATCGGTACTGCTACTGAACCGTAAGAATGTGTCTTTTCATCTGTTCCGTTTCCGTGTATACATCGTGTCTCAAATCCGTAATTCATTATTTACCTCTTTCATTGTAATCATCCAGGAAATTATATTCCATGTCATCTTTGTGGTATCCGATAATCGTTCTTAAGTTGACATTATGCACACTCCGGAAAATATTCTTTTCGATAATATCTCCCTGTTTTCTGAATTCCTTGATCAGTTCCTTCATCTCGTCACGTTTGGAACCTCTTCCGCCGCCACAGGATACACAGTTCTCTGTGAATCTGCATGCGCACTGAATGAAGTTGAGCTGATTGTAATCCCTCCATGCTATAATGTCATCTTCCTTGATCAGATACATTGGTCTGATCAGCTCCATACCCTCGAAATTCTGGCTATGGAGCTTCGGCATCATCGTCTCCACCTTTCCGCCGTAGAACATCCCCATAAGGATCGTCTCAATCACATCGTCGAAATGATGTCCGAGCGCAATCTTATTGCATCCCAGTTCTTTTGCGTGAGAGTATAAATAGCCTCTTCTCATTCTCGCGCAAAGGTAACATGGATTCTTGTCAATATCTGCTACCGTATCAAATATCTGTGTCTCAAATACCGTAAGCGGAATTCCAAGTACTTTGGCGTTATCCTGAATGATCTTCCAGTTATCTTCATTGTATCCCGGATTCATTACCAGAAATACTAATTCAAAATTCGCTTTGCCATGTTTTAACAGTTCCTGAAACAGCTTTGCCATCAGCATGGAATCTTTTCCACCGGAAATACAGACTGCAATCTTATCTCCGTCCTGGATCAGATCGTATTCTCTGATTCCTTTCGTGAACTTTCTCCAGATTCCCTTGCGGAATTTCTTGATGATACTGCGTTCAATCTCTTTCTGCTTCTCTCTGGTAGTATTTTCATCCTGTACGAACTCACTTAGTTTCTTTCTCAAAAAGGAACGATATCCGCCTTCAATATTCGCCGCATCATATCCTGCTGCTTCCAGTTCATAAACAGCATCGACACTCCATTCACCGGTATGGCATAATACATACACCGGCTTTTCTTTCGGAAGTTCTTCCATACGTTCTTCTACTTCTGCAAGCGGGATGCTGACCGCTCCCGGTACAGAGCCTCTGGTATATGCATCTGCAGGACGGACGTCCAGCACTGTGATTGTATTCTGATCTAATTGTAATAACTCTTCTATCGTGATTGTCTTCATATCTTTTAACCTCTCTTTGTGAGTTGCTGTTCATACAGCAGCTATTCCTATTAACCAGATAGGTTTTGTTATTTATCTGGTATTATATGACGTTTTTCCCTGTCTGTCAAGGAACTGAAATGTGTTTTAAAAACATTTATCTTTCAAATATACGCTAGAAAAGTTTACCACAAAAAAGAATACTGTACCAGTGGTTTCCCGCTAATACAGTATGTTTTGTTGTGTGAACTGATATTATATATAATACATATCCTGTCCATAATCAATGTATTCCTGATACTCTTTCTCCAGATCATGCAAGGTTACTGACTGGAGGATCTCTGTCACACTGTCATTTACCCTGTCGATCACCAGTTTCTGGATTGCTTTGACACTCCCGGTATATTTTCCTTCTTTCGGAAGCTCCTCATCTTCGATGCGGTAGTCACCTTCCAAAGCTTCTATAATAGAAGAAACGGTAATCTCCTGTGGCGGACGGCTTAAGAAATAGCCGCCCTGGGAGCCTTTTATACTCTTTACGATTCCTGCTTTTCTAAGACTTGCAAATACCTGTTCCAGATACTGTGGAGATATCTTGTTCCGCTCTGCAATGCTATTGAGCGCCACCTGTTCAGTTTTTGAATTGATGGTCAGGTCGATCAACGCTCTCAGACCATATCTGCTTTTCATTGAAAGTTTCATATATATCTCCACACTCCTTCATTATTTTTTATTCTACGGCTTTGAATGCCTCATCCAGATCCTGGATAATGTCATCAATATGCTCTGTTCCGATCGACAGACGGATTGTATTAGGCTTGATTCCCTGATCCAGTAATTCTTCTTCTGTGCACTGGCTGTGTGTTGTTGTTGCCGGATGGATAACCAGAGATTTTACATCTGCAACGTTAGCAAGCAGTGAGAAGAGTTCCAGATTATCGATGAAATCTTTTGCTTTCTGTGCGTCACCTTTGATCTCAAATGTGAAGATAGATCCTCCGCCATTTGGGAAATATTTCTTATATAATGCCTGCTGCTCCGGATCATCAGATACAGCCGGATGGTTAACCTTCTCTACCAGTGGATGGTTGTTCAGGTAATCTACTACTTTCAGTGCATTCTCAACATGACGCTCTACACGTAATGATAATGTCTCGAGTCCCTGTAAGAAGATAAATGAATGGATCGGAGAAATGGTTGCTCCTGTATCTCTTAAAAGGATCGCACGGATCTTTGTAACAAATGCTGCAGGTCCTACTGCTTTTGTAAAGCTGATTCCATGGTAGCTCGGGTTTGGCTCTGTAAGAGAAGCGAATTTTCCTGATGCTTCCCAGTCGAATTTACCGCTGTCAACGATGACGCCGCCGATTGTTGTTCCGTGTCCACCGATGAATTTTGTTGCTGAATGGATAACAATGTCTGCACCGTACTCGATCGGTCTTACAAGGTAAGGTGTTGCAAATGTATTATCTACAACGAGCGGAATCTTATGCGCATGTGCGATATTTGCAATCTTCTCAATATCTACAACGTCTGAGTTTGGATTTCCAAGTGTCTCGATATAGAGTGCTTTCGTGTTGTCCTGGATTGCTGCTTCTACTGCATCATAATCGAAGATGTCAACGAATGTGGTTGTAATTCCGTACTGTGGAAGTGTGTGCTCTAACAGGTTAAATGATCCACCGTAAATATTCTTAGCTGCTACGATATGATCTCCGTTCTGTGCGAGATTCTCGATCGTGTATGTTACTGCTGCTGCTCCGGATGCTACTGCCAGTGCTGCAACTCCGCCCTCCAGTGCTGCAATACGTTTTTCGAAAATGTCTTCTGTAGGGTTTGTAAGACGTCCGTAAATGTTACCTGCATCTGCCAGTCCAAAACGTGCTGCTGCATGATCACTGTTGCGGAATACATAAGAAGATGTCTGATAGATCGGCACTGCTCTTGCATCTGTAACCGGATCCGGACTTTCCTGTCCTACGTGTAACTGTAATGTTTCAAATTTTAACTCTCTATTCTCTCTTGTGATTTTTTCGCTCATTGGGTTGATCTCCTTTTTCTTCATAATTTTATCGTTATTTGTTGATACTGTCCGTTCTGTTTCGGATTCTATATCTTTTTATTCTGTAAATAATGGTGTTGAATAATATCTGTCACCTGAATCCGGAAGTAATGCTACGATTGTCTTACCTTTGTTCTCCGGACGTTTTGCCAGTTCGATGGCTCCTGCAAGTGCTGCTCCTGAAGAAATACCTACCAGAACTCCCTCTTTCTTTGCAAGAAGTTTGGCCGTTTCAAATGCTTCGTCTGCTTCTGCTTTGTAGATTTCGTCGTAGATCTTGGTATCCAATGTCTCTGGAACGAATCCTGCTCCGATTCCCTGAATCTTATGCGGACCTGCTTTTCCTTCTGAAAGTACCGGTGAAGAAGCCGGCTCCAATGCTACGATCTGAACTTCCGGTTTCTGCTCTTTTAAGTAAGCACCGATTCCGGAAAGTGTTCCGCCTGTTCCGACACCTGCGATCACGATATCGACTGCTCCGTCTGTATCGTTCCAGATCTCAGGACCTGTTGTCTTCTTGTGTGCTGCCGGGTTAGCAGGGTTTACAAATTGTCCCGGAACAAAGCTGTTTGGAATCTCTTTTGCAAGCTCATCTGCTTTTGCGATGGCTCCTTTCATTCCTTTGGCTCCTTCTGTCAGTACGATCTCTGCGCCGTAAGCTTTCAGGATGTTTCTTCTTTCCACACTCATCGTTTCTGGCATTGTCAGGATGATCCTGTATCCTTTTGCTGCTGCGATGGATGCAAGACCGATTCCTGTATTACCGGATGTTGGTTCAATGATCACAGAACCTTCTTTTAAGATTCCTTTTTCTTCCGCATCTTCGATCATTGCTTTTGCAATTCTGTCTTTGACGCTTCCTGCCGGATTGAGGTACTCAAGCTTTACAAGAAGTGTTGCTTCCAAACCAAGTTCTTTTTCTATGTTTACTACTTCCACCAGTGGTGTATTTCCGATCAGTCCTAATGTTCCTTTATAAATCTTTGACATTTTGCTTCCTACCTTTCCTACTTTTTCGGTATGTTTTCTTGATGAATTTACTATACTACCTTAATTCCTATTTGTCAACTATGTTTAGTATGTTTTTGTAATTTTTATTTTTCATGCGCGCAAGCGCAACAACATCGCATTCGTCCCCACATTCGCTTTTCTTTTGTCATTATCCTGCACGCTCCCTTCCGTTCTTTAAACTAAATAAAACCAATCCTTATATTTCCTATTGTTTCGATAGGTTTTATGGATTGGTTTTATTATATTACCGCTATGTCATATTTGTCAAGTATGTTTTACAGTTTTATCTGTATATCAAATCAATAACATTTAATATTCCATAATGCTCTGCAACCATCTTCAGCCCTTTTTTAATTTTTTCATGGCTATAATTCCCGGACAATAATTCATCTTCCGGCAGTTCATTTAGATATCCGTAAAATACAAGCGCTTTTTCTAAAGCTCCTTCTTTATTCACATCTACAAGTGTTAGTATTTCCTCTTCCATCTTCTTAATATTGTCTATACCACTTTGTCCGTTCGCAGCTTCTAAGATTTTTCTATTTTCACCTTTAATTGCTCCATCTGAAATATCTACAGGTGTACCTATATCCTTGTTTAATAATAATTTCACCATTGTTCTGATAACTTCATTATTCATTCTTATTATATAATCCTGCTCATACATATATTTCACTCCTCCGATTATTAAATCATTCCAAAACTGGATGTTCCGAAATTTTAATACTAGTGTATCTCCGAAAAATACTTTCTCTAAAATATTATACATCCCGGTATCTTCCCGTGTACACTTTTATATCACAAAAAGCTGTCTGGTTAGCATACCTTCATAACCTGACAGCTTTTTTATTTTTCTGAAAGCTTCTCTCTTCCATGTGGAAGCAGCCACGCTTCTTCATCCGGTCCTTTTGCAATGATCTGATGAATATTTCCAGGATTGCAGTCAATGTGATAATGCTTTTTGATTGCCGCAAAATCTGTCGTATCCCCGAATCCCGGTGTCTGATACAGGTCTCTTGCATAAGCCCACAGATTATCATAATCTCTCAGACGCTTCTTATTCACACGAAAGATATTATGATAAGCCACATCGAATCTTGCCAGTGTTACATATAACCGGACATCCGATTCTGTAATCTTATCTCCGAACAGATATCTTCTGTCAGCCAGTCTTTCCTCCAACCAGTCCAGACGGTTGAATACCATATAATAAGCTTCCTCATATGCCTCCTGGTTTCTCGCAAATCCTGCTTTGTACACTCCGTTATTTACTTCTCTGAAAATGATATCATTCAGGGCTTTGTTCTACTTTTCAAAAACACAGTGCTATCCTATTAGATAAAATGTCGTTCCGTCTTCATATTATAAATGACGTTTCTATACAGCCTGTGCCTTGCTTCCTTTTATCATTTCTACAAAATATGCATGCACACTTGTATCATCATTCAGTTCCGGATGAAACGCAGTTGCAAGCTGGCTGCCCTGTCTTGCGGCCACAACTTTTCCATCTACTACGGCCAGTGTCTCTGCATTTCCATAGACATCAGCAATATATGGCGCACGGATGAATGTCATTGGAATCTTTCCAAGTCCTTTCATCTCATCTTCTGTGTAAAAACTGCCAAGCTGCCTTCCATAAGCATTTCGCTTTGCCAGAATATTCATCGTACCAAAGCATTGGACTCCATCTTCCACCTGATCTGCCAGCAGGATCAGACCGGCACAAGTTCCAAATACCGGAAGTCCGTCTTCAATCTTCTCTTTTAATATATCGTAAATATCCAGCTCGATCAGAAGCTTTCTCATAACGGTGCTTTCCCCGCCCGGAAGGATCAGTCCGTCAAAAGAACGATCCAGATCTTCTTTTTTACGGATTTCGAAATGTTCCACGCCCAGGCGATCCAGCATCTGTCCATGTTCTAAGAATGCTCCCTGCATTGCCAAGATTGCAATCGTCATCTTACTTTCCTCTTTCTGCCATTAATAATTCAATTTCCTGTTCATTGATTCCTACCATTGCTTCGCCAAGATCTGTTGAAAGTTCAGCGATCAGTTTTGCATCTGTGTAGTTCGTAACTGCTTTCACAATAGAAGCCGCACGTTTTGCTGGATTACCTGACTTAAAGATTCCGGAACCTACAAATACACCTTCTGCTCCAAGCTGCATCATCAGTGCCGCATCTGCAGGTGTCGCAACTCCGCCTGCAGCAAAATTTACGACCGGAAGCTTTCCATTTTCATGAACATATTCCACAAGATCAACCGGAACCTGTAACTGTTTTGCTGCTTCGAATAATTCATCTGCTCTTAAGTTCTGGATACGGCGGATCTCCGCATTCATGGCTCTCATATGACGTACTGCCTGAACAACATCTCCGGTTCCCGGCTCGCCTTTTGTACGGATCATGGATGCACCCTCTGCGATACGGCGGAGTGCCTCGCCGAGATCTCTTGCACCACATACAAATGGTACTTTGAACTCTTTTTTATTAATGTGGTAAATGTCATCGGCCGGTGAAAGTACTTCGCTTTCATCGATATAATCAATCTCGATTGCTTCCAGGATCTGCGCTTCTACAAAATGTCCGATTCTGCATTTTGCCATAACCGGAATGGATACCGCTTCCTGAATGCCGCGGATCATCTTCGGATCGCTCATGCGGGATACGCCGCCTGCCGCACGGATATCTGCCGGGATTCTTTCCAGTGCCATGACTGCACATGCACCTGCTTCTTCTGCGATCTTTGCCTGCTCCGGAGTTGTTACATCCATGATAACTCCGCCTTTTAACATCTGTGCCAGCTGCTTATTTAATTCATATCTGTTCTCTTTCATAATTCCTGTACCTTTCCTATCTGTTTTCTGTGAATTTTCTTTGAGTCTTATCATACGCTCATCTGGTATTTTTTAAACAGCCAGTTTTCATGTTTTTGTGCATGCCAATTTTGCATAAAAAAGACCTTTTGAAACCCAACGTTTTCAAAAGATCCTTTTTAGCCTTCTCTTTAATTAAAATCATTCTATTTCAAATGTCTTATTTTTCAAGCCCGAACGTTTCCACAACCACAATCCAGACACGATAACTAATAAACCTCCGCCTATCATTTCAACTTCATAGACTACATTTTCTTTAAAAGTTGTCATAACCGGAAGTGCCGAGCACACAATCGCAATCACGCAGATTACCAATTCCATATACCCAAGAAAGCATCCCCACTTTTTATTTTTTGTCATCTGATACAACCCAGGTTTATCAACCTTTTTCCGTTTAATTTTAATATATGCCGCAAACAAAAGAACATACGGAAACAACGATGTCAACGCGGTCATAGTAATTAATACATTGTAAATCGTTTCAACTGCCGGGAAAACTGCCACGCCTGCAAGCAGCAGAGAAACAAGTATCGCCTGAAATAAAATCGCCTTCTCCGGAATGTCATGCTCATTTTTCTTCGTAATCTTCTCCGGAAAGATTCCCGGTTCAGAATATCCAAACAACATCTTTGTCGGTTGCGCAATATACAGCACTACCGCTCCAAATATCGACAAAGTAATTCCAAATGCTACGATCTGAACAAAAAATTGAGGAACTTCCAGGAGATTGCAGGCAATTACTAATGCATCCAAAGTCCCTGTATACGCAAAGATTTCTGACGTCGGCATCAGCATTGTCATACATACCGAACCAATCACATATAATACGCAGATTGTTCCGGCAGCAATCATGATTGCTCTTGGATAATCTTTCTGAGGATTTTTCATTTCAGAAGCGAAGTTTGCTGTAAATTCAGCTCCTGTATACGCAAATGTAATTCCCGAAATTGCAACCAGCGAATTCATATTTAGCTTAGGGGTCAATGTTGCTATCGTATACTCAGATGCACTTGGTGCCTTTTTGAACACTACCACTGCCAGAATTGCCATACCAATCAGACACACCGTCGGTACCACCGAACCCAGCGCACCTACACTGGTAAAGTATTTTCCAAATTTCATACCACGCATACTCGCAAACGACAACGCCCAGAAAACAACCAACGACATAATCAATACTAGTATTTTGTTATCTGCAAGTTCTGGTTTCCCAATCATGTAAGTAAAATTGATTGAGAAAAATGTCAGAAAAGATGCATACCAGAAAATAAGTGCCGTCCAATGCATCCAGGATACTAAAAATCCATATTTTGTTCCGAATGCAATTTTAACCCAGTCATTCAGACCTCCATCTGTAGGATATGCTGTTGCCAGTTCCGCACACATCAGCGCCTGCGGCACAAAGAATATCAGCATAAATATGATCCACATCGGGATTGCTCCCAACCCCAGGCCAAAACTGTCTGAGGTTGATTTTGCAATCCAGCGGATTCCATAAAGGGCAGATACATTCATAAGCACAAGTTCCCAGAATGTAATACTTTTTTCTTTCAATCGCCTCGCCCCTTTTTAAATTCCATTTCTCTTTACTTTGTAGTCATAATCTCTGTGGAATACATGTTCATCATTAATTGATGCATCCATGTGTCCGGTAATATAGAAGTTATCTTTATCAGCAGTCTGAGTAACAACGATATCACAATCTGTCAGCCATCCATCACGGCCGTTCTTCATCTTCTGCGTAATAGTATATTTGGCTGACAACGGATCTTTGTTGCTCATCGTCAGTTCTCTCTTGAGGTTATGTTCTACTACCGTTCCAATATCATCAAAGCGATAGATACCCTCTCCAAACACTCCACCAACACCGTTTGTAATAGATGTCCATGAATCCGTGAGCAGATCATACTCAATTGTACGGTCTACACGACCAGGTGATAATGTTGTCATCGGAGTAAGCGGCGCACATCTGGCTTCCATATTCGGACCTTCCGCATCTTTTCCTGAGAACATCGGTAATGCAAATTTAGCAGTAGACAGATCCAGTTTTAATGTTGCAAGCTCCGGTGATGGCCAGATCATTGGCCAGAATGAGTTTGCAATAGAAAGTCTGATTCTGTGTCCTTTCGGGAAGTTATGTCCACACACATCCAACTGTACTTTTGCTTTATATGTCTTACCTTCTTCAAGGTATACCACCTTATCATGCCCCTCTAAATGCGTCAGATTCATAAGTCCATAAGAAACTCTTGTTGCAGCTCCATCCGGATGGATATCACTCAGCTGAGCATACATAAATGCATTTGGCTTATCGCAGGTAAACTCTACCTCAAATTCCGGATATCCAAGAATCTCTACTTCTTCCTCTAATATATCCGAATCAAATACCATTGCCATTCCATCATCTACTCTCATGTCTGCCGGAGACTCCCCGAGAACACCTGCTCCCATCCACTCATTTGCCAGGAGTCCGTGATTTGGAAGTGTGCAAAGATCTACGATTTCTTTCTTTGTATTTGCTTCATCCTGAAGATGTCCGTATGTCATAGAAAGTGTTTTCATAGCAACATCTTTTGACGGCCATCCGTCCAATGCAACCCAGCGTCCATCACTAAGCGGATGTACAGTTTCTGGTTCCATGCTGTCTTCCAACCACACCTGTACCATCGGGCAGTCTAATGTGTCGTTATCAACACCTTTCAGCCATTTATCCCACCATTTTGTAGCTTCACCAAGGAAATCAATTGCCGGCTGAGGCATTCCGTCATGAGCAAATACATGTGCCCAAGGTCCGATCAGTGCTTTTCTCGGAACACTTAATCCTTCCATCAAAGTTAATACACTGTTTGTATAAGAATCAGCCCATCCATCCAGTGCAAATACAGGAACTTTAATATCGTCATAATTCACACTTACAGAGCCGTGTTTCCAGTAATCATCTCTTGTCTGATGTTCCATCCAGTTAGCCGGCCAAAGTGGCATTTCCTCCAAACGTTTAACAGACTCTTCTTTCCATGTATCCGGTTTGATCTCCGAATCAATCGCGCGGCACATGTATGCCAGCATAATATTGCCCCACCAGAAGTTATCATTCAACAGGCATCCACCTTTATAATGAATATCCTGTGTATATCTGTCATCAACAAATCCTACACAGATGATCGCTCTTAATCCTTTTGGCTGTCTTGCCGCAACCTGCAATGAGTTAAACCCACTCCATGATTTTCCCATCATTCCGACATTTCCGTCACACCATGGCTGCTCGGCAATCCATTCGATGCATTCTACCGCATCATCCTGTTCCTGTTTCAGGTATTCATCATAGAAACACTGGTCAGACTCTCCTGCTCCACGCATATCTACGCGAACTACGTTATATCCCATACCTGCAAAGAAACCATACATCGGTTCATCTCTTCCACGCATTCCATCTCTCTTACGATACGGCTGTGTCTCAAATATTGTAGGAACCGGTTTATCTGTCTTAGGATGCCAAACACGCGCCGAAAGGCGGCAGCCATCAGACATTGTAATCCATTCGTTCTCGATCACATCCCACTCGTAAGGAAATTCATCTCGCGCCATTACTCTTTTTACTGTTGATTCTACTTTAGCCATAATTTAACCCTCCTTCTTTTTTATTATGCTTCTGTAGCATCTGCTTTTTTCTTTCCATACTTTTTTGTCCAGATAATCGCAACGATTAATCCGATCACACCCATCGCGATCATATACAGGAAATTCAGGTGATATCCCTGATATCCCGGATAAGTATCTAACAATTTACCTGCGATTGTATAACTCAAAACTTCCGGCAAATATCCAAATGTGGACGCCATACCAATTGCAACTCCTCCTAATTCCACCGGAATACCACCTTCTGAAATAAACGAGAAGTACAGACCAAAGTTTATAAACATACCTGCATATACCAGCACACAAGCCGCCACAACCAATATCATTCTGCTATCCGAAGCCATTTTGCCTGTAACGTCCATGATAACCACACCGGCGATCATCAAAATATAACCAACAATCATTGTATGGCTTCTTCCGAATTTATCTCCGGAAAATCCACCAAGTGTTGCCGCAAACGGACGGATGTACTGAGACATAACCGTTAAGATTGCTGCGATCACGGCTGTAACTCCGATGATATTACTTGCATAAGGAGTAAAATAATATGATGACATATTAAAAGTATAACTTGTGTACATCATGATAATAATCAACCACATAACCGGCATCTTTAACACTCTGATAATATCTTTAAATGAAACAGTGCTTGAAGTTCCGTCTTCTTTAACGGTCTCAGGCTCCTTCAACAGGAAAATAAAGATAATACCTACAATCAACGGTGCCAACGAATAGAACCAGATAATTCCTTTAATTCCGAGAGTCGGCATTGCCTTTCTCTGAAAAATTCCAAAAATCGCTGTTGCCACTGCAAGATGTGCCGCATTGAATACACCTCGCCCACCTTCAAAGGTTCCATAAGCACGGCTTTGTTCCTCCTCAGTTGCCTGGATTCTGACAATCTTCATAAGCGCAGGCCAGAAAGTCAAAAGAGATGTAACACCCCATAATCCATAGATCACTACCAATGCATAGAAATTATTAACAAACAAATGAAGCAATCCACCCAAACCAGTTGCAATCATCGAAAAAATAAGCAGTTTTTTCGCTTTGATTTTATCGGCCAATACTCCACCGATAATATAAGAAAATACACCCAACACGCCGTAGGCACTTCCTAAAAGTCCCATCTGCGTATTAGTCAAGTGATACATTGCCTGATACGTATCATAGTAATATGATCGAAAATATGGCAATCCATAAATAATTGAGCCGGCAAAAGATAGCAAAAGAATGGTTCCTATATTCTTCTTGTATCCTACTTTTGCTTCCTTAGACATAATCTCCTCGCCTCCATTCAGCTTTATAACGTTTTATGAGTACTCTTTTCATTAATAATTATTGCACATTAATAATCTATTCACAAATTTATCTAGTTTCTTCATTCGACAATAATTTTTACTATTATTTTCATTATACGAAAATTCTATTTAGAAACCGCAGCATCTGTCTATTACTTTTCCTATTTTTTATCTATTTTCATACATTTTTTTCATATTACAAAAATTGTATGAAAATAGATAAAAATAATTCGCATTAAATTTATTGAATTTAAAGCATCTTCCTTTACTATGGAGTAAAATAAAAGAAAAAACTTTGTCGCAAAGGAAGAAAAATGAACAGAGAACAGGAAAGAGCCAAAAGAAGACCGGAAAAGAATCCAGTTGTTGAATACAATAAGATTCAAAATAAATATTACCCAGAGTTATTTGCCAAATTTGCTGAGGTGAATGATCCGCGAAATCAAAGTTATATTGAATATCCAGTGAGGGTTATGCTTGGAACCATGTACTACAAATGCATAAGCGGAATTTCAAGTATGCAGGAAATGACACTGAAATTTAATGATGATGCAGTTGTAGAAAATCTCTACTCATTCATGAGTGAAGAAAAGAAGGAGTATCTTCCTCATGGTGTTATAGAGAATGAATTTTTGGCAAGACTGAACCCAGAGGAACTGGAAAAAATACAGAAAGATATTGCTTATTCTATGATCCGTAGAAAAACATTTGATGATGCCAGGGTGTTGAAAAGGTGGCAGATCATTATTGACGCCACAGAACTGGATGAGGGATATCAGAAAAAGAATGAATATTACCTGAGCCGCTGCTATAACCGTGGAGAAGCAGATGAATTTACGAAGTATCACAGAAGCGTGCTCGAAGCAAAACTTTATCTGGGGAATAACCTTGTATGCAGTATAGCATCTGAAGCGATCCAGAATTCTGAGGAATATATCAATCAGAGTGAAAAAAAAATAAAACGGGACTGTGAAAGTAAAGCATTTATCAGAGTTGCAGAAAAGATTAAGAAACAGTTTCCGAGACTTCCGATCATTATAACGGCAGATGGGTTGTATGTCAGTCAGAAAGTTATACAGACCTGCACAGATAACGGCTGGAATTATATCATCCGTTATAAAGAAGGAAGTGCATCATCCATAGCCAAAGAATATCAGTCATTGCCGGAAAAAGAAAAGATAGGTTCAGAAATAGAATATCAGAATCAGATTATGTTTCAGAATGCAGATGTAAATCTGACATATTATACAGAAAAGAAGATTAAACCAGATGAAAAAAAGAAACAACAGAGTTTACATGGATTGCAGACATTACAATCACAAAAAACAATGCCAGAAAAATAGTAAATGCGGGAAGAAACAGATGGAAGATAGAAAATCAGGGATTCAACCGGCAGAAGCATTGGCGGGGGAATATAGAGCATGCATGCAGCTGGAATGAACAGGCACAAAAGAACCATTATCTGATGGAGCAGATAGCAGATTTCATAAAGTAGCTTTATGAATATTATTACCTGAAGAAAAATGAAATAAATTTACCTTTCAAAACTAACAAAAATTTTGCCTAGTAGCATTTTTTATCAGAATATGTTAGAATCTTTTTATACTTTTTAGTTTTTATCAACTAACATTATCAAAAAACATCAAGGAGGGATAATATGGATTCTTGCGATTTTTACACAACACTTGGCAAAAAGCTTCGGGCAAGACGCCGGACCAAACACATGACCTTAAGTGATCTCTCCAAAAAATTGAACAAAAGCGTTGCCACGATTTCCAAATACGAAAAAGGAGAGGTTCTCATAAGTATTGACACTCTGGTAGACATTTGTCAGATTCTGAATATCGACATAGCCTCTCTGCTCCCCATAACTTCAACCGATAAAAGCGCAGCCGAAATTGCAAGGTACCAGAATTATTTTTCTGACAAACTTTATCTTTATTGGTTTAACGGAGAAAAGAACTGCTTGCAGAAGGCAGTTCTGGAAAATAAGAATTTGTCATTAACTGCTACGATGTATTACGATGTCGATGACATATCCAACTACTACGAAGCGAATTATATTTACGAAGGTGATATTACCTACAGCGATACATGTACGGTTTTTATCCTTGTAAATACAAAGCCGCCTTTTGACATTCTGACGTTGCGTCTTCCGTCAATCGGCATTAATTCCATGCACGTTGTCGGTCTGATTTCCACGATTACGTACTTTTATCAGAGTATCGCCATGAAAGTGATTGCCAGCGAAAATCCGCTACCGCTTAATGATGAATTGACAAATGCTCTTCACATTTCTTCAGATGAATTAAAGAATATCAAACGTACAAACTTTTTCTTTGCACAATAGTCAACAAAAATAGTCTACGCCTATTCAACTCCCCTGCCCCTCATTCGAGGGCACTGAAAAAGTAGATTATACCGTTCTATATTTGGTACAATGTATCTATCAAATATAGGCGGTGTTTTTATAATCGAACAACAGCAGAAATTGGTGCTAAATCTCTACATGGAAATATATGAATTAATAATCCCAAAAGATAATCTTCTCCGGCAGATAAAAGAATTGGTTGATTTTAGCTTTATTTATGATGCATTGCTTGCTAATTATTGTCTGGATAACGGAGGAAATGCAGTTCCACCTATCCGAATATTTAAATATCTTCTTTTGAAATCAATTTACGATTTATCAGATATTGATCTGGTTGAACGTTCTAAATACGATATGTCTTTTAAATATTTTTTGGACATGGCTCCAGAAGATGAAGTTATAAATCCAAGTTCATTGACAAAATTTCGGAAGTTACGTTTAAAGGATATGAATCTTTTGGATATGCTGATTGCCAAAACAGCTCAGTTAACATTAGAAAAAGGAATTATTAAGTCAAAATGCATTATTATGGATGCAACGCATACAAAATCAAAATACAATCAAAAGACTCCCCCGTCAAGTACTCCAGGAACAATCAAAAAAACTGCGCCGTAGCATCTATGAGATTGATGAAACAATGAAAGAAAAATTTCCTGATAAAAACACAGATGATTCTTTAGAAAAAGAACTAAAATACTGTAAACAGCTTATTGATGTTATAAAAGGAAATGAAGAAATTTGCAGTTATCCAAAAGTGCAGGAAAAATTAAAATCTACTAGAAGAATCTGTCACTGATGACATGGAACATTTAGAAACTTCAAAGGATGAAGATGCAAAAACTGGTCATAAGACAGCCGATACTTCATTTTGGGGATATAAAACACACATAGCAATGACAGAAGAACGGATCATCACAGCTGCCACAATCACCAGCGGCGAAAAAATAGATGGCAAAGAACTGCCAAAACTTGTACAAAAAAGTAAAGCTGCTGGGATACAGTTTGAATCAGTCATTGGAGATATGGCTTATTCTGAAAAGACAAATATCGAGGCGGCAAAAAAAGGTGGTTATGAACTGATAGCAAAATTAAATCCGGTTATTACACAAGGTAACCGAAGAAAGGAAGATGTGTTTGAATTTAATAAAGATGCCGTCGCATCTATCGAAGTTTCAACCAATGGCGAACTGCTACTGCTATCCTTTCTTCCTTTGGTTACGACCCTTTGAAATACCCTGAATGCAACCATCAAATGGAATTTTTAGAACTCTATTACAACCACCAACGCGTATCCCTCCAAGAACTTTACGAGAAATCCATGTCCAAATCTCGTGGAAAGCGTTCTTCTGCATAATTCTTTTTCGATTATCTGTGTTATAATCCTCTAAAGGAGGAACATTACCATGAAATCTAACATTGAGGAATTACGCAAAAAAAAATAAATAATCCACCTGAAGGAATGACATCTATGGACATTCGCAACATGAGCGAAGATGATCTTCTGGATATGGATTATTTCTTAAATGAAGATAATCTGTTTGATGACGAGGCTGGTATAGAAGGTTTTTACATCTTCTAAATCGGTGTCGTTCTATCTGTGTGCCCGCCTCTGTGCGGGCTATTTTCGTTCAATGGTTCGCCCAAAATCGAACTTTCCTATAAAATAAAAAATACAGCAGACTTTTGCCTGCTGTACATTTTCTTGTTTTTTATTCATTTACATTTACAGATCCAACTTGCCGCACTTCTCTTCATGATTATTTACCAGATCTGCAAGTGTCACACTATCCACATACTGGTCGATTACTTTCTTAAGTCCTTCCCAGAACTCAAGTGTGGAACACTGATCCTGTCTCTCGCAGCGATTCGGCACGTCATCCAGACACGCAATCGGCGCAAGGCTTCCTTCCGTTGTACGGATAATATCTCCGGCTGTATATTCTTCCGGCTCTTTCGCCAGCATATAACCACCGTTATTGCCACGATAACTTCTTACATATCCGGCCTTTGTCAGCATCGGCATAATCTGTTCCATATATTTTAATGTAATTCCCTGTCTTGCCGATATGTCTTTCAGACGAATATATTCCCCATTTGCATTCTCTGCCAGATCAATCATAATTCTCAGTGCATATCTGCCCTTTGTTGATATCTTCATAGTACTTCACCTTTCATCCAGGTCTCTTCTCCCGGTTCATCTCCTACTTAATTACTATGATATCACATTTTTTGACAAATGCCAATCCTCCGAACCATTCGTCCGTTATCCTTTTTCGCCTTTTTTAATCCTGGAATGTCTTCAAAGCATCAATTGTTCTCTGAATCAGATCTTCCAGTGTCCATCCAAGCATATCCGCTCCGCGTTCGATGACTTCTCTGGAACATCCTGCTGCGAAATTCTTGCTCTTGTATTTTTTCTTTACAGACTTTAATGTCAGATCCTGTACACTTTTTGACGGACGCATCAATACAACAGCTCCGATCAGACCCGTCAGCTCATCAACCGCATACAATACTTTTTCCATCTCGTGCTCCGGTTTGATATCCACTGTAATCGCATAGCCGTGACTCGCCGTTGCATGGATGATCTTCTCATCGATTCCCCGTTCTTTCATGATCTCCTGCGATTTGATACAGTGTTCTTCCGGATATTTTTCAAAACCCAGATCGTGTAAAAGTCCTACGATTCCCCAGAAATCTTCCTCATCCGCAAACCCGAGCTCTCTTGCAAAATAACGCATCGTATTCTCTACCGTCTGTGCATGCAGGAGATGAAATTCATCCTGGTTATATTCGGTTAATAATATCACAGAACTGCCATTTGTCAATCAGATATTGGATCTACTTTATTTTATACTGAGAATACATTGCAATGGAATCACTTAGTTTTTGCCAGAAATTTTTTGTAACTGCTATCAATCGCAAATGCTCCAAGCGGTGCAGTCAGTACAATTGCAAGCACTGCTACCGTCAGAACCACATCGCCACAGGCAAATCCAAGCGCCAGAGGAATTCCTCCGATTGCAGCCTGTACGGTTGCTTTCGGTGTGTATGCCATCATCGTAAATAACTTTTCTTTTCCATTCATATCCGTTCCAAGCAGACATACAAAGACCCCTGCCATTCGGAAGATCACTGCGCCACAGATTAAAACGACTGCCTTGAGTCCTACATGAGACAAATATCCGATATTTACAGTCGCACCGACCAGTACGAATAAGAATACCTCTGCTGCCACCCACATCTTTCCACATTTTACTGCAATCCTTTTTGCAGCCACTTCCCTGTATTTCTGTAAGCCCACTCCAAGAAACATCACTGCAATTAACGCCGAGAACGTAATTGCAGTTGTCATATGATCTTCTGCCACTACCAGTAAAAATGAAATACTGAGTAAGATTAATACCTTTACGGTATCCCGGATATGTACTTTCTCAAAATACCGTGCAAGAAGCCATCCGGCAAGTAATCCAATGATCATTCCCAGGATAATAGATATCGGAATATTCAGGAAACTCATAACCAATACGCTTTTTCCCTGCATAATCCCTGAAAAGGTCGTAAATAATACGATGACATATACATCATCTACCGAAGCACCCGCAAGAATCAACTGTGGGATTCCTTTTTCCGTTCCATAGCCTTCTTCCATCAATCTTACCATACGCGGCACGACAACCGCCGGTGAAACCGCCGCAAGTACAGATCCTAATATTGCCGCTTCCAGCACAGAAAGTCCCAGTAACCTTGGTGCCAGCACTAACATTCCCAACAGCTCAAAAGTTGCCGGTACAAAGCACATCATTACCGCCGGACGCCCGATTTTTTTCAAACCGGAAATGTCAAGCCCTAATCCGGCCCTCATCAGAATAATGATCAGTGCCATCTTCCTAAGTTCCGATGAAATATTTAACAGATTTTCATCCAGAAGATTCAGCACATACGGTCCCAGAACGATACCGGTGAGAAGCATTCCCAGAAGCCCCGGCAGTTTTAATTTTTTACAGATCCAGCTCATCCCCATACCACAGAGCAGGATCAGCGCAACGCTTAGTAACATTTTATATTCCTCCTTATCTACAGAATCTGCCACTGGCAGTTTCTTTCAACCGCATAGCGATCTATAAACGCAGAAAAAGCTGAGACTTTCTGCGTCATTATTCGCAGAAGTCATCAGCTTTATAAGCGGTTCTAGTATGATCACTAAGGGAGAACTTCATTCCCTTCTAAAAGTTATAACATACCTGTATGGTATTTTGCAACTGTAGTTTCAATTTTAATGCCTGTCCATCTCCTTATCACCGTCATTTTCTTTCTTAAACCAGGATAACAGATCTCTCCTCATCAGCTTTTCCATCAGGTTCAGATTCGGATCGGAATGCTCCAGTTCTCTGGAATAACGATATACGGTATCTATCACATCCTCCATCTCCAGTGTCTTCTCATTCTTCAGCCACTGTGCCAGCAGAAGTTCGTGGATCAAAAGTACACTGACAACCGCCATCTGTACCTTCACATATCCCTCTCCATCATAGACTGCACCGCAGAAATAGGTGCTGATGAAATATACCAGGAGCTGTTCATACTGGATCTCATAGTCCGGCATATATGTGTTCAGCCACGTGTGGAATTCTCGTTTATTCTTTGTATACTGTTCTTTGTACTTTGTACATTGTTCTTCACTTCCACTACAGACGGCATCTCCGTAAAGCAAGCTCTCCGCCTCCAGAAGATACGGTTCCCAGTCATCCCGTAACCGTTCCATCAGATATTGATTCTGGAACATTTTCTTAATAAATGCATAGTCTTCATCTTCTGATAATTTTGCTTCAACGAATTGCGCCGCCTTCTCCGTCTGATATTTTTCAAATACATCATCAATGGAAAAGATATCTTCTCTTTTAATCCGCACCTGCAAGTCATGTGCGATCGCCAGCACCAGACCAACCCGCAGATCCAGTCTCTTACTTCTGTCCTGAAGGATATTGATCATCACTTTTCTTGCATCTACCAATTTTGAATACAAGAATGGATCAAAATCATCATATTCTTCTTTCTTGTTGCTTTCATATGTCAGAAAGCGCACCGGTTCCTTTTTACCAAGCAGAATTCTTGCCACCTCCGGACAGGATACAGACAACGTCATCTCTCGGACATCTTCAAATTCTTCTACGTGTCTTGGATACATCTTACAAGTCCGGCACAGACTTTTTTCACCGAGTGCTATATACATATCACAGAGATTTTCATCATTTAAAAAGGCACAGCGCTTATTCTTGTCCTGCTTAAAGGTTCCTTCTTTCCAGTTAATGGACTTTCTTAATCTTTTTCTAAATGATCCGGTTACTTTCTTATATTTTTTCAACGCTGCTTCGTCCGCCACAATCTGCCAGCCGGCGCAGCATGTATCTTCACATTCGCCTGCAATACAGGAAAATTCATGGTAATAATCCGGGATTGTATATAACATTGATTCTTCCTCCAGTTTTTATACAAAATCAATTCAACTTTGAGCATTATACCACATAATTTTTGTTAGAGGACAGAACATTTTTAGTTTGGTATAAAAATCCCCCGGGCTCTTTAGGAGGAATCGCCCGGGGGAAAACTGCATAACTTACATTAGTATAAAAGGGTTCTCAAGGATTTACTGTAATTATTATCCTAATTATTTAATAAAGCTTACATGCTTACAAATCTCTTCTGTAGCAGCATCTTTCTTCTTATTGTATTCAATCTTTCTTTCTTCAAAGAGGTTGTCTCCGTTTGCATCGATAGAAACAATCAGTGGTCCGAATTCTTTTACGCGGCAGTTCCAGAGTGTCTCTGGCATTCCGAGATCTCTCCACTCAGCTCTTACGATCTCTTCTACTTCTGTAGCAGCTACTACAGCGTTACCTGCAGGGAATACGCAGTGGATTGCTCCGAATTCTTTACATGCACGCTCTGTATTTTCTTTCATACCACCTTTACCGATGATCACACGTACACCAGTTTCTTTTACGAATTCGTACTCGAATTTTTCCATTCTCATACTTGTTGTCGGTCCTACAGATACCATTTCGAATTTGTCATTTTCCAGTGGACGGATGATCGGTCCTGCATGAAAGATTGCGTTGTTTCTTACATCTACAGGAAGTTCTCTTCCTTCTTCTACCAGACGGCGATGAGCAACATCACGGCATGTTGTCATACTTCCGTTCAGGTAAATGATGTCTCCGATTTTAATGTCTTTTAAGTCCTCTGCTGAAATTGGTGTTGTTAAAATTTTCTTTCCGTCTTTTACTTCTACCATTATAATTCCACCCCCGAATGTGTTGTGATTGTGTAATTAAGGTCCTTGTCAAATACAATGTGTCCTCTTCTGTGACTCCAACATCCTACGTTTACGGCCACACCGATTGCAGATGGATGACGTGCTGTATTTTCGATGTTAACACCCATTACTGAGTATTTTCCGCCCATTCCCTGTGGTCCAAGGCCGATTGCGTTGATTCCGTCTTCCAGAAGGTTTTCCATCTTTGCAGCTCTTTCGTTATCATTGTGAGAGCCGATCGGACGCATCAGAGCTTTCTTGGAAAGCAGAGCTGCTGTTTCTACAGAAGTTGCTACACCTACACCTACAAGAAGCGGAGGACATGCATTCAGTCCGTAGCTTGTCATAACATCGAGAACGAATTTTGTTACACCTTCGTATCCTTCACCTGGCATCAGAACCATAGCTTTTCCCGGAAGTGTACATCCGCCACCTGCCATGTATGTGTAGATTTCACATTTGTCAGAGTTTGGAACGATATCCCAGAATACGGTCGGTGTTCCTTTTCCTACGTTCTTTCCTGTGTTATATTCGTCGAATGTCTCAACGCTGTTGTGACGAAGCGGTGCTTCGAATGTAGCCTTTACTACTGCTTCTTTCAGTAATGCTTCCAGATCATCGATCAGTGGGAATTTTGTTCCACATTTTACCCAGAACTGAAGGACACCTGTATCCTGGCAGCTTGGTCTGTTAAGAGCTACTGCGAGTTCCTGGTTACGGAACATGGTATCGTAGATTACCTTAGACAGCGGGCTGTCCTCTTTCTCTCTGAGTTCCTGAAGTTTTGCGATGACATCATCTGGAAGTTTTTTGGCAACGTGTGCAATGAACTTTGCCATGTAATCTGTAAGCTGTGTTACCTGTTCTTCTCTAGACATTTTAAAATCCTCCTCTTTTTATATTGCATTTAATTTTATTACTTTGTTATCCCTTCTTACGGGAAGAATGGGTAGAATATCGGAAGTAAGATCATACTTACTACGGTGGATACCAGAATCAGCGGCACACCTGCTTTTGCATAATCTTTAAATGTATATCCTCCGGCTGTGACAACCATTGTGTTTGCCGGCATTCCGATCGGTGTTGCGTATGCGCATGATCCTCCGATGACACATGCCATAAGTACTGCGCTTGGGTCTGCTCCCATTCCCTGTGCGATTGACACAGCGATTGGTGCCATAAGTGCTGTTGTTGCTGTATTCGACATAAAGTTGGTAAGTACACAGCACAGCATGAAAATTACAAATGTAAGTACATAAGGTGACGGGTTCTTTCCAAGAAGTCCGATTACTTTGTCAGCAATCAACTCTCCTGCCCCTGTCTGATCAAGTGCTGCTGCAAGGGAAAGTGTTCCACCGAACAGGAAGATCGTCTTCAGATCGATGGAAAGAAGTGCATCTTTCTCACTGATAACTCCTGTAAGGATCAGGGCAATTGCTCCGACGCAACCCGTTACACAAAGCTTGATTCCGATCTGTTCTTCAAAGATCATTCCGAGAAGTGTAAGAATCAGAATAACCAGGGAAAGTGTCTGTTTCCACTTTGGTACATTGCTGAAATCCTGTACCTCATCATAAATGCTGTCTCCAGATGCATCTGTCTTGTTCGGAAGAAATTTGTATCCGATCAGTGCGAAATAAATGATTCCGACGATCAGGATCGGTACACCTACTTTTGCATAATCGAAGAATCCAAATTTCAGTCCGATGCTTTCCATCTGTGACTGTGCGATCATGTTACCCGGAGCTCCGATCAGAGAAAGGTTACCTCCCATCGCTGCTGCGAATACAAGCGGCATCAGAAGTCTTGATCTTGAATATCCCGACTTTGCTGCGATACCGATGACTACCGGGATCAGAATTGCGGCTGTTCCTGTGTTGGAAAGGAAACCGCTCATCACGCCTACGATGACCATAATCGCAACGATCAGCTGCTTCTCTGTCTTGGCGAAATGTGTTACAACTCCCCCTATTTTGTTTGCCATTCCTGTTTCAAAAAGTGCGCCACCTACAATGAACATCGCAACAAACAGGATGACGTTGCTGTCAATGAATCCTGAAAATGCTGTCTTCCAGTCCAGAACTCCCGTGACTACCAGTCCCACACAGACAATCATGGATGTCAGTCCCAACGGAATTTTCTCCCACATGAACATCACGATCGCAAACAGCAGGAACAATAATGTGATAGTTACCTGACTCATTTTGCTACCTCCTCATTTCTCTTTTTAGTTTCTTTTCTTGATGTCTTTTACTTGATGTCTGATTTTTGATATCTGATTTTGTATCCAAATCTTGATTTTAATATAATTCATTGACACCAAAATGTCAATTACTTTTTATCATTTTGGCGGATAGCATAATTCTGCATATTCTATTTTGTATATTCTGACTAAGATTCTTCTGTCATATTGCACGAAATGAAATTTTTTGCAAATAAAAAAGACTTCAAGAAGTATCTATACTCTCAAAATCTTTTTATGTTCTGTGTATATCTTTTATTTTCTTACACTTATCTACTTGTAATACGTCAGCATATCATCGCGGCTTCGCATGATATGCGCATACATCTCTTTTTCTGCCGCTTCGACATTATGCTCCTGGAGTGCTTTTAGAATCCTTCCATGCTCTTTGATCGATACCTTCGCATAATCACCTTCTGAAACCATACTTCCCATAGAAAGTCCGTTCCAGAGTTCGGAGATCATTTTTTTCATCTTTCCATTACCTGCCGCACTCCAGATTTCATTGTGAAATGCACGGTTGAGATCCGTGTATTTCTGGGATTCCCCGTTTTCCAGTGCCTCACAAGATTCCTGATAGACATCTTCTATTTCCGCAATATCTGTTCCCGGTTCTGCTGCAAGCTTTGCTGCCGCACTCTCGAGGATCGCGCGGAGCTGATAATGTTCCCGGATATAGGTTTCCGTGATTCCAAGGACGACTGCCCCTTTATTCTTCCGAAGCTGGATCAGCCCGTCCCTTGCCAGAATCTGAAATGCTTCTCTTACCGGCATTGCCGACACATTTAGCTGAGATGCCACACTGTCGAGTGAAAGGATCTCTCCTTCTTTCATTTGCCTTGATAAAATTGCTTTTCTAAGCTCCGCAGCAACTTTTTCCTTCGCTGACGGCATCTTGATCGGTTTTAAACCATTCATCTATTCTTCCTTCTTTCTTCCTTCACCTGCTCTGCCAGAAGCAATACCCATCTGTCAATCTCACTATTGACCGCTTTTGCAAATGTTTTTGTATATTTTTCCGCACCATTTAATGCACCTGCTATCTTTTCGCAGATTGCCTTTTCTGTCTCTTTTTTTCCATCCGTCTCTTTACATTTTGTGGCAAACCGGATATAACACTCCGAAGCATTTTTCAGCAGATTCGTCAGATATCCATTCTCCATCTGTGCAAGAAGCAACTGGTCCGGTCTTGTTTCCGTCGAAAATACTTCCTTTTCCTCTGTTTGACTTTTCATATTCAGGACATGCTGAACCGCTTTTTTGAGGATTTCTCCGATCATCTCAAAAATCAGTTCTATCTGCTCTTCATCCAGCTCAACCGTATAAATTCTTTTTGTTGCCAGCCTCACGATCAGCCCCTGACTCTCCAGAACCTGAAATGCTTCACGGATCGGGATTCTGGATGCTCCAAATACCTCAGCAAGCTCTTCCTGCTTTAACTGGCTTCCTCCTTCTATCCTGCCCGCCAGAATTTCATCCGCAATCTGTTCTGCCATATAATCGCTCAACCGCTTTTCTGATAATCCTTTCATCTTCCCCTCCACCATACCGCAGTTAATTAGTAGGATATACTAATAATGTATCCAAAATCAGTCTAAATGTAAAGAATTATTTTTCTTGTTCCACGAATATTCTCAGTAAACGGAAAAAGGAAACCGCAAAAATGATTCCGATTCCTCATCTTGCGGTTTCCTCGTTTTACCTCTTCTTATACCATACACTCGTGGATCTCTTCTTCTTCAAGACCGATTCCCTGCATGACATTTTTCAGTTCTTCCCTGCATTCCAGTGGTGCGCACCAGGAAAGCCCGCATCCTGCTGAAATACTTCTCGGCACCGGAATCATACGTCCCTGTGCACCAACTTTTTTACATTCTTTTTCCATCGCCATCGCATCCGCTGTTGTATGGAATGTGATAACCAGCTTTAACTCTTTTTTTCTCATTATTCAATCACAATTTCAAATTCAGAGCCCTTCTCGGTAGAAGTTGCCTTCTTTCCTTTGTCCTTCGCAAACTTCTCGATATTAGTCTTCTGGTGAGGTTCGCTCACAAGAACCTTGATCGGTCCGTTTGCATTCTTCAGTGCCTCTGCGGTAAGCATCAGCGGTTCCGGACACGAAAGTCCTCTTGCATCTACTTCTTTCATATTTTTTACCTGCCTTCCTAGCATATCATATTTCTTATGGATTATCCATCTATATCTTGCAGTTTCTGACTATTTTGCCTGCTCTCTTTTGTTTGTAAATGCAATGATAAAGCATGCGATAATACAGATAATGCAAGCAACTTTTCCATTCGGCGTTACGGCTCCTGCAACGAGTTCGCCTGTCTCTGCATTCATAGCTGTTCCGCTTGATGCAAGTCCGAAGTTATGGCAAAGTGCTGCTGCAAAGAACATGCCAAGTACAGTAACTGCTGAATCAGAAGAACCCTGTCCTGCAAGGATCAGCTGGCGAAGCGGGCATCCGCCGGCAAGAACTGCCGCGAATCCTACTGCATACATGCCAAGGATATTCCACAGATGGTTGGAATGTGCAATGATTCCAGGAGTGTTAAATCCAAGTACAAATCTTCCTGTTGCCAGATTGAAGATCAGCATTACTACAAAAAGACCTGCAATAATTGTAAGAAGATCAAAGTTCTTCATTAAGATCGCATCACGGATTCCGCCGGCAAAGCACATTCTTGATTTCTGAGCAAGTGCTCCGAAAATAAGTCCGCCGATCAGTGACATGATAATTGGTGCATGAAGACTTCCAGGACCTGCTTCACTTGCTTTGAGAAGTGTTGAGCAGGTTGCAAGGATCAGAATACCAAGCATCAGTACCGGAAGCACTGCTCCACTTTCTTTGTTTGTCTCATGCGCACGTCCAAGGCTGAAACCATTTTTGAGTGCAAATGCTCCGGTTCCAACTCCAAGTACAAAACCGATCAGTGCTACCCATGCATTCAGGTCACCTGCTGACATACGGATCACCATACGGAGCGGGCAGCCAAGGAAAATCAGGGAACCGATCATAATTACCATACCAAGGATAAAGCGGATCATCGGTGAAGATCCTGCTGTTGAACGGTATTCTTTTGTTGCCACTGAAATAATAAATGCTCCGATCACAAGACCGATGATCTCCGGTCTTGCATACTGCACAACTTCGGCCTGGTGAAATCCCAGAGCTCCTGCCGTATCACGGATAAAGCAGGCAATACAGAATGCCATGTTTGCCGGATTACCAAAGTAAGCCAGACATGCAGCTACAAGTCCACACAGAGCCCCCGCAATTGCAAGCTTCTTCTTTGAATCTGATAAATTCATTTTTCTTCCTCCTTCGTCTTTCTCTCATTCGTCATTTTGACTATTAAAGACTTTTTTGTTACCCTATAATTATATCTTTTGCACAACTTCTTGTCCAATTCATAATTAAAATAGACCGATATATATATTGATACTATCAATATTATATCGGTCTTCTATCAATCTCTGATCTTATAAAATTTTACTCTTCTTCTGCAAGCTCGCAGATTGCCCGGATTGCTGTATCCACTTCTTCCTCTGTGTTATAGTGGGAAAAACTGAATCTGACAGCCCCCTGCTCTACGGTTCCAAGTGCCTCATGCATCAGTGGTGCACAGTGTCCTCCTGAACGGGTAGAAATCCCATAATCTGTCAGAAGTGCATCGCTGACTTCTCCCGAGTCATAATCTCTGATATTCAGGCTCACTACCGCACAGCGGTCCATGCTGCTGAAATCCCCATAAATTTTGACTCCCGGGATTTCTTTTATCCCTTCATAAAACCGCTTCATCAATGCCTGTTCCTTTGCGCGGATCGTATCAATTCCTGTTTCTTCCAGATATCCGATCGCAGCATCCAGTCCGGCAATTCCATGTCCGTTAAGTGTTCCTGCTTCCAGTGCTGTCGGCATCTCTTCCGGCTGTGTCTTACTATAGGTCTGCACACCGGTACCGCCTGAAAGAAGTGGCCGGACATGAACGCCTTTTCTCACATACATTCCACCAGTCCCCTGCGGTCCTAAAAGTCCCTTATGTCCGGTAAAACACAGAATATCAATATGCATCTTCTGCACATCGATCGGAAATACACCGGCAGTCTGTGATGCATCTACCACAAACAACAGATCGTGTTTTTTTGCAATTTCCCCGATCCGCTCCACATCCACTTTGTTTCCCGTCAGATTGGACCCATGGGTACAGACAATTGCTTTTGTATTCTCTTTGATTGCTTTATCAAAATTTGCGTAATCCAGAGTTCCTTTTTCATCACATCCAAGGAATGTCACTTCAACTCCCTTTTTCTCCATCTCATAAAGTGGTCGGAGAACAGAGTTATGTTCCAAAACCGTAGAGATCACATGGTCTCCCGGATTTAAGATCCCCTTGATCGCAATATTCAGACTCTCCGTTGAATTCATGGTAAATACGATCTGTCTTGCATCTTCCGCCCCGAAAAAACCTGCAAGCTTCTCTCTTGTGTCATATACGGTTCTTGCTGCTCCGAGAGATGCCTCGTTGACGCCTCTTCCTGCATTCCCCATTGAGCACATTACTGCGGTGATCGCATCAATTACTTCCTGTGGTTTGCGCATTGTGGTTGCTGCATTATCTAAATATATCATATTGATCCTCTTTTCATTTCCCCATATGTGCATCCGGATAGAAATCCTTTACAATCCGGATCAGATGCTCTGCTGCTGCAGGCAGCTGATAGTTTTTATTGTATACAAGGTTCAGATAACGACTGCTTTCATCCTTCTGTAACGGGAATTCCAGAACCTGTCCGGTCCGGATCTCCTCTTCTGCTGCAAGTCTTGATATGATCGTGATTCCAAGCCCACTCTTTACTGACCTTTTTATCGCTTCCGGATTCTCAATGCATGCTACTATATTGAGGGTATCAGGCATAATTCCTGCTTTTCTCAATATTTTTTCTGTTTCCTTGCGGGTTCCCGATCCTTCTTCCCGCATAATGACCGGTTCATTCTTTATCCATGTTGCTGTCTTATAGCGCTTCTGTATTTCCTGATAAAACTCGGTATTCGGCATGATAACAACCAGTTCATCCTGATAAAAAGGCATATATCTGCAATGCTTTTTTTCAAGTACCGTACCTGTGAATCCAATATCTACCATATGCCCTGCTACCTGTTCAACAACACCGCAGCTGTCATTTTCTGAAATCCGGAACTGCTCATCCGGATAAGTCTCTCTGAATTTCGCCAGAATCGCCGGAAGAACATACTGTGCCGGAATCGTAGAGGTCGCAATTGTAATACATTTTTCCTCACAATGCGCATCCTTGGAAAATACCTGCTCGATTTCTTTTTCGAGTTCCACCATCTGGCGCGCATACTGGTATAATTGCTTTCCTTCTTCCGACAATTTTACTTCCTTTGTATTTCTGACAAAAAGCCGTGAGTCCAGTTCTTTCTCCAGAGAAGAGATATGTGCACTGACCGTTGGCTGCGTCAGGAACAAAAGCTTTGCCGCTTTTGAAAAACTTCCCGACTCAGTTACCTTAACAAATGCCTCCAGCTGCTTTAAATTCATAAGTATGCCACCCTCTCACTTTCTCCGCCTGTCTTCTTTGTCACCTTAATGCTGTCCATATATTCTAAAATCGGTTTCGCACTCTTTCTGCTTGTTGAGAACATATCTCTCACCTGTGCGATCGTGATCAGATTTTCTTCCTTCAGATGATTCTGAATTTTTTCCTTCGCTTCATCCATCAGGTGTTTCATCGTAAACATCTCTTCATTGATACGGAGTACTTTTCCTTCGTCAATCATCATGAGAACCACATCTTCCGCTGTCTGGCGCGGAATTTTTCCAAAATCAATCTCTGAAAATCTCACAAAATCATATCCTGCTTTTTCAAATGTATCTTCGATCAGCTTCTCTGTCTGAAGATACATCGCGTCCTTCGGAACTTCATATCCCGGAAGCGAAAGATATTCTTCCCTTCTTCCATAGACGTTTTCTCCCGTCATTCTTTCGATATACGCATCAAATATGTTTGGTTTGATCTTTTTCAGGAATGTGTTGTGAATTTCGGCTTTCTTCATTCCATATCGGTATGGATGCTCACTGTGATATTTCTGCAATGTCTCCTCTATCTTCTGACGTACTGCAAATTCGCTGTCTCTGTGCCACAAATATGTGTCCTTCTTCATTGGGAATACAAAGATTGTGCCCGATTCTTCCAGTTCTTCAAGATACTCCTTCAGTTCATCTACGGAATGTGCCATCACCTTTGCAAGCTCAGCAAGTGTGATCATCGTGTCGCCGTGTTCTTTGATCTGAAGCTCCATAACATCGCCAAGAGAACCGGATTCTTTTTTCTTCAGTTCTTCGATTGCCTGTGCATCAAAACGTTTCTTACGCACCGGATTCGGTTCCAGCACGATCCCGCCTCCGATAGTCTCCATCGGCGAATAGAAACGTACTACAAAACGGTCGCCTCGTTTGACCGCAATCTCTTCTTCCAGTCTGAGCTGTACCAGTCCCTCTTCTCCCGGTCCGATCTGCTCCTTATCCAGCAGAACAGCACGGCAGAGGATCTCACTCGTACCCGTGTATAAATGCAATCTCTCATGATTTGTAAGGATACGCATGGAGTCTTCCAGAACTTTCAGCTTCACATCCAGAAGATCTGTATTTTTCATACTGTTCTTCGGCGCAAGCACACACCCTCTGCGAATTTCCTTTTTCTTCACATTTGACAGATTGATCGCCACTCTCTGTCCGGCATAGCATTTGTCCTGATTCTGCCCATGTACCTGAATATTACGAATCTTGCACTCTTTTCCGATCGGATACATTTCCAGAACGTCTTCCCTGGTGATCGTACCGGATATAAGTGTCCCTGTGATAATTGTCCCAAAGCCTGACAGGGTAAATGCCCGGTCAATCGGAAGTCTTGGAATAGTCTGTGTATCCTTTGCAACCACCTCATCCGACATCAGTTGCTGAATCGTATCCGTCAGTTCATCAAGCCCCTGCCCGGTTGCAGCCGATACTTTAACAACCGGTGCACCTTCCAAAAAAGTACCTTCCAGTTCTTCCTGGATTTCTTCCTCAACGAGTTCCAGCCATTCTTCATCGACCAGATCACACTTGTTGATCACCAGAATGCTCTTCTTGATCCCAAGGAGTCCCAGAATGTCCATGTGTTCTCTTGTCTGCGGCATGATACCTTCATCCGCTGCCACAACCAAAAGTACCAGATCCATTCCGACAACTCCCGCAACCATGTTGTTGATAAATTTTTCATGTCCCGGAACATCAATGATCCCTACACGGTCTCCATTTTTCAGATCAAAATAAGTAAACCCGAGGTCAATGGTGATCCCTCTTCTCTGTTCTTCTTCCCACCGGTCCGTGTTACGTCCGGTAAGTGCTTTTATCAGTGTCGTTTTCCCATGGTCAATGTGACCTGCGGTTCCTACGATAATGTTTTTCATAATAATTCTCCCAGCATCTCTGCTATCTTCTTAAAGTAGCAGGATTCAATTGTCCGCACATCCAGATAAATCGTGTCGTTAGCTGTACGCGGAATGATTGGCATAGAAAGATGCCGCATCTCTTCTTCCAGCTTCGGTACACTGATATTCTCCGGCTTAATCGTAACTGCCATACTCGGAATGCGTTCAAGCGGAAGAGAGCCTCCACCGATCTGTGATTCACACGGTTCCATCCCGATCGTTGCAGCAAGATGTGCATTCTGCAAAATCCGCTTCAGAGATCTTGCACGCTTTTCCACATCCGCTTTGGACTCTGTGATCATACGCAGTACCGGAAGATTCTGGATTGCCTTTTCTTCTGATAAATATTCCTGTAATACCAGTTCCAGTGCCGCTGCTGTAAATTTATCAATTCGCAGTGCACGTGTCAGCTGATTCTTCTTCATCTGGTCAATATATTTTTTCTTACCGATGATGATTCCAGCCTGCGGACCACCGAGCAGCTTGTCTCCGCTGAAGCATACAACGTCCGCTCCCTTGCGGATGGAATCCTGAACCGTCGGTTCATAGGTCAGTCCGTATTTACTCAGGTCGATCAGCACACCACTTCCAAGATCTTCGATAATCGGGATATCGTGTTCCTGCGCAATCGGAATCAGTTCATCGATCGTAACCGTCTCTGTAAATCCAACAATACGGTAATTGCTTGTATGAACTTTAAGGAGTGCTTTTGTCTCCTCTGTGATCGCTTCTTCATAATCAGAATAATGTGTCTTATTCGTCGTTCCGACTTCCACAAGTGAAGCTCCGCTCTGCTCCATTACATCCGGAATCCGGAATTTGCCACCGATCTCAACCAGCTCTCCGCGGGATACTACAACTTCCCCGCCTTTTGCCATTGAACTTAAGATCAGCATAACAGCCGCAGCATTGTTGTTAACCGCCATCGCAGCCTCTGCCCCGGTCAGTTTGCAAAGCAATTTTTCAAAATGAGAGTATCTCTCTCCACGTGCTCCTGCTTCCAGATTGTATTCCAGATTGGAGTAACCACTCACAATTCCTGCCAGTCTCTCAACATGCTCCTTACTGATCGGTGCACGGCCGAGATTGGTATGGAGAACTGTTCCTGTTCCGTTGATCACCATTTTCATATTCGGCTCATGCAGCTTTCCGGCATGCCGTTTTATATTCTGCGTAAGCATCCCGATCTGCGCTTTCGCTTTCTCTTCTTCCTCGCACTTTCCGATAAATGTTCTGAGCGCATCCATCTCTTCACGGATCACATCCATCACAAGTTCACGTCCATATGCATCAATCAAATCCTGTATCTCCTGTTCTTCAAGCAGAATATCTACTTTCGGAATACTGCGAAATAATAAATTTTTATTCATTTTCTCCTCTACCTCTTTGAATTCCTAGTGCAGACGAATCAGTTTATCGCTCTTTTCTGTTACGGTTCCGATCAGGGATACCTTGGTATCCAGTCTCTTCTTCTCGAATGCTTCCATCACGGCTTCCGCATACTGCGCTTCCACGCTGATGAGCAGTCCACCTGATGTCTGCGGATCATATAACAGATCGATAAAATGATCTTCTACATTTCTGAAATCTACTTTCTGATAAGAATATCCCTTGTTCTTGTAAGCCCCCGCCGGAACAAGGCCCATTTTTGCATAGCTGATTGCTTCATCAAGATATGCAATATCGTGAACATTCAGTTCAAATGTCACATTACTTGCCTCTGCCATTTCAACGCAGTGACCTAAAAGACCAAATCCTGTAATATCTGTACATGCATTTACAGGGAAATGCTCCACAACTTCTTTTGCTTTTTTATTTAAAGAAGACATGACAATCTCAGCTTCCCTGATTGCGGCTGCAGATGCCATTTCTCCTTTGATTGCTGTATTAACAATTCCTGTTCCGACCTGTTTGGTAAGGATCAGCACATCCCCCGGTTTACATCCGTAATTCTTAAAAATCTTCTTTGGATGTACAAATCCGGACACACAAAGTCCATACTTCGGCTCATCATCCTGTACTGTATGTCCACCAACCAGAACAGCTCCTGCCTCTTTTACCTTATCGGCTCCACCGGCAAGAATATCTCCTAAGATCTGTGGATCAAGACAATTCGGAAATCCTACGATATTAAGTGCTACCTTCGGCTCTCCTCCCATTGCGTAAACATCACTGAGCGAGTTTGCTGCTGCAATCTGGCCAAACATATACGGATCATCCACGATCGGCGTAAAAAAATCCACGGTCTGGATCATCGCAATATCATCTGTAACCTTATAAATCGCAGCATCATCTGATGTCTCGATTCCGACGATCAAATTTTCATCTTCAAATTTCGGTAACTTACCCAGAACCTGGGCAAGGGTCTCCGGACCTACTTTAGCGGCTCACCCGGAAGTTTTTGCATACTGTGTCAGTCTTACTTTTTCTTTATTCATTGTTTATCCCCAACTTATACTTTGCATTTAACATGTTACCTGCCGCAAAAAATGCGCACATAGATAAATTCTATCATTCATACTTTCTATTGTAAAGACTGCTTTTGCAATTCATACTTTTCTATAATCAATTCTCTCACATGTTCAGCCGCTGCCGGAAGTTTGTAGTTTTTATTATATACAAGATTCAGGTTTCGACCGCTGCCATCCTGTGAAAACGGGAATTCCAGAACTTCTCCTGCCTGGATCTCATCTGCGGCCGCAAGTCTTGAAATAATTGTAATGCCAAGACCACTTTTAACAGATCTCTTGATCGCTTCCGGATTCTCAATTGTCGCAACAATATTCAGATCATCCAAAGAGATTCCCATCTTTTTTAATTGCTTCTCTGCTTCTTTTCTGGTACCGGATCCCTCCTCACGCATAATCAGAGGTTCTCCTTCCAGCCATTTTAAATCCTTCTGCTCTTTTACGATTTTCTGATATTCTTTCGTATTCGGCATAATAACAACCAGATCATCCTGGTAAAACGGTATGTATTTACAATTTGCTTTTTCGATTACTGTACCGGAAAATCCAATATCAACCAGATGCGATGCTACCTGTTCAATGACAGTACTGCTGTCACTTTCCACGATTCTGAACTGTTCTTCCGGAAATCTCTCTCGGAATTTCACCAGAATATCCGGCAGAATATACTGCGCCGGTATCGTAGAGGTTGCGATCGTAATACATCTTTCTTTCTGCTCTGCTGCTTTTGAAAACATTGACTGGATTTCCTGTTCCAGTTCGATCATCTGACGTGCATACTGATAAAGTGTCTTTCCGTCCTCAGATAATTTGACAGTCTTGGTATTACGCACAAACAATCTCACTTTCAGTTCTTTTTCAAGTGTCTGTATATGCGCACTTACTGTTGGCTGTGTCAGATACAGTTCCTGTGCTGCTTTTGAAAAGCTCTTTGAATCGGATACTTTAATAAATGCTTCCAGCTGCTTTAAGTTCATAATTATTCCCTCTTTCTATTCGATCAAATTCGTATAAATACACCCTCACCGGATTCCGTTATTTCCTTTGATCAAATTGCGCAGCCACATCTATCTTCTACCATCCGATATCAAATACCAGAGAGCAAAGTGCATCTGCCCGAACAAACAAATTCTTTTTATCCAGGAGGTTACCATCTTCAGTTTTTAACAACTTGTCCAGAGCCTGAACAAGGGTCCTTCGACCTGCTTTGACGCCTCAACATGATGTCCTTATACACTGTGTCTCTCTGATATCTTTATTCATACTTAATTTCTCAACTTTTCTTAAATATTCTCTGTCCGTTATACGAACTTCTTTGTTATATAGTTCTCAAACTATGGTCTGATGATCTTTCCTGCTTCAGCCATAGATTCAACAATACTGTACATATTGGTTACACCACCAACAACAAGTTTGTCTTTTAAATGATAGTAGTCAAGACATGTACCACATGTAAGAATCTCTACTCCCTGTGCCTCCAGAGACTTCAGATCTTCAATGGAATCTGATCCTTCTGTTGTAAGAGTAGCGCCTCCATTGTAGAAAAGCATCTTCTTCGGAAGTGTATCAAGCTGTGTAACTGCATAAATAAATCCCTTAATCAGGACTTTACCAAGTTCATCATTACCTGTTCCCATGCGGTCAGAAGATACCACTACGATAAGGTCTCCCTTCTGATCCGGTGTACATACAACTTCTGCATCTGCTGCCGGTACTCCCTGCATCTTGATCGTTACTTTGTATTCTTTTTCTCCAAGCTTTTCAGAGCTTACTTCTCCGCCCTGTTCTTTTGCCAGCTTTGTAACATTCTGTACAGCAATCTCATTATCTACTAATACTTCAATTGTCTCCGGTCCTGTAAGAGCCTGCATTGCTTTTTTTGTTTTGATTACCGGAATCGGGCAGTTGTCTCCCATTGCATTAACTGTTACCATAATATTCATTTCCACCTTTCTTTTACGTGAATCATTTCACTTATAGATACATTCTATCACCCTTCGTCCCTTATGTAAACAGATAGTCCCGTTATTTTTACCAAAAACCATTTGTTATCGCGATAGCTTTTTGTATATTATTGCGATATTTTACATTCGCTTCTTGCAGTATCCTTTCTTCTATAATAAAATAGAAAAGTAAAACAGTATGTCTATAAATATGCATTGAACAAGACTATAGAAAACTGGAAATTTATCAAAAAGCACTTCAGAAAGGATTTAATAATATATGTGGTTAGCAGATGGTTGGAAAGATTATGAAGTAATTGACTCCTCAGACGGAGAAAAGCTGGAACGCTGGGGGCAGTACATCCTGGTTCGTCCGGATCCGCAGGTGATCTGGGATACACCTCGCACAGACAAACGCTGGAAACATCCGAACGCACACTATCACCGCAGTAAAAAAGGCGGCGGTGAATGGGAATTCTTCGATCTCCCGGAACAGTGGCAAATCAGTTATAAGAATCTTACCTTTAACTTAAAACCGTTTAATTTTAAACATACCGGACTTTTCCCGGAACAGGCAACCAACTGGGACTGGTTCTCTGAAAAGATTCGCAATGCCGGGCGCCCGGTAAAAGTACTGAACTTATTCGCCTATACCGGTGGTGCAACACTTGCAGCAGCTGCTGCCGGCGCACACGTAACTCATGTAGACGCTTCCAAGGGAATGGTTACATGGGCAAAAGAAAATGCTGTTTCTTCCGGACTCGGCGACGCACCGATCCGCTGGCTGGTTGATGACTGTGTCAAATTCGTAGAGCGCGAAATCCGCCGCGGTAATCATTACGATGCAATCATCATGGATCCACCTTCCTACGGTCGTGGACCAAAGGGCGAGATCTGGAAGATTGAAGACGCAATTCATCCACTGGTAAAACTCTGTACGAAGATTTTATCCGATGATCCACTGTTCTTCCTGATCAATTCTTATACGACAGGACTTGCCCCAGCAGTACTGACTTATATGATCGCGACTGAGCTTAAGAAATACGGTGGACATGTGGATTCACAGGAGATTGGACTTCCAGTATCTTCAAATGGGCTGGTACTTCCTTGTGGAGCCAGTGGACGATGGGAGAGATAAGATTGCGGATTTGTGATTGATACGTTTGTGGCTTCTCAATAATACAACGTTTTTCCGAATAGCAGAATCTCAATTTGTGCAATCATAAAAGATCTAAAATAAAAGAGAAGTGATCCGGTATGAAATGGATTTCTCCTGCTACAAAGCTTGTGCTTTAAAGAAAATCCTTTTCTAAACTCAGATTACTTCTCTTTTTTATTTTCCATTCTCCTTTGGGTTCCCCATCTGAAAATTTATTGCAGATGCTCCATCAGATAGCTAAGAAACGCCTGGCAACCTTCCATCACATCATCAAATGTCTCATCAAAATTTCCTGTATACCATGGATCTGCAATGTCTCTCGGACGATTTGTGTAATCCAGAAGTCTCTGTACCTTGTGCTCCGGGTCATTTCCGATGATTCTCATAATGTTCTGTATATTGTATCGCTCCATGCAGATGATGTAGTCGAATGCGACATATTCTTCTCTACGCATCTTGCGTGCACGGTGATTGCCACACGGGATTCCTTCCTTGCGGAGCTTCTTTTGTGTGCCGTGGTGAACTGGGTTTCCATGTTCTTCGTTGCTCGTACCGGCGGAATCGATGAAGAAATCGGACTCTATGCCGGATTGTTTAACTAAA
>OBLG01000093.1_pt1 | contig 112855 bp, 118 predicted proteins | sample 1517451 | NCBI WGS metagenome assembly OBLG01 (sample SAMN04571694, study PRJEB22368) | human gut metagenome | biome: human gut; material: stool | host: Homo sapiens | place: Luxembourg | collected 2012-06-29
ATGGTGAATCTAAAAATATTGATATTAAAGTAGAAAATAAATTTGAAGCATTAAAAGAATATGCTAACAAATATAATGTTAATTGGGGCTTTGTAAGAGATTATGATAAAAATGAATCATTGTATCTTTGTAATACTGAATATACAGAAGATATGGAAAATGAAAATTGGAAATTATTAAATAAGTTTTTTTAAGCAATTATTTTAAATAAGAGGTGAAGCAAAATATGATTTCAATCACAGATATAGAAAGCAAATTAGAACAAAAAGAGCAAGGTAAATTTCAAATTATTTGTAATGAAATATTAAAAAATGAAGGATACACAACATTTGATCGCACTGGTTCTGAAACTGGAACAGAGAAAACAATTTCAGGGACACCAGATTCAATTTTTATGGAAGATGAAAAATATGTATTTGCTGAATTTACAACATGTCAAAAAACAAAGCTGCCTCAAAAAATTAGGGACGATATAGAGAAATGCTTTAATTTAATTGATAGTAATAAACTGAATGGTAAAGTTTCAAAATTAATTTTTATGCATAATAGAAAGCAACCCTCTTTAAAAATAATTGAAGAAATAAAGAAAAAATGTCAAAAAAGAAATATTGATTTTATAATACATGGTTCAGATTATATAAGTGATATTATTCAAAAGAAATATTCATATATTGCTGAAAAGCACCTTGATTTAAAAGATTATGATAAACTATTACAAATTTCAAAAAGTGAAATTAAGGAAAGTTTAAAAGGTGAAATTTTAAATAAGGATATAAATAAAATTTCTAATAGAGTTTGTTACTTATATAAAGAGGCAAGCGAAATCACAAATATTCCATCTTCTATAATATATATAAATTATAAAAATAAAGAAAAATTACATGAAATTTACAGAGAGTTAATAAATTTAGAATATATATATGTTGGGAAAAATAGTGAAGAAAGTAAAAATTATTATCATAATATTTTAATAATTTTACAAAGATATGACAGAAGTGAATACATAAAAAAATTTAATGAAGTTGAAAAATATAACATATTAACTGTTGACGATTATAATTTTTATGCAGATAATTTGATGATGGAAAATCAAGCAAATAAAGCATTACCTATATTAGAAAAATTATATTATATAGAAAAAAATGAATCATCATTTATCAATCTGATTAGATGTTATTTTTTGCTAAATCAATATGACAAAGTCATTTGCGAATTATCACCATTGAGTATAGAAAAATATGATAAATTAGGAATTTTAGCTACATTTTTTATACTATCAAAAAATTTTATAAAAGAATTAAAATCATCAGAAATTTTAACTTTTAATAATAAATTCAAAAGCATGCCAGTATATTATGCTTCCACTGCACAATTGCTTTATAAACTTAACAGTTCTAAGTATAAAACACAATTAAAAAAAGCTTTAAACTACGTCAAAAATGATGATTATATTACAATTAGTTTAATATGTGATATTTCTATTGAAATAGAAGAAAATCAAACATTAATAAATCATTTGATGAAAGTGAATAATCAAAATGAATTAATAAAAATTAAATTGATAAAACTTTTAGAATTTAAAAAAACTTTATCGTTAGAAGAAATAAAATATTTAGAGAAAAATATCGATGGCTTGGAAGAAAAAGAAGTAGATATTAATTATTTGCAAGGTATTATTAATGAAAATAAAGGGTTAATGATAAAATCTTTGACTTACTATAAAAAATCGTATATAAGTACTAACAATAATTACTCTTTAAATAAATATATTATTTTATCAATTAGAACAAAAAATAAAATTGATGAATCAATTTTTCCAAAAATTAATGATATAAAAGATTATAGAATATCTATGCTTTTAGCCGAAGCTTATAAATTTATGGGCAATATTGAGAACGCAGCTAAATTGTCATATAATAGTTTATATTTATTAGAAAATACTCATGACAATGAACCATATAAACAATTTTGGTCAATCATAATGATGAGAGGTAATGAATTAAAAAAAGATGATAAAATTGGGCTAAAAGATTCTGTTATAGTTCTAAAAGATACAAAGCATAATAAAATAGTAAAGTATATAGTAGATGATAGTAGTATTTATAAAGAAAATAATAAAATTGCAGATTTAACAATAATTAAATCCAATAGTAAGATTGCTTTAAAGATCTTAGGAAAGAAAATAAAAGATACTATCGTTATTGAAAATAACTTTTATGAAATTTTAAATATAGAAGAAAAATATAAATACTTAGTAGGATATTGTTTCAATATAGTAAAAAATGTAAATGGTATAAAAATATTTACATCAGAAAAAGATAATAACAATAGCTTAAAACAAATCAGTGAAACACTAAGTGATATATCAAAAAACATGGATAACAAATTAAATATATATGAGTCTGAAGAAAAGTTACCACTAAGTTCTTTAATTAGTTCAGAACATAATTTTGATGAATATGCTAAGTTGATGAATACCCTATTATCAAATGAACACCTTTTATACGCTGGTGAAACAATCAACTTGGATTTAGAAAAAGGGTTTGTAATAGATGTTACATCTTTAATTACTTTAACATTGCTTGGTAGATTGGATATTTTAACTGACGACCTTTGTAAAAAGATATTTATTTCAAAAACTCTAAAAAACAAATTTGATTATTATTTTGAAAATCTAATATCAACATATAACAAAAAAGAAACAATGATAGGATACAATAGTAAGGCAAATAATAAATATAATCTTGTTTTACAAGAAATACCAAATAAAGATAAAGTAGAATTATGGAAGGAATTAAATGAATGTATAAATAAGTTTCAAGTGTTAGACATAGAGTTTGAGTTAGATAAAATAGTTAATTATGAATCATTAAATATATTGGATAAAGTTCAATTTGATCTTATAAAAGTTGCACAAGATAAAAATATTCCTTTCATTTGCGATGATTTCTTTATAAGAACTTTATGTAATATGTATAAGGTTAGTCATACTAACACCAATTTCTTAATAAATTATAATGTTACTGATTTTAATGAGTACATTCAAAATTTAATAACCTTATCCAAATATAATTATATTTATTCTGTTTACAATGATGAATGGCAAAAAATTATTCATTTTTTAATAAATAATTTTGATGAAGATAATAAAAACCTGCTTGATATTTTAATTACTCAACTATTATCAAATAAAAAATCAGAAATGATTTATAAACCATTTTTAATAAATATAATGCAAAATTGTGAGAAATTAAAGTTTGTAAAAATCTTTGGAGAAATTTTTGAAAATAAGGTTGCTTTCTTTCTATGTGATATAATAAATAATAAAATTTAATGAACTTATGTAAAAGTATTGATATTAGTAAGTTAATATTCTATAATCATATATAGAAAGAGAGCGAGTTTGTAAGATGTATTTAAACCGCTCCAAATTGATATTTAATCGAACTTTTTAGTTCGATTTTTTTATAAATAAATTTTAAAATATATATTTTTTATTTACTAATTAAATAATAAAGGTACATTGCCATATATTATTATTCTTAATATTCCAACGACTATTAAATGTAATGGATAGTATAAATAGAAAAACCACTTCATCCAGTTTAACTTTCCCTTTTCTCCATTGTAATTTTTTAATAAAGGATATACTAATACTACCGCTAATGTAATTAATCCATAAGTTTTATTTACAAATAAGAATGAAACAATTGCATAAATTAAAACCCAAAAACTCATGCCTAACATTTGTTTTTTTAAATTACCTCTGTTTTCATACATAGATAAAATTGTCATTACTGCTATAGAACTCCAGTCTGCAGAAAAAGTAATAACATTTATTAAAATAATTAATATCCACTTTTGCCAATTTTTTAAATTGTTTTTACCATTTACAATATAAAGAGCAACTACCGACCAAGCAAGTGACCACATAATGCTTGTTTGATTAAATATATTTCCTGTAGAAAATGGTATATAGTTTATTCCAAAAGCAAAACAATATGCAAAATGAGATATTATTGCAAAGATAAATAATCTTAAAATATATTTTTTTAAATTTTTTGTATAATAAAATCCTTCACAAATAAAGAAAAACATAATTGGTGCCGTTAATCTACCAATTATATGCAAAATAATTGAAATTATATTATTTTGCATACCTGGATAGATTAAATCTGCAATATGATCTATTGTCATTGCTATTATTGCTATTAATTTTAAATGATTAGAATTAAGTTTTTTCATATATTATCCTCTTTTTAAATTTAATTTTTTAAAAAAACAACAAAGTTTAATTGTTGTTTTATTCATCAAAGAAATCATCGAAGAACTGATCATCACTTATACCTTTTGTATAATTTACAAATGGTTCTTCGTTAAGTTTTATATCTTTATTATCTTCAGGTTTAGATGTTTGTTTTTCTTCATTAAATTCTTTTTCTTTATTACTGATTGGTTCAATTTCAATAATTTGTTTTTCAGGAGAAAGTGCATTCTTTGCTTTTTGTTCTTTTTCAAGTTTTTCTTCTTCCTCAAGTTCTGCAATCTTTTGATCAATTTTTTTAACTAATTCATCAACATTAAAACTTTCTTTAGGAACAGATGGCTTTTGTTCCATAAATGGATTATTTATCATTCCTCCAAATGGATTTGATGAAGAACCATCTAACATTCCCATAAATTTATTCTTTTGTTGTTCTTGAACAAAACTTTTTAAATCAAAAGTATGAATTGGTTTTTTTGTTCTTGTTACAAATTCATCAGCAGGATATTTAGCTGTACCCCAATCAATTTTCCAATTTGGTTTAAGTTTTGTTTTAAATGGTCTTGTTCTTGTTTTTATAACAATAGCTTCGTTTTCTTTCATAAGTTGAAGTTCACTTACTGTAATAAGTGGTGTTGACGCTGTTTTATCGTCTTTTTTCGATTTCTTTTCACCACATAATTTACTTATTTCTTCAAGAGCGGCAAGTTCTGTTGTTAATAAATAAACTAAATTGTTGCAGTTACTTCTTATTGTTTGTGCAACTTCTTTACCATATGTAGCTTCAAGTCCTGCGAAGTTTTGAATAATCATTGTAAGTCTAATATGTCTTGAACGAGCTGCCGCAACCATAGTTGTAATATCTTTTAAAGGTGGCATGTTTTGGAACTCATCAAGAATAAAGTTTGTTCTAATTGGAAGTGCTCCAGTTGGAGATTCTTGTGCTGTACCTATTAATGTTTCATAACATTGTTTTACAAATATTGTAGCAAGAGCATGATATGTTTTCTTTTCATCTTGAATAATCATAAATACCGCTGTTTTTTCTTTTCCTATTTTAGTCATATCAAAGTCACTTGTTGCTAACATTTCACTTAAATTTTCACGTGAAGCAAATAATCTTATTTTTTGTTTAAATGTTGATAAAATACTTGCTTTTGTTTCTTCTGCTGCCATTACAGTACCAGATGCACATGTATATGCTGCACTAGCAGGATCTTTACTATTAAAATACTCTTTTATATAAGAACTTCTTGCTCCAAATTTTTCTTCACCAATTGTTGTCATAACAGAAATACTATTAATATTTACTTCTTCTTCCTTAGCATCTTCAAATAAACCTAAAGCAAGCCCTGCAAAATAATCGGCAGATGTTTTTTCCCAGAAGGCATCTTTATTTCCACCTTCTTCATAAAGAATATTACTTGCAACGTCATCTAGAAGTTCCATTGCTTTATCAGTATTTCCTTCTTTATAAAGTCTATATGGAAGAGCAAGAGGATTCCAACAATTACCTCTTTGTGGATCACGGAAATTTAAAACAATTATATTATATCCTAGAGCCTTTAATAGACCTGCATGTTCTTTATAAATTTCTGCTTTAGGATCTGTTATAATCATTGATTCACCATTTTTAGCTAATATTTTAACCATTGGATGAACTATGTCTTGAGTTTTACCTGCACCAGTTGATCCTATTACAATGTTATGGCTATCTCCATTATCAACCCATATATTTTTACCATCATTTATTAAAGGTATCCCTGAAGCATTATAAACTTCATCTTTAATAACTATTTTAGATAGTTTTTCTTTCATTTCTTTATCTGTACACCATCTTGAATATCCTTTATCATCTTTTTCTCCTGAAGATAACCCAAAACCTTTTTCTGTTTCAAAAAAGTATGATTTTACACCTGTAAATATTACAATGACAACTCCAATATAAAATATAATTGTTGCTGCTAAATATTTAAATGTAAATGCAGGAAAAGGGTTAAGTCCCCAAAAAGTTCCCATAGGTTTATTACTTCCTGCTGGAGGATTTCCTGCTAAAGTTGCTATATTAAGTACTGCTATTGCTACTATATACAATAAAATAATAGCAAATAGAAAAAATATTAACCAATCTTGTGGTTTTGCTTTAAATTTTAGTTTCATGATTTCACCCTCATTTAATAATTAATCTATTATATATTTTATCAAATAACTTATTTAAAGTCTATAAATTAAAATTATTTTATGAAAAAAGTGAATAAATCTATTCACTAATTTTTTTAAAATAATTATATTTTAATGTTAAATCGTTTTTCTTAGCTATTTCATTAATTAAAATATTTTTTCTTTCCAATTCTTCTTTACTAATATATTTTTTGTTTGTAACTTCTCCACCCTCAACATAAACATTTCCATCATACCAAGAGTAATCACTAAATACTACAATTGGATCATAGTTATTTGCTAAAGCATCTTTCCCTAAATAATAGTTAGAATTATACTCAATTCCAAATAAATTTAACACAGTTGGTAAAATATTTAATTGTGATGTTACCTTATTAATAATTTTTTTAGTATTACCATTATCATAGATAAAAAATGGTGTTTTATTAATTAAATTATTTGAAGTATTTTTATATTTGTCAAGAATCGTTTGATCTTCTAATGTATATAAATAATGATCAGCAAATACTACTAAAACAGTATTATCTAAAAGCTTGTTTTCTTTTAGTTTTTCTAGTAATAATGATACAAAATAATCTGTTTCTTTAGCTTGTCTTCTTACACATTCTTCTTCACTCATTTGTCTAAATGGTACTTCATTATCTTTATTATCTTCTTCATAAAGTATCTTACATACTCCTCTTGTATTATCAAATGGCAAATGTGGTGAATAAGTAATTATATAATCAACAAATAAATTTTCAGTATTAAACATAAGATTAGAATATTCTTCATTTAAAATGAGTTCTCTATCTAGTGTATTTTCTCCATCTGTATATTTATACATATCTATTAATCCATAATAATTATCATAATTCCAATTTTTATAATTTATTCCTCTTGAATAATACTCCTTTTTATTCATATGAAAAGCATTAACACTATAATTTAATGATTTAAACATATTAGGAAGAGAATATGGAAATGAGTTATTATTAAATGAATAAGCATTTCTATTATAAGAATAAGGTACAATAAAACCTGTATTAACAGCAAACTCACTATTAAAAGTCGAACCTCCACCAGTATAGAAAGAATAATGGTTAGTAAAATTAATACTGTTATTTAACATATTATATAAAGTTGGTGTATCTTGTTTTGTAATTAACCAATTATCCATACCTTCAAGTTGTAAAAATATTACATTTTTGCCTTTAAATTTACCTGTATAACTATTTTTTATACTTTTTATATCTTTATTATATTCTTCTTCTAAAAATTTTAAATCATCATCATTTTTTTCTTCAACTTTTATAAAAGTTATATAAAAATTTCTAAAAGTATATTCATATAAACCACTAAGTCTCATACTTTTATTATTATCATTATATAATTCATAAATATTTCTAGGATTCTTCCATGTACTCCATACTAAAGTATCGTTTGTAAATCCCAAAAGAAATGGTAATATTGTATGAATAATTATAAAAGTTATAAAAACTTTAATTAAATTTTTTGTATTTTTATTAGAATCTTTGATACTTTTATAACCTAAAACTATTAAACCTATTATAATTATAAAAAAGATATACACCAAAATATTACAGTTTTTTAAAGCTGACCAAAAATATGGGGAACCCTCACTTACTGAATCAAGTAAATTAAAACTAAAATAATTTGATGTCATTGAATAATAAACATTGTTAACTAAATACATAATTAAAAATAAAATACTAAAAAATAAATAACTTATTTTACTAACTTTTTTATTTGTATTTAATACTATTCCTAAAAATAAATATATATATAACAATGTAAACATATTAGGAAAAGGTCTATAAACTTTATAAAACCCTATTGAATTACCAAACATTCTTGTTACTACATCCATTACTATAAAAGGAAGCGCCATATATATTATATTTTTATTTTTTATAATTAAGTTTTTTAATAAATTTAAATATTTTAATAAAAAATTTTTTACTTCTTTCATTTTACTCACCGTACTTAAGATTATACCATTTTTTATTAATAAAGACAAATAGAAAAAAACTATTTAAGCAAATAGTCTTCTCCTTTTTGTATTTCTGTAAAAGATAAATCTTTAAAATTTTGTTGTCTTAATACTTCATATACTGCAATAGCAACAGAGTTTGAAACATTTAAACATCTTACATTAGAACTCATAGGTATTCTTACACAAGTATCTAAATTATCTTTTAATATTTCAAGAGGTATTCCAGTTGATTCTTTACCAAATATTAAATATATATTATCAGTAGTGTTTGAAAAATCAAATTTTGTATGATCCTTTTTACCATATCTTGTAAAGAAATAATATTTTCCTGGATTTTTACTTTTAAAATCTTCATAATCAATATATTTTTCATAATTTAATTTATCCAAATAATTAACTCCATATCTTTTTAAACTATTATCATTTAAAACAAAACCAAGTGGTTCAATTAAATGAAGTTTAGCATTTGTTGCCACACATGTTCTCATTATATTACCTGTATTTTGTGGCATTTCTGGTTCATATAATACTATATTTATCATTCTTCATCTTTTCCTTCTAAAGTTTTATATTCATTATATCTATCAATTGCATTTTTCTTATTTTGTTCTAGTAAAGATATTTTTTCTTCTTCATTTATAGAATATCTATTTTCTCTATTAAATATCTCGTTGTATTTAGTAAAATCTGCTTTACTATCAAGAGTAAACTTTTCTGTTTCGGGATTATATCTAAATAATGGAAAATAGCCACTTTCTGTTACTAGTTTTTCTTCTTCAATAGCTGATTTCATACCAGATTTTATACCATGGGCAATACAAGGAGCATAACATATTATTATTGATGGACCATTATATGAAGCAGCTTCATTAAAGGCTTTTATTGTTTGCATATAATTTGCTCCTAAAGACACTGTTGCAACATATACATTTTTATAATTCAAAGCCATTTTTGCTAAATCTTTTTTAGCAGTCTTTTTCCCTGAACTTGCAAACTTAGCAGTTGCTCCCATTCTTGTTGATTTAGAAGATTGCCCACCTGTATTAGAATAAACTTCTGTATCTAAAACTAGTATATTAACGTTTTCATTATTAGCTAAAACATGATCAATTCCACCATAACCAATATCATAAGCCCAACCATCACCACCAACGATGAAAATAGTTTTTTCTTTTATATATTTTTTTAATGGAATTATTTCTTTAAAATCTTCATAATCTAAATTATTATATACTTCTTCTGCAACTTCTTTAGAATATGATTTTAAATATTTATCTATTAATTTTTTATTTTTACTATTAACCTTATTTTTATATTCTTTAAATACTCTTTTAACTTTTTCATGCATAAAGTCTTCGCCTACTCTTATACCATAACCAAATTCAGCATTATCCTCAAATAATGAATTAACCCAAGGTACAGTATAAGGCATACTTGGAATACTAGCACCATATATTGATGAACAACCTGTTGCATTGGCAATCATTAAATCATCTCCAAAAAGTTGTGATAAAAGTTTTAAATAAGGTGTTTCACCACATCCTGCACATGCTCCACTAAATTCAAACTTAGGTTTAACAAATTGACTTCCTTTTATTGTTGTTTTAGGTAAAACATGTTTTTCACTAACTGTTTGTAAATAATTATATCTTTCCATTTCTTTTTGTCTAGCTTCAAGATTTTGTTTTTTTAATGTTATAGCCTTAGTTGGGCATACCATACTACATAAAGAACATCCTGTACAATCAGGAACTGATATTCCTATTGTAAAGCTTAAATCATTATCTTTAATTTTAGCATCTTTTAAGTGTTCTTTAACTGAAAGTGGACTTTTTTCTATTTCTTCCTTATCAAGTAAATATGGTCTTACTACAGCATGAGGACAAACTAGACTACACATATTACACATTATACATTTATCTTTATCATAAGAAGGAATAATATTAGATAATCCCCTTTTTTCTAAAGCTGATGTTCCCCCTTCAAATACTCCATCTATATTAGAATTAAAATCACTAACTTTTATTAAATCACATCTTGCATGTTCCAATTTAGAATATAAAGTATTGTTAACTTTTTCCATATTTATTTTTGATGTTAATAAAGATATATCCACCTTTTTTAAAGAAGTAAGAGAAGAACTAAGAGCATTAATATTACTATTAACAACATCAATACCTTTTTTACTAAAATTAATTTTAATAAGATGTTTCATCTCTTTTTTTACAAGTGACATATCAACTTCACCCATTAAATTTAATATAGCCATTTCCATTATCATACTTATTTTATTAGGTATATTATTTTCATAAGCTATTTTATTTGCATTAATTATATAAAAATTAATCTTCTTTTCTTTTATTTCATTAATTACTTCAACTGGCAATACTTCATTTAAATTATTTATATCTTTTTCTGTGTTAAGTAAAAATATTCCATTTTCTTTAATATTATTTAAAACATCATATTTTTTAAGGTAAGTATCTTTAGAACATACAACCATATATGGATTTGTAACATAATATGGACTATTTATTACTTCTTTACTAAATCTTAAATGTGATTTAGTAACACCGCCCGATTTTTTACTATCATATTCAAAATATCCTTGAACATAAGAAGGTGTTTTTTCTCCAATTAAAGTTAAAATATTTTTACTAGTTGTTACCATTCCATCAGATCCATAACCATATATTAATATTTCTTTACTTGTATTTTTAAAGCTTCTGGTTGTAGGAGTAAGTGAAATATTATTAACATCATCGTTTATTCCAATAGTAAATGTTTTTAAAATTTTATTATCTAAATATTTATAAACAGCATCAATATCATTTTTAGTTGTATTTTTACTTGAAAGACCATATCTTCCTCCCACAACTTCTATTTTTAAGTTATGTTTTTTTATAATTTCTACAACATCTAAATATAATGGTTCCCCATTGGAAGCAGCTTCTTTAGTTCGATCAAGAACGGCTATTTTTCTTACTGATTTAGGTAAAACATTCAAAAAATATTTACTTGAAAATGGCCTATATAAATGAACTTCAATTAAACCAAGTCCTTTTTCTTCTTTAATTACTTCTTTTACTGTTTCACAAACACTACCCATTGCTACGATTACTTTTTTAGCATTTTTATCTCCATAGTAATTAAATGGTTTATAATTAGTATTTATTTTTTTATTTATCTTTTCCATATAATCATTTACAATATCAGGCAATTTTTCATAATACTTATTTCTTGCTTCAAGAGCTTCAAAATATACCATATCACCTTGGTTTGTTCCTCTTGTTGTAGGATTATCTATATCAAGAGAATTTTTTCTAAAGTTTTCTAATGCCTTATAATCAAGTAATTCTTTAAATATTTCATTATCGATAACATTTATCTTATTATATTCATGGCTTGTTCTAAATCCATCAAAAAAATTAACAAATGGTATTCTACCTTTAATTGATGATAAATAACTTACTCCCGTTAAATCCATAACTTGTTGTACACTACTAGAAGAAAAAATAGCAAATCCTGTTGGTCTTGTACTATAAATATCACTATGATCTCCCATAATAGATAAAGCATGTGTAGCAACAGTTCTTGCTGCAACATTAATAACACAAGGTAAAAGTTCTCCTGCAATTTTATACATATTAGGTATCATAAGAAGAAGTCCTTGACTTGCTGTATATGTTGTAGCTAAAACACCATTTTGTAAAAGACCATGTACCATTCCTATAGCACCTGCTTCACTTTGCATTTCAACTACTTTTACAACATCCCCAAACATATTAGTTTTACCGCTTGCACTATACTCATCAACTTTTTCAGCCATAGTGGAAGCTGGGGTTATTGGGTATATTCCTGCTACTTCTATAAAATTATAAGATACATAACTACACGCACTATTTCCATCCATTATTTTTTGTTCCATAAAACACATCCTTTCAAGTTTTTATTCATATTAATTATACAATAAATAAAAGAAAAATAAAATATTTTATCTTTACTAGTTAAAAATATTATAAACAAAATTGTTAACTTCATAATATATATTAGATAAAATAATTTAAAGTAAAAAATACTTCATATATTTTATCCTCGTTACTTAAATTCATTATTATTCACGTATAATAATTAAAAATACATGTTTTGAAACATTCCCCAAGCATACTTTAATTATTTTTATCAAAAAACATCATTAACATTTTAGTGATGTTTTTCTTCTTACTTGAATATTATTTAAAGAGGAAAAAGAATATGAAAAATTTTATAAAAGGTTTTTTTGTAGGTATAGCTAATATCACCCCAGGAATAAGTGGAAGTGCCCTACTTGTAAGTTTAAACTTATATGAAAAATGTATAAATTCCATAAGTAATATTTTTAAAGATTTTAAATCTAACTTTAAATTTTTATTTCCTATTGCTATTGGAGTACTTTTTGGAACATTTTTATTTAGTAATGTTATTTTTTATTTTTATAATAACTACAATGTTATAACAACTCTTGTTTTTGTAGGGTTTATTTTCGGTACCATTCCTTCTTTATTTAAAGAAGCTTCTAAAAAAGGATTTAAAAAAAGATATATTTTAATATTTATATTTACCTTTTTTATAGGAATACTCTTTTTAAAATGTAAAACGAATAACGTTGTTACAAATATAAACATTATCTACCTTTTAATAATAGGGTTTATCATAGGGTGCTCTATGATAATCCCAGGGATAAGTTCTACTGTTATTCTTAGTATATTAGGTTTTTATAATATTTATTTAATTAGTATTAATACTTTAAATATAAATTATTTAATTCCTATTTTTATCGGTATAGCACTTTCTATTTTTTTACTATCAAAATTAATTAATTTTCTATTAAATAAATATTTTGGTTATACTTACTTTGCTATACTTGGTTTTGTTATATCTACAATCCCAGGTTTAATAAACTATAAAATTATTCTTAATAATGATTTAATAATTGGACTTATTTTAAGTATTGTTGCTTTTATTATAACAAATAATCAATTAAAAAAACAAAACTAAAAGTTCTGTTTAAGTAAACTATTTAATTCAACTGCATATTCTAAAGGTAATTCTTCTCTAAACTTTTCAGCAAACCCAAGAACAATAAGTTCAATTGCTTTTTCTTTAGGAATACCTCTTGATTCAAGATAAAAAAGTTTATCTTCACTTATTCTTGATACGGTTGCTTCATGTTCGATAAAAGATAATTTATTTTTTACAATATTATTTGGGAATGTATCACTTTTTGACATATCATCTAAGATTAAAGTATCACATTTTACAATAGAATTACTGTTAGTTGCATTAGTATCTATATATACCTTGCCTCTGTAATTAGCAGCGCCTCCTAAACTTGCAATACTTTTCGAAATAATATTACTAGTTGTATTTTTCCCTAAATGTATCATTTTAGCACCAGTATCTTGTTCTTGATTATTTTTAGCAACACTTATTGTAATACAAGTACCACTTGCGTTATCTCCTTTTAAAACACAACAAGGATATTTCATTGTTTTATAAGAACCAATATTACCATCAATCCATTCCATTTTACCAGAAGCTTCTACCAAAGCTCTTTTAGTAACTAAATTATAAACATTACCACTCCAATTTTGAATTGTAGAATAACGACAAGTACTATTTTTACCAACATATATTTCAACAACTGCCGCATGTAAATTACTTGATGTATAATTTCTTGCCGTACATCCTTCGATATAATGAAGACTACTATTATCATCTACTATTATTAAAGTTCTTTCAAATTGACCTAAATTTCTACTACTAATTCTAAAATAACTTTGAAGTGGTCTATCTAAAGTAGTATTTTTAGGAATATAAATAAAACTTCCTCCTGAAAAACAACTACAATTTAAGGCTGTAAATTTATTTTCATCAGGTTTTACAATTTTAGAAAAGTATTTCTTAACAAGTTCGGGATATTTTTTAAAAGCATCTTCGATTGAAGTAAATATAACTTTTTTTTCTTCAAGTTCTTTTATCATATTATGATATATTACTTCACTTTCATATTGAACTCCCATTCCATCAAGATTTTTTTCACTTTCAATTACTCCAAGTGTATCAAATTCATTTGTTATATTTTTATCTATACTTTCCCATGATGAATTAATTTTATTATCATTTGAAGCATAATATATTATTTTATCAAAATCAATATCTAATGAAGGTCCAAAAGAAGGTAAAGGCATATTTTTAAACGCTTCATAACTTTTTAATCTAAAATCTAATACATCTTCTGTTTCCTGTTTTAATTTAGAAATAGTTTTTATCTTATCAACACTTAATCCTTCGATAACCATAAAACTTCCTCCTAACCAAGAATTATTATACATTATTTTATAAAAAATATAAATAAATTTTAACGTTTTATTTATACTTATATAAAATAAAAAGAGCTACATAGCTCTTTTAAATAATTTTTCTAATTCATATTTTGAATAACTTATAATTGTAGGTCTTCCATGTGGACAAGTAAAAGGATTTTCTGTTTCTCTTAATCTTTCTATTAACACTCTAAGCTCATCTAAACTAACATATTCATTAGCTTTAATACTCATTTTACATGCAAGAGTTGTTGATATTTTTTCATTAAATTTTTCTATTGAAAAATCTTCTTCATGAATAATAACTTCCATTATTTTATATAAGCTTTCTTCTTCATATCCTTTTTTAATCCATGTTGGATGACTTCTTATTATAAGGGTATTACTACCAAATTCTTCATAATTTATATGTAATCTATCTAATATATTAAAATGTTCTTTTAAAATAATATATTCATTACTAGAAAATTCTAATTTTATTGGAATAAGTAAATCTGTAGTAAGGTTAGAATCTTCCCCTAATTTTTTCATATAATATTCATAATTAATTCTTTCGTTAACAGCATGTTGATCCATTATATATAAACCATCTTCATTTTCACCAACAATATATGTTCCATGAATTAAACATTTTGGTTCAATCATTTTAAATTTTTCATGATGTTGTTTTTCTTCCTCATTGTAAGGTGTTTCTTCTTCTTTTATATAATTAAAATCTTCATTAAAATCAAAATTTAATGTTTCAAACTGAGGTTTTATTTCTTTTTGTTCTAAATCAATAAAATCTAAATTTTTATTTACTGTTGATACTTCATTAACATTAGAAATAGGTCTATCTTCATATTTAACTTCTGGAATTAATAAAAGTTTTTCTAAACACGAAGAAACAGTATTAGATATTAAAGTAATTAATTCTTCTTTTTTAGAAAATTTTATATCCATTTTAGTTGGATGAACATTAACATCTATTAAAAATGGATCACAATCAATATTTAAAACTACAATTGGGTATCTATCTTTAGGAAGATATGTATGGTAACTATCAATAATTGCTTTATTAACATCATAGTTTTTTATGCATCTATTGTTAACTAAAATAGTTATACTATTTCTACTTGATCTATTAACTTCAGGATATGAAATATACCCTTTTATTTCATAATCATCATTACTATTTTCTACTTTAGCCATCTTTTTAGTAACACTAAAACCATAAATACTATTAATTACTTTAAGTAAATTACCACTTCCATCTGTATTTAATAAAACTTTAGAATCATTTTCTAATACAAATTTTATATTAGGATAAGATAAAGCCATTTTATTTACATAATCAATAATATTAGCAAGTTCACTATATAAACTTTTTAAATACTTAAGTCTTGCAGGTGTATTATAGAAAATATCACTTACAGAAATTGATGTACCTTTTCTTAAGTCACTTTCTTTAACTTCTTCAATTTTTCCACCATTTACAACTACTTCTGTTCCTGTTTCACCATTTGATGTTTTTATAACCATTTTAGATACACTGGCAATTGATGGGAGTGCTTCTCCTCTAAAACCTAATGTATTTATATTAAATAAATCATCATCATCATAAATTTTACTTGTTGCATGACGAAGTAAACATGTTGTAGCATCATTTTTATCCATTCCACAACCATTATCTATAACTTTAATTTCTTTTAAACCAGATTCAACTAATTCTATTTTTATCTCACTTGCTTTAGCATCTATTGCATTTTCAACTAATTCTTTTACAATATTCATAAGCCTTTCTACAACTTCACCAGCTGCAATTTTATTAGAAAGGTTTATATCCATTACTTTTATAATACTCATATTTTACCTACAATAATTTACTTCAATATCTTTATAATTATCATTTATTAAAACAGACTCTACTACTTTATTACCATATACAATATCACTATCATCAATTACAAGTTCACCTTCACAGTAAAAATAAACACAGTAAACTTCTTCATTTGAAAATTCTAGTTTTTCTTTTAACTTTGTTTTCATTTCTTCTGTAATACTATCATCATTTATTTTATCTATACTAGAAAGTCTATCTTTTTTATTAAAATAAGTTATATAACTATTTTCTATATTATTACATGTATTTTTATTAAATGAAATTTTTTTAGCAAGATATACTTTATTATTTTCATTTGTATAACTATAACCAATAGTATTATTTAAATACTTATCACTATTAGCTACCCTATAATTATTAAACTCATCTATTAAAGTAGCTCTTAAAATATTTCTTTCTTTATTTTTAGCATCAATTCTATATCTACTTATTGACATTCCTACAACTGTTGATAATAAAGCAAGTACAACCACAACAGCAAGTAATTCTATTATTGTAAATCCTTTTTTATTTTTCATAAGTTACCTCTTTTCTATATATAATTATAGCATGACAAAAGGATTTCATAAATAAAAACTTTTAAAATTTATTTTTTAACTAACCTTTTAATAAATTTTTCACATAAAATACTTCATCTACTAGTTGTTTATTATTTTTTTCATCATTAAAGAAATAATCATATCTAAAAAGAGAAAATCCTTTATAATTATAAGTATTTCTACTTACAATTATTTGTTTAGTAATAATATCACTATTATTAATCCATTCACTTATCCCATCTTTAGCGTATCTATCTTCTAAGCCTGCTTTATATAAAGCTAAAGCAACATAAAACTTTATACTTGTATCTTTTACTAAACTGCTCCAAGAGTTAACTGTACTTGTAAAAGGAAGACTTGTATTATCAAATCCATAATAAATCTGTGGCATAATAAAATCAATTATTTTATTTTCGATTAAATAATTAATATCTAAATATTCATCATTATAATTGTTATTCATATTACCAGATGGACTTATACCAAATAAAACATCTTTTTTTATCTCTTTTATTTTTTCATAAGTTTTTGTTATTAATTTATTTATATTATCTCTTCTAAAATCTTCTAAAGACTTTGTACCACCTTGTGTTTTATATAACTCATAATCTTTTAAATCACATGTTTTACTTGGATAAAAATAATCATCATATAAAATACCATCAACATTATAATTTTCTACAATTTCTAAAACACCATTTACTATTAAATCTAATACCTCATCCTTTGCAGGATTAAAATATATTCCCTCTTTTATTTCAACATTTGAAGTATTTAAATATTTATAAACAACGTTATTTTCACTTATACTAGAAATATCATTATTACTTCTTATACGATAAGGATTTATCCATGCAATTAATTTAATATTATTTTCATGAGATTTTTTAATAAAATAATCAAGTAAATCTAAATTTAATTTATCATCTTCATTATTTACTATCTTTAAAGAAGGACTATATATTTTAGAGTTATATATCGCATCACTAAATGCTCTTACTTGAAGTATTATGCCATTAAAATTACTATTTTTTATATTTAATACTATTTTATCTATTTCTTCTTTTAAACTATTTTCATCTTTGCCTTTTAAATAACTATAGTCAATATATGATATAAACATATATCTATCTTCTTCAAAATTATTTGTTATATTATTATCTTCTTTTTTATTCATATAATAAAACATATACATTCCTACAAGTAAAACTAAAGTAATTATTAATATCTTTTTCATTTTTTAAACCTTTCTTTTAAATAATCTTTTTCTAATATATATTTGTTCTTATTTTTTAACATATGTCTTTTATCTCTATACATATAACTTTTATCATTAATAACTTTTATTTTTTTAAAATTATAATCATTAAGGTATCTTTCAAGTAAAAACTTATTAAATAAATAATCTTGTCTTTTTAAATATAAAGTAATTTCTATTATTAAAAAGGTACTCATCATTATTAAATTAATATTTTTATAACTAATTAAAAGAAAAACAAGTACTAAATACGACAATATTATTATTAACTTATTACTTTTTTTATAGGGAAAAATATACTCTAGTAATACATTTAATATCTTTCCTCCATCTAAGGGATAAATTGGAAGTAAATTAAAAAAAAGAAGTGTATAATGATATGTCTTAAAAAGTAAATAGTTTCTAAATGATAAAATACTATTTTTATAAAGAATTGTTATGATTATAAAAAATAATATTTGAAAAAATGGACCACTTATTAAAATTAATAATTCTTCTTTTAAAGGTCTATTTATTTTTTCATTAAACTTTACACATCCTCCATAAGGATAGATTGATATTTTATCTATATTCCATTTAAAAAGTAAAGCCATAAGTAAATGACCAAACTCATGAATTATAATAATTAAAAATATTATTAGGAAATCTTTATACATTCCTGTTAATGCTACTACAATAGATAAAAGAATTGTTAAGGGGTGAATATATATTTTTTTAAATAAAGTCATTATATTTTAAGTATTCTCCATCTTTTTCAAATACTAAATATAAATAAGATCCATTACTACTTCCTAAGAATTCTCCTTTACTTACATAATCATATAAATTAACATTTAAACTAGAAATATTCCCATAAGTTACACAAACACCATCTACTTGTTCTACAATAACTGTTTTGCCATAATCTTCATTTTCTCCAACAAAAACAACTACACCACTTTCAATTAAAGGAATATAATAATCGTTATCTACTTCTAGTTTATAACCATTTTTATAAATACTTATGTCTTTATAAACAAACTTTTCATTAAATACGCTTGTAATATTATTATTCTTTTTTGTTTCAAATGGTAAGATATTTCCTATATATTTTTCATATAAATTATTTAATTTAGCAAAAGATAAATCATTTTTTAATAAAAAACTATTTATTAAATTTTTGTTATTCTTATCATATTTTACTACAATTAAACAAACTAAAAGAATTATTAAACATATAAATATTTTAGAAAATAAATTCTTAATAAAACTTTTAAATGTTTTTTGTTCTTCATTCTTACTTAAAAATTTAGTTACACTTTTATATTCATTCATAATATTTTCCTTTCTAATTAAATATATGAAGAATATAAAAATATTTAATATTTTTTGTAATACTTTTTACGACAAAATATTATAATGTATATAAAGTTAATTATTAAAGAAGATAAATATTTATTTAAAAATATATTTAAACTATATGAATATTTATTTACAATAACAACATATAAAAATAAAGATAAATCATAAATAAAAATAATAATTAAAAAAGTAAATAAGATTTTAATAATAGATATATTTTTATTAAATATATTTTTTATTATTAAAGATATAATAAAAAATAAAACTGTATTTATAAAAGTACTTGAATAAATAAGATCATATATAAATCCTAGAATAATGGATAATATAAGATAATTATTTTTATTTTTTATAAGAAAATATAATATTATTAAAGATGATAAAGTAAACATAGGATATAATAAGTTAATATTTATATATAAGTTAAAAGTAATGTCCAAGAAAAAAGTAAATAAAAGAAAAAGAAATACTTTCATAAATTATTACCTAAAATACTTACATAATTTATTTCATTGAAATTAACATTACTTTTTACATATATAATTTTACTTGTATTATATTTGTTCTCTTCTATTTTTGTTACTTTACCTATTAGTATGTCACTAGGAAACACCCCATACCCGGTTGTTAAAACATCACTATTTAAAGATATATCTTGGTAATTAGTTATACCTTCAAGTAAAAATAAATTATCTTTATAAGATGTTATTGTACCATAAAGATATGTGTTATCTTTTTTTATTTTAACTGATATTTTATTATCATTTGAAGTAGTAATTAGTTTTACAATTGAATAGTTTTTATATACTTTATCTATTATTCCAATTAAACCATTACTATTTACAACAGCCATATTTTCTTTTAAATTAAAATCAAGTCCTTTATCTATTGTAAAATTATTAAAAAAATATAATTTATTTCTTTCTATTATTGTAGAATTAATAATATTATAAGAAGAATATATATTTTTAAGTTCAAGTAAATTTTTTAATTCATTAATATTAGAAAGTAAACTATTATTTTGACTTTCTTTTATTTTTAATATTTCAAGATTTTCTTTTAATATTTTATTTTCTTTATTTAACTTTTTAGAAGATTTAAAATTATCACATGTATTTTTTATAAATAAATATGGATAAGAAAAATAATAATTAATCTTAGCTAAAGGAACATAATTTTTTAGTAAAGAAAAAGAAAGAAAAGATATGATTAATAAAGAAATGATTATTTTAAGATAATTATTTTTTTTATACTTTTTCATAAATCTTCCTTTCTAAGTTATTATTTTCATAAAAACTATAATAACTATTGCTACCAAATATTATATGATCTACGATAGGTATTTTTTGAATTTTGCCTATTTCTAATAAAGAAGATGTTAAAACAATATCATCAGTACTGGGATTTGGATTCCCACTTGGATGATTATGCATACATATAATTGAGGATGCTGAAAGAAGGTATGCCTCCTTAAATATTTCTCTTGGATGAACAAGTGACTTATTAACTGTTCCCATAAACAATAACTTCCTTTCTATTAATTCTTTTTTTTCATTTAAATATAAACAATAAAAATATTCTTGTTTTTTATCTAAAAATAAATGTTTATTGTTTTCGTATATTATTTTAGAATTATTATATTTAGTTTTAGAATCATTAATATTATTTATAAATATTCTTTTACCTAGTTCTACTGTAGCAAGTAATTCTACTGCTTTAGCAGTACCTATTCCTTTTATTTTAGTAAGTATTTCTTTATTAGTGTTTTTTAAATTATAAATAGATCCTAGTTCTTTTAAAAGTCTTTTAGATAATTCATATACACTTTCACCTTTAGTGCCTGTTTTTAAAATAATTGATAATAATTCAATATTTGATAAAGTTTCACTTCCATATGTAACTAATCTTTCTCTAGGCCTTTCTAAAGGTGGAATATCTTTAATTGTTAGAGTCATTTTGTAACACTGTTTCCTTATAATTAGATATAACTATTTTTTCTATAGTAAATAAATCATCTGTATTTGAACTTATTTTAGCAACTTTATCATATTCATTTAAAAGATTTATAAATGTTTTATCATTAACATATTTTATAACAACTTTAGAATTAAACTTCTTATTTTCATAAGATGTTTTTATATATTCTGCAGTATCTTTATTTCTAGTTATACCTCCATATAAATAATAAGTATCATTTTCTAATAAACATAAATAATTCTCATATGAATTAATACTAGTTAAACTATCTTTAGAAGGAGAACTTGCTATTTCAATAAAATAAACTTTTTCTCCTTCGTTAAATGCTTTTAAAGTATTAGCATTATCATAATTAGAAAAAATAACTTTTCCAAATAAAAATCCAATTAAAATAGAAAAACATATCGGTATTAAAAATTTAAATTTCATAAACTTCATCTTCCTTTTCATAACTTTATTTTATAAAATATGTTTATCTATTTTTGTCGAAAAAGAAAAAACATAAGAAATTCTTATGTTTAATTGTTTATAATTATATCTTTTGTTCCCTCGAAGAATGGTATATTTGTATCACACCACTCTTTGGATTTTTCATTTCCTGCACCAAAGGTTTCAGTTAAATCCACCACCATCAAACCATCAAAGTATAAAACTCCTGCTGAATTATTATTGTTATAATCAACTCTGTAAGAGGTAGAAGAATTAGTACTAAAAGACGACCTATTATTTACTTTCGATATTACATTCCATTTATTAGCGGTAGATAAAGCAACTCCTTCAAAAAAGTATGGTTCAGCAATTGGCCAATAAAAACCTACTGTTCCTGATACACCTGTGTGGTATATTTCATATCTTACATAATATTTATGCGTATTATTAAGAGCCATTGTAGTTTTGGCACTAACAGTTATTTCTCTTGCTGATGTATTACCTATTACTTTTAATGAATAATTACCATATTTTTTAATTGAAGAATCATATATTGCATTAGTTGAAGTATTCCAACCTGTATTTTCAAAACTACCATTTTGTGCCATATTAGTTAATATTATAATGTTCTGTATTAGTATTATCTACTCCAATACTTACTACGAATTTAAAAGTAAATCCTGTTATTGTACCAGTTGAAGTATTACCATTTACAGATGTTGTTTGTGAACTTCCAAAGTTTTCATCTACCCATAATCTTAATCTATAATATTTAGTTTTGTTTGGATCTATTATATCACTATATAGTTTCATATTATTATTTACTTTTGTTAAGTTATTTAATGTTGTTGGATCTATTAATTTTGTTTCTGTATTATTTTTAACTTCAGTTAAGTAAGCTTTTATATTACTTAAATTATTTGTATTATCACTTGTTAATAATATATTATAAGATACTCCTGTTGTTGTTTGTTTTTCTAAACTTACGTTAAAATCAAAATAATTATCACTTTTCATACCTTCTGTATTACTTAAAATATCATTATTTGTTATAGTCATACTAGAAGATGTTTCATTATAATTAAATTTTAATCCTCCGACTAAAATGGTATTATCTTTATTACCTACAAAATTAAATTTAATTAATGCATAAGTAACCCCTATAATTAAAGCAAATGATAAAACAGAAGTTATTGCTACTTTTAATATGTTCATATTCTTATTCATATAATCACGTCCTTATTATCATATTTATTTTATCATATATTATTTTAATTAACAATTATTTTATTAAAAAAATATACTATTTTGGGTAGTATATTTTTTCATCTTTTTTAAGTCTTATGTAAAATAATCCATTTTGAAAAGCAGTAAATTCTTTATAATCTTCTAAACAATTAGCCTCTAAATTTTTAATTTGTTCTTCAAGTTCTTTTATTTTATCGTTTAATTCTTTTATTATTTTATCTTTATCATCTTCTTTTTCATATACAATTGTATCTTCTTTTGTTCCTGCAACATAACAAAAACCTAAGTTATACCAAGTGTAATTATCTTTTTCTATTTTTCCAATATAATCATATATACCATAGTCAATAAATCCTAAAATTTGTTTATCAAGTCCTGCTTCTTTTCTTGCTCTTAAAAACTCTCCTACTACATTTATTTGATTTTTATTACTATCTTTTTCTTTCCTTTTATCCGTTCCTAAAACTTTAGTTAAAAGATTGGCACTTTCACCAGATGCTTGATCATAAAATAAATAACAATGTTTTAAAGGATCTACTGCGTATTTACCTCTGTCACTAAATTTATAATTATACCCTTTTGGACATATCCAGTATTCAAAATGTAAATGTGTTCCTGTTGAATAACCTGTTGAACCCATATAACCTACAATGGCTTTTTGTTCGACTTTTTCTCCTACTTTTATTGTAGTTCTATTTTTTAAATGTAAAAATCTATAAATAATGGTATTATTTTTTTTATCATATTTAAATACTGTATAATTACCTAAGTTTTTATCATAACCTTCTTCTACTAAAGTAGAATCATATATAGCATATACTTTTTCGCCTTGATATTTATGCCAGCCTAAATCAACACCATAATGATATGAAGTTACTTTTGTAATAGGATCCACTCTTTGTCCAAACTTATCTGTTACCCCAATAAAATCAAGGGGTAATCTTTCATACATATAAAAACCTCCATCCTAATATAATATATGAAGGTTTTATTTTATTAAAAATAACATTAGTTTAGTTTTGAAAATTTTTTATTGACTAATCATACATCTGTTTGCTATAGTAGTAATTGGAAATATTTAAGCTTTTTAGTATCTGCCTCTTATCTTTATGAAAAAAAGGTTTGATAAAGTGAAAACAAAAACTTTTATTATAAATGTTTTGCATTATATCTCTATCATTTTATTCATTATCACTATACTGATAATTGTTATAAAAAAATGACACTTAGTTTAATTATATTTAGACTAAATGTCGACAAAAATAATTTTTAGGTAGACATTTAAGCACACCAAACTTAAATATCTCCTTTTTATTTTATGAAGTTTCCCTCATCTATATACATAATTTTATCATTTATGAAAATTTTTGCAAAATAAAAATCCTTATTGGATTATTTTTTATATGGCGGAGCGGGAGGGATTTGAACCCTCGCACCAGTTACCCGATCTACACCCTTAGCAGGGGCGCCTCTTCAGCCTCTTGAGTACCACTCCAAGAATGTTTTATTTCTAAAACGTAAGTTTATTATATAATATTTTTTTTACTTTTTCAACATAATTTTATTAATTTTTTTTACTATTAATAAAATTATTTAAATATCTTAAAGAATATTATATAAAAAACTAGACATAAAATCTTATTTAATGTATATTAAACTTATGGGGGATTTTGTTATGAAATATGAAAATAAACTTAATGTTGATACGAAAGATATTAAAAGGATTAAAACAAAATTAATTGAGTATTTTAAGGTTAATCAAAATAGAACATATAACTTTAGTTACTTAAGTAAACTTTTTGGTTTTAATGATGATGAAGAATGTATATTTAAAGATTTACTTGAAAACTTAGAACTTGAAGGAAGAATACTTGTTAATGAAGATGAGATTAGTTATTTTAAGAAAAACGATAGATTAAAAATTGGAAAAGTTAAATTTAATAATAATAATAAACCTTACATTACTTATAACAATAGTGAAAAAAGTAAAATTTATATTGATAATTTAAATGGTGCGATCAATGGAGATATCGTTTTAGTAGAAACACACGAAAATACTACTAAAAAAATTGGTGATGTAAAAAAAATTATTAAAAGATTAAATGATGAAATTATATTAGACTGTATTATTGATAGTAAAAACAATTACACTTTAGTTCCAAAAGATAAAAGTTTTAATTATGATATTGAACTTGATTATTTAGATAATAAAACACTTGTTGATGGATCTAGAATTAAAATTAAATTACATGATTTTAAAAATGGAAGATATCGTGCTTCAGTTAGTGACTTAATTGGACATAAAGATGATCCTGATTTAGAAATTAGAACTATCGCATCTGATTTAGGTTGGGAAATTAGTTTTAATAAAGATGCGATTGATGAAGCATATAAACTTCCTACTTCGGTAAAAGAAGAAGATTTAAAAAATAGACTTGATTTAAGAGATGAAACTATTTTTACAATAGATGGTAAAGATACTAAAGATATGGATGATGCTGTTAGTATTAAAAAAGATAAAGATGGAAATTATATTCTTGGTGTCCATATTGCGGATGTTAGTTCTTACATAAAATCAAATATGAATCTTTATACTGAAGCTCTTAGAAGAAGTACAAGTTGTTATCCAGTTGGATATGTTATACCAATGCTTCCCCATATTATATCAAATGGTATTTGTTCTTTAAATCCTAATGTTGATAGACTTACTTTATCCGTTATTATGAAAATAGATGAAGAAGGTAAAGTTATTGATTATGATATTAAAAAAAGTGTAATTAATTCTAAAAAGAAAATGACTTATGAAGATGTTAATAAGATACTTGTTGATAAACAAATGGCTCCTGGTTATGAAAAGTTTTTAAATGATTTAAAACTAATGGAAGAATTACATCATATTTTAGATAAAAATAAGAAAAATCGTGGTTATTTAAATTTTGGTGATCATGATATAAAAATTGAATATGAAGTAAATGGTAATGTTAAAAGTATTTCTTTATGTACAAGAAAAGTTAGTGAAATGATGATTGAAGATTTTATGTTAAAAGCTAATGAAACTGTTGCTACTTTTGCAAGAAGTTTACAATTAATCTTTAATTACAGAGTTCATCCATCACCAGATCCTGAAATTATAAGACAAAAAATTGAATATATTAATTCTCTTGGTTTTAATATTAAATTACCAAAGAATCTAAATAATCCATTTGCTATTCAAAGTATTATGAAACAACTTAATGAAAATCCACTTGCTGAAGCTTTAAATGAGATTTTACTTCAAGGTATGCGTTCAGCTTACTATAGTACTTCTAATATAGGTCATTATGGTTTAGGAATTAATGCTCTTAAAGGCGAAGCTTATTGTCATTTTACTTCTCCTATTAGAAGGGTTATGGATTTAATCGTTCATATGATTATAAAAGAAATAATAACTGATGAAAAATACTTTGGTAAGAAAAATTTTGAAAGTTTTGTTAATGAATTATGTGCTTGGTCATCAAGTAGACAACGTTTAGAAGATAAAATTGAAAAAGAATGTATTGGTCTTAGAACTGCTCAATATATGCAAAATAATATTGGTAAAACTTTTGAAGGCAAAATAACTTATATAAGTAAAAAAAGTATTATGATAGTAACTAAAGAAAATGTTTATGCTAACATAAAATTAAGAGATTTAAATGAAAATTGTAAATTTGATCCTAAAACATGTACGTTTAACTTAGATGATAAAATATACACAGTTGGTGATACCTTACCAGTCGTTGTAGTGGATGTTGATATGGATTCTAGAAAAGTTCATTTTAAATATAAAAAAGAAGTTAATGAAAATACAGTTATTGGAAATATGACAAAAATAAGAAGAATAAGAAAATAAACTTATTCTTCTTTATTTATTCTTAAACTATTTACTCCTATATCATAATAAGAAAGATCAAAATCTTTTCTTTTTTTATAGTTATAAATAATCATTAAATTATCTCTTTCTTTTATTTTATATAAGTTATTAAATCTATCTTTTAAATAAATTTTATCGTTATTAAAATATTTATTTAAACTAAATTTAGATATCATAACTTCTTCATAGCCTTCCACAACTAATTCTAAATTAGGATTGGCTTTATATCTTTCTTCATAAGCTTTTATAAGTATTTCAATTTGTTTTTTAGTAAGCTCATATGATAAAGTTACTCTTTCTGCACCAAGGCTATGTAAAAAGGCCACTGTATAAGAATTAACCACATTAAATGATGTATCTGTTATACAAGATTTATGATTATTAAAATATCCTATTTCTCCTACTAAAACTTCTTTATTATAAGTTTTTTTATATTTGTCTATTACTCTTGGAAGTTTTAAAATTGTTCCATCTATATCCTTAATTGAGTAAATATAATCATATTTCTTCTTTAAGATGTTTATATCTTCATTTTTATCTATTAAAATATTTAATAATCTTTCTTTAGGATATGATTTAACATCTATCTTATATTCACATTTTTTATAAGGTATTTTATATAATCTTTTATTATTAAGTTCTTCAAAAGCTTTTCTTTTTAATTCATTTATAACATTAAGTGGAATAAAAACATTATTATCTATTTCTATATCTAATATTTCATATTTATAAACTGTGTCTTTTATTTTATTTAATTTTTCTTCTACTTCCTTTTTTGTTGTAGCTTTTTTTATAGCTTTATCTGTTTTTGATGAACTAACAACTATTACTTTATTAACACCATCAGTTACTTCAAAAATTATTTTTTCATTTAGTTTAGCAATAAATTTAGCCTTTACTAATACTTTTCTTTGGTTAGAAGATATAATATTATTAATTTCTTCATTAAGTTTACTATCAAGAGTAAGTAAAACTTTATCATTTTTTTCTACTTTATCATTTACTTTTATAGTTATAATATCGCCTTTTTTAGCGTTTTTTACTAGTTTAGAATTAATATAAAAATTATTTACATTAACACCAACATCATTTTTACCTACAATTCTTAAACCATCATTTATATTTATTTCATCATTAAGTTTTATCGTAGCAATATTATTTTTATAACTAATAACTTTACCTACTTCTACTCCTTGATGATTTGGTCTTTTCATATTTATAACCTTATTATTTTCTTCATCAAATAAAAATCCTTTAGTAAATTCTCTATTAAATATTTTCTTTAGATTATATAACTCTTCATAATCAATTTTTATTTCATTATTTTCATAATAAGAATCTATCGCTAATCTATAAAGTTTTACAACAGTATAAACATAACTACTTGATTTCATCCTTCCTTCAATTTTTAAACTAGTAATACCAACGTCAAGTAAAGTTTTTAAATTTTCTAATGAACATAAATCTTTCATACTTAATGGATAAAAATTTTCTAAGAGTGTATTATTTTTCTCATCAACGATACTATACATTTGTCTACAACTACCTGCACATGTACCCCTGTTACCACTTCTTTGTCCAATTAGGCTACTCATTAAACATTGTCCTGAGTAGCTTACACATAAAGCTCCATGAACAAATATTTCAATATCTATATTTGTGTTTTCTTTTATTTCTTTAATTTTAGAAACACTTGTTTCACGAGCAAGTACTACTCTTTTTACCCCAAGTTTTTCCATAAAAGATGCGCCATCAAGGTTATGAATATGCATTTGGGTTGATGCATGAACTTCTAAATTAGGAAATGTTTTTCTAACTAAATCTAACATTCCTAAGTCTTGAATAATAACAGCATCAACATTATTTCTATGTAGAAAAGAAATATATTCTAAAAAGCTATCTACTTCTTTTTCATACACTAAAATATTAGTAGCAACATAAACTTTTACACCATAAAGATGAGCATAATTAATTGCTTTTACTATCTCTTCATCAGTAAAATTAGATGAAAAAGCACGTGCTCCAAAAAGTTTGCCACCTATGTAAACTGCATCACATCCCGCTTCAATTGCAGCTTTTAAACATGAAAAGTCCCCTGCTGGGGCTAGTAATTCTACTTTTTTCATAATCTATTCCTTTCTCTTTGTTCTTCTTTTAATACACTTTCTAACTCTAATATAATTTCTTTTAATTCCTTTAATAATAATTCTTTTTTAGAAATTAATAAATCTTGTTCTAACTCTAAACTAATTGTTTTAGTCAAAATAGCAATATTTTTTATTTTATTTTCTTTTTCTTGTAATGATAAGTATTCTTTATATTTTATACTTTTTATAAATTCTAATATAATTGTTCTTCCAACATCTTTTAAATTATTAATTTCTTTTAACTTATCTATATTATTTAATAAATCTTCAAAAGTAAAAATATTGTTTTTATATAAAACGTAACATAATCTTTTGTTAAGGTTTAAATTTTCAAGTAAAATAACACCTTGATTTTTTAAATTATCTACTTTTATTTTATAATCATTTTCTTCTTCTTTTAAATAAAAACCAAATTCATGTAATTTATCTTTTATTTCTGTAGCTCTTTTTAATCCAATTTTAGTCATATAAAATAAATCCTGATATTTTAAATTTAATAAATCTTTTATGAAAAAAACACCATTATTTTTTAATCTATTTAATGTTCCCGTATTTAGATTTAAAACTTCGATTGCATCACTTTCTTTTATCATAAAACCACCCTTAATAATTCCAAATGCTTAATTTTCCTTTAGCTTTTATAGGAGTTATTTTTTCAATATCTTCTAAAACCCAAGCATATCTTCCAGCTTCATAATGACCGCATAAATATTCTATATAATTATTCTTTTTTAAATTATTTATAAAATCTTCTGTCATATAAATGCAGTCAACTAATTTACATTTACATATTATATAACCATTATGTAACTCATCTTCTTTATAATACTTTTTTAATTCTTCTTTAACATTTTTATTAGTACTTAAACTAGCATGAATATAAAGTTCTCCTCTGTAAGAAGTTTTCCAACTTCTTGTTTCAATAAATTTTACTTTCTTATAAATAAGGGTAGCAAATGGTTCTTTTATTGTTAAAACTTTCATATTTTATGCTCCTTTTACTTGATTTAAGTAATTATTTACTTTCATAGCCCAGGTATTACTTCCTCCAGCATATTTTTTTTCCATAAGTTCTGGAGTTGTTAATCCTTTTTTATAATAACCATTAGATAAAAGTTTAATAAACGATTCAATACCCTCTTCTAAAGTATCAAACTTTCTAAAACTTCCTCCAAAACAACCAGGATTACCTTTCATACCACCAACATTATTACATTCTCTTACAAGTCTTGAACATCCCCATTTACAACCTGTTTCAAGAAGGGAAATAGATACTGCCACATAAGGGTCAACTTCATATTCAATAGAGTATTTAGCAAATAAATTACCTGTACCTTTTAAATTAGATTTTAATGATTTATTTAATTTAGCTGCAAGTTCATCAATAGTTAGTCCTTTATATAAAACTTCAACAAATATTTCCTCTCCTTTTTTATCTGTGGGATTAAAATTAATTTTTTTATTTTCTTCTGGTATAACATCTATCTTATTTTCATTAAGAAGTCTATAAGCGTTAAATAAATCTTTTTCATATATATAAATAAGCATAACTAAAATAATAATAGCTATTAAAAATGATATTAATATGTATTTTATTATTTTCAACTTATTCATAACTTCCTCCGTTTAATTAATTTACGTCTATTAGTATAACAAATTTTTCTTAATTTGACAAAATTTGATACAAATATTATATAAATTTTATAAAATCGTGGTATAATATCATTATATTATTAGTAAAGGAAGGAAAAAGTATGAAAGTTTATAAAAAAGAATTACCTGCTGGAGTAAGAAAAATGTTTACTACTGAAAAAGGTGTTAAAGTTAAAATAGTTAATAGTTTATATACTAAAAATAAAAAGAAAAAAAACAAATAAATTTTTAAAGTTTATTTGTTTTTTAATATTTTCATTTTTTAAACTTATATTTAGTTGGATCAGAATGTTCTATTAAATTTGAATCTAATAACAAGGTAATAATTTCTGATGCCCTAGATTTTTTAATTTCAAATGTTTCCGCAATATTTTCCCATTTAAAATCATACTGATAGCCATATTTATCAAATAATTTTTGAATTCTATTTTGAGTGCTTTTAGTCACACTATTTGGAAGATTTTTATGCAATTTTATTACAAAATAATCTTCATCGCTAACAATATTTCCAGTTATAACCGGACTATTTTTATCTATAAATTGACTTTTTTTCATGTAATTTTTATTTGGAAACACAACTTTAAACGAAGAGGCGTCAGAAATAAATGTTGGTTTAATATTATAATCGTTATATGATTCAACAATTCTAGTTAATCCGCTTCCTCTTCGTTCCATAAGATGTAATCTATTAAATATATCTGAAATAACCCTATTTCTTCTCATTGAAGAAATTTTAGTTATGTCTAAATCTTGAATAAATCTTCCATCAATCATTCCTCCAGGAGATGTTATTTCAAGTCTATTATCATATATATCAATGTGAATTTCAGAACCAACTATTTGATAGTCCCTATGAATAATAGCATTAACAATTGCTTCACGGATGGCTCTAACTGGATAATCTTGTGTTTCCACTCTTTTCATATCTTCAATTTTCCAACCAATAATAGAATGATTTTTAATAAATGTTTCTGCATTTTCTAAAAGTGAGATAATACTTCCTGTGTATTCCTTATCATCAATTGCATCACCATCAATAGTGCCTTTTACTAAACCTTTCCATCTAGTGCAAAAAATTCTTGATTGAATTAATAATCCTTGATCAGATAAAAGTAAACCCGCATTGGTTACTTTTTTATCTTTCGTTGCTAACTCCAAAGATATATAATCTTTATCTTTATTTATTTCTTTTCCTGTTTCATTTTTTAATGACACATTTAGTAAAGTAAAACTCACATCTGAAATATCATATCTGCTCGGCAATTCATCAAATGTAGTATTTTGACCTTTTAAAATCAAATTTTCCAATATATGCTTTGGGGCAGATATAGATTGATTACCCGATCTTATAAATGCTTCTTTTCTTCCATCACTATTATAATAATATGGTGTTCTTGGACCATCTCCTACTTTTACCTCTATAAATTCTTTGCCATCTTCTTTAATAGCATTTAATTCATATCTCGGAAGAGGAGTAATCTTATTATTTATTAATTCTGATATTTTTTCTGAATCTTTAATAACATTATCTAATCCCACCGGTTTTTTGTCAACATCTCTTACACCAAACAACAATGTTCCTCCAGTTGAATTGGCAAATGCTGAAACTGATTTAAGCCAACTTTTTGACTTGTTATATTCGACCATTTCTTTAAATTCTATATTAGTACTTTCAATTTTTTCGTAATTTTTTAGATTCATATAAAACCTCCATCATTAATAAATAGTATAACATATTTTATATTTTTTTTGTTAATATATGTCGAATTAGTTAACATTATGCAAAATCGGACTTTTTTGTTTTATCTTTTTTAAAAAGTCCATTTGAAAGTGGACTTTTTTTAGTTATAACCGGACTTTTTTGTTTTATGAACAGTTCCTTTTTTATGGTTTGGTGGTGAGTATATTGAATAAAGTTTTAAAGGCATCGTTCCTATATTTATTATATTATGCCATGTGTTTTGTGGAACAACAATAATACTTCCATCATATACTTGTTTACTAAAAGTAACATTTTCCTTTTCTTTTCCCATGTTAACCAAACCTACACCTTGAACAATTACTAATATTTGATCAACTTTAGGGTGTATTTCAAGTCCAACCTCAGTTCCTACAGGAATATTCATTAAAGTTATTTGAGTGTTATTACCAGTCCATAATGTACTTCTGTAATTTCTATTTAATTTTGTTATATCATTTATATTTATAACAAAAGGATTATCTCCATAATCTTTTATAATATTATTTTCATCATTATTTCTTGTAAAATAATCATAATAGTTATAATAATTCATAAAAACCCCTTTCATATATATAATATGTAAGAGGTTTTTTAATGTTTATTTATATTTTTTTATTATTCTTAAGGTATTTAAAATTGTAAGTAATGTTACTCCTGTATCAGCAAATACAGCAAGCCACATATTAGCATAGCCAAATAAGCTTAAGAAAAGAATTAATAATTTTACTGTTATAGCAAAGACTAAATTTTGTTTAATAATATATTTTGTATATTTTGATATATCTATTGCAAGAGGTATTTTATCTATCTCATCATTCATAATAACAATATCACTTGCTTCAATAGCAACTTCACTACCAACATTTCCCATAGATATTCCTATATCTGCTCTTTTCAAAACTGGTGCATCGTTAACACCATCTCCAATGAACATTGTTATTTTATTATCTTTAGCCACTTCTTCATAACTTTCATATTTATCTTTTGGGAGCATTTCATATTTTATTTCATCAATTTTTAGTTTGTTTCCAATATCTAAAGCAACTTCTTTTTTATCTCCAGTAAACATAAATGTTTTAATTCTATATTTTTTTAACTTTTCAATTGTTTTAGAAGCATTATCTTTAATACCGTCACTTATATAAACGGATGCAACATGTTTATTATTAACATTTAAATGAAGTAATCCATCTTCGTGACAATTACATAACGTTTTATTTCCAATAGTTATAAAATCATCATTAATTTTAAAGGATATTCCTTTTCCTTCTAATTCTTTAAAATCTTTTACATCTTTTGCTATAATCTTGTCTTTTTTTAAATTAGTTATTGATTTAGCAATTGGATGATTAGAAAAACTCTCCCCTTTTACCATTATATCTATTATTTCATCTTTAGTATAAGATTTATCAGTAATTACAATATCAGTAACTTTAAAATCCCCTGAAGTCAAAGTTCCTGTTTTATCAAAAATAATACTTGTTGTGTTACTTAAATTATCTAAGTAATTGCTTCCTTTTATTAAAATGCCTTTTTTACTAGCTACCCCAATACCTGTAAAATATGATAAAGGAATAGATATAGCTATAGCACATGGACATGATATTACTAAGAATGTTAAGCCACGATATAAAGCATCATTTTGTGATACATTAAATAATAAAGGTAGTAAAACAATAACTAAAATAGCTAATAATAAAATAATAGGTGTATAAACTTTACTAAATTTAGAAATTATTGTTTCTGTTTTTGTTTTTTTGTCTGTAGCGTTTTCTAAAAGTTCGATTATTTTATTAACTGTCGAGTCTTCAAATAAGGAAGTAGCCTTTATTGTTATTACATCTGAAACATTAATACTTCCCGATAAAACATTACTTTTTTCATCAACATTTACCAAAGCACTTTCTCCAGTTAAAGAAGACATATCAAGATAAGTACTTCCTTTAACTATAACTCCATCAACTGGTATTTTTTCTCCTTTTTTAACAATAAGTAAATCATTTATTTTTATATCTTCAACATCTATTTTAGATGTTGTATTACCTTTTTTTAAATTAGCATAACTTTGTTTTATATCAAGTAAATCTTTAATGCTTCTTCTTGAATTATTAATAGCTTTTTCTTCAAGTATTTTCCCAATTGTATATAATGAAATAACCATTGCTCCCTCAAGAACATTATTTGTAAAAAATGCCCCAAGACAAGATATTGTTATAAGTAAATTTTCATTTATTGTTTTACTTTTTATTAATAATTTAATTGAATTTAGAAATGTTCTGTAAAGAAGTAAAACATAAGATATTATATATAAAACCAATTTTACATTATCATTAATCTTTAAAAAGTATCCAAGTAAACAAATAACTATACCTAAAATTAAAATAGATAAATGATATTCTTTTTTAACATTAACTTCCTCTTTTGTTATATAAGAATCAGGTTCAATTTTTTTAACAAGATCATTTAATTCTTTTATTGTAAAATCTTTTTCTGATTCATAAATCAATTTAGAAGTATTAAAATTAACAACAACATTTTTAAAATCTTTATTTTTATTTAAACTTTCTTCAAGTTTTCTAGCACAGTTAGCACAGTCTAAATTGTTTATATTATATTTATATTTTTTCATAGTTTTTCCTTTCTATAATTTATGATTTATATGTTCTAATCCTATTTCAAATACTTTTCTTACATGGTCATCATCTAAAGTATAATAAACTTCTTTACCAACTTTTTTACATTTAACAATACCACTCCTTCTTAAAGTACTAAGTTGATGAGAAATAGATGATTTTGTCATTGATAAAGCATTAGCAATATCACATACACACATTTCATGAGAATCAATAACAAATAATATTTTACATCTTGTTGTGTCCCCGATTAATTTATAAAAGTCTGCAAGCTTATAAAATATTTCATCATTAGGCATTTTACTCTTGGCAAATTCAACACTATCTTCATGAATAATATTACAATCACATATAAATTCATTTTTACTCATATTTATTCCTCCACATATATTTTTTAAGTCAATATAATTATAGTTGAATAATCATTCAATTGTCAACACCAAAAAATAGTAAATTTATTTTAATTTACTATCTCCTGTTTTATAATCTATTTCTATACCTTCTTGTATATTATATATAAAAACATTAAACTTTATTCCTTTACCATTATCTTCCACTGAATAAGCTTCGATTAATACCCCTGTTGCTAATAGATTACTACCTTTATATATAGGAGTTACTCTATATAAAACATGATTAGAAGTTTCTTTTATATACTTACTAACTTTATTTTCAAAAATTAACATTGAAGAAGTATTCATATATCTTGTACACGTTATTAAATTCTTTTCATTAGCATTTTCACCAGTTAACTGATACCCAATTAAATGACACCTATTATACAAATATTTTCCATCCACTATATCATATTTAACAGTATGCCATCCAGATGGTTTAATCATTCCAATTGATGTTCTATCTTCTTTAGGCATTAATTCTTTTCCAATACAAGAATAAGCAGTCCCTGCTCTTTTAAGATAATCTAAGTTACTATATTTTTCAAAAACTTTAGTAGTATACTCTTCTTCAGTAAAATAAGGAATATTGTTATTTATATAAACATAAGACTTTCCATTATAATCAGGTATATTATCTATAGTATAAATAACATTATTTATATTAAATAAATCATAAAAATAATTTCTTATATCTTCATTCCCATTTAACCCTAGACATGAAAATATCATAATAATTAAAATAGGAAATATAACCACACCATTTTTCTTTTTCATATCTTACCTCAAGTATAATTTTAATATAATAAAATATTTTTATCAAGAAAAATAAATATAATCTTTAAGATCACAAATTGTGATCTTAAAAGATTTACTTAAAAAACTTTATTAAAGTCAAAATATACACATTATTTTTAAAAATAGTGTGTATTTAATATCATAAACCTACAATTTTTTATATTTTTTTGTGTATTTTTACCTTATATAACACTACAAAACACATTCTAATGTTCAAGATCACAAATTGTGATCTTGAACATTAAATTACTAACCTTTGCCTTTCAAGGTTGCAAATTGCAACCTTGAACATTTGTTAATTTTGAAATTATATTATTTAATATTTCCCTATCTTCTATTAAGCCTATATAAAAACATTTCTTACCTAAATCTTTAAAAGATGAACCACAAGTATATAAAATATCTTTGTCTATTATAATAAATCTATCATGAAATTTATTATTATTTATAAAAGTTACATTTTTATATTGCATTTCATACTTCTTTTTTAATGTATCATCTATATTTGATGATACAACCACTATATTAGTTTTAATATTCTTTAAAATATCTAATAATTCTTTACCAGCATAATTATCTATTATAATTATTTCCTTTTTAGCTTTATTTAATATATCCATAAATAAAGAATAAGTATCATATATTTGACCATCATAAAACACTGTATTAACTTTAGTATTATTATTTAATCTATTAAAAGATTCTTCTAATTTTAATATTCTATTTTCATGATTAATTAATATATTATTATTTAAATCTTTTGATATATACTTTCTCATATATACAAAAGCATTTATTATTTGAATATTTACTTTAACAGCAATATCACTTTTTAAAAGTCCTGATAACATCATTATTCCTTGTTCAGTTAAAACATATGGTAAATACTTTATATGTTGTCCTCTTGAGTTATTATTTTTGTTTAAGGTCGCAATTTGCGACCTTAAAGATAATTCTTCTGTTTCTTCTTTTGTTAACTTAAAACAAAATTCCTTAGGGAATCTATCTATGTTTCTTTTTATAACTTGATTTATTTTTCTCGTTTCAACTTGATAAAGTTTAGCAACATCTTTATCTAACATTACTTGTACTCCTCTTATAGTATAAATCATATCTTCAATTACTATATTTTCTTTTTCCATTATTTCATACATAAATAGTCAACTCCTTTCTTATGTTCAAGGTCGCAATTTGCGACCTTGAACGTTTACATAAACCTTTCACAAAATACATTAACATATATAAAAATACTTTGCAAATGACTAATTTTGACATTTCAATCACTTAAAAAGATGAATTATTAAAATTCATCTTAAGACCAAATTTCACTTTTCAAGTATTATTTTATCTAAACACTTACAAAGTATATAAATTTTATTTTTTTTATATAAACTCCATCTTATTTATAGCATTAAGTTTAAAAACCAAGAGAATTTTTATTATTTATTTTATAATCAAGTAAATAATTAATTATATAAAAATCATCTTCAAAACACTTATAAAAATTACCATACTTTACCAATACAATTACATCTTTATTATTACTTTTTATATCTAAATAAAAATCCTTTAATTTCATCTAAAACTCCTTAATTTTCAAAATTTTTTTCTTCAAAAACTTTCGTGCATTAATCACATCTGTTTTTGAAGTATCACTTTCTATCACTATTTCATAAATTTATTTAATTTTTACTTCTTTCATTTTGGGTTTTTTAGTTCTTTTCCAATAAATACTCATATGGGGTTATTTATTGGAAATTACAAGGCGCGAAGAGTAGATGTTGTCCGGATAACCCATGCCGTAGTGGAAGTTAAACACTCCTGCGGTCGCACCATAGCTACAGAAGCCACCACGAACGAACCATGGGTAACTTGAAACAACGAAGCTTTTACCATCACTATACCATCCTGCTGTTTCTGTTAAAGCATGTCCTGTATAAGATGATCCTGTATAATTATTATAATATTTAGTATCTGGTAAACTACTAAATCCTGATGAACTTATTGTATTACTATATACACCCATAACATATTCCCATGCTCCACCTGACATATCGTATATTCCATATATTGTTCCTGTTGTTGAAGCATCTTTTCCAAGTGTTGTATTATATGTTCCATTTGTTACAGAACTAGAGCTTCCTGCTGGTGCTCCATATCCTGTTTTATATGAACCATTATTGTTTATTCCTACTTCAGTACAGGTTGTACTACTAGTACATCTTCCATAGATACTTTGAGTTAGGTATGCTACTGCTCCCCATTCATTATTTTTACTCATATGGGTGTCTACTTCACTACTTACAAAGCCAAAACTATTTCCTGTTTGTTCCATACTTCTACTTGCAAAAAAGAAATTACTTACACTATTATACCTTAAACTCTTTACGCTTGGTTTTATTATTATTCCATTAGCATTACTACATGCTTCATTTGTACATCCTAAATTATTAGAATTTGAACTTGATGCAAGTGTTGAATGACTCAACTCAAATTTAGCATACCAAAATCCACTTAATTGTTTTGTTCCAAAGGTAAAAGCATCTATTGCTGTTTCATTTGGTTTTACAAATGTTACATATATCGCATTAGGTAATGCTTGTGTTCCTCCATTATAATTACTTGGTGTTGTTGCATTAAATCTTGGTATCCATACCCACATTGTTGTTATATCATCCATTGGTATAACAGTTCCTGGTGTTGCATTTAAATATTTTGTTCTATTTGTACCTATTACAGTAACTGCATTAGCCCACATTCCTTTATATTCTCCTGTTGAATTATAACTATACCATGGATTATTTTTATCCATATTATCTTTATTTGCTTTTTTCCATACATCATTTGTTTCATCGTAATAAACTGGAATCATATTTGATGCTAGAACTGGTTCGTTTGCTCCTGAGGTATCTATATTTTTCTTTAATTCTCCAACTGTTCCTTCAATTACATTAGTACTTGTTTTTGTAAAACTAAATAAGGCATAACTTGAATATCCTACACATACTAATATAATTAAAATTATTGTAAATAGAAAATAACTATTTATTATTTTTACATCCGTTTTTAAAAACTTTATAAAATTTTTCATAACATCAACACCTTATTTTATTAACTTTATAAATTAATTATATAAAACACCCCCCCCAGGTTGTCAATATTTTTTCTAATTTTTAACAAGTTTTTTATAAAGTATTTTTATTATTTTATCATAATAATACGAAAATTATTGTTGGCAATTTTTACCAATTAAAAAAGTAAAATTAAAAGGACTGTCACCCGTAAATTACAGGTTGCAATCCTCTAATTAGAAACTATTTATAAACTGTCCAACTTTTGGGGTTCAGTTCAATCATACTCTTACTTTTTTTATTGGATTATATTTAATAGGATACATACTTACAATATCTTTAGTACCTGGAATACATCCTACTATTAAATAATTTTCTCCATTTAATCCTACATTATCTATATTAAGGTAATATTCATCAAATATATTTGTATAAAAATAATTATCTTCATTTAACATATTAGGAACATTATTAAATAAATATTCTACATCAATATTATTAGCAAATACTGTATGTATATTTTTATTATATATATCTTGATATACATGTCTAAATATATGAGTTAAAGCACAAGTTTTATCATATTCTTCTAATTGTCTTTCACGATATCCTATACTTTGTTTAACATTAATTTTTTTATCAAGTTTACTATTTAAAAATATACTTATTGCATCATAATGATATTTACAATCTTTATTAAAAATTAAGTTTTGTTTTAATTTTAATAATTTTTCATAAGCATCTTCATACTTTCTTTCATGTAAATCCATATTAATAAGATTTATTAAAGCATAAGGATTATTACTATAATTATAAGCTTTATTTAATAATTCTTTTGCTTTATCATATTCTTTTTCTGCTAAATATACTCTTGCTAAAACAGTAAATGATGTGTTTCTTATATAAATATTATCTATTTTACTTAACTGATATTTAGCTTCTTTTATATTTCCCATATGAAGTTCTATTTTTCCTAAAGTTGTATATATATCTATTTTATTTTTTGTATATTTTTTTAACTCTAAAGTAATCTTTTTAGCTAATTCATACTCATCCATTGCAATAAGTTTATTAACATACATTACCCCAATTTCTTCTTTTTTAGTTTTTTTCCATTCTCTTTTTAATTCTTCAACTGTCTTTTCCCCTGAATACATAAATTTTAACCTTCCTTAATACCATTTATTATTTTTTCTTTTAATTCTTCTTCTTTATTATTTAATAAAAACTCCATTGAATCTTTCTTAGCTTGTAATAATATTTTATAATCTTCTTTTATATCTGCTATTTTAAATGTCATATCCCCACTTTGTTTAGTTCCAAAAAGATCACCATGTCCTCTTATTTTAAAGTCTTCTTCACTTATTTCAAATCCATCATTAGTTGTTGTCATAACATTTAATCTTTCACTATCATAATCACTTATTAAAATACAACTTGATTCTAAAGCACTTCTTCCTACTCTTCCTCTTAATTGATGAAGTGTTGAAAGTCCAAATCTATTAGCATCAAATATAACCATCATTGTAGTATTTAAAACATTTACTCCTACTTCAATTACTGTTGTACTTATTAATATTTGAATTTTATTATTAACAAAATCTTCCATTATTTTATCTTTTTCTGTTTGTTTTAATTTACCATGGATTATACCAACATTGTATTTTTCTCCAAAAGCTAAATTCATTTTATCCTTAAGTTCATTAACTGTAGTTAAATCAAGTGTTTCGCTTTCTTCAATTAAAGGAGCAATAACATATATTTGGTGATTTTTTAATAGTTCTTCATACATCATTTTTAATACATCTTTTATTTCACTATAACTTTTTAAATATGTTTTTATAGGTTTTCTTCCTTTTGGTAGTGTTCTAATTGTAGATATATCCATATCACCATATAATGTTAATGCATAAGTTCTAGGTATTGGTGTTGCACTCATATATAAAACATCAGGCATTATTCCTTTATTTTGTAAAGATGTTCTTTGAAGTACACCAAATCTATGTTGTTCATCTGTTATTACAAGTCCTAAATTTTTATAAACAACTTCTTCTTGAATTAAAGCATGTGTTCCCACAACCATATCTATTTTTCCAAGTTTTAATTCTTCATGAATAAAATCTTTTTCTTTTTTTGGCAAAGATCCTGTTAATAAGGCAATATTTACATTTAAATCTTTTAATATTTCTTTCATTGTTTCATAATGTTGTGTTGCAAGTATTTCTGTTGGTACCATTAAAGCACTTTGGTAACCACTTAAATAATTAGCTACCATCGCGATTATAGATATAATAGTTTTACCACTTCCAACATCACCTTGTAATAATCTATTCATTCTTCTTTTAGAAGTTAAGTCCTCTAATATTTCATTTAAAACTATTTTTTGATCTACTGTTAATTCATAAGGTAAACTTTTAATTACTTTATCTAATTTTTCTTTATCAAAGTCTTTTTCTATACCATCTTTTATATTTTTATTTTTTAATTTTAAATAATTAATCTTAGCCATATAAACAAATAATTCTTCATATTTTAATCTAATACTAGCTTCTTTTAGTTTTTCCTTTGTTGAGGGGTTATGAATTATATTTAATGCTGTTTTTTTATTTAAAAAATTATATTTTTCAAGTAAATATTTTGGTATATAATCTTCTAAATCATTACCATATTCCATTAAAGCAGTGTTAATAAAACTTGAAATAGCTTTAGAATTAAGTCCTACAGTTCCATGGTAAACAGCTTCGATTTTTTCACCCTTAGGTAAAAGTCCCATCCTTATCTCTGATGCTAAAATTACATTTTTATTTTTTTCATATTTACCAAAAACTGTTATATTTGTACCTACAAGTAACTGATTTTTTAAATATGCTCTATTAAAAATAGATACTCCTACAATTTCTTTCGTAGATGTTGCTAACCTAAAATTCATTTTATTAAGGTTTCCTTTAAGTCCAACTAAAATAGGAATCATTTCAACTTTACCATCTATTATTACTTTATCATCTTCACATTTTTCTTTTAAATTACTACGTTTTATAAATTCATATCTATAAGGATAATGGGTAACAAGATCATCAACAGTATTTATATTTAATTTTTTTAATAACATTGAAGTTCTACTACCAACACCTTTTACTTTTTCAACCGAAATCAAGTATACCACTTCCTTTTTCTCTAAGATTATACCACAAAAGATTAAAAAAATAAAGAAAAAGACTAAAACTTATTATTTTAGTCTATTCTAAAACATCTCCTAGTGATTTTTTATTTTTTTCATAAATAAATAATTTATCATAATTATCTACTGTTGCAAGAAATACATTATCTAATTTTATATTTCTTTCTTTTAATTTCTTTTCTAACCATTTTTTATCTTTATTTATATTTTTTAAGTTTTTTTCCATTATATGGGAATCTATTATAACATTAGCACATAAGCCATCTTGTTTTATTTTTAAATTCATATTTTCATTTGTAACAGGACTACTTCCCGCTTTAGGTAAAAAACTTATTCTTCCATTAGCTTCCATAATAGCATAATAAATATCATCAATATTAAAATAGCCACTACTTCTACATTCTTGCAAGAAATCATTTAAATCAAAATTAACTCTTCTTAAATTATCTTCGATTATTTCACCCTTTTCTATAATAACTGTAGGAACTCCTGTAAAAAATCTTCTTAGTTTTATACTTTTCATAGTAATTCTTGAAATAAAATATGCAATTACTCCAAAAAATATTACAGCAACAGTTCCATTTAAGTAAGGGGAATCTGTATTTATTGTCATCTCAGCGGCAAAATTACCTATTGATATTCCTATAACATAATCAAATAAACTAAGTTGTGACACTTGTTTTTTTCCAAGAAGTTTTGTTACAAAGAATAATGTTACTAATGATACAATTGCTCTAAAAAAAACATCTAAAAGTTCCATCCAGTCTATATTAAAAATATCCATAAAATCACCTTCCCTATGATTATTATGAATATTTTATGTTTTTTTATACAAATTTAATTATTATTTATTATATCTTTACTTGCTATTAATCCTGTTGCAGCAGCCGTTACAATATTACCTGCTTTTCCACATCCATCTCCAATAAAATATATATTATAATTATCAAGTTTAAATTTATTATTTGTTGTTATTTCATTAGAGAAAAATTTTATCTCCGGTCCATAAAGAAGTGTTTCATCATTATTTACTCCAGGAATTATTTTATCTAATTTTTCTAATCCTTCTAAAATATTAGTAATAATTCTATGAGGTAAAACAAGTGCTAAATCTCCTGCTACACAGTCTTTTAAAGTTGGTGAAATAAAGCCTTTATCAATTCTATGCCACTCACTTCTTCTACCACTTTTTAAATCTTTTAGTGTTTGAATAATAGGTTTTGAATTTCCAAGAACATTAGCAATTCTTGCAATAGATTCTCCATAAAGTCTTGTATTAGTCGCAGGTGATGTTAAATTAACTTTACTAATAAATGCAAAGTTTGAATTATTTGATTTTTTATTTTTTAAAGCATGACCGTTAACACAAATAAAACCATAATAATTTTCTTTGGCTACAAAACCACCTGGATTAGTACAAAATGTTCTTATTTCATCATTATATGTATCTGTTTTTATAAAAATTGTCGGATCATATATAATATTAGTTAAATCTTCTAATATTTCTTTTCTAACTTCTACCCTAACACCTATTTCTATACTTTGTGATTCATACGGTATTTTATATTTATCTGCTAATTCTTGAAGCCATTTAGCTCCTGTTCTACCTGGTGCAATTATTACATTTTTTGTTTCTACTTTTTTTTGACTTTTTTTATATTCATAAGTTACAATATGATTATTTTTATCTTTTGATAAAACATCAATTACTTTAGCATTTTCATACATTTCACAACCTTTTTCTTTTAAATAATCAGTAAAATTTTGTATATAAGTAGGTAAATTATCACTTCCTAAATGTTTCTGTTTTATAAGCATAAGACTTGCTCCTGTTTTAGCTACTTCTTTTTTTATTTTTAATGCTTCATCATAATTACTAGGATAAATCTCACTATCCATACCAAAAAAATTAAATATTTCTTCTGTTTCATCAATTATATTATAAGCTTCTTCTTTACTCATATATTTAAATAAATCACTTTTTCCTAATTTAGGAATAAAGTTTAACTTTCCATCAGAAAATGTTCCTGCACCACCATACCCTGACATTATACTACAAGTTTTACAATTAACACATGGAATATGGTTTTTATTCATCGGACAAACTCTATTTTTAGCAAAACTTCCTTCATCTAATAATAAAACTTTTAGTTTTGTTTTAGTAACAAGTTCATAAGCACTAAAAAGTCCTGCAGGCCCTGCTCCCACGATTACAACATCATACATATAAATCACACTCCTAATTTAATTTTATCATAAAATAAAAAAGAAAAATAGGCTATTAACCTATTTCAATTTTCTTTTTAGTGTCTATGATTTCTTTTTTAGGAACAACAACTTTTAGAATACCATTATTAAACTCTGCTTTAATTTCATCTTCATTTATATCTCCAAGATAAAATTGTCTTTTATAACTTCCAAAGTTTCTTTCTCTTCTTATATAGTTCTTTCCTTCATCATTTACATCTTCTTCTTTTGAAGCAGCTATTGTAAGATATTTATTATCAAAATCAATATCTATATCCTTTTTATCATATCCTGGTAAGTCCATTTCAATACAATAATTACCTTCTTTTTCGTAAATATCACATTTCATATTTACAGGTTTAATACTTCCTTCATCAAAATCATTAAATAAATCATCTAAAAAGAATCTTCTTGGTACTATATTCATAATTCATTCCTCCTAACAATTATAATTATACCACTGTTTTAGCATTTGTCAAGTGCAAGTGCTAAAATATACTAATTTTTTTATCATATAATTTTAGTATGAACAATAATATCGAAAAATATGAATTACAATTATTATATATAAGTCAAGTTGCTTCGATAATATTTATTATTATCTCTTTAATAGCAATTTTTTTAACACATCATGATATAAAAGTATTAAAACATGAAAAAACACTAATAACAGATGAAGAATCATATAATATAAGTTACTTTAATAGAATTTTAATCATAATTATATTACTTATCTTCCTATATATTAGTGATGAAAATAGAAAAATAGCCAAAATTAAGGGTAAAGATATAAGGCCATTTAATCTTCAAGAAATAGCATCAGTTCTTACTTTAATAGCTAGTTTAATAATTTTCTATTCTTTAAAACTAAGTAAAAAATCCCCTCTAGCTCAAGAACTAAATCCTATTATTTAATTCCAATTTTTATTTAATTCAAATTCTTTAGCATAAGAATAATCTATTGGATCACCATTTTTTGTATTTTTCCATCCTGTAAAATAGTGAGACCATTTTGTTAAACTACTTGAACTTTTATTTTTTAATTTTTTTATTACTTCATCCATAATTTCTATTTCTTCTTTACTGAATAAAGACATATCAGCATTATTATTAGATTTAAAAATAATAATGTCATCTTCATTATTTAACATTTCAATATAATTTTGCTTTATTAAAAATGTTATTATCATATTTTTATTATCAATTATTGGCCCATAATCGCCATGGGCATACTTTAAGCATGTTAGAGGTTTATTTGTTTTTTTATAACATTCAAAATCAATAGCAAAAAAATTTTTCATAATTTGTGTTATGGATAAATAATTATTGCTTAAAACATATAAAAAGGCATTTATCGTTTTTATATCTAAATTAGGATTTATTAAATTATAAATTTTATAATAAGTTTCATCATCCATATTTTTTTTATTTTCTTTCAAATAACTTACAAATTCATCTTTATTATTATCAATTTTTTGATAAATCATAATGTTTTTTTTATTAGGTAAAATATCGGCATTTTCATACCTTATAATAGTTCTTTTTGATATACCAAGCGCCTTACCAAATAATTCTTGAGATAAATTATAATATTTTCTTATTTTTTTTATTTTTTCAAAACTTAATCCTTCAAGACGTAAATATTCATTATAAATTAAATATAAAGAATCATCCAAAGTATCATTTATTAATTCATGATTACAAAAAGGACAATAATATATTTTTTCTTTTACTTTTATTTGTTTTGAATTTACAACATAATTATTAGTTTTAAATTTAACTTTAAAAATTACATCCTTATTACAATAATAACAATAACTTTCTTTTTTCATTTCTTTCACCTCTAAATCTAATAACTTTCATGAAAAGATATACAGATAATACCTTTTTCATTCATTGTTAATTTAATGTATACATTTTTATTATTTATCATTTTCTTAAAAACAAATATTTCACTATTAGTATCTCTTCTTTTGTCATAATCAAAATCAACTTTTACACAATCACTAACATTTAAAGTTAAAATGTGTTCCCATATTTGATTTATTTTCATTATTCCTATATCTATCAATAATTGCTTAGCATTTTTATATGTATTATTTACCTTTAACATTCTATCCGCCACAAAATAACAATTACCTTTTTTTATCTCTTTTTTACAAATAATTAAAAAATCTTTTACTGATAATTTATCTAGTAAACTTAACATCCTGCCTCCTTTAATACTGCACTAAATATATTATAGATGATTATTGTTTTGGTGTCAAGTGTCACTTTTATTTTTTAATAAAAAAGATTAAAGTTTTAATGGATTAAAATCTATTTCAATCTTAATATCTTTTTTATTAAAATAATGATGTTCGATGTTAGTTAAATATTCTAAAATATTATTAACATCTTTATATTTAATTATTATTTGAAAACGATAATTATTATTAAGTTTAAATACATTACATACACTTGGTCCTAAAATTATTTCATTTTTAATATTTTGTTTTAAATAATTTACTACATCATAACTACTTTTACTAGCTAAATTATAATCTTTAGAAATTATTTTTATCGAACAGATATAATAATATGGTGGATATTTTAAAATCTTTCTTATTTTCATTTCTTCGTTATAAAATCCTAAATAATCATGATTTTTAGTATAAGCAATTGCATAATGTTCTGGATTAAATGTTTGAATTAAAACTTTTCCTTCTTTATTTCCTCTTCCACTTCTACCAAGAACTTGATTTAATAAACTAAATGTTGTTTCACTACTTCTAAAATCAGGAAAATTTAGTCCTATATCAGCATTTAAAACTCCTACCAAAGTTACATTAGGAAAATCAAGTCCTTTTGCTATCATTTGTGTTCCTACTAAAATATTATATTTTTCTTCTAAAAAGGAATTAATTATTTTAGCATGAGCATTTTTAGTGGTTGTAGTATCAACATCCATTCGTATTATTTTTGCATCCTTTATCAAGCTTTTTAGCTCTTCTTCTACTTTTTCTGTTCCTATTCCGTAATCTTTAAATTCTTCCTGGCACTTTGGACATAATTTTTTTCTTTTAGTAGCATAACCACAATAATGACATCTTAACATATTTGATGATTTATGATAAGTTAAACTAATATCACAATTAGGACACTTCTCTACATATCCACATGAAGAACATGTTAAAAATGATGAATAACCTCTTCTATTTAGAAAAAGAATTACTTGTTCTTTTCTTTCTAAAGTTTCTTTAATCTGATCTATTAAAGTATTAGAAAAATAACCACTTGCTTTTTTAAATTCTTTATTCATATCAATAATTTCTACTTTTGGCATAGTGTTATTATTATACCTATTTTTTAATTCCAAAAGTTTATAAACATTTTTCTTTGCTCTAGCAAAAGATTCAAGTGATGGTGTTGCACTTCCTAAAATAAGAGGACAATTATGATATTTACATCTTTCTTTAGCAATATCTATAGCATTATATCTAGGGTTGTTTTCTTGTTTATATGTTTGAGAATGTTCTTCATCTATTATTATTACCCCAATATTTTTAAGAGGTGCAAATATCGCACTTCTTGCTCCGATTACAATATTTACTTTACCTTCATTTATTTTACGCCATTCATCATACTTTTCTCCATCTGAAAGACCACTATGTAAAACAGCAATATTTGAAAAATATGATGTAAATCTTTTTATTATTTGTGGTGTTAAACTAATTTCTGGAACAAGCAAAATTGCTGTTTTGTTATTTTTTATAACATCTTCAATTACTTTCATATAAACATTAGTTTTTCCACTTCCCGTTACACCATATAATAAAAACGTTTCATTAGTATTAATAGAATTAAAAATTTCTTTATAAACTTTTTGTTGTTCTTCATTTAAATTAAATTTTATTTTTTCTTCATTAATTAAATTATATCTATAATTTTCTTCTTTTTCTTCAAGTAATATATTCTTTTTTAATAAAGTATTAACACTTGAAACCGATATTTTATTTAAAACTTCTTTTTTTACTTTTTTATTTTCTTTTAATAATTCAAGTATTTTTTCTTGAGATGCATTAAATTTTATATCATTATTATACATACCATAATTAATACATATATAAGTATCATATTTAGGTGTCATATTAACTTTCTTTTTAGCTTTTAAAGCTTTAGGTAACATAGCTTGATATGAAGTCATTAAACTGCATAATGTAGTTTTACTTATATATTTGCCTAATGTTAATAGTTCTTCATTTAATATTGGATAAGTATCTACAATTGATATAATTTCTTTTAATTTATTTTCTAAATAAACATCCTTATTTTCATATATTTTTAAAACAAATCCCTCGAGTGTTTGCTTGCCAAAAGGAACAACTACCCTCATTCCTACTTTTAAAAGGGGAAGTTGTTCCTTATTAATTTTATATGTAAAAGTCTTATCTATAAAAACATGTTCTAATTCAACTAAACATTCACAAACCATATTATCCCCATAAATTTTTATTATATTTTTTTGTTCTTACCATTTCATTTATTGCATTAACAACTTCTTCTTTATCTTCTTTATATGTAACTCCATACCATTTTGCATCAGTTTTTAAAACTTCCATCTTTATTAATTCTTTTTTAATCATATCAAATATGACATCTGGTATTAAGTATTCACTTGTTAAATTAGATATATTCTCATCTAAAAATTTAGGAAAATCTTTTTCTAAATAATCAAATATACTATCTGTAAAGCCAAACATATTCATTGATACTGTTTCATAATAAGGAACTTTAAAAGAAGGTCTTCCATCAAGTGGCGTACATATAATTTCATTATTTATTTTTTCAACTTTACTTTCAGTTATTTTAGTTAAATAATTGTTTTCTTCTTCACAAATACCTCTTTTTACACTTCCATTTTCTGTTAAAGTATTAGCTACTTTATAACCTACCATAGCAAAATGATTATCACTTGCTTTATTGTTTAGAAAATCTGCCAAAACTTTGTATGATTCTTGACCATAAAAATCATCTGAATTAATAACAGCAAAACATCCTTTAACTGTATCCTTACAACAAAGAATTGCATGAGCAGTACCCCATGGTTTTACTCTGCCTTCTGGAACAGTATATCCATCACTTAAACAATCTAATTCTTGGAAAACATAGGATACATCTATTTTATCTTCAACTCTTTTTCCTATTGTTTCTTTAAATATTTCATAGTTTTCTTTTTTAATTATGAAAACAACTTTATTAAATCCTGCCTTTTTAGCATCATATATTGAATAATCAATAATAAATTCATCATTTGGACCAACTGGTTCAATTTGTTTTAATCCCCCAAATCTGCTTCCCATTCCAGCAGCCATTATTACAAGTGTTAAATCTTTCATTTTTAATTCCTCCATATTTATATTATAAAATATTAAATAAAATTAATCTACCTTTTTAATACTTTTATGATTTTTCAAAAACTGTTTTATACCAATTTCTTTAGAAAATGCAATAGATAAAAGATCTTTATTTATTCCTACGACTACACCTAAACCAAACTTATCATGCATTACTTTATCTCCATAAGAATATGACACATCTTCAGAATAAATATTTTTTTCTTTTTTAACTATTTTTTTATCATCAACATTTTCAATATTTATTAAATCTTCATTTATTTCATTAATAAATCTACTTGGAATATTAATTTCTTCTCTACCAAATATCATTCTTCTTTTAGCATTTGTTAAATAAAGTTTTTTCTTTGCTCTTGTTATTGCAACATACATAAGTCTTCTTTCTTCTTCTAAGTCTTCTTTTTCAAAACTAGAATTTCTATGTGGAAAAAGGCCCTCTTCTAATCCTACGATAAACACATATGGATATTCTAGTCCCTTGACACTATGAACGGTCATTAAAGTTACCCTATTTGGATCATCTTTATATTCTTCACTATCACTAACTAGTGCTATTTCAAGTAAAAAATCTTCAAGAGAAATAATACCTTCTTTTTCTTCAAATGTTTTTGTAATTGACTTAAATTCTTCTAAGTTTTCAAGTCTAATATCAGCTTCAAGTGTTTTTTCATCTTGTAAAGCTTTTTTCATTCCTGTTTTATCAAGAACTAAATCAATAAGTTCTGTTAATGTTACCTCGCTTGCTTTTTGTTGTAATTCTAATATAACATTTTTAAATTCTAACTCTTTACCTTCTGTTATCGAAGAAAAAATACTTGTATTATATGTTGATGATATATTTTCTAATTTAGCAATGCTTTTTAATCCTATTCCTCTTTTAGGAGTATTAATAACTCTTAATAAACTAATATCATCGTCAGGATTATGAATAAGTCTTAAATACGCAATTAAATCTTTTATTTCTTTTCTTGAATAAAAATAAAAGCTTCCTACAATGCGATATGGTATGTTTTCTTTTAATAAATTTTCTTCAAAAACACGAGATTGTGCATTAGTTCTATAAAGAATTGCTATATCAGCATAGTTTACTCCATTTTTTATTAACTCTTTTATTTTTCTTATTAAATAAAACGCTTCATCCACTTCATCATAACTTCTATAATAACTTATTTTTTCTCCTGTTTCATTTTCAGTCCAAAGATTTTTATCTTTTTTATGAACATTATTTTTAATAACACCATTGGCGGCATCAAGTATTGTTTTAGTAGAACGATAATTTTGTTCAAGTTTTATAACTTTACAAGATTTATAATCTTTTTCAAAGTTTAAAATATTTCGATAATCAGCATTTCTAAAACTATATATACTTTGAGAATCATCACCAACAACACAAATATTTTTATTTTTAGCACTTATCATTTTTACAAGTAAATATTGAGCTTTATTTGTATCTTGGTATTCATCAATCAAAATATATTTAAATCTATCTTGATAATATTCTAAAACATCTTTATTTTCATCAAATAGTTTTATAGGTAAAATAAGCAAATCATCAAAATCAACTGAATTATTCTTTTTTAATAGTTCTTGATATTTTTTATAAACTTTAAAAACAACGTCTTCTTCTTCATTTCTAACGTAAGTTTTATATTCATCTGGTAAAACAAATTCATTTTTACAACTTGATATTTTATTTCTAATCATATATGGACTAAATGTTTTTGAATCATAGCCAAGATCTTTAAGTATTTTTTTAATAAGGGTTAAACTATCATCACTATCCATAATTGAAAAATTTGATGTAAATCCTAATTTTTCATAATTTTCTCTTAAAATCCTTACCCCAAAAGAATGAAATGTTGACGCGATAAGGTTTGTCTTACCTATTAATTTTTCTATTCTTTCTTTCATTTCTTTTGCCGCTTTATTAGTAAATGTAATCGCCAAAATATTATAAGGGCTAACATTACATTCTTTAATTAAATATGCTATACGGGTAGTTAAAACACGGGTTTTTCCACTTCCAGCACCTGCTAAAATTAAAAGAGGCCCATCTTTATATGTTACTGCTTCTTTTTGACATTTATTTAAATTTTCTAAAATCTCATTCATTTTTATACCTCTTACTTTCATTCATATTAATCATATCAATTATAAAAATATTAGTCAATGAATTTGAGTACATTTGTTTTGTTTTTTTTTAAAATAAAAAAGAGTTTATGTAAAAATAAGTTACACAAACTCCATCTATATAAAACACTTTAGAAACTTTTTAAGTTTTAAAGTATCTAAGTGTCTTTAATATATATTATTATATTTAATTACAGATGTTACAATTTTATTATATGTTTTCTTGTAAATAATATTCATTTATTATACTAATTCATATTCTCTTATAGTAATTCTTTCATCAGAACAATACTTTATTACAAAATTATTATTTCTCATACTTGTTAGTATAATATTCGAACATATCTTTTAACACTTCTTCACCATACTTTTTGATTCTTTTTAAAGAGTACTTTAAATTTCTGAAATCGTCATCTGTCATTATTTCATTAAAAAACCTAATTGCCAAATATGAAAGTTCCCCAAATAAATGGTTATTTTGTAATTCTTCTTTGCTTAATTCATTTAGTTTTGGAAGATCTTGTGCCTCTTTCTTTACTTTAAGAAAAAAATTTCTGAATTCTATTTTAGACTTTAAATACTCCCTATCATTAGATTTAAATTGTTTCATTCCTTCATCAAACCATGGAACTGTTTCATATTCTAAGTCGTCGTTCCACTCTTCATCATAATCATAATTTAAATCTTGTTCTAATATCTTATCGTAATCATCAGCTAATTCTTCATTAAAACTTCGACAGTAATTTGACAGTTTGTGAAAGACTTTTATTTTCTTGTCATCTTCTATGAATTCAATACTTAATATAGTATCAAAAATAAGGCTTATTGTCCTTTCATTTGTTATATGACATTCTATTATCTTATCTATACTATCTGAAAGTTCGTCTAGGTCTCTTTCAGATGTTTCTCTTATTGTAATTAGAATATTTTCTAATTCTTTAGATTTATTATTCATACTTTATTTCTCCTCGTTAATTTTATATATTTATTTTAGTATCTCTAGACATTTTCTTACTTTCCATACTTATTGTATCACATCACTCTAGAACATCTGTTTTTAATTTTTTGTTATCTTTTTCTAACTTTTTTAAACTCCTATTTGGTGTTGGTAAATTTTCTGGCATTGTTCCTCCTAATCTTTTGATACTTTCTCTTACTTTCCTACCTACTTCATAATGAACGGAATTTGCAGTATATTCATTATCTACTTTATCTCTTTTTAATTTAGCATCTGCCGTTTCACCATTATATAGTCCTTTATATCCAGCGTTATGAAATCTAGCTAAATCTTTTACATGAGCTTTAACTGCAGTTTTATTTAAATTATAGTTTCCTTTTCGTACTTGATTTCTCCTATATATTCTTTTCTCATCTTCAGTAAGTTCATTATACTCTTTTTCACTCACTTCTTGTTTTCTTGTTTGAATTGCAAAGTAAGTTTGAGCAAGTGCTATTACTTCTTTTCTTGAATCACCATTTTGTGCAATTAGATAGCATGCATATCTTGTTAGTCTATAATCTTTAGTTATTCTTTTGGTATTTGAACCTATATCAACCATTTTGCCGACGTTGGCAAAATGGTCATCAACCTTAATGTTTGAGTTCTTACATGAAAATTTTGCTTTATTAATGACATTTTCAAATCTTCTCCATTGTGTATATTCTAATATATTTTGTAATTCTCTTGCCAACCAATATTCATTACCAAACTCATCTATATGTTTAATATCTTCAAATAATTTTGTTGTATATTCTTTTATATCATTCATTTTATCATCTACCTTTCTTATGGACTACATGTCTTTATTTTTAATTTATTATTTTTTATCTTAAACAAAATGCTACCATCCTCATCTGTTCTATAAATTTTTGAATCACTCAAATTATTTAATACTTCTTTATTTGGATGACCATATTTATTATTTTTGCCAACACTAATAACTCCATATTTAGGATTAATCTCATCAATAAATTTTTTACTACTGCTTGTTGTGCTTCCATGATGTCCTACTTTTAATACATCTATATTTGACATATTATATTTTTCTAATATATCTTTTTCTTTATCTACTCCTGCATCTCCCATAAACATAAATTTATAACCATTAATTTTTGTATAAATTACATTACTATTATCATTTTCATTATCATATTCTTTTGTTTGCAAAAAATATAGTTTGTTATTATCAATATTTAATTCATTTATACAAGAATAATATTTTATTTTTCTTGTATCTAATACTTTAATTAGCTCTTTTTCTAAATCGTTAAACTTACCACAGTTAAAGATTACTTTTTCTACCTTAAAATTATTAACTAAATTAATCGCATCCCCCATATGATCGTAATCTCCATGGGTTAAAATTAAATTATCTATTTTTTTAATACCTTTTGATTTTAAATAAGGTATTGTTCTGTTATTTGTTATATTATAATCATATTTGTCATTATTTAACTGTAAAATACCTCCAGTGTCAATTAAAGTTACTTTTTTATTTACGACAATAAGTGTCGAATCACCTTGGTTAACATCCATAAACATAACATAGTCATTATTAATAAATTTTATATTAGAATGTATGATTATAACTATTAAAAGGAAAAACACTACACTTTTTTTACCTTTTTTTAAATAAAATAAACAAAATATAATTAATACATAATATAGACAAAATATGACAAAATTAACTTTACAAAATGTTATTTTTAAAGCACTTATTTTACTTAAAAATAATGTCAAATTTTCTAAAATAAATATAAGTATATGTAAAATATTGTCTAAAAATGGAAATATAAAACTTATTAATGTTAAAGGAAGAATTAGCATCGTTATAAAAGGGACAAAGAATAAATTGTAAATGATAGATAAAAAATTAACTTCATAAAAGTTATTAATAACTATAGGAAAAGATACAATAAATGATATAAAGGATATACATAAAGCTTTTTCTATTTTAGCTTTATTTTTATTTATATAATTTTCCATAAGAATTAGGCTTAAACTAATAGAAAAAGATAATTGTAAACCCAAATTATAAATATATAAAGGATTTATAAATAAAATTATTGCTAATGTTAAATAAAGTAGATTTTGAGGTTTTATAAAGAAATAAAACCTCTTATTAATTGTTAGTAAAATTGTAAAAATGCAACTCCTAAGTACAGACATAGGATAGGAGGTTAAAAACATATAAAATAATAAAAATAAAATTATTATAATACATCTTTTTTCTTCATATATTTTTAATCTTTTTAATATATTGTTTAAAATAAGTACAAAAATAGATACATGTGTGCCACTTATTGCAAATAAATGACTTATTCCTATGTTTCTAAAAGATGTTGTAACATCATCATTTATATAATCATCTTTGCCAAATATTAATCCATTTATATATGGATAACTTTTTTCTAGTTTAAAACTATTTTTTATAAGATTGTTTTTTATCTTATAAAAAATATTCTTATTATCTTTTACTTTTTCGATATAATTTATTTTTAAAACATGAAAAATTTTATTATTATATAAATACTTTCTATAATTAAATGTATTTTCTACAGTATTATTATTTATTTCTAATTTTTCTGTTTTTATATAAACTATATCACCGTAACTATAATTATTTAAAAATTCTTCCTTTTGTTCTTTTTCTAAATATAAATATCCAATTAATTTTTCTTTATTTTTTAAAGTTAGTTTTATTCCATAATCTTTAATTGTAATATCTATTATTTTAGCATTTATACTACTTATTTCATCATAATTACTTTTATATACAATAAAAAAATTAGTAATCAAAAAATATAATAAAGCAATAAAAAGAATTATGTAATAAGGAAAATTACAAAGTAAGATAGTCCTTAATTTTATCATAAATACTATTACCAATACCTGATATATCTTTTAACTCTTCTAAGGATTTAAATAAACCATTTTCTTTTCTATATTTTATTATACTTTCTGCTTTACTTTCACCAATACCTTTTATAGTCATTAATTCCTCTTTTGTTGCTTTGTTAAGTGAAATTTTACCATCTTTTTTTGTTTCTTCATTTGTAGTTTTTTCAATGCATGAAGAATTAGTATTATTATAATTACTTGAATTATTATTACAATTAGAAGATATACTTTCTTCAAGCTCTTTTGTTTTAGAAAAATCTTTTATTTCATTTTTACTATAAATTATTATAACCATTTCATCAGTCACTTTTTTACTTAAATTATTAGCAATAGTCGAAGCATTAGAAGTTAAACCTCCTGCTTTTTCAATGACATCAATTACTCTATCTTCTTTATTCATTTTATAAGTTCCTGGTTTTTTTATTTCTCCTTTAATGTCAACATATACGTATGTTATTTTCTCTTCTTCTTTTATTTCTTCTTTATTAACTTCTAAATTACCTATTTTATCATTAATGTTATTTATATTATCATTTATAAAATAATACATATAAACATTTAGAAAAAAAGATAAAATTAGTATTGTTAAACAAGAAACTATAGTTATTTTATTTTCTTCAAATATTTCTTTTATTTTTTCCATATAATTTACCCTCCATATATAATTATACGGGTCAAAATTAAAATGACCTAAATTTTAGGTCATTTTTTTTGTATTTTTTTGTTTTCTTCATAGTTTATTCTTTGAATAACAGTTAATATTACAATTATCGAAGCCGCAAAACTTCCTCCGTAACTCATAAACGGAAGTGGCACACCTGTTAAAGGAATAATTCCAGTTACTCCAAATAAATTAATAACAATATGCGATAATATATAGGTAACCGTACCATAACATATAAGTCTATTAGCATTATTAGTTGTTTTTTTTGCAATACTTAATATTCTACAAATAAGTAAAAAATATAAAAATAAAACAAATACTGCTCCGACAATTCCAGTTTCTTCAACTATTATAGGAAATATAAAATCCGTATGAGCTTCTGGAAGATATAAATATTTTTGAGTGCTATTCCCAAATCCTTTTCCTAATAATCCTCCATTATTAATAGCTATATAACCATTACATATTTGATTACCTGTTGTTAAATATCTTTCACATGGTGATTTTATATTAAATCTATCTAATTTATCACTATCAATAAAACCTGGTACATTTAAAGTTATAATTGTTAACACAATAATCATAAAAGCTGCTGCAGTGCCTCCAATTAAACCTATTTTCTTTTTAATTATTTTATCAACAGGAGATGTAAAAAACATAACTGCACATATTATGAAAAATATTATCGCGGTACCATAATCCTTTTCTAAAACTACCATAAAAAAGATTAAAGCAGCTACAATTAGAACCACTAAAGAGTTTTTTACTTGATCTTTTAATTCTTTATCTTTAGAAAAACCTAGCATTGTTCCTATCCATATAATAATAATGGGTTTAGCAAATTCACTAGGTTGAATAGTACCAATAACAGGAAGTTCAATCCACCCTTTTGCACCATTTATAGCAACAGAATAAATAAGTGTAGCAAAAATAATACAAGTTATAGCAACAAGTGCTATCCACGAGTATCCCTTATAATTCTTAGTTTTTATTCGCATTCCAATAATTGCACATATTAAAAACGCAATTAATATTATGACTAATTGTCTAGTAAAATAATAACTAGGACTTACATCTTGAAAATAAGCTGTTACACTTGAAGCAGAAAATATCATAATAAGCCCAAAACCAAATAAAACTACTGTTGTTAAAAAAAGTTTTTTATCAATATTTCTTAATTTACTTTTCATACTCTATCCTCATTAATATAATAACACAAATTTATCTTTTATTAAACTTAAAAATAAACATTTTTTAAACTATGTAAACAATTATTTAATAAAACTTAGTTATTTATAATGGCAAAAACTTTACTAGTTTAATAAACTATATTAGATAAATCAAAAGGAGGATGTTTATGTATTATTACGGAAATTCTTATGGATACGGTAACTATGGTGGAACATCATGCTGTGGAAATACTATGCCAACATGCGGTGGTAACACAGGATATGCTGGAAGCGGATATGCAATTGTTCTAGTATTATTTATCTTATTAATAATTATTCTTGGCGCTAGAAATTGGAACTAATATATAATTATTGTTAGGAAATAGAGAAAACTATTTCCTTTTTTCTTGTTTTGTGGTAAAATATAACTGATTTTTACAAAAAGGGTGAAGTATATGAAAAAAAGCACTAAAAATATTAAAAAGTTAGATATATTAGATGAAGTAGATAAAAGACTTAGAACTATTAGTGAAGAAGTTAAGTTTCCTTTGAGCGAAGAAGATAAAAACACTATTAACGACATAATTGATTACTTAACAAACAGTCAAATAGAAGAAATAGCAGAAAAATATGATTTAAGACCAGGCATGGGACTTGCTGCCATTCAACTTGGAATTAATAAAAGATACTTTGTTGTTGTCCATGAACAAGAAATAAAAGAAACATTTAAAAACTATGTTATTATTAACCCAAAAATAGTTAGTAACTCCGAAGAGATGATTTACGTTGAAGAAGGAGAAGGATGTTTAAGTATTAATCGTGAATGCGAAGGAATTGTACCAAGATATGCAAGAGTAACAGTTGAAGGGTATGATGTTGATGGTAATAAAATAAGAGTTAGAGGGCGTGAAGAACTTGCAATTGCTTTTCAACATGAAATTGATCATTTAAATGGAATTTTATTTATTGATAGAATTGATAAAAGTAATCCTTATAAAGATGCTGATAAGTATAGACCTATTTAAGGTCTTTTTTATATAAAAAGAAGTTAATCTAAACTTCTTAATCTTCTTAAATAAGTTTCTTTTAACTTCTTATTTTCTTCTTTTTCTATTCCATTTAAATAGTTTTCATCTTTAGAACAAATATCATCAAAGCAGTTTAAATCATAAAGTCTATTTTCTGGATTTAAATATATTTCTTTTTTATCTTCGTAAACAATGTTATCACTAATTAAGCATTGTAAAGATTTATTTACAATAGTAAAACATTCATTATTTCTTTCAAATATTACTTTAAATTTGTCATCATGCAATATAGGCAATGCTTTTAATTTTTCTTTATAACTTAAAAGTATATTTTCTGCTTCTTTATAATTTCCTTGTTCAAGAAAGTGTTTTACAAATACTTGCTTTCTTGTTATTTCCATAAATAAAGCATCATCATATGTAATTGTTATTTCTTTTTTACTCATAAGTCCATCTTCATTAAAGAAACAATCACAAATAGTAGTCGGAGATGAAACTTCAACTCTATTATTCTCGTTATAACAATATTCATAAGCTTTTGCACATTCGTAACATGCAATACTTTCGCCTTTTAAATAATACTTTTTATTTAAACAATAAATATTTATAGTCTTATTAGAAGGATTTATTTCAATCATAAATGAATCATGTTGTTTAGGATCTATATCTAAAATAATTCTTAAAGAATTACCTTCTTTCATATAACCAATTCCAGGAAGGGTTAAAGAAGAATTAATTACCTCCTCTTTCAAATTATTTTCTTTAGCGAAATTATAAAAGTTCATTAATGAATCTTTAATTGCATATTCATAAATAAATTCAAATGCTCCTTCATTAAACTTTCCAAAACTTGTAAAAATAAACCTCATAAGATCTTTTAAAACATTATCTGTTTTATTATAAGCTTGTTTATTAATCATATTTATTGCATTTATTATTTCATCATATTTTTCCATTACAGCACCTCTAATAATTGGTTATTATAATAACATATATCATTTATTTAATCAATAAAAAAGAAGGAATTTCCTTCTAATCTACTAATTTTACACTAACAAGTTTACTAACACCTGACTCTTGCATTGTTATACCATATAGGGTATTAGCATATTCCATGGTTTTCTTTTTGTGGGTAATAATTATTAGTTGTGTTTTACCAATATACTTACTAAAGTATGCTCCTACTCTATCAACATTGGCTTCGTCAAGGGCTGCTTCTACTTCATCAAATAAACAGAATGGTATTTTTTTAATATTTAAAACAGCAAATAGTAGACTTATTGCAGTAAGAGTCTTTTCCCCACCTGATAATAAGCTTATAGAAGTTATCTTTTTTCCTGGAGGTGAAACCTCAATATTAACCCCTGTTTCTAAAATATTAGATTCATCTGTTAACTTTAACTTAGCGTATCCTCCACCGAATAACTCTTTAAAGACATTATTAAATTCTATTTCAATTTCTTTAAATGTTTTAATAAACTCTTTTTCCATAACATTATCTAATTCATTTATAATCTTAAGAAGTGTTGTTATAGCTTCTTCTAAATCATTATTTTGTTTTGTTAAAAAGTCATATCTTTTGCTTACTCTTTCATATTCTTCAATAGCACCAAGGTTAACTATACCAATTTCTTTTAATTCTTTTTTGTAAATGTTAACATTTTTTCTTGCTACATCTATATCTTCTTCTAAAACATAATTAGCCTTAGCTTTTTCAAATGTCATTTGGTATGTTTCACTTAAAATAGTAAGTAGGTTGTCCATTTTAACACTCATTTTAGAACTATCTATTTCTAATGTCTTTTTCTTTTCTTCTAAATTTCTTATATTAGAGTTATTTAGTCTATATTTAGCTTGATATTCTTCTATTAAAGAAGATACTTTTTCTTTATCATCAGTTAAAAGAAGGAGTTTTTTATTAACAAGTTCTTTTTCTTTTAATACTTCATAATATTTTTCAAGAATTTTTTCTTCTTCACTTTTTATTGAATTATCTTCTAAATCTTCCAAATTATTAAGTTCTAAAGTAACCCTATCAAGAGTGTCTTTAAGATTGTTATAATTTTCATGTTTAGCATTATACTCTTCAGTTAGCAATACTTTTTCTTTGCCTATTTCATATAAAGTAGTTTCTTTTTCTTTAATGTCCTTTAAAATAATTTCTTGTTTTTCTTTTAAAGATAAAATTTCTTTTTCTCCTAGTTCTTTTTTTGTTAATAAATTTTCTAGTTCATATTTTTCACTTATAATACTTTTTTTCTTAATTGTACCTCCTGTTATAGAACCACCAACATTAATTATTTCTCCATCAAGAGTTACTATTTTATATTTATTATTTATTACTTTACTAATTATATTAGCATTATCAATATTATTAATCACTAAAACATTACCTAGTTGATTAAAAACAATATTTTTATACATCTCATCGTATGAAACAAGATTTGCTAAGACATTTATAAATCCTTCCTTAGTTTTTAATTCATTTAATGTTTCATTATCAATAAATCTTGGTTTAATAACATCAAGTGGAAAAAATGTTACTCTTCCTAAATTGTTTTCTTTTAAATAATTAATACAAGCTTTAGCAATATTTGGGTTATCAACAACAACATAGTCTTTAGCGCCACCTAAAGCTACTTCTAATGATAAAGCATATTTTTCTTCAACATCAATTAATTTAGATATTGTATTATGAATGCCTTTAAGTTTAGGGTTGTTAAGAAGTCTTTTAACACTCATAGGAAAACTACTATTTTCTATATAGTCATTTAAATATTTTATTTTGTATTCTGTTTGTGATATTGAATTTTCCAAAGATGAAATTTTATTTTTTATTTCTTCTTTTGTATTATTTAATGAAACATATTCATTATTTTTATTACTACTTTCTTTTATATTATCTTTTATTTTATTATCTAAAATAGTTAAGTCTGTTTTTATAGATAATAACTTGTTATTCAAAGAAAGTTTTTGTTCTTTTAAATTTGTAATGTTTTCATGAACCTTTACATCTTCAGCATCATATTTACTTCTTTCTTTAATAATGTTTTTTTCACCATTTAGTTTTTCTTCTTCTTTTGTTAATAGAAGAAGATTTTGTTGTAGTGATGTAAGATTTTCATTTATCTTTTCTAGTTCTTGTTTTTTATTTTCAAGTTCAATATCATCATTTGTTATACTTGTTGTTTTTTCTATTATTTCGTTTGTTAAATCTTCAATCTGTTTTGTTTGTTCATGATATAAAACATTTAATTTTTCCAAATCGTTAGCAATTAACGCTATTTCTATTTGTTCTAAATTTTCTTTTATTTTTAAATATTTATTTGCTTTTTCACTTTGAATTTTTAGTGGTTCAATTTGTTCTTCTAACTCTTTTATTATATCCTTGACACGAGTTAAATTTTCATTTGTTTTATCAAGTTTTTTTAAAGCTTCTTCTTTTCTTCTTTTATATTTTAATACTCCAGCAGCTTCTTCAAAAATAGTTCTTCTTTCAAGTGGAGAATCACTTATAATTTTACTTACTTCTCCTTGTGAAATTATATTAAAAGCATATTTTCCCATACCACTGTCAAGAAATAAGTCATAAATATCTTTTAAACGACATTTTTCGTTATTAAGGTAATATTCATTTTCACCACTTCTAAAAACTTTTCTTGTAACAGATATTTCAGTATATGGAACCTTTAAATAAGAATCACTATTGTCAAAAACAAGACTAACGCTTGCAAGGTTAAGTGGACTTCTTGATTTACTACCAGCAAAAATAACATCACTCATATTATTAGTACCACGAAGAGATTTTACCGATTGCTCACCAAGTACCCATTTAACCGCATCAATTATATTACTTTTTCCACTTCCATTTGGTCCAACGATACATGTAATTTTATCATCTAAAGTAATATTTGTTTTATCCGCAAATGATTTAAAACCCGATATTTTAATTTCCTTTAAATACATAATTATCAAGTCTCCTTTTATGTTTATATATAAATTATAACAAAAATTAGAAAAGAAAAAAAGAATTTGTTAAAAATTCCTTGAAGATAATTTAAATTTATTTTATAATTAAGTACAAGTATAAAAAATAAATATGTAAGGAAGGAATATAAAATGAAGAAAAAAGGATTGTTAATTGTAATTTCTGGACCAAGTGGTATAGGTAAAAGTACAATTAGAGAAAGACTTGTCAAGGAAAACGATGATTTCTGGTATTCAATTTCTATGACTACAAGAAGACCAAGAAAAATAGAAAAAACTAATATGTATGAACAAGATGGTGTTGATTATTATTTTGTTGATGAAGATGATTTTGTTAAAAATATAAAGGAAGATAATTTCTTAGAGTATGCTGAAGTTTATAAAGGGCTTTACTACGGAACTTTAAAAGATATTGTATTTAAAAAACTAGATGAAGGTATAAATGTTATATTAGAGATAGATGTTAATGGTGCTAAACAAGTAAGAAAAAATTATAAAAATGCCTTATTAATATTCTTAAGGCCTCGTTCTTTAGAAGAGCTTGAATATAGACTAAGAAATAGAAGAACTGATAGCGATGAGGCAATTAAAGAAAGATTAAATAAAGCTATTTATGAAATAAGCAACAGTGGTATTTATGACTATGTTATTGAAAGTGGATCTAAAGAAGAAGATTATGAAAAAGTTAAAAATATTATTGAATATGAAAAAAAACAAGAAAATATGTAAAGTAGATTCTCGTTTTTATTTTAGTATTAAAATTATGAATAAAGTTTAGATATTTCTTCTAATAAATCTTTATATTTATTAGATACTTCATATAACGAAGAAACCTTTTTAAATGCCTCTTCTGTTGTATGTGAAGCTTTTAATAAGTTTTTTCTTCTTGATACATAGGTATTTGATAGAAAATAATTATTTGTTAAAAAGAATGCATCATGTGTTAATACAAATTCTAAAACTTTTAATAGTTTTTCAAAATTTCTAGTACACATTTTAAAACTATCTATAAAAAATAATTTACTGTTATTGTTTTTGATTTCTAATAACAAATTACAAAGCGTGTCATTAAAGGTAGAATCTATACCACTTTCATAAACTGTTTCTTTTATCTCATCAGTTAAAACATTATTCAACTCTTCAAGTTCAAAAGGTTTTGTTTCTAGTTTTTTATAATCACGTTCAAGGTTAGATTCACTACATTTTGATAATTCAGTTAAAGCTTTCATTGCAGTTGGATATTTGTTAGAAATGTTCCTATAAATATCTTTACTTTCATCAAGTATAAGTGAATTGGAAAGTTCTAGTAAATCTATTTTTGAAAAATATTCAACAGCACTTTTTGTTATTTCTTTTATAGACAAATCGCTTAAATAAGTATTAGAGCCATATTTTTTATAACTTTTACTACTTACACCTTCAAGTAAACTATTCCTAATAGCAACAACAACCATATTAGCCACTAAAACATTTTTTGGTTCATAAAAAGTTCCTTCTTCGCTACCAATTATTAAAATTGCATTTCTAAACTCTTCATCTTTAAAATTATAAAGAATTGAGTATAGTTGTTCTTTCACATTATCAATTATATTATATAATGCTGTATTAGATATTTTGGCCTTTTGTAATTGTTTTTTCAAAATATTCCATGTATAGGACTCTACTATTTCATTTTTCATACTTTTTTACTCCTTTTGTTATATTGCTTTTTCTCGTAACATATTTGCTAGTAAAATTATAACAAAAAAGTTTTTATTTGTCAGTATTATATATAAAAACTATTAAAATAACTAGTATAATTTTGTTTTTTATATATGGATTTTTGCATAACAAAATTTAAAGATTTTCATATTGTTTCTGCGATAATAGGATTGCTTCAAGTGATTTTATTAACAATACTAAGATATACCATAATTCATACAAAGATAATATTTGTATGAAGGCAAAGTATAAAATAATTATAAAATAAACTTTTTTAATTATTTAAAAAACTACCAAAGTGGGTAGTTATATGGGTAGTTGAAACTCTAATTAATTTTATAAACCCCTTATAAAACAAAGTATCCCAACCTTTCGGCTGGGATTTCAGGGGGCCTGCCCCATCTTCAGTTAGAAGAGACCAAATTGTGTTAAACCCTTTAAATACAGGCCTTTTTATATTGGCTTAAACCGTCATTTACCGTGGCTTTTTAGTATTTTTGTACCTAAATTGTACCTAAAAAAAGAATTAGCACCTATTCTACTAACTCTTAAAATGAATACTTTTCTCCAAACAATTTGCTTTCAACTATACACAACATAGCATACCCTGAAATAAATAGAAATGCTACTAAATAAACATTAGTTATAAATTTAGTTATCAATAAAAATAAACCTGTCAATATTGCATAATTAATAAAGAATCCAAAGCTACCAACTGCTTTAGCACCACCTTTATACCATGTGCCAGTAAGTATATATGCAAGTGGAATAAAAATACCACCACATATCCAGTTAACAACTGTAGCAGTATTCGGATCTTTAACTATATTAGAAAATGGATTAGGGAAACAGAACTGTCTTACCAAATAACTTGCAATACTTACTATTCCTCTTTCATTATAACTTTTACTTATATATTTTCGACTCATTATATCGCCACCAAAACTTTAATAATTATTATACCACAAATAACTTGACTAATTTCAATAATTAAGTGATTAATACAACAACTATTAAAAAGGAGGATATTATGGTTAATAGTGTTGTTATTTCTGGATGCTTTAAAGGCATTGAAGGCGAAGAATTACTCTTAAAGGTCGAAGGCTTAGAAAATCATCAAATTGTCAGAATAAATATCTCAAAAGGTTTTCATAAAGAACTAAATAATTATATTAAAGAAAACGATTTAATTGGCATTAAAGGATATATTGAAATTGATGATCTTCATAGAATTATAATTATCGCAACTAAAATTACTTTTATATCAAATAAAAAAGTTCAGAATTAATGTTTCTGGACTTTTAATTTGAATATATTTTATAACTCGTTGGAATAAAATTGTAATCAGCATTATTGAATAAATCTCTACCTTTTACTATTTTTAGATATCGATCTTTGCTTTCGCTATTAATTATTCTATATAAATAATAATTATCTATATGTTTTTTTGCAAAATCTATTTCATCAGCTGTAATATCAATTGGTGTTCCTTCATTACCTTTTGTTGATTTAACTTCTATATATTTTTCAACATATTCGCCATCTTCATTTAATTCAAATGATAAAATATCAAATCCTTCATTCTCTTTCTTATTTTCAAAGAATTCTTCCATTTTCCTAACTTGCTCTTTTGCTTCAGCTTCCATTAGACGTTTGATCTCATTTTCATATACAACTTTCTCATTTATAATTCCTTGATTTGTTTTTATAATTTCTTCAGCTATATAATCTGGCTTCTTAGTTCTTTGAATCTTTTTATCTGTTTTTCTATATTTCCTGATATTTATTTTGCCTTCTCTATATTCTAAATCATTTTCTTCTTCCATCATATCAGAATATACTTTACTTTCTATTTCAGTTATCTCATAAACTATTTCATTGAACTTTTCGTCTTTTTCGAAATCATAATCATTTGGATATACAATTGATAAAGGAAATTTCCATACGAGTCTATCGTTTCCATCTATGTCTTTTTCTATAACTTGATATGGCTCTGCACATAATTTAACTTGCCCTTCAAAAATGTATTTTTTATTATTATCTTTAGAAAATAAATACATTGGTAAATCATTTTCATTTGACTCATAAATTGTCTTATTGTTTTTTGTAATAGTTTGATCGCCAGTTAATCCTTCACCAGTATATGTAATAAATCCGTTTTCAACAGTACTATCACCATACACACCATTTTCTTCTGATGTTGTTAATACTAAACAATTTAATGAATTAGTTTTCATTATGCCTGACTGACCACTTATTTTAAAGATTGCCATTAATTGATCTCGTGTGAATACATCCCCAATATTTATATTATTTATAAATTTTATTTGATCATAATATATAGATTTATAAAGACCTGATCCTTTTTCTTTAAGGATATATTCCTCGGTTCCAGAAAACACTTCTGATAGTGCACTATGTGTTTCTAATGCTGCCCTTACTGAAGCACCGCCATTGTTTATGCCAACATCTCGTTTTTTATCAACTTCTTCATAAATTTCTTTTAGTGGGATCCACTCTTTTCCAGTTCTTCTGTGAATAGCAATAACTGAATTATAAACAATTTCTCTTAAAGTACTCATAATTATTTCTCCTTAACAAATTTGGCAAGAGGAATATCAGCAGGTGCTAAATCATAATCTAATAAATTATCTTTCTCTACCCATTTATATTCTGAATGATCATGAAGTTTAAAATCACCAGAAATATAATCACAACTATACAATCTTAAATCCACAGTTTTCTTTGGATATTCACATATATTATTAATCAAATAATTGTTAGCTTTTATTACTAATTCAAATTCTTCTTTAATTTCTCTTTCAATGGCATGTTTCTCATCCTCATCAGGTTCTACCTTTCCTCCTGGAAATTCCCATTTACCTAAAACATTAGGATCACCTGTTGAACGTTTTGCAATAAGAACTTTATTATCCTTTTCAATTAAGCATGCTACTACTTTAATTATCATAAGTAATCACCTATATAAATTATAACATAGAATAAACCATTTTTTACCTAAATACACCAAAAAAGTCCGTATTAATACGAACTTATTTTTCTTCTTTATTCTTTAATTTATCATAAATAAACTTAAACATACTTGTCATAAAGTCTTCCATATATCCTGGTTCTGACATCATTTTTTCAAACATATCAGTATTTTGTTGATATCTTCTAAAGGCTTTTCTTTGGAATTCATCATTATATACTTTTCTAAATGACTCAGGATCGTTATGTTTAGCTAGATTTACCATTTCTTCATCATCCAAGAAATCTTGTGTAATTTGTTCCATAACTTTATCCATATTGGTAAAATTTGTTTTATATCTTTGATTTATTTTATCAACAAGAACGCTTAGCGGTTCTTTTTCTTCTTCTTTTTTACCAATCATACCTTTTGGAGGATTAAGTTCTCCTTCTTCAGAAGTCAATTCAATAGATCCTTCAAATTTCTTTTCTAATCTATAATATTCAAGTTCTATTTTATCATCTAAGTCAATTACTGTTTCATGTTCTTTAGGTAATGTTTTATTTAGATATTTACAGAAAATATACTTGCTTTGAATATCTTTGTCCATCATTCTAGCCACTTGAACTACAAATCCATAGCTTCTAATAAATGCTTGAAGAATAGACTTAAACTCTCTTTGATCCTCTTTTTTCATATCCATATATTTCTTTCTTGCAGGATATAAATAGAAATTAAGTTTAGACATATCTTCTTTACCACTATAATATACTTTTGCAAACTCAAGAGCTTCATCCTCAGAAAATAATCTATATGCTTCTACTCTTTTATAAATTGCATAAACATTGTTTGGATCTACACCTTCTGTTAAATTAGTTGCTTGATAATATGGTTGAAATGAATCTCTAATTTCATCTGCAGTATTAACAAAATCAAGCACAAATGTGTCAGTCTTACCTGGACATGTTCTATTTAATCTTGAAAGAGTTTGAACTGCTTTTACACCGTATAAAGGCTTATCAACAAACATTGTATGTAATAATGGTTCATCAAAACCTGTTTGATATTTTTCTGCAACAATTAACACGTTATATGATTCATTAAATCTCTTTGGTAATTGATTTTCTTTAATATGTTCATTATTTCCTTTATAATCAATATTTAATTTTTCTTCACTTACTATCTCTCCATCATCATTTAAGTCACCTGAGAAAGCCACTAATACATCAACATCTGTTATGTTATGATCTTTAATATATTTTCTAAATTCTTTTAAATATCTTACTGCATGTAATCTAGATGATGTAACTACCATAGCTTTAGCTTTTCCACCAATTTTATATCTTGTTGTATTCAAGAAATGTTCTATCATTATTGCAGCTTTTTGGCTTAAATTATGTGGATGTAGTGATTCATATCTTGCAATAGCTTTCATACCTTTTGAAGTTTTAACTTCTGGATCTTCTGCAGCACTTTTAACAATTTTATAATACATATCATATGTCATATAATTTTTTAATACGTCAAGAATAAATCCTTCTTCAATAGCTTGTTGCATTGAATACACATGATATGGTCTGTAGCTACCATCTGGATATTTAGTTCCAAATATTTGTAATGTCTTATCTTTTGGTGTTGCAGTAAAAGCAAAGAATGACATATTAGAATGATCTCCATGAGAAGCCAACTCATTCATTAAAAGATCATCATCTTCTACTCTATTGTTTTCTTCAGCCAATTCATTTCTAGCGTATTCTTCTAATACTTCTTCAATATTTCCTAATCCTTCTTTTAATTTGGAAGCACTAGCTCCAGTTTGAGAAGAATGTGCTTCATCAACTATAACAGCAAATTTCTTATCTACACTATTTATTTCTGTATATATTCTAGGGAATTTTTGTAATGTAGTAATTATTATTTTTTTACCATCATTAATTGCTTCTAATAAGTCTTTAGAAGTTTTTCCTTTATCTATTTTAACTACTGTTCCTGGTACATGATCAAACTGATAAATTGTATTTTGTAGTTGACTATCTAATACTTTTCTATCTGTAACAACGATTACTGAATCAAACACTTTATTATTATCATTATCATGTAGTGATGACAATCTATATGCAAGCCATGCTATTGAATTTGACTTTCCTGATCCTGCACTATGCTGTATTAAGTAATTCTTTCCACTACCATTTTCTTTAGCATCTGCAACAAGCTTTGTTACAGCATCTAATTGATGATATCTAGGAAATATCATTTTTCCTGTTCTCCATGATTTTGTTGGCTCATAATCTAAATGCATATATTTTTGTAATATTTCTAATAAAGAATCTTTACATAAAACTTTTTCCCATAAATATGCTGTTCCAAATCCGTCTTGATTATTTGGATTACCTGCGCCACCAACATTTCCAGCGCCATTAGATCCTTGATTAAATGGCAAGAAATATGTACCACCTTTAGCAAGTTTAGTAGTCATTACACATTCAAACAAATCAACGCCAAAATATACTAAGCTTCTCTCATTAAATCTAAATATTGGATCTTCTGGATCTCTATCGAATTTAAATTGATGAATTGAATTATTTATATCTTGACCTGTATATTGATTTTTTAATTCCATTATTACGATTGGAAATCCATTAACAAATAATGTTATATCAACACTGTTTTCATTATCCATAGAATAGTGCAATTGTCTTACACATTCTAATATATTACCATCATATAATTCCTCTAATTCTGGATTCATTGATGTTTCAGGTTTAAAGAATACTAATCTAAATTCCATACCATCAAGTTTAATTTTATCTCTTAAAGTAGAAAGTAAACCATGTTCTTTTATTTGTTCTTCGACTTTTTTTAAGAAATAATCTTTAGTATATTCACCATGGATAGACATTAATTTCATCCATTTTTTATTTTGAGTAGATGCAATAAAATCAATTAATACTTTTGGATTATATCCTTTTAATCTATCATATCCTAACCCATCACTAATATGATATCCACCCTTAGTAACTAAATATTTTTCAATTGATTCTTCGAAATTCTTTTCTTGAGTTTCCATACTATACCTCTCTTTTTCCTGTCACACATTCATAAATAAGTGACTTTTTATATTCTTCTAATTTTTCTATTATTTGTTTTCTATAATCTATGCTTTTATTTAATTTATCAAACTTATTATCAATTTCTTTTACTATTTTTTCTTGTTCTGAAAGTGGTGGTACTAATACTTTCAACTTTTCTAAAATTCTCATACCAATGTTTTGCTGAGTTCCATATGACCAGCTTAATTGAACTTGCTTTTGATAAAAGTTAGTTTGTAATAAATAATACAAGTATTTATAATTCATTTTCTTTTCATCAACTCTATATACTGCTAGTGGAGACCAAATTGTAAATTTTTCTGTCGTTTCTACTATTCCAACTTTACCAGTTGTAGCACCAGATTTAATCATATATATATCATGCAATTTAGGTATATACTTTTTTGAAAATTCTAAATAATCTTCTTCCGATATATCTCCTCTTTTTCTTGAAAAATCAATTTTCCCATCCTTAATTGCATCCGCAGAAATAAATGGGATGCCATCATTTATAAGATTTGGGGTTGAGTGTGGTCCATCAGTGATTGGCATATTCAAAATTCCTAAAGTCTTTTGAAATTTCCATCCCGCAGGAATTTTATCAATACTATAATGACTTACATTAATAAATTCATGTTTATCAACACCCTTTAAACAAGCAGTATCTAAAATTTTCATTTTATATTCTTCTAATAATTCAATTTCATGATTATTATCATTTATTATTTCATTTATTTTTGCACACTGATTATCTAGGTAATTTGCAATTTTATTTTGTTCATCTATTGAAATATCGATAAAAGGAACTTTTAATAGATCATCTTTGTTAATTGCACTTCGAACTCCATCACCACCAATATTATTAAATATTTCTTGATACCACATATTTAAAAAATAATATAATGAATATCTTGTATTGCATTTATCAGTTAATACTAAATATGCTGGGGAAGTTATTCCTTCATATTCACTCTTGCCTATTCTACTTGTATTTACATTTTCTAAATCAATTAATTTAAAAATCAAATCATCCTTATATACAACTTGGTATCCGTTATAATTATCCGGTTGAAGGCCATTTGAATCATCTTTATCCCTTTTGATAACTCCATTTAATGTTAAAGCAATTCTGTCATAGTTAACGCTTCTTTCTTTCGCTATTATTTTATGAAATAAAAATTTATTTTTCACTCTGCAAGTTGACCAAGAATCAGGTATTTTTCCTAACCAACTCACTCCACTATCCACTAAAACTCTACTCATTTTCTTGTAGCTCCCTTAAAACTCCATCAAGTTTTCTATCAAGTTCAAGAATTTCATTCATTATATCTTCCGTTTTGCGTGGTTCTTGATATTTATAAAAATATTTAGTAAAAGATATTTCATATCCTATCTTGGTTTTAGATTCATCAATATATGCATATTTTGCAAATGGAATTACTTCTCTATTCATGTAATCTTCAATTGTTTCTTGAAGTGGAATATTTTCGGTATCTGTCAATTCTTTATTAGGAATATATTCTCCTTTTTTATTTTTTCTTGGTGTTCCATCTTCATTTAATTCTGGTTGTAAAACTGTTACTTTTCTGTATCCAAAATATTCGTTTTCAAATATCTTTGAATATTCATTTTCAACAAAGTCACCATATATTTTAGTTATATTATCAATATGTTCTTTTGATAATTCATTTCTTTTACTTCCTAAATTTTTTCTCATTTTATTATAAAATTCTGATGCATTTATCAATTGTACTTTGCCGACTCTATGTCCTGGTTTCTTATTTGATAAAATCCAAATATAAGTTGCTATTCCTGTATTATAAAACATATCATTTGGTAATTGAATAATACAATCTAATAGATCGTTTTCTATAACATATCTTCTTATTTCAGATTCTCCTGATCCGGCATCTCCTTTAAATAATGCTGATCCATTATGAACTATTGCAATTTTAGATCCTTCAGGTTTCATTTTAGATACTGCATTCTGTAAGAACAATAATTGACTATCAGATATAGCTGGTGTTCCTGCAGGGAATCTTCCATCACTACCCTTTTCTGCTTCTTTTAATACTGCAACTTTTTCATTTTTCCATTCAATTCCAAATGGTGGATTCATTATAATGTAATCAAAAGTTTCACCAGGAAATAAATCTCCGGATAAAGTGTTCCCATGTCTTATATTATTAGAATCTTCTCCTTTAATTAACATATCGGCTTTACAAATAGCATATGTTTGTGCATTTAATTCTTGTCCGTAGCATAACATTCTTGATGATGAATTTAATTTTTTTGCATATTCCATACTGGCGGTAAGCATTCCACCCGTACCACAAGCTCCATCATATACTGTTTTTATCTTTGAAGAATCTGCTAAATCTTCTTCATCTTCAAATATTAAATTAACCATTAATTCGATAACTTCTCTTGGTGTATAGTGTTGCCCTGCTTCTTCATTTGAAAGTTCATTAAATCTTCTTATTATCTCTTCAAATATATATCCCATTTCAATATTTGAAACATAGTTTGGATGTAAATTTGCTTTTTCAGAATTAAATGTATCTATTACTTGATATAAAATTCCATTACCAGCCATTTTTTCAATTTGCTTATTTAAATCAAAATTTTTAATAATATCTTTAACTTCATCTGAATATCCATTTATATAATTATAGAAGTTTTCTTCAATATTATCTGGATCGTCTAACAACTTTTTAAAATCATATTTTGAAGTATTATAAAATTTTTGTCCTGCAGTTTCTTTGAGAATAAAATCTCTCTTTGCAAATGTTTCAGGATATTTTTTGGCCATTTCTAATACTTTACCTTTTGTATCAGATAAAACAGAATCAAACCTTTTTAATACTGTTAAAGGAAGAATAACATCCCCATATTCGTGCGGTTTATATACACCTACCAATTTATCTGCTATGCTCCATATCAATGAAGCTTTTTCACTTACTATTTTTGTTATATTACTCATTACTTATTACCTCTCTTTACTACCACTTGTTCTTTATCATTATCTGGAGTGACTTTGCAATCCTTTCTGTTTGAAATCTTTATATTCTTTTTTTCATCCAAATAAAAGATTACAGAATCTCCTTCTTCAATATTTAATGTTTCTCGAACAATCTTCGGAATAGTAATTTGTCCTTTTGATGTTAACTTTGCTGAAGCTAACAATTCATTCTTTTCCCTCATATCATTTCTCCTTACTTTCCTTACTATAATAAGTATAACATAATTTGTTGATTTTTAAAATAAATTGACATAAATTGTTGCAAAAAATTAATTTTTAAGTGATTAATACAAAGAATTGGAGGAATATTATGATTAGAAAATGTACTGATGAAGATATTTCTGATGAAGAATTAGAGAAAGTAATAGATCCCTTTTATGATAACTATCATGAGTATATTATTACTTATGTTATGCCTGAAGTAATTGCATTTTATATAGCTAGTTCTTATAGTATGAATGCTATGTGGGAAGCCACATTTTATCAACATTATAATTCAGCTAAAAATACTTTTAATGTTAGTGATGATGAAGATTATGATAAGGTTAAAGCTGAAGTAATTAAGCTATTAAGAATGAAGTATTCTTTAAAAATTATTAGTGAAAATCCATTAGATTTTAAAAAAATTGAGTATTAGTTTTTGTTCTAATACTCTTTTTGTTTTCCAAAAAACTCACGAAGAATTTAAGTTTGTGTAAATGTAGGTGAGCTGTCGGTCGTGATATTTTTTATTTTTTTATTCATATACCCTAGGGGGGCTACCTATTGTTTTCTATTTGATAATGCTTTTTACCATTTAATTTTTTACCACGATTAATATACTTTTGCATATCTTCTAATAAAAATCCTGGTATTATTCCTCTTTCTATCCATCTAATGGATTTACCATAATTTCTATCTTCTTGCTCTGGTGATAATGGTACTACTCCTAATTTGAAGTATCCATCTATTTTCATTTGTTCTAAAATAGATAAATAATAATTATTCTTAACTACTTTAGTTTTATCTAAGATATCATGTATAGTTGGCATATAAGCTCTTTCTTTACATAGTTCTATAATTGCTTTTTTAAATGCTTCTGATTCTATATCTTGTAACATTTCATACCATATTGAAATATCATCATTACTAATTACTTTTTGATAACAAGATGATAGTATTTTGATTCCTTCTACAAAATCTAACTTATCCATTTTGTTTATCTCTTATTTCTTTAGCTCTTCTAATATCTTCTAAAGATATATCTTGAATAGTTTTAGCTTTTGCTTGTTGATGTAAGTATCTTTCAAATTTAGATCCAAATAAAGTTTCAGGTGTAAGGTATGGCTTCATTTTAGGATTATTAATCCATTCGCTTGTCTTTTTATCTATAACTGTCTTAATATCATTAATTGTATATTTTTTTAATATATTAGCTATTATCTTTTTATATTCATCTATTAATATAAAATTAGAATGTGTCTTATAATTTAAATAATCTATTATGTCTTGATACTCTTTTCTATTTATTTCTATTTCTTTTTTATTAGTTATTATTTCTAAGTTATGTTTATTAGTTTTATTATCTATATATACCTTACTATTTGGCTTACATTTATTCTTACATTTTGGCTTACTCTTGTCAGGATTCTTAATTCTATATTCTCTCATATTCATAGCACCTACTGTTGTTTGATTAGTAAGTACTAATGCATCTTCTATATAATATTTATCATCTCTTTTTTCTATCATTCCTGTATCCATATAATATTCTATTGCTTCATTTATTAATTCTTCAGAATGATTAGTTTCTGTTGATAATTCTTTTATTGTGTATGGAATCTTTTTAGATCCTACTTTTTTTATTAGATATCCATCTTTGTTTATTGTTTTAAATATAAGTTTAAAATATAAAATTATTTTTTCATATCCATTAGGTTCAGATTGTAAGTATTTTAATACATCATTATCAAAAAAGTTTGATTTAAGCATAAAGTAATAATATTTTTCTTTATTATAAGTTCCCATGTTTAGAATTATTAATTGATACTAAAAAATCTATATTGATTTTAAAATAATCAATTACTTTCTCCATTGGTACTAAGTTATTAGGTAGTTTAAATCCACTTGATATAATTTCATCTGATATTTTATTTTTAATATCTCTTGCTTTATTTCTTCCCACAGCACCTATTTTCATTATATCTTGTACAGTAGCCCACTGACTGTTTAGTATTTCTAGCATCTCATCTGCCGATAATATTGTTTTACTTTTCATTTTTTAATCTCCTTTTTATTATTTCATTAAGGTTTACCAGACTCTTCAATTACGATATTTTCGTAACATAAAATTATAAAAAAATATATCGATACTGCATGATATAAAATTCTATTTACTACATACTTCATTTACTTCTTTACTACTACATCTAACAATTGGATCGTGTGAAAACTTATAATGCATTTTGATTTCTTCTTTTTTGTTAGATACCAACAAATTATTAACAGAAGGTATATCATATACTCTCATAAATCTTTTAATTAATTGCCATGAAGGACATGTTCTATGTTTTTCGATGGCTATTAATCTATTCTTTGGTATTCCAATTCTTCTAGCTGCTTCATCAATGCTTATACCTAAGTGCACACGAATTGCTCTTAACGTAGCCTGCATTTATTTTGACCCCCTTCCTATTTTAATAATATTACAAAAAATTTTAATTGTAAATAGAAATTACGAAATTTTCATAATTTTGCTTGAATGTTTTCGTAAAGTAAGCTATACTTATATTAGAGGAGGTAACAATATGGATAGCAGAGATGTATTTATACATAACCTTAATACGATCATGAAAGACCGCAAGGTATCTAGAAAAGAACTTGCTAAAGGATTAAACATTCCTTACACTACTCTAACAGATTGGTGTACTGGAAGAATATTTCCAAGAGTAGAAAAAATAAATATGATTGCTGATTACTTTGGTATCAAGAAATCTGATTTAATTGAAGAGATGCTTGAAGATGAAGATGATTTATTAAATGATGATACTGTTATAGTTGATGTTTTTTCTAAAATATATTTTGGAAATATATTATCTGATAAAACTAATGCATTTAAAGTCGGTGAAGAATTAATACCTCCAGAATGGATAAAGAACAAACAAAGTTATTTTGGATTAATTATGCCTGACAATACTATGGATCCTGAGTTTCATCAATATGATTGTATAATACTTAGAGAACAAAATAAGATGACTAAAGATGGATTTTATTGTGTTATGGAAAAAGGACAAGATATAGCAACAATTAGAAAACTTATTACTATAAATGATGGAATAATGGTTATGCCTTTAAATCTTGGTGGTGATTTTAAACCTACTACTTATTTAAAAGGTACTATTGAATATGAAAACTTTAGAATTATTGGTTCTGTAGTTCAAATTAAAAGATATTATGATTAAAAAAAGACCACTGCTGGAACAGTGATCAAAGTGAAAAATCCCTAATTAAAAAGTCTGGTAAACTTTAATAATTATAATAAATATAATTTTGGAGATTTCTCGTCTATAATTATATCACCAATTAGGGATTTCTACAAGAAAGTTGGTGAAATAATGGCAGTTTACAAAGATCCTAAGCCTACTAAAAATGGTAGAGCTTGGTATTTTAAGTTTAGCTATAAAGATGCATTTGGTGCTACTAAGCAGTATAGATCTAAAAGATATTTAACTAAAAAGGAAGCATCTGATGCAGAAAGAATGTTTTTAGTTACTTCTACTGATAAAGTTGAAGATAATAATATGACCTTTAAGGATTTATATGATGAATTTAGAATGCATAACGATGAAATAATGAAAGATACTACTAAGTATGGTTATGATAATAAAGAAAAGTTTATAGAATGCTTCTATACTGTTAAATTGAAAGATTTTAATATCATGCAGTTTGAGCAATGGAAACGAGAGATAAATAAGCTTAATATATCTCTTAGATATAAAAATGATATTTATAAATTCCTTAAATCCATTTTAAACTTTGGTGTTAAATGGCATAACTTAAACTTTCAATCAGTATATAATAAAATGACAAAATTTCAAGATCCCAATGAGCATAGAAAAGAAATGGCTTATTATACTTATGATGAATTTAAAAAGTTTATTTCTAATGAAGAAGATCTACGATGGAAATGTGTATTTGAAATATTATATTACTGTGGACTACGTAAGGGAGAATTAAAAGGACTAACTTGGAAAGATATATATTTTGATAAAAAAGTATTATCTGTTAATAAGCAAATAACGCAAAGAAATAACCGTGTTAAATTCAAATTCTCGGATACTAAGACGAGAGATAGTAGAAGAATAGTACCTATCACTAAAGTATTGTTAAATGACCTTAAAATACTCTATGAGCAGGACAAAAAAGAATATTATGGTTTTAATGATGATTTTTTTGTTGTTTCAGATGCTAAACCTATAGCTGATTCTAATATATATCTTAGAAGAACTAAACTAGCTACACTTGCAGGTTTAAAGATTATTAGAATTCATGATTTTAGACATTCATGTGCATCATTACTTATTAACAATGGTGCTAATGTTACATTAGTTGCCAAATATTTAGGACACACAAAAATCGAGGAAACACTAAATACATATTCACATATGTTTAGTACTGCCCTCGACTCTGTTGTTTCAGTTATAGATAGCTTAGAAGAAAATTAGCAAAATGTAAAAAAAGACTTGACAAAATGTAAAACATTTTTATATAATATTTTGCAAATCCATTGATTTTTTCAAAATTAATTGGTATAGTTATAATAGGTAGTAACATAATATATAATGTAGTATGTACTACAATTTTTGCTCATTATCCAAGTGGTAAAAGAGCGGCGAAAACGGTAAGATTTAGTTCTTACCGTTTTCATTTTGCTTTTTTTCCTTCTTTTGCATCTGTTTTAGCTTATCGCAATATATAATTGGATATGCAGTTTTTAAATAGTAAAATGGCTTATTTGTTTTTTTATCAGTTCTTAATTCTAATATAATTAAATAATTTTCTTTTTTACACCATAAACAGTATTCTTTACCTCTATCATTTATAAATGAATAATTACTACAATTTTCATTATTACAATATGATATTATATGTTTTATCCACGGAATTTTATTTAATCTATTTGGATCATACAATCTTGCTTTCATATCTCTAGATATAATATGTTCAAAAGTTTGTTGTCTTAAATTATAGTCTAAAGTTTTTGTTACTTTAACAGGAAGTCCTTTAAATGTTAGCCTATCATTATTTCCTATTTCTTTTAAGTAAACATTGTAAGCTTTATCGATACTATCTTTGCTTACATCATTTAAATCTAACTTAGATGGTAAATTACATTTTTCCATATTTCTTATGTCCTGGTTCCCATACAAATATATCAAATTTTCCATGAAACATCTTAGGCCTTGATGTAGACGTCAAATTCTTACCCGATAGATTTTCTATTATTTGTATTAATTGATTTTTTCCATCATTAGTTGCTAATCCCCTGTTTTTATAAGATACAGCACCAATCAGTAAATCTGTTAATTGCATTATTTCAACTTCATCGCTTCGTATTATTTGAACCCTATCGATTGTTTCTTCTGCAAAATCATATAATGTTCTATTTAAAACTGTTTTTAAATTTTTAACTCTTTCGCCGCCTAATGAGTCTTTTATATCCATATATATTCTATAATTGTTTTCTATGTCTATAAGTTCTTTTATCAATAAATAATAAATTCTATTATACCAGTCATCATAAGATATATTATATTCTTTACAGTTTAAATTCTTCTTATTTGTTGCTACAACACATCTGAAATTCAATTTGTCGTTATCAAAAAAATATTTTATTAACTCTATATAATAATCGATCTTATTTTGATGAACCTTGTTCCACTTAGTTTCGTTACTTAATGAGATGCCGTACTTTTCTTTTATTTTTCTTATATCATTATTTATTTCATAACTGTACTTTTTTTCACAATACACAGTACCTATAACCATAATATCGTTACCATCATATTGAAGATGACAACTTTCATCACAATATAAATTATATATTTTTGACATAATCTTAATACCTCCTATTCTACTACTGATAAATATCTATCTAACATTTCATTCTCTGCTTCTGTTACTAATTTAACAAAATCAGTATAATCCCCAGTTGTATGTGCTTTATCAAGCGCTTCATAATATTTTAATCTATTATCTTTTTTAATAATAACTGGTACATATCCACTTCTCATTAATTCCATATTCATTATCAATCTAGATGTCCTACCATTTCCATCAATGAAAGGATGAATCTTAACTAATTCTCCATGTAATAATGCTGATCTTACTATTGGATGATATTTATCCCATTCATCATAATTCATTATTAATTTTTCCATTAATTCAGGAACTTTTATATATTGTGGTGGTCTATGTTGTGCTCCACTAATAATTACATCGTGATTTCTATATCTGCCTGCATTCTCATCATCAATACCTTTTAAAACTAATTGATGTAATCCTTTAATATTCCATTCAGATATTTCACTTTTTGTACCAATTAATTCTTCTAGATATTCAATAGCATTTTCATGATTTATAGCTTCTAGGTGTTCTCTTACAGACTTACCACCTATAGTGATACCTTCTAATACTACTTTAGTTTCTTTTAGTGTTAATGTATTACCTTCAATACCGTTACTGTTGTATGTCCATTCTAAATTAATTGCATTTTGTAATGACTCAGTTGCTTCTTTAGGTAATGGTCTTTTACTATTTAGTTTTGCAAGTTTTTCATCAACTTCATTAAAATAATCTTCAGGTAGATCTATTTTGAATTCAATTTCGTCTTTTACTCTTTTATCGATTGGTTTATTAGTATCATCTGGAATATTCCATGTTGTACCTATTTTTTCAGCACCTTCAATTCTTCCATCTTGAATAAGTTGTCTTATTCTTCTTTCACTAATATTCCATTTTTCACTAGCTTCTCTAATTTGCATAGTTATCACCTCTATATATAGATTATACCGTTTTTGGAATAATATGTCAATATATTTTATACCATTTGTGGAATAATATTGATTTTTCCCGTTCATACAGATCATTTATATTTTATCCGTATCATTGTTATAATTAAAAATCCATTGAAGATTTTTGCCACTTTCGGCACTTTTCTTCAATGCTTACTCTTAAAACTCAATTTTTTTGTACCTAAATTGTACCTAAAATTATTTTAGAAAAGCCGATGACTCGCAAACCATTATAAAATGGGCACAAAAAATGAGAGCACGGTTAAATGCTCTCTTCAGGGGGTTTTGGTTACTACCTTTACTAATTAATCGTAAAAGTAGTGCGGGTATACCACCACGCATTTTAATCATAAAGTATTTTGAGATAATTGTCAATATAATTTCCAAACTTTTCTAATTTTAAAAAGTTACTTCAATACCTAATACACCATATTGTTCTTGTTTTTCTTTTGAATAAAATTTTTCTAATTCATTTAATAATTCTTCTTTTGATATACTCTTATCTGCCAATAAAGTTATATCGAAATTATCAAATAATTCATTAAAACTATTATATCTATATAGATTTACTATTTTACCATTAAATGACTCATTCAATAAAGGTTCCTTATAAAATGTTATTGTATCTCCAACTTTAATCATTCTTCTTTTTTCATCATTTAATCTTATTTCTATTCTTTTTGTTCCATTAAGAATAAAATCATAATACTTTGGTTGTAATTTCATTTTATGATTCATACTTACACCTCGAATACTAATATTTATTAAAAAAAGAACCTAAGTTCTTTAATTATCTAAATGGCAGGGGATGAGAGAATCGAACTCCCAACAGTGGTTTTGGAGACCATTATTATACCATTTAACTAATCCCCTACAGCAATAAAATTATATCATTAATTTTTATATTTTTCAATATTTACTTTAACATTTCATATAATTATTTAGATGAGGTGAATAATTTTATGAGTATTATAAGTTATACGACTAAGGAAAGAGAGCTACTTGCAAGGCTTATGAGAGCAGAAGCGCTTGGTGAAGGTGACCTTGGTATGCTCATGGTAGGTAATGTTATTATTAATCGTGTAATTGGAGATTGTTTGACTTTTAAAGATATACGAAGTATAAATGATGCTGTATATCAATCGCCTGGGGGATTTTCTGGGATTAACTCTTCATTATTTGTAGGAAGTCCTACAACAAAAGAATTACAGCTTGCTGATAGAATACTTCGTGGAGAGTATTACCATCCCGCTACTAACGCTTTATGGTTTTATGCTCCTAAAAAAGGGGCAACATGCCTTGCTTTATGGTATGATCAAAGAAATTCTGGAAGATATAAAAGTCACTGTTTTTATATTCCATATGAAGGAGTATGTAGACAAATACATTAAAAAAAGAAGTTTTCTTCTTTTTTTAATTTGGAATAATTAATACTTGTCCTATACTTAAAGTATCACTTTTTAAGTTATTAACACTTTTTAACTTATCTATTGTTGTATTAAATTTATTTGCTATTTTATATAAACTATCTCCAGAAACTACTATATATGTTTGATAATCACTTGTTTTTGGTATAAGTAAAGTTTGTCCTATGTTTAATAGATTACTACTTAAATTATTATATGATTTTAAATCATTTACATTAATATCATATTTTTTTGCAATAGACCATAAACTATCACCTTTTTGTACAATATATGTTATTTCATTAATAGGTTTTTCTATAGGGTCATTATTAGAATAATCTGGTATTATTAACTCTTGTCCGATACTTAAATTATTATTTTCTAAATTATTTGCTTTTTTAAGTTCATTTACCGTTATATTATATTTATTAGCAATAGAATATAGATTATCTCCTGCTTTTACAATATATACATTTTTTTCACTTTCAACTTGTTTTGGTATTAATATTTGTTGCCCTATTTGTAAAACAGTAGTACCTAAATTATTTAAATTAATTATATCATCGACACTTACCCCATAATTTGTAGCAATAGACCATAAACTATCTCCACTTTTTACAGTATAAACTTCATACTCACTCGGTGCTGCCTCTTCTTTTTTAGGGATTTTTAATATTTGTCCCACATTTAATAAGTTACTACTTAAATTATTCGCTGTCTTTAATTCATCTACCGTTATACCATATTTATTAGCTATCACATATAAACTGTCTCCTTTTTTAACAGTATATACATTTTCTCCTTTAGGTGGTGTATAAGGCACATTAGCATATTCTGCTACTGCTCTAACAACAGCTTCTGCATAATCTAAAACATTATTTTTTAATTGATTAACATCATCATTAGGTGAATCTAAAAACCCATATTCTACTAAAATTGGTTCAGTTTTACCTGTTTCACGATGTATAAAATAATAATCTTTCGAAGGATCAGTTGGATATCTTCTTTGATAATACTTTCTCATATTTTGCCCTTCTTTACCAATCGATTCAAGCACGCTCTTTGCTAATTTATCATTATTTCTTAAAGCATATATTACTTCAGCACCATCGCCACCACCTGCATTTATATGATTAGATATAACAACAACATCATCTCTATTGCCAAATGCATTAAGTATTCTTTTTACTCTTTCATTATGACTTAATGTTTCATCTGTTGTCCTAGTCATATATGTAGGAATTCCTAAATCTTTAAATCTATCATTCATATACTTAGATATATTTAAAGTATAATCTTTCTCTATTATTCCATTTCCGCTTGCTCCAGAATCATCACCACCATGTCCTGCATCAATAACTATCCCTCTTATTTGTTTTCTTAATAAAAAATCCATTAATTTCATCTCCATTTATTTTTATCCTATATTAAGATATGTTTTAAATGAAAATTTGTTAATGGATTATTTTATTTTTCACTATCTTTCATTAAATATGAAAATATTAAATATGCTGTTTTTAATGAATCATGTCTTATACTTCCATTTTCTATTTCATATATAAAATCCTCAATTACATTAGCATTTATATTTTCTTTATCTAATATAATTGGATCTTTTTGTTCTTCAGTTTGATATTTCTTAACTAACTTTTCATCAATTTTTTTATTATTTGATAAAACAGCATCAAGCTCACAACCTAAATATTTTTCAATTAAATTAACATGATCGCTTACTTTAAAATTATCTGTTTCTCCAGTTTGTGTAAATAAATTAGATATATACATTTTTTTTGCCTTAGATTTTCTTATTTCTTCACACACTTCAGGTACAATTAAATGAGGCATTATTGATGTCCACAAACTACCTGGTGAAAAAATAATTAAATCAGCTTCTTTTACTTCTTTAAACACCTTTTTATTAACTTCAAACTTCTTATTATAACTTAAATCTTCAATAACTGAATAACACTTAGTAATATTTTCTTCACCCACTACTACTTTTTTATCTTTTAAATGTCCTACAAGTTCAACTTTTTCTTCAGTTAAAGGAAGAATTTTACCTTTTATATTTAAAAACTTACAAAGAATTTCTGTTGATTCTGTTAAATTTCCCTTTATATCATACAAAGCAGCAAGCAAAAGATTCTTAATTTGGTGATTTTCTAAAGATGTTCTATCATCAAATCTATAACTTAGCATATCCATAATATCTTTATTAACATCTGCCATAGAAATAACAACCTTAGCAATATCCCCAATTGCAGGCATATCTAATTCTTCTTTTAATAATCCAGTTGATCCTCCATTATCAGACACACTTATAATAGCACTTACTTCAACAGGAAAAAGCTTTAATCCCTTAAGTATTTGCGAAAGACCTGTTCCTCCTCCAAATAAAACTATTTTTTTCATAATTTCATCTCCTAACTAATTATATAAAAGAAAAAGACTTTTAACAAGTCTAGAATATTTCTTTTTTATCAATATCTTTTAATTCTTTCCAATTCTTTGGAAATCCCATACAATCTAATATTTTATTAATTTCTATGCTTTTTAGTTTATTGTCTAATTCATCTATTAAATCACTAATTTCTTTTTCAAACAAATCAAATTCATCTTTTTTTATCATTGATTTCATCATTATAACAACAGAAAATAAATCATTTTTTCCATATATATATTCATTATCCATAATTGGTATATTAAGAAGTCTATGATATTTTGTATCTAATATACTTTTTTGTGTCCTATTATTATAAAGTATATCTTCATGAGCACATAAATTACGATAATTTGATAAAGATGATAAATAATTAGTAAATACATTTACATCTAAATCATATAATTCCACAATATCATATTGATCTTCTTTTTTTAATATTGAAAAAAGTTCCGAAACAATACCAAAAGATAATACCTTTACAAGCACCCATAATGGAATATAACCATAATTATTTATATAATGTTTAGTTGCTGTATGATTAGCAGCATTATCTTTAATTTGTCTTTTCATTTTTCCTAATAAATCATTAACTTGTCTTCTTTTTTCAGGAATATAATTAAAGTTATTAGGATTTAAATAATCCTTTTCACGATAACCATATTTTTTAGACAATTGATAAGATATAATTGATTTTATATTATTTTCTATCATAAGAATATTTTTAAATACTATATTTCTTAATTTTCTATCAAATAAGAATAAACTATAAAGTTCCTCAAAAGTAACACCATCAATGTAAACTTTATTATCTAGTGATTTAATAAATGGATAACGATAACCATTTAAAAAAAAGTAATTTTCACGAAGTAAAACTTCTTTAGCATAATTAACATCATTGATTGTAAGATTTTTTTGTTTTAATATTTCAACTTGTTCATCTAAATTCTTAAATATCTTATTATCCATACTATTTCCTCTTATTCTTTTTATTTCTATTAAAGTATACCATATATATTAAAAAAATAAAACATAACAAAGAAAAAGTTTTACAAAATCTTGTAAAACTTTCAAATATATTACTATCTTTTTGAGAATTGTGGTGCTCTTCTTGCTTTTTTAAGACCTGGTTTTTTACGTTCTTTTTCTCTTGGATCACGAGTTACAAATCCAGCCGATTTAAGAATCTTTCTAAAGCTTTCTTCTGCTTCAGGAGTTGTTACATCATATTCAAGTAATGCTCTTGTAATACCTAAACGAGTGGCTCCAGCTTGTCCAGAGTATCCGCCACCAAATACATTTACAATACAATCAAATTTATCATTTGTATTAGTAAGTACAAGTGGTTGACTTAAATCCATAACGAATAATTCTGATGGGAAATATTCATGAACATCTTTACCATTAATAGTAATGTTACCTTTTCCTGGAACTAGTTTAACTTTAGCAACTGCGCTTTTTCTTCTTCCTGTTCCATAATAAAATGTTTTTTTATCTTTTGCCATAAATACCCTCCATTATTTAACTTCAACTACAACAGGCTTTTGTGCCATATGTGGATGAGTTTCTCCTTCATATACGAATAACTTTTTATACATTTGTCTTCCAAGTCTTCCATTAGGAAGCATTCCTCTAATAGCTGTTTCAACCATTTCAACTGGATATTTAGAAACCATTTCTTTAGCAGTTCTTGTTCTAAGACCACCAGTATAACCAGAGTGATTATAATATAATTTCTTATTTAATTTATCTCCAGTTAATTTTACTTTACTAGCATTAGTAATAATAATATAATCTCCACAATCAATATGTGGTGTATAAGTTGCTTTATGTTTTCCTCTTAACATAGTAGCAGCTTTTGTAGCTAAACGTCCTAAAGCTATGTCTGTTGCATCAATTACATACCAATTACGTTCAACTGTTTCTTTTTTTTGCATATAACTTTTCATATTTTATTTCTTCCTTTCATTTTATATCTTTTTTAAATAAACTTTCCCAGGGTTTATTTAATTTGGGATATATAGAAAAATGTACCGATTAAAAGTATACTAAAAAATATGCAAAAAGTCAATAAAATTACTGATTTTTATGCATATTCTTTAATTTTTTTATTTATAATACACATTCCACAAGTAAAGTCCATTACCTGGAACTGGTTTTGTATTATGTTTTCTTGTTTTTTCTTCTAAAATTGTTTCTACTTCATAAACTGTAAGTAAATTACTTCCCACTTTTAATAATATTCCTACAATATTTCTTACCATATGTTTTAAAAAACCATTTCCTACAAATATTAATTCCAACTTATCATTATGCTTGATTATTTTTATTTTATAAATATTTCTAATACAATTAATTTTCTCTTTTTCATTAGAACAAAAAGCTCTAAAATCATGCTCTCCAATAAATAATTTACTTGCTTTTTTCATTTTATTTATATCAAGTTTCTTATTATATTGATAAACATAATCTTTTTCTATAGAATTAAATTCACCCATATTTATAAAATAACGATATTCTTTTTTTACAACATCATATCTTGCATGAAAATTATCATCTACTTTAACAACATCTTTTATATATATTTCACCATTTAATCTTCTATTTAAAAAAGTTTTTATATTATATTCTTTTATATTTTTATCTAAATTAAAATGAGCTTTAGCATTAATAGCATGTACATAAACATCCGTTCTTCCTGATGATGTAACAACAACTTCATTATCATTTAACATTGTTAAATATTTTTCTAAACAACCTTGAACTGTTTTTAAGTTTTTTTGTTTTTGATAACCTTTGAAATAATTACCATTATAACTAAATGTAATTAAATACTTCATATATACCTCTTTAAAAGAAAAAAGAAATTATCTTTTATTTTTTCTTTCTTGTATTTTATAAGTTATTTTAAGGATTAATTTAGTAGGCAAAAATCTTGTTACAAATACTCCTAGTTTAGTAGCAGTTCCTGGAACAATTATTAATTTATTATTTTTTAAGCTTTGGTTTATTGCATATTTTGCAACATATTCTGCAGTTAAAGATTTTATATTAAATTTAACTCCTGCAACATTATTAAAGTTAGTATTAACAGGTCCAGGACATAATACTGATACTTTTACATTTGATTTTTTTCTTCTTAATTCTTCATATATTGCAAGTGTAAAACTTACAACATAACTTTTTGTAGCATAATATGTACTCATTAAAGGTCCTCCTTTTAAAAGACCTGCACTACTTGCTACATTTATTATACGACCAGATCCTCTTTTATCCATGTCTTTAAGAAACATCCTTGTTAAGATATGAACCGCTTTAACATTAACATCTATCATTTCCAATTCTTTTAATAAATCAACATCTTCATAATCACCAAAAAGACCAAATCCTGCATTATTTATTAAAAGATCTATATTTTCATTTTTTACTAACATATATAAATCTTTTATCTTTTTTTCATTAGCAAGATCAATTATAACTATCTTTGATTTTTTACTTAATTTATTTTGTACTTCTTCCAATTTTACTTTATCACGTGCAACAAGTATTAAATCATAGCCTAATTTATCTAAATAATAAGCCATTTCTTTTCCAATACCAGATGATGCACCAGTAACTAATGCTTTCAATCTAATCATCTCCTACTTGAATTATAACATAAGTTAATCTTTTTTGCCATAGAAAAAGTTATTAACAAAAATGCTAACAACCTTTTTTTTAAACTAATTCTAAAGTAACAACTAAAGCGTCGTCCCCTTTTCTTTCATCTAGTTTTAATATTCTTGTATAGCCACCATTTCTATCTTGATATTTAGGTGCTAATTCTTCGAATACTTTTTTAACAGCATCAGTATTATTCATTAAGAATGCTAATGCTTTTCTTCTTGAAACAAGACTTCCATTTTTTCCATAAGTAATCATTTTTTCAACACATCTTCTTACTTCTTTGGCTCTTGTTTCAGTAGTTTCAATACTTCCATTCATGATAACATCTATAGTAAGGTTTGCTAACATGCTTCTTCTATGTTTGCTATCACGACCTAATTTTCTATAAGCCATAATTACTTTCCTTCCTATTAATCTTCATCTTTAAGATTTAAATCTAATTCTTTTACTTTATCTAATACTTCTTTTAATGATTTTTTACCTAAGTTACGTATTTTCATAACTTCAGCATCTGATTTATTAACTAAATCTTGTAAAGTATGAACTCCAGCACGTTTTAAGCAATTATAAGCACGAACTGAGAAATCTAATTCTTCAATTGGTGTTTCTAAAGCTTTAACTTTTGGATCTTCTGCTTTTTCTTTCATTAATCCTGTTACATTTGCAATATTATTAATATTAGCTACTATTTCTAAGTGTTCAATTAATATTCTACTTGCAAGTGCAATAGCTTCTTCTGGTTTAATAGAACTATTAGTCCAAACATCTATGATTAATTTATCATAGTTTTCACTTTGTCCTACACGTGCATCTTCTACTTCGTATGCCACTCTTTCAATAGGTGAGTATAATGAATCGATTGCAATAACCCCAATTTTTCTGTCTGATAATAATTCTTTATTATCATCTGCTCTTACATAACCTTTTCCTGAAGATACATTCATTTCCATAATTAATTTTCCGCCTTTAGCAATATTAGCTATTACTAAATCTTTATTAATTATTTCTACATCTGGATCACATTCAAAATCTCCAGCTCTTACAACACCTTCAGTTGTAGCATTTAATCTAATAATTTTATCTTCTTCACAGTGTTTTTTAATAACAACATTTTTTAAATTAAGAATAATTGTTGTTACATCTTCAACTACACCTTCAATTGTTTGGAATTCATGTAAAACTCCATCAATTTTAACACTAGTTATAGCACTTCCTGGAAGTGAAGATAACATTACTCTTCTAAGAGCATTTCCTATTGTTGCACCAAAACCTCTTTCAAGTGGTTCAAGTACAAATCTTCCATAATTATTTTTTTCTACATAATCAGTAATTTTATAATTTGGTTTTTCAAATTGAATCATTTTATAATTCCTCCCTATTCTAATTAGTTACGTGGTCTTTTTGGTGGACGACAACCATTGTGTGGAATTGGAGTAACGTCACTTATCATTGTTACTTCAAGACCTGCAGTTTGTAATGATCTAATAGCTGTTTCTCTTCCTGGTCCTACACCTTTTACGACTACTTCAACTTTTCTCATTCCTGCATCATATGCCATTTTTCCTGCTTTTTCAGCTGCTTGTCCTGCTGCAAATGGAGTAGATTTTTTACTACCTTTAAATCCGATAGCTCCACTTGAAGCCCAAGAGATAGCATTTCCATCTTTATCAGTAATTGTAGTTATTGTATTGTTAAATGTTGCATGAATATGAGCAATTCCTTCAGGAATATTCTTTTTAATTTTTCTTTTTCTTTGTTTATAAGCCATAGTTTATTCCTCCTAAACTCCTAATTAATTTTTCTTTTTATTTGCAACTACTTTACCTTTACCTTTACGAGTACGACAATTTCTATTAGTTCTTTGTCCTCTTACAGGTAAACCTTTACGATGACGGATTCCTTGGTATGAACCTATTTCCATTTTAGTTTTAATAGCCATGTTAACTTCACGTCTTAAATCTCCTTCAGTTACATAGTTATTAAGTTCATCTCTAATTGCAGATAATTCTTCATTTGTAAGATCTTTTGTTCTCTTACTTGGATCAATATTAGTATTTTTTAATATTTTAGCTGATGTTGCTGGTCCAATACCATAAATATAAGTAAGAGATGTTTCAATTCTTTTTTCATTTGGTATTTCAATACCTTTAATACGTGCCATTAATTTTTCCTCCTATTAACCTTGAACTTGTTTGTGTTTTGGATTTTCACAAATTACCATAATTTTTCCTTTACGCTTAATAACTTTACATTTAGCGCAAATCTTTTTTACTGATGGTTTAACTTTCATAGTTTTTCCTCCTAATTTTTTCTATAGGTTATTCGCCCATGTCTTAAATCGTATGGGGAAAGTTCTATCGTAACTTTATCACCCGGTAAAATACGAATATAATTTAATCGCATTTTACCAGAAACATGGGCCTCAATTACGTGACCATTGGTAAGTTCTACCTTAAACTTTCCTCCTGGGATAATTTCTAAAACTTTTCCCTCAACTTCGATTACATCATCTTTTGCCATAAATTTCACACTCCTGTTAATATTTTGCATCCATCATCTGTTACTACTACTGTGTGTTCAAAGTGGGCTGATGGACTATAATCTTTAGTTTCAATCGTCCAATCATCATCTAAAATGACTATTTCCGGACTTCCTAGAGTTAACATTGGTTCTACTGCAATTACCATTCCTTTTTTTAAGACTGGTCCAGTATGTTTAATACCATAATTTGGAACTTCAGGATCTTCATGTAAATTAGTTCCTATTCCATGTCCTTCAAGTTCTTTAATAACTCCTAGTTTATGTTTTTTAGCATATTCTTCAATAGCTGAAGAAATATCACCAATTCTATTTCCAGGTTTAACTTGTTTTAAACCTTCATAAAGAGATTTTTCTGTATGTTCTAGTAAATACTCTTTATCGCAAGAGATATCTCCTATTGCATAAGTCCAAGCTGAATCTCCATGATATCCTTTATAACATGCACAAATATCAAGTGTTATTATATCACCATTTTTTAGTTTTCTATTACTTGGTATTCCATGAACGACTTCTTCATTAATGCTTGTACAAAGTGTTGCAGGATATCCTTCAAAACCTTTACAAGATGGTATAGCACCTTTACTTATAATAAAGTCTTCGGCAAGAGTATCTAGTCTTTTAGTAGTAATACCTGGTTTTAGATACTCTTTCAAATACTTATGAGTTTCGTATACTATATTTCCTGCAATAGTCATAAGCTCTATTTCTCTATCACTTTTAATACTTATTGCCATACTTATCTCCTATTTTATCAATTTTAGTACTCTTTTATAAGTTTCATCACTATCAGTTGTATCAATATGATGTAATATGTTTTTTTCTTCATAATAGTTTATTAATGGATATGTTTTATCCATATACTCATTATACCTAACTTCAAATATATCTTCTGTATCATCAGCCCTTTGAATTAAAGAACTTTTACATACATCACAAACATTTTCTTTTTTTGGTTTTAAACTTTCTGTTATAGTAGAATATGATTTTTTACAATTAGGACAAACTCTTCTTGTAATTGTCCTTTTTAATAAAATATCTTTATCCACATCTAAATATATTACTACCCCTATATCTTTATCTAACTTTTCTAATAAGTTATCATACATAATTGCTTGATTAACTGTTCTTGGAAAACCATCTAAAATATAGTTTTTATCATCTAAAGAAACAATTTTTTCTTCTAATATATTAAATACTATATCATCAGAAATTAATGATCCTTTTTTCATCATTTCATTTAATACTTCATCTGTTTTTGATTTTTCTCTTAACATATCACCAGTTGATAAAGAAATGTAACCTAATTCTTCAAGTTTTTTAGCAAGTGTTCCTTTTCCTGCAGCTGGTGGAGCTACTAAAATAATATTTTTCATTATCTACTTATCCTCCTAGTTCTTCCTCTTCTTGAACTTGTACTATTAGAATATTCTCTACTTAATAAGCTTCCTTCAAGTTGTTTATAAGTTTCAATTGCTACTCCAACAACGATTAGAAGTCCTGTTCCTCCAAGTTGAACTGATGATGGTAGTGGTGTAAACATATTAACAAGAATAGGTAAAACTGCTAGTAGTGTTAAAGCAAATGCTCCTACTACTGTAAGTCTTGCTAGAACAGAAGTAAAATACTTTTTAGTAGCTTCTCCTGGTCTTATTCCTGGAATATATCCACCATTGTTTTGTAAATTCTTTGCCATATTATCTGGTTTCATTTGTACGAATGTATAAAAATATGCAAAGAAGAATATTAATACCACAAATAGAATAAATCCTACTGGTTGATTATAATTAAGATATTTATCTACAAAATTTGTAAAATCACCTTTATTTATAAACTGTGCAATAGTTGCAGGTATTCCAAGTAAGCTTGATGCAAAAATAACTGGAATAACTCCTGCTGAATTTATTTTAATTGGCATAAATGTTTGTTTACCTAAATTTGCAGTAGATTTATTAGCATACTGAATAGAAATTCTTCTTTCAGCTCCTTCCATCCATACTACTCCTACAATTATTAATAAATATACAAGTAAGAATAATACAAATGAGCCAATTTCTAATGCTGTAGAATAAGCTAATCCATTAGGAATTAATGAATTAAATGCTGTTTTCATCATTGAAGGTAAACTATATACTATACCAGCCATAATTAGAAGCGATACACCATTACCTAATCCTTTTTGTGTAACTTGATCCCCAAGCCATAAAAGGAATGCTGTACCAGCTGTCATAATTAATGATACTTTTAAATATCCAAGTGTTCCAACAGAACTTCCTAAGAAAGCAATACTCATTGCATATCCTTGAACGAATGCAAATAAAATACCAACATATCTAGTTATTTGATTTAATTTTTGTTGACCTGTTGCTCCTTGCTTACCAAGTTCTGAAAAATATGGGATTATATCCATTTGTAATAATTGAATAATAATTGATGCAGTGATGTAAGGTGAAACACCAAGAGCAAATATTGAAAAGTTCTTTAATGCTCCCCCACCCATTACATTCAATAATTCTAAGAATCCTAAATTCTTTGTTATTTGTTGTGTACCAGGCACTTCAATTGAAATACCAATAACATAAATAGTAAGAACTAACAAAGTAAAATAAATTCTTTTTCTTAAATCTTTATTCTTTTTAGAAAATAGTTGTTTAAGATTTTTAAACATCTTAAATCACCTCAGCTTTACTTCCTGACTTTTCTATTTTTTCTAAAGCACTTTGTGTAAATCTATGTGCTCTTACTGTTAATTTTTTATCAAGGTTTCCATTACCTAAAACTTTGATACCATCTAATTCTTTTTTAATCATTCCAATTTCTTTTAGTAATTCAGGTGTTACTACATCTCCATCATTAAATTTATTTAAATCACTTACGTTAATTGTAGCATATCTAGTTTTGAATTTAGCATTTGTAAATCCTCTTTTGTGTAATCTTCTGTAAAGTGGAGATTGTCCACCTTCGAATACTGGATTAATTGATGCTCCACTTCTAGCTTTTTGTCCTTTATGACCCTTTCCAGAAGTTTTACCAAGTCCACTACCTGGACCATGACCTACTCTTTTACGAGCAAATGTTGCTCCTTCGTTTTTCTTTAATTCATGTAATTTCATTATCCTAATATCTCCTCTACACTTTTTCCTCTAGCTTCTGCAACTTGTTCTGCAGTTTTTAATGATTGTAAAGCACTAATAGTTGCTCTTGCTACATTAATTTTCTTTCTTGAACCAAGTGATTTTGATGTTATATCACGATATCCTGCTATTTCAAGTACACTACGAACTGCACCTCCGGCAATTAATCCTGTACCTTCTTTAGCTGGTTTAATGATTACTCTAGTGGCACCTTTAACTCCTACAACTTCATGTGGAATTGTTCTACCATCAATAATTGGAATTCTAACTACATTTTTATTAGCATCTTGTCTTGCTTTTTTAACAGCTTCAGATACTTCTGCTGCTTTACCAGTTCCAAGTCCTACTAATCCTTTTTTATCTCCAACTAAAACTACAGCTTGGAATCTTCTTTGACGTCCACCTTTAGTTACTTTAACTACAGCTTTAGTTTCTACGATTATTTCATCAAGAGTTTTAGTAGGTGCTTTTTTGAATGGTTTTTTATTGTCTTTTCTTTTTTGATCTTTTTTAAATTCTTTCTTTTCTTCCATAAGTTACCCTCCTTAGAACTCTAAGCCATTAGCACGAGCTGCATCTGCTAAAGCTGCAACACGTCCATGATATAGATATCCTCCACGATCGAAGACTACCTTTTTAATTTTTAATTTTTTAGCTTGTTTTGCTATTTCTTCACCAACTTTAGTAGCTACTTCAGTATTATTTCCTTTCATTTTTAAAGAAGATGCACTAGCTAATGTAATACCTTTTTCATCATCAATTATTTGTGCTGAAATATTATTGTTTGATCTATAAACACATAATCTTGGTACTTCGTTAGTTCCGATAACTGATTTTCTTAATCTTTTGTGTCTTACAACTCTCATTTCATTACGAGATTCTTTTTTTATCATAATTACCTCCTACCTATTTAGCTTTTTTACCTTCCTTACGTCTAATATGTTCTCCAGCATATTTAATACCTTTACCTTTATATGGTTCTGGTTTTCTAACCTTACGAACATTAGCCGCAAATTCTCCTACTAAAACTTTATCAATACCTGATATAGATATTTCAGTATTGCTTTTAGCTTCTACTTTTAGTCCTGTAGGGATTTCTAATTCTACTGGATGAGAATATCCAGCATTAATTACTAAAGTATTACCTTTTAGAGTAAATCTATATCCTACTCCAACAATTTCAAGGTTTTTAGTATAACCATCTTTTACACCATTAATCATATTTGCAATATTTGCATTTGTTGTTCCGTGTAATTGTTTAGTAGTTATTTGTTCATTATTTCTTGTTACTAAAACTGTATTTTCTTTTACTTCAACATTAATATTTTTAGCAACTGGAGTATTAAGTTCTCCTTTTGGACCTTTAACAAAAACTGTATTTTCTTTTACTTCTACTGTAACATTTTCTGGTACAGTTATAATTCTATTTCCTATACGACTCATAAATATTCACCATATTACCAGATATAAGCCATTACTTCTCCACCAATATTTTGTTTACGAGCTTCTTTATCAGTCATAATACCTTTAGAAGTTGAAATAATTGCAATACCATAACCATTTAATACTTTTGGTAAATTTTCTTTTTCAACATATACTCTTAAACCTGGTTTTGAAATACGTTTAAGTCCTGTAATAACCCTTTCTTTTTTATTATTTGAATATTTTAAAGTTAATGTTAATGTTCCTTGTGGTTTTTCATCACTAATTTTATAATCAGCTATAAAACCTTCATCTTTTAAAATTTTAGCAATTTCAGTTTTTACTCTTGATACTGGCATTGATACTTCATTATATTTCATTTGATTTGCATTACGAATTCTTGTAAGCATATCTGCGATTGGATCAGTCACTACCATTTTAATTCCTCCCTCCAAGTTTTACCAACTTGATTTTTTAACTCCTGGAATTTGTCCTTTGCTTGCTAATTCTCTAAAGCAAATACGACAAATACCATATTTTCTTAATACACTATGTGGTCTTCCACATCTATTACAACGAGTGTATTCACGCACTTTAAATTTTTGTGGTCTATTAGCTTTCGCTATCATACTTTTTTTAGCCATTTTTACCTCCACTATTTCCTAAAAGGAATTCCTAATTCTTCTAATAATGCATGTGCTTCTTCATTAGTATTAGCAGTTGTAACAAGTACAATGTCCATACCACGAACTTTAACTACATCATCAAATTCGATTTCAGGAAAAACTAATTGTTCTTTAATACCAATTGTGTAATTTCCTCTTCCATCATAAGCTTTTGGTGAAAGTCCTCTAAAATCTCTAACACGTGGAAGAGATACAGAAATTAATTTATCTAAGAAATTATACATTCTTTCTCCTCTTAATGTTACTTTACAACCAATTGCTTGTCCTTCACGAATTTTAAATCCTGCGATTGATTTTTTAGCTTTTGTAACTACTGGTTTTTGACCTGTAATTTGAAGTAAATCATTACATGCAGCATCTAATAATTTTGAATTGTGAGTAGCATCTCCACATCCAATATTGATAACAATTTTATCTAATTTTGGAACTTGCATTACTGATTTGTAATTGAATTTCTTTTGCATATTAGGAACTATTTCTTTTACATATCTTTCTCTTAGGCGATTCATAAAATCCCTCCTCTTCCTAATTTTCTTTAGCTACTTCTTTTGTCTTTTTTGAAGTAGTTTTCTTTACAGGTTTACTTTCTTTTTTTTCAACCTTTTTTGTTTTATTTTTTTCATTTCTTACAACTTTTCTAGTTGTTTTATTATTATCTAAGAACATTACATTTGAAGCATCTATTTTAGCTTCCATATCAATGATTCCACCAGTTTGGTTATTATTATTAGGTTTAACATGTTTTTTTACCATATTAAGTCCTTCTACTATTACTTTATTTTCGTTTTTAAATGTATGAGTTATCTTTCCTTCTTTTCCTTTATCTTTTCCAGTAATAACTCTAACTTTATCTCCAACTTTTAATTTCATAACTTACCTCCTATAAAACTTCCTTAGCTAAAGATACAATTTTCATATAATCTTTATCACGAAGTTCCCTTGCTACTGGTCCAAATACACGTGTTCCAACAGGACTTTTATCATCCTTAATAATAACACATGCATTATCATCAAATTTAATGTATGATCCATCATCTCTTCTAACACCTTGAACAGTTCTTACGATAACTGCTTTAACAACTTTACCACTTTTAACTGTTCCATTAGGGATAGCTTTTTTAACTGTTCCGACTACAACGTCTCCTATATTTCCAGTTTTAACTTTGCTTCCACCTAGCACTCTGATTACAAGTAATTCACGAGCTCCAGAATTGTCAGCAACTTTTAAACGTGTTTCTTGTTGAACCATAATTTATCCTCCTAACAATTATAATATAACTCTTTCTTGAACTACTTCAGCTAAATAAAATCTTTTTGTTTTAGAAATTGGTCTTGTTTCAACAATTCTAACAATATCTCCTACTTTTGCTTTATTAGTTTCATCATGAGCGCAATATTTTTTACTTGATTTAACTCTCTTACCATATTTTGGATGTTTTTTATAAGTTTCAACTAATACAGTAATTGTTTTATCATTTTTATCACTTACTACTTTTCCAACTAAATCTTTCTTTACAGTTTCTTTCATTTTAACCCTCCTACTTATTTAGTTCACGTTCACGAATTATTGTTTTCATGCGCGCAACTTCCTTTCTTAAGTCTTTTAATCTTCCAGGTTTTTCAAGATTTCCTGTAGCTTGTTGGAAACGCAAATTAAATAATTCTTCTTTATTTTCTTTTATTTTATTATTAAGTTCTTCAGTGGTAAGTTTTCTTAATTCTTCAATTTTATTCATGTGCGTCACCACCTTCTGTTTCTTTTGTTACAAATTTAGTTTTAATTGGTAATTTATGAGATGCAAGACGTAATGCTTCACGAGCAGTAGCTTCATCAACTCCACCAATTTCAAACATAATTTTTCCTTTTTTAACAACTGCAACCCATTTATCAACAGCACCTTTACCAGATCCCATACGAACTTCTAGTGGTTTAGCAGTTTTTGGCATATGTGGGAAAATATTAATCCATACTTTTCCACCACGTTTCATATAACGTGTCATAGCAATACGAGCTGCTTCGATTTGATTATTTGTAATCCAAGCACCTTCTTTAGCCATAAGTCCATATTCACCATTTGTAAGATGCGTATTTCCTTTAGCTTTTCCTTCGTATTTTAATCTATGTACTCTTCTATATTTTGTTCTAGATGGTATTAACATTAGTTATTACCTCCTTTTTTAGCTTTAGCAGGAAGTATTTCTCCTTTGTAAATCCATACCTTAACTCCAAGTTTTCCGTAAGTAGTTAATGCTTCAGCAAAACCATAATCTATATCTGCACGGATAGTATGAAGCGGTATATTTCCTTCAGAGTAACCTTCACTTCTTGCCATTTCAACACCATTTAATCTTCCAGATACTAAAGTTTTAATTCCCTTAGCTCCAGCTTTCATAGCGTTTCTTATAGCTTTTTTTTCTGCAACTCTAAATGGTGCTCTATTTTCAATTTGTGTAGCAATAGATTGTGCAACTAATTGTGCATTTAAATCTATATCTTTAACATCTGCAATTGAAACTTGAATATCTTCACCAACTAAAGTTTTTAATTCATTTTTAAGTTTTGTGATTCCTTCTCCACCACGACCAATTACTACACCTGGTTTAGAAGTGTTAATTATAACTTCACATCTTTTTGAATTTCTTTCAATTTCTATTTTAGATATACCAGCATCTTTTAAATTAGTTTCTAAATACTTTCTGATTTTAATATCATTATTTAAATACTTAGCAACATCTTTTTTAGGAGCCATCCATTTAGATTCCCAATCTTTATTAACGCCAATTCTAAGTCCTGTTGGACTAACTTTTTGTCCCATAAATCTTTCCTCCTACTTTTCGTCTACCACGATTACTACATGAGATGTTCTATGATCGTTTTTATCGATAGAACCACGAGAACCAGGTACCCTTCTTTTTAATACTTGCCCCATATCTACTCTAATTTCTTTAACATATAATTTGTTTTCATCTAACTTATTATTGTTAATAGCATTAGCAACTACTGAGTCAAGTGCTTTTTTAATTATTCTTGCTGGTTTACTATTATAGTTATTAACTATATTTTTAGCTTCGCTTACGCTTTTTCCACGAATCATATCAGCTGTTAAACGAAGTTTAATTGGACTAATTCTAACTCCTTTTATAATAGCTTTAACTTCCATTTTTATATCCTCCTCTTGTTACTACCTTACTTAGTTTTATTATCGCCGTGACCACCAAACTTACGAGTTAATGCAAACTCACCAAGTTTGTGTCCAACCATATCTTCAGTTACATATACAGGAATAAATTCTTTTCCATTATGTACTGCAAATGTATGTCCTATAAAATCAGGGAAGATAGTTGAACGACGAGACCAAGTCTTAATAACTTCTTTTTTATTATTTTCATTTAACATTTGTACCTTTTTTAGTAATCTATCGAATACATAAGGTCCTTTTTTAATGCTTCTAGCCATATTATCAATTCCTTCCTATTTTCCATTTCTACGACGTACGATAAGTTTATCTGACGCTTTTTTCTTTCTAGTTTTGTATCCAAGAGCTGGTTTACCCCAAGGAGTCATTGGGCCGCTTCTACCAACTGGTGCTTTACCTTCACCACCACCATGTGGATGGTCATTAGGGTTCATAACAGAACCACGAACTGTTGGTCTTACACCCATATGTCTTTTACGACCTGCTTTTCCTAATTTTACTAGTCCATAATCTTCATTTCCAACTTCACCAACTGTAGCTAAACAAGTTCCAAGAACTTTTCTAACTTCTCCTGATGTAAGTCTTACTAAAACATAGTTTCCTTCTCTTCCTAGTATTTGTACTGAACTTCCTGCAGAACGAGCAAGTTCTCCACCCTTACCAGGTTTTAATTCAACATTGTGTACTGTTGTACCTACTGGAATATTAGCAATTGGTAAAGCATTACCAATCTTAATATCAGCATTTTCTGAACTGATAACTTTCATTCCAACTTTAATTCCTTTTGGAGCAAGAATATATCTTTTTTCTCCATCAGCATAATTGATTAAACAAATATTTGAACTTCTATTTGGATCGTATTCAACACTTGCTACTGTTCCTTCAATACCAAATTTATTTCTTTTAAAATCAATTATACGATACTTTCTTTTTTCTCCTCCACCTTGATGACGAACAGTTATTTTTCCTTGATTATTTCTTCCTGCTTTTTTACTAATTGGAGCAAGAAGGCTTTTTTCAGGTTTATTAGTTGTAATTTCGTCATTAATTAGAGTACTCATACCACGTCTTGCATTTGTGGTTGGTTTATAATTTCTAATTGCCATAAATTAATTCCTCCTTAACCTAAGTTGATAGTTTGGCCTTGTTCTAATGTAACAATTGCTTTTTTCTTACGATTTGTAAGACCTGTATAACGACCAACTCTTCTTTTTCTAGGATGAACATTTATTGTTCTTATTTCTTTAACTTTTACATTAAATAATTTTTCAATTGCATCCTTAATTTCTGTTTTATTTGCTTTAACATCAACAAAGAAAGCATATTCATTTTTTTCGTTTAGTAAAGCACTTTTTTCAGTAACAACTGGTGCTTTTATAATATCTAAATATTTCATATTATTTTAATGCCTCCTTTATTTCTTCAAATGCACTATTTTCAATTAACATTTTATCTGCACTAATAATATCTAAAACACCAATTTCACTTGGTAATACAACTACTACATTTTGTAAGTTTCTTGATGCTAAAATTACGTTTTCTGTATATTCTTTAACTACTACTAATACTTTTTCATTTGTTAATTTTAATGTTTCAAGAAGTTTTAACATTTCTTTAGTTTTTGGAGTTGCAAATTTGATTTCATCAACTAATACAAGACCATTTTCTTTTGCTTTATAAATATAAGCACTCTTAACTGCTAATCTTCTTTCTTTTCTATTTTGTTTTTTATTGTAACTTCTAGGTACTGGTCCAAAGGCTATACCTCCACCAACCCATTGAACAGCTCTAATTGATCCTTGACGAGCGTTACCTGTTCCTTTTTGTTTGTATGGTTTTCTACCACCACCGCTAACTTCACTACGATTTTTAGTTTTAGCAGTTCCTTGTCTTAAAGATGCTCTAGCTAAATCAATTGCATCTTTTAATACTTTGTTATTAGGTTCTATTCCAAAAATTTCTTTATCTAAGTTAATATCTTTAATTTTTTCACCATTAATATTTAAAAGTTCTACTTTCATAATTAATTCTCCTTTCAAAACCAAACTGTTTATTCTTCAGTTGCTGAAGTTTCATTAGAATTATCTTCTAAAGCTTCTTCATTTACAACTGTTTCTTCTTTGATTTCTTCATAAGATATTAAATCAAAAGCTTCATTTTTCTTATCTGTTTTAACAGCTGTTTTAATTAAAACTAAAGATTTTTTAGCACCTGGAACACTACCTTTAACTAAAATGCAGTTTTCGTCCATGTCTACTTTGATAATTTCTAAATTTTGGATAGTTGTTTGTACATCTCCCATGTGAGATGGTAATGCTTTACCTTTTAATACTCTTTTTGGAAGCATTGTACCTAGAGATCCTACACCTCTATGATATTTTGAACCGTGTCCCATTGGTCCACGTGATTGGTTATTCTTTTTAATAACACCTTGATAACCTTTTCCTTTACTAATTCCTGTTACATCTACAACTTCACCAGCTTCAAATAAAGATGCAGTAAGTTCTTGTCCTAATGTATAACTATTAGTATCTACTCCTCTAATTTCTTTTAAGAAGCGCTTAGGAGCTGTATTTGCTTTTTTTGTATGACCCATACTAGCTTTATTACTATGTTTTTCTTTAACTGATACTGTAGCTAATTGAATTGCATTATAACCATCGTTTTCAATTGTTTTAACTTGAGTTACAACGTTTGGTTCAACTTCGATTACAGTAACTGGAACTAATTTTCCATCTTTAGAAAAAACTTGAGTCATTCCAATCTTTCTACCTAAGATTCCTTTCATATTTTTTTCTCCTTTTTTAAATTATTATTTTTTCCTTATTATTCTTTTATTTGGATATTAACACCACTTGGTAAATCTAAACGTCTTAATGCGTCTAGTGTTTCCTTACTTGGATCTTTAATATCAATTAATCTTTTGTGTGTTCTTGATTCATATTGTTCACGAGAATCTTTATATTTGTGAACTGCTCTTAAAATTGTTATTTTTTCAACTTCAGTTGGAAGTGGTACTGGTCCACTAACTTTTCCACCAGATCTTTTAACAGTTTCAACTATTCTAGCAGCTGCACTATCTAAAATTCTATGATCGTATGAACTTAATCTAACACGAACTTTAGTGTTTGACATTAATTTATCCTCCCTTCGCCTATATCTAGTATAGACTTGCTCCGTACAAATAACCCGATTTCACTAGACAACTTCGCCTGGCGTATCGACAACCTTGCACATCTTTGCAGTCATAACGTATTAATGATAACACAATAATATATGTTTTGCAAGACTTTTTTTGCATTTTTTTATACATTTTTTCCTATAAAATAAAAGAAAAATGATAATTATTAATTACCATTATATTCTATTGCTAATTCTCTTAATTTTGTATTTTTATTCTTTTCTTGTAATGATTTTAGTGATTTTATTTTTCTTATTCTTATAGTTTCTCTTGAAACACCATAAAGTGGCGCTATTTTAGTACTAGTTTTTGTCTTTCCATCATTTAACCCATACAAATCTTTTATGATATTTCTATCCATTTCTGGTAAGACTTTTAAAGCATATCTTATTCTTTTATAAATATCTTCTTGTAATGACTCTTCTTCTAACTTTTCAATTATAGATAATTCAGTTGAATCTTTTAAGCATTCATCTTTGCCGTATTCAACCATTTCATCCAATGAAACAATTTCTTTTAAATAACTTTTAAATTCTATAAGATCTTCTTTTGTAAAACCACTTAACTCAATCATTTCATCAATACTAGGATAATATCCTTTTAATTTAATAAACATCGTTAAATACTTTTTATATTGTTGTAACATTTCTTCTTTATAATATGGAAGTCTAATTATTCTAACCTTTTCACTAAGTGCTCTTGTCATTTTAGCCTTTATCCAAGTAGTAGCATATGTTGAAAAAGCTGTTTCTTTTGTTACATCAAATTTTTCTATAGCCCTTATTAACCCAAGATTTACTTCTTGGATTAAATCTTCAAATGGCAATCCTAAATTTAAATACTGCTTAGCAATTGACACAACTAATTTCAAATTGTGTATTATTAATTCTTGCCTTGCTTTTTTATCACCTTTATGACATTTCATAACTAGTTTTATTTGCTCTTCATTTGATAAAACAGGAATTGGTGAAATTTCTTTTAAATACTGTCTTATTATTCCACTTGCATTATAATAACTTGTTGGAAAATATCTTTGTTCTTCGTTTTCCATTTTACTTCACCTTACCAAGTTTTCTAAGAATAACATTGTAATTAGTTTCTGTTTTTCTTAAACGATAATACCCTTCTAGTTTTCTTAAAGCCTTGGATTCAACTTGTCTTATTCTTTCTCTTGTTACATTAAGTTCTTTTCCTACTTCCGCAAGTGTTCTTGCACGGTTTCCATCTAGGCCAAATCTTAAAATAATAACTTTTTGTTCTTTAGGATTTAAAGCTTCGCTTATTGCTTCATAAAGTTCTTCTTTAACTGATGTTTTATCAGCCTCTTCAATAGGAGAAGCAAAAGTTTTGTCTTCGATAAAGTTTCCTAATTCATCTTCCTCATCTTCACCAATAGGAGATGATAAAGATATTGTATCAATAGAAATATTTTTAATAATTTTTAATTGTTCTTTTTTTACATCTAAAATTTTCATTAGTTCTTCATCAGAAGGAAAAATACCATATGTTTCTTCATATTTTGTTGTAAATGCCATATATTTTTTTACTCTTTCATATAAATGAACAGGTATTCTTATTGCTCTTGATTTATCTGCTGCTCCTCTTGCCACTGCTTGTCTTATCCACCATGTTGCATATGTTGAAAACTTATATCCTAAGGATGGATCAAACTTTTCTATTGCTTTTAATAAACCAAGATTTCCTTCTTGGATTAAATCTAAAAAATCCATCCCACGGTTATTATATTTTTTAGCAATTGACACAACTAATCTTAAATTATGATTTGCTAAAATCTTTCCAGCTTCTTTATCACCCTTTTTATATTTGTATGCTAAAGCTTCCGTTTCTTCTTTTGATAAAAGAGGATAATTTGCTATTTCTTTTAAATATTGTCTTACCATATCATCAGTAACATTTGAAAAATCATAATTTGTATTTACTTCTTCTTTTATTGTAAACCCAAGAGATTTTAAAGATGTTACAACATAATATAGTAATCCTTCAGGTTCAACATCATTATCATCAATGTTCATAATTATTTCTTGTAAATCATCCATTTGAATTTCATTACTTTTCAAAGTTTCTTTAACCCTTTGTAAAGTTATTCTTAATACATCTTCCTTTGTCATAAAATCCTCCCTACTAACGAGTTTTATAATCGATTATCTTTTTTCTTTTTAATGGGTGTCTTAATTTTCTTATTGCCTTTGCTTCAATTTGTCTTATTCTTTCCCTTGTTACGTTAAACATTTGTCCAACTTCTTCAAGTGTTCTTGTATTATTTGAATACATCTTTTTTTCTATTATTTTTTTATTTATTTCATCAATGTCTTTTATATCAAAAGCATTAGATACTAAATTTTGTAATTCTTCTAAAGATACTTCTAAACCAAATCTTAAAATAAGTACAAGTTGTTCTCTTGCTGTAAATGTTCTTAACAATTCTTTTAACTTTTCATTTAAATCATTTTGTTCTGCTGCTTCAATTGGATTAACTGCGTCTTCGTCAAATACAAAATCTCCTAGTTGTGAATCATCTTCTTCTCCAACTGGAGTTTCAAGTGATACTGCATCTTGTGCTGCTTTTTTTATTTCTTGTAAAATGTTAGTATTTACCTCAAGATATTCGCATAACTCTTCATCATTTGGCCTAGTTTCATATTCATTTATATAATTTGCCATATACTTTTTATATTTATTAATTTTTTCAACCATATGAACAGGTATTCTTATTGTTCTTGCTTGATCTGCAATACTACGAGTAACTGCTTGTCTTATCCACCAAGTTGCATATGTTGAAAATTTATATCCTTTATCTACATCATATTTTTCTACTGCTTTTAATAAACCAACATTCCCTTCTTGGATTAAATCTAAAAAATCTATTCCACGATTAACATATCTTTTAGCAATTGACACAACTAATCTTAAATTGCTTTCAGCAAGTTTTTCTTTGGCATACTTGCTTCCTTCTTTAGCTTTTTTACCTAATTCTTTTTCTTTTTCGTCAGTTAAAAGTGGTATTCTTCCTATTTCTAATAAATATTGTTTTACAATATCATCTATCGGACCGTTATAACCATTTAAATTTACATCATATTTATTATTTTCAGTAATTACTATTCCTAAATTTCTTAATTCGTTACATATATAATCTAATATTTCTTCTGTAACTGTTTCACCATCAAGCGCATTAAAAATAATATCTTGTAAAAATTCCATATCAATTTCATTTTCTACCATTTTGTACTTAATATTTTTTAATACTCTTTTTAATATCATTTCTTTTTCCATTCTTGTACCTCCTTTTTTTTATCTTGTTAAACCTTTTTTATTTCCTTATTTTCTTAAACTTCTTATCGTTGTTAATGTTTTAGGTCTTCTTAATTTTCTTAAAGCTTTAACTTCAATTTGTCTTATTCTTTCTCTTGTTACATTAAATTCTTTCCCTACTTCTTCTAGTGTTCTTGGTTTTCCATCTTTTAAACCTAAACGAAGGTCTAGAATTCTTTGTTCTCTTGAAGTTAAATGTGACATTGCAAAATTAATTAAATAATCTTCAGCTTCTTCATCTAAAACACTATTATATGCATTATTATCAATTGACTCTTCATCAACAACAAAGTCAATTAAAGAAGTTTCTTCATCTTCCATAACTGGTTGATCAAGTGAAGTAACACTAGTAGCAGCTTTTCTAATAGCTCTTAATTTTTCTTTATCAATTTCAAAATGTTCCATTATTTCTTCATCAGATGGTCTAACTCCAAATTGTGAAAAATAAACTCCTTCATATTTTGATAATTTATTAATCATTTCTGTCATATGAACTGGTATTCTTATTACTCTAGATTGATCTGCTAATGCACGTGTAACTGCTTGTCTTATCCACCATGTTGCATATGTTGAAAACTTATAACCCTTATCTACATCAAATTTTTCAACACCTTTTATTAATCCCATATTTCCTTCTTGGATTAAATCAAGAAAAGGTATTCCACGATTAACATATCTTTTAGCAATTGATACAACTAATCTTAAGTTACTTTCAACAAGTTTATCTTTAGCATATTTACTACCTGTTTTAACTTTTTTGGCTAATTCTTGCTCTTCTTCAACAGATAAAAGTGGTATCTTTCCTATTTCTTTTAAATATGATTTTACCATATCATCTTCAACACCAACATCATTAATATCGTCGTTTATTTCTTCTTTTACTTTAATTCCTAAACCATTTAAATTTTCCACAACAAAAGATAAAATATCAGTATCAAGTTCATTACTATTTGTACAACTAAATATTATATTTTGTAATTCCTCCATTGTAAGTTCATTACTTTCTATATTTTCTTTAATAGTTTGTAAGACTTTTTTTAATAAAACTTCCCTTTTCATCCTACACTCCCCCTTAAACGCCATATATTTTACCACATTTATTAAAATTTTGCAAGTTTTATTTTTTTAAAAAGAAAAAAGTACAAAATTTGTACTTATTTTTTACTTATTATATTAAATCCTGTCATCTCTTCTGGAACAGGAAGTCCCATATAATTTAAAATAGATGGTGCGATATCTTTTAGGCTTCCATTGTAAACCTGATATGATTTATTACATATAACAAATCTTACAGGATTAGTTGTATGGGTTGTTAAAATATTACCATTGGAATCTAACATTTCTTCACAATTTCCATGATCAGCAGTAATAAATAAAGTATAGTTATTTAAACTTGCAAATTCATGTAATCTTCTTATACACATATCTACATAACTAACAGCACTTTTACAAGCTTCAAAATTACCTGTATGACCTATCATGTCAAGGTTGGCATAATTAACTAAAATGAAATCATATTTTTTACCATGTTTTACTATGTAATCTGTTACTTCTTTAGAACTCATTGGTGGGTATAAATCATAAGTTCTTACATCTTTTTTCTTTATTTCTTTTCTTGTTGTATTTTTTAAAACTATATCTTTATCACCATCAAAGAAATGATTTACATGAGGATATTTACTTGTTTCTGCAATACGAAGAGACTTTAATTTATTATTTTCAATTACTTCTCCAAATGTATTTAAAACATCATGATGAGGATAAGCATTAATACATTTTATACTTTTATCAACACTCATCATTGTAACAACTTTTAAATTATTTAGTTTTTTTGTTTCAAAATGTCTAAACCTAGGATTAGTAATAGCACTAAAAAGTTGTGTTAATCTATCTGGTCTAAAGTTAGCTACGATAATACTATCATCATTTTCTACAACACCTTTTTTATCAATAATTGTAGGAGTAATAAATTCATCAAAATTTTCACGCTTATAATTATCTTCAATTACTTTTTTATAGTCTTCTTCATATGGACCAAAGTTATTAACAATTACATCATATGCAAGTTTTGTTCTTGTATAATCTTTTTCTCTATCCATTGCATAATATCTTCCTGAAACTGTAGCAAGACTTCCTATATTTAATTCTTTCATAAAGTTAGTAATTCCATCAAGATATTTTAAACAAACATTATATGCTGTATCTCTACCATCAAGAAAAGCATGAAGATAAAGTTTATCAACATCATACTGTTTTGCCATATCAATTAAAGCCATTATATGATTAATTGATGAATGAATTCCTCCATCAGACAAAAGTCCCATAATATGTACTTTAGAATTATATTTTTTGGCATGTTCAAAAGCTTCGATAAAAGCTTCATTACTAAAAAAATCACCGCTTGCTATTTCTTTATCAATTTTTAAAAGTGGCCCTTCCACAACTCTTCCTGAGCCAATTGTTATATGGCCTACCTCACTATTACCCATTTGTCCTTTTGGAAGACCAACAAATTCCCCACTTGCTTCAAGTAGAGAATATGAATAGTTTTCATATATAAAATCAAGTGCAGGATGACTACTTTCTAAATAAGCATTACCATAAGAATTTTTATTTTCACCAAAACCATCAATTATTGCTAATATTACTTTTTTCATATAAACATATCATCTCCAATACAAAATACTGCATAATATGGGATATATTTTACCTTATTTTTTAAACTAAAATTTTGATTAGAAAGTCTAATAGCAAAATTTAAATTATACTTTGTCATAGTCATTCCTAAACTCTTAGACTTACTTCCCATATCTTTATTATAAATTTCAATTGGTATAATTAAACCATTTCTATTTTGAATAACTATATCGATTTCACATTTACCACCAGTCGCATGATAATTATAAACATTAAACCCATTTTGACTTAATACTGAAACAACATTATTTTCATATATTGTTTCAAGTAATTTTTCATTTGTAAGCAATCTATTAGAATTAACATTCATCTTTTTATATAAAATTCCAGAATCATTATAATATAATTTAAAATTATCTTCTTCACGACACTTACTAAGTGGAGATGTAACAGCGTTAATTCTATTACTTTTAATAATTAAATGGTTTTTTTCCATATACGAAATAATACTTTCATAATCTTTTCCACGACCACCTGGTTTTACAAGTCCATATAAAAACTTTTTATTTTCCTTTAATAATTGAAAAGAAATACTATTAAAAACTTCAATACCTTTTTTTATTTCTGAATTATCACTTTCAATTAAATTGTCTTTAATATATAAAATACTTTTATCATGATAAGAAGATAAAATATTATAATCATTTTCTTTATGAAAGTTAATTATTGTACTTGGATAACATCCAGTTATAACATAATCATTATAAACTTCAATTGCTAAAGAATGAAAAGGCATAGGTTTATTATTTCTAAAAGAATCTTCAATAAAATCTATAAGTTGTTCTTTACCTATAAACTTTAAATACTCAGGAAATGTAACAAGATTCATCTTTTTAAGCGATATTTCTCCTGCTTTATTACCTGTTAAAAACTTTTCATTAGATGTTATCATAACGATATCATAAGAAGAATTAATAAACAATTTCTTAACAAGTTTAAATATTTTTTCATTAACATTATCAAAAACAATTAAACTTTCTTCTTTAAAAATAGTTTCAAGTGATATTGCTGATAACGCTTTTATCAATTTTTCCAAACTTGAATTTTTTTCAAATACATAATTTAATTCTAAATTATTATTACAATCAAAATATATTGTATTTTTATACTCTTTTTTGCCAAAATCTAAAATAGTATAAGTTTTTCCACATCCACTTATTCCGTACAACAACATTGGCTTTTTATTATCATCAATTTTCCATTTTAATAGTTCTTCACTAATTTTTCGTTCCATAAATTGTCCCCTTTCTACCATAATCATAACTTAATTATAATATTTGTTATAACTTTAGTCAATATAATGTAAAAAATTTAAAAAGAAAAAAGATAAATTTTAATATAAATATATCTTCTTATTTAAATTATAATAAATTTTTAATTTCTTCTTCTGTTAAAGATGTAACTTTTTTAATTGTATCAATATCCATATTTTCTTTTAACATTGACCTTGCTATTTCATTAATACGATTATTAAGTTTTTCTTCCTTAATATCAAGCTGCTCTGCTTTTTCATCAAGTTTTTCTTTTTTAATATCAAGTTTTCCTTTTTCAACATCAATTTTATCTTTTTCAACATCAAGTTTCTCTCTTATTTTTTTTAATCTTTTTTCTGCTTTTTCATGTTCTTCTTTTATACAGTTATTTTCATATTCCTTAGCTAACTCGCTATCATATAAACCTATTACTTTTTCATTATTTGATATTTCTTCAAGATTATCTTTAAACATAGTTAACTTTTCATCCCCTTTAGCTATTTCTTCCAAAGACTGCTTACTTGATATACATAACATTAATAATTTTTTATCAAGTGGTGTTAAGCTTTCTTTTCTAGCCTTATTATACCATTTATTTTTTATTTTTTCTAGACTAATATGGTAAACTTCTCCAAAAGAACTATTAACTAATCCTGTTTTTGTTCTCATTTCAAATTTAAGTATCGCTTCGTTTGTTCTAAATCTTTTATAATTACTAAAATTATTAAAGTTTATTTGAATTATTCTTTTTGCCTTATATTTTTTATCACCACGTTTATATTGATCTGCCATAAGTTTGTGATAATATGCATCATTTTTATTAAATAATCCATCATAATAATAACGGTTCATTTCTAAATTAATTATATTTTTTTCTATTTCTACTAGTATATCTGTTGTCATTTTTTTACTATTATAATGTTCTATACTAAGTTCATTATTTATTATAACCATATTCTTATCAATTATTTTTTTAGGTATTTCTGTTATGCTTGATATTAGATCAACCAAGTAATTCCTATTTTTCTTATTAGTAAGTACACTTTTAAATACAGGATCAAATGTTGCAGGAATTACTCTTTTCTTTTCTCTTATTTCTTTAATCTCTTGTTGATATGACTTTCCCATAGTTTCCTCCTTTCATTAGTTTTTTTAAAAGATAATTACCTTCTTGTCAATTATCTTACATATATAATTATACCTATCAAATTTAAAAGCACCTAAATTTTTAAGAGAAAAATTAATATTTTTTATTAAAAACCATACTAATAAAATTAAATTTAAAATTAAAAACAATAAATATCAAATTAAATAATAAATTTAAAAAAATATATGTTATATCTAAAATTAATTAATCCCTTAAGTAATAAATTTAAGGGACTTTATATTATTAAACAACAATATTTTGATAAAAAATATTGTTGTTTAAAATAGTTTTTGCTTTAATCTATATCTGTACATTTTTCTGGTGTATTTCCAATATACGCTTCACATGTTTTAGAAACAATATTTCCTTTTTTATCTTTTACAAACAAATAAAATGTATTGGTAGAGTTTGTTTTCCTATTTTTCGCACATCGTGGTTTTTCACTTTTCCAATTACAATTATTAATATTAGAATCATTATCCAACGCGCAATAACTTTCAATTGGATATGTTCCTGGTGTAATACTATAATTGTATCCCCCCATTTTATAAGAAAAACTATCAATTATAGGTAGTACAATCTCACCATCAGAAGAAATTATATATGGATTAGTACTTGTTCCTTCTCCATCAATTATTCTAACTTCTGATTTTAAATATAATGTAGGCCTAACTACAGTTTGAGCCAACGATGCTTGATAAGTACTAACAACAATTCCATTATCGGCAATATAATGAATACTAGTAGAAGTATTGCTATATTGCGTTACAGTAGCCTCTAATTTTTTTAAATTAAATAACCAATTTGTATTATTACATATTCTTAAATCATTACTATTATTATAATCATTTAATGCCTTTGTTTCACAATTATCACTTGCATATCCATAATCACTCACATACATAAGTCCTAGTTTTCCTACCCAACTATTTGGATTTTTATCATAATAAAACTCATTGCTTTTTGTATTCTTTATTTTTCTTTCGTAAGAATAAAAATCTACTGATGAATTAAAATTACTATTATTTCCACCACCACCTAAATAATACTTGGTATCTCCTATCATATTTTGTGATGTAGTTGACAAAGCATTTAAATATGTTTTATTTAAATATGTATTTAATGAAGCAGGTCTAGCCCAATTATTAAGTGCAGACTTAGTTGGTTCTGTTATTGCTAAATCTATAAAATTATTTTTATTCTTTTTTTCTAAATATTTAACTTTTAATTTATTTTTATCTTGTAATAACATTAAATTATCATTTTTGGTATAATTATAAGCAATTGTCCCATCATCCCATTTATACTCTCCTATACTTTGATCTTTTATTAATTTAATTCTATTTTCTATCTTACCTGTTCCATCATCAGTTGGGAATACTCCTATTATTCTCCATGTTTCTCCATTAA
>OBLG01000097.1_pt1 | contig 110638 bp, 101 predicted proteins | sample 1517451 | NCBI WGS metagenome assembly OBLG01 (sample SAMN04571694, study PRJEB22368) | human gut metagenome | biome: human gut; material: stool | host: Homo sapiens | place: Luxembourg | collected 2012-06-29
TCTGCACGAGGGGAAAATACTCGGCTTCGGGGTCGCAGACGATGATGTCATCCTCCGTGATGAGGAAGGCGTTCGTCATTTCGCGCTTGGCGGAGAAGGATTTGCCGGAACCGGGCGTACCCAAGATCAGCCCGTTGGGGTTCTTGAGCTGCTTGCGGTCCACCATGATCATGATGATACTGTAGTCGAATATGCGCTCAGCAGGTCCATGTCTCCGACAATGGTCGCATATTACACATTGCATCTGCCTGATAAAGCCATCCTGCAAAGTAAGCTGCGTGAACTGACAGAGCTTGCGTTGGAAAGCGGTGAAGGCAACGAGGGTGATGAAGAATGAACGCTGTTATCTACGCCCGCTATTCCTCAGACAGCCAGCGCGAAGAATCCATTGAAGGTCAGCTCCGTGAGTGCCGGGAATATGCTGAACGCAACAATATGACTATCGTTGGAACGTATATTGACCGGGCATTATCTGCAAAAACGGCAGATCGACCGGAGTTCCAGCACATGATCAAGGACAGCGCAAAAGAGCTGTTTGAGATTGTCCTTGTATGGAAGCTCGACCGCTTTTCCCGTGACCGTTACGACAGCGCGCACTACAAGCACATTCTGAAAAAGAATGGTGTAAAGGTTGTTTCCGCTAAGGAGTATATTCAGAACGGCGAAAACCCTTGTAAAATAAGGATTTCCGCCGTTTTCTTATACCCGTTTGTCGCTTATTTGTCGCTTAAATCTGCAAGCAGATACTAAATGATAGCAGACGATAAGGGACTGTTTTGTTATCAAGAATCATTCTCCGATAGTTTCAGGAACTGTTTTTTCCATGCCCTTGACGGTTTCTTGCATATATGGTCAGGGCGGCAAAACGCGCACACATCCGGTAAATTGTTGTTCCCGCATATATCGGGGTTATTTTGTCTGCACCCGAACGTTTGCTTTTCTGTGTCAAGCGAGGTTAATGGTGCGTTAAAGGGAATAGTAAATTCTTTGTTGCTCATATTATCCCCCTTATCCGTCAAGTTCTTTCTTATAAATCGCTACAATCCTGTTTAACAATTCCTTCTTTTGCTGCTTTACAAATTGCTCTATCCATGCAAAATCTATATTCCCTTGTTCGTCCACGGGCAAAACGATTATTGACGACAAAAACGCTTCATCCACATCACGAACAAGCCCCGATAACAAAAACGGGGAAAGCCCACTAAGGATAGTTTCAAAGTAAAGCCCTGTATACTGGTTCAGTTCAAACTTTGCCTTAATTTTCCGCATGAACTGCCCTGCATACCATTCACGTTCCCGATAAAAGAATGTCATTTGTAATAATCAAAGGCTAAATGTACCCGGCTCATTCAAGCCTTTATCGCTTATGAACCCGGTCGTTTCGCAAATACCTCTATTCGTTGCCGTGCGGGTTATATAATCATATTCTTTACCTGCCAACTCTGTTAAACTATCTTTGTTATAACTCGGGGTCTTATCAATATCAAACAAATCGCCTACTACGAATTCCTTTTTCTTTTTAGCTGTAGCTCTTGAAGTGTCCGCAAGACTGTGAATTAACTGTTCTGTTATTATTCCCGTTTCCCACGCAAAATGCGAACCGATAGCCTTTTCAAAATCGGTCTTTGTGGGTTCCGTATTAACCTTTTTGTGCTGCTCAAAATTCCAGTCTTTTCCGCTTTCAGTTATAGTATCTTCACAGTAAACGCTCTCTAAATCCCATAATTCCGCATGAAAAGCAGAATTATTCCGTGCGTTCAGTCCTAACTTGAATATCAAGTATAAATCTTGATACCTTTCCGCCGGGTGGTCTACATCATTTATTGTTCGCTCGGTTCTTTTATAGCCGTCATTCCTGAAGTCTATGAATTTAACAATGTCATAATCAAAGTTATGTGGTGTTCCGGCTTCAAAAACATATATACTTGTTTGAACTATTGCATTCGGATTAAACAAATCTGCGGGCATCTTTATACTTGCAAGCATTCTATGCTTTGACAAGATGCTCTGATTAGTCATAATCGCTTTTCCTGCCCCTGCCGAATCTTGTATAATAACTGCGCCTTTTCCACCTTTTGCCATATGGTCAAGCCCAAACTCAAAGAAAGGCATACCATAATCTGTATATGAAAATGGCGGGTTCAATAATAGGCGGTCTGCCTTGAAGTCCGTATAAAGCGAAGCAGGCGTTTTGAAAGTGTCCGCTTTCTTTATTTGTGTACTGCCATCGCCACGCAAAATCATATTTGTTGCCGCAAGTGTGTACATTTTTGCGTCAACTTCAACTCCAAGCAGTTGCGTATATTTGATTTTTTGTATGGTTCCCTTTGCTTTCTCGGTTCCTTTACCAAACGACTTATTAGCGTCAGCAATCATTAAATCCATTGCGGCAACAAGGAAAGCGGCGGAACCTGTAGCTAAATCCATAACCCTTGAATTTTTATCAATGTCAAGAATTTTTGCCATTGCAGCGGTGATATAAGGGGGTGTCAATACCTTTCCTAAAGGTGCGCCATCACTCAAAGCGTATTTTAAGAAAGTAGAGTACATCTCCGCCATTATATCAAGTGCGCCGTTTGACAGGTCTATCACTCTATAAACATATTCGTACAGATAAACAAACACTTGCTTTGTAATAGACGCGGGTTTTTCAAGTAATTTTGAAACGATTTTATCATTCTCCGTCACAGCGTCCCTTGCAGCGTCCAAAGAAATAGACATTTTGAACGAATCAAGCATTATCCGTTTCTTATCTGTGTCTATATCTTTTTGGTCTAAGTATTCCTCAAGGTGCTTTACAATTACTATGCTATCGCGCTTCTGTTCCGTCTGAATCCCTTTTAGGTCGTCAGGGGTCAAGCCCAAATCAAGAACACTCCCATTTTCATCATAAATATCCTGCATTGACAATAGCATACCCGAAACATAAACCACGCGTTGGTCAACGCCTATATTGTGGTTGTTCATCAGGGTATTTAGCTTTTTTGCATGTTTTAAGATTTCTTCCCTTGATTTAACAAGTATTCTATGCCGTTCTTCGTCTGTGACAGTTGCCGCCTTGTAAAACGCATTAAAACTATCTTGATTCTGCACAAAATCAAGCGTCACATAATCGGTCATTTCTTTGGGCGGAATAGACGGCGAAAAAACATAGTAGACGGATATTTTTACATTATCCTCATTATCGCCGGAAATGCCGATTGCTATTACTTCATCATATTTCTTTGACGCAATCATATTCTTTGCGTAATATATCGCGCCATTAACAGCATATTCACGCACGGCTTTTTCATCCATGCGTATACCGGATTTATTTTCTGCTATATGATGCTTTATGCCTAACTTATCCTCAATAACAATAGGAACGCTGTATTTTTCAATATGAAAATCAGGTTTGCCAAAACTGGTTTTATCTTTTGTCTTTGCGGAACCTTTCAATGCTTCTTTCATATAATCGGACATTCCCGATTCTTCATTGAAGTCGATTAGCTTTTTTAAGCCTAAAGCGGTCAGTTTTGTCTTTACATAATCGTTCACGTCTGATTCCAGTTTAAACATAACGTGTATATGGGCTTTTGCCATCTTATTCGCCGCCTTTCTCTGCGTCGCCTGTTATCTCCACTATGTCGTCAAGCGTACAGTCAAGGGCGACACATATTTTTGCTAAACTCTCCATTGCAACGGGTTCGTCCTTGCCCATTTTGGCAAGAATGTTCGTGCTGATACCCGCCGCCTTTCGCATATCGGTTTTTGTCATTCGCTTGTCTATCAGCAGTTTCCACAAGCGGTTATAACTGTACGTCATGGGCGCTCCCTCCGCTGAACGTAACTATAAAAGTACAGGATACAGTATAGCATACCCGGCGGGAAAAATCAATAATATATCCTGTAAACATGATATTAAATTTTGCGTCAATTCTGCCTTGCCCGTCTGCTGCAATACAGGGTCAAGTCCTCTTTGTAGCCCTCGAACGTGTCAATGCGGGTTATATCGTACAGAACGCCCCTGTACCGCACAACGCAGGCGGTCGTTAAATCCGTGCGGTAGTTTATCGTGAACAGCACTTCTTCCTTGTAATTGGTCGTTGCCGCCGCGAAAACCTCTTTGCCGGAAAGCTGCCGGAAATACGCCCACAGCGGCGCGTCTACAGGTTCAAGGGTCGTCGTTGCGAACCCCTCATTGTCGCGTACCGTGTGCGGCGCTAATATCTCGATTTTCTTGTCTTTCAGTTTCATGCCGTCGCCCCCTTTATATTGCGGTCGTGTATTCGTTGTAATGCTCATATAGCCCGACGTAACAGTCAAGCAGCGCCGCCGTTCTGTCAAGGCACTGCGGACACGGGCAGCGCAGCTGTCATCCGTCCCAATCATCGACAGACGGCGTTTCAGCTCCGGCTCAAAGAACTCCCACATGGACTCGTTGCGGCTGATGAACGGCGCAGGCGCATCTTCTTTGGAAAGCACAAGGAGATTCTTATTGCCAACCGTGATAGGCTTTCCGATAGAATCGGCATAGGAGGGATTCTTCATTAGCTGCTTTGCCGTCACGGACAGCGGTGTGATGCTTTCTTTGGTTGCTTTGCGAATCAGCTCCACAAGAAACACAAATTCAATCCCCACAAGAATCTCCGGCAGCTCCAATTCCGGATTCGCAGACAGAACTTCAACGCTGACTTCGGTTTCGGTTTCCGCCACTTGATACAGCAGCGTACCGATCAGCGGCTTATACTGGGCAAGCCGTTTCAGGCACACAAGCGTATTGCGGCTGCAATATGCCGCAAAAACAGGCGGTGAAAATGCTTTGATCCCTTACGATGCCGCTAAAGCGGACGGCGTCTGCTCATCCGTTGAAAGGACATCAATCGCCCCCATAAAGCGAAAATCTTCCTCCTCCGCCAGGCTCGGTGCCTGTCGGGCGAACAAGTCCTCCGGCAGCTTTGCTTTTTTCAGGACTTCATCCATCGAAAAGCCCATTCCGCATACACCGGACGGCGCCGTCCTGTTCTCATGCGTACAAGGGCGTGACCGCACCGGAATGACCGCCCTGATGATCCTTTCGGCGCTCGGAGTGTCTGTCATTGATATTGTGAATGACTATATGATTGCGCCTTCGGCAGAACGGGAATACTTTTTAATCTCCCTGATGAAAAATCTGCGTTTCGCTTCACCCGATGAAGCCGCCTTTGCAAAAGCATTCGCCTCTTCGTTGCTGTCACGGTTCCGCTATGCTGAGCGCTGCCCGGAAGAAGAATACGGATCGATTCATACTTACCTGACAGAAGCGATTGGGTTAAGAAATGCGGAATTTGAACAGTTAAGAAAAATGTATCTTTTACAATCTTGGTTTCTGTGCCGACGTACACGCTGAATTCGGATGCGCGGCGTGTATTCGGAAAACTCGTTCCGCAATATGCGTCGATATCTCCCGGCGACTCGGCATAGCAACCCACATGACCATCCGGCATTGCTGCCGAAGCAAAGTCAGCCACGATATGCATGAGGGATTAATCATGGTGCTGTTGCAAAATCAAGTCATGTTTGCATCAGCGCCTTTCTTTTTTGTTATGGTACGATAGAGAGGAAAAAGGGTATGAAAAAAGGAAGCCCATGTGATATGGTTATAATACCAAAAACACTCACAGAGAAGATTACCTGCATGAAGAACACCACAGATGCACATTTTCGTAAACGGATGATTTTGTATACAAAACAGCACGGTGTTCCGGCGTTTTCTCACAGCTTTTGTTCAACCGTGCCATTCTTCGGCACCGACCGCTTTAATCCGCCGCAGCTTTGTGTGCAACCGTCCTTTTACTTGAGTTTCAGATAAACCAAAATCGAAATTTTACACTTACGTCGGCGTAACCTTATTGTGATTACCGCAATTTCTTCCTCAGCGTGTGTTTCAATGCGGACCGAGTCGCCGCCTTCACGGGGTGCGTGGATTGAAATACCGCTGTCGGCGATTATAAGCGCAATGTACCGGTCGCCGCCTTCACGGGCGGCGTGAATTGAAGCGTTTCCCCCTGTGTGATTTGCCTTCGCTCGGAATCTTCATTAATCAAAAACAGGGTTACTGCATTTTAGATGCAGCGACCCTGTTTTCGGAAAAAACTGTTATCGGCGAGCAGCGATACTCGGCTGATAACGTATATAGACTATCACATATCGCGATGTTTGTCAAGAGTTTTCCGCTGAAAACTGCCGGGAGTGTTTTGCCGAACCGCTGCCCGGAGAATTGCAGACAATCCAAATATGACAGACTCGGCTCCCGGGCACAATTGCTTTCGCGCAAAAAGAGTGAATTCGACAATGATTTTTACGGAAGCTGCCTTAAGTTCGCATATAATTAAATAATGATGCTGTGCGCGCAGTATTACAAACACTGACGGAACCGGAGCACTGCAGCGCAGATCAAGGCTGCCGCTGTGCCGGCGAACAAATATAATGCTTAACATGGGGAAAAACCAAGCAAAGATTAACCATCGCAAGCAGGCGAACAAGCATGGCGGAAACGGGTAGATAACTGCATTTGCCTTTTTAAAGCCGCCTGACAGCAGCTTCCGTTTTATCATCCGCAGTTTAAAAATCTCTTCATGCTATTTTTTCAGTAGATGTATATAAATATCGACAGAATTTTCGGCTCAGCACATAAGCCCGAGAACTCCGTCCGCGCGTCGGGCTTGAACCGATTCATTTTCCTGCACTTGTTTTGCCATTTATAAAGGGTGGATACAATGTTTTTTCGGTTGATTCCGGATCGGAGCATTAAATCGGCTTTGAATTTTTGTGAAAAAACTGTTGACAAAAGCCGTCTACAGTGGTAGACTAAAAACAGTCTACAACAGTAGACAAAAAACGCGGAGGAGTCATTATGAAAGAAATTCCGAAAATACATGAAGGTGAATACCGTTTCTGCCTTATTCTATGGGAAAACGAACCGATATCCGCAGCGCAGCTTGCAAAGCTCTGCTTCGCGGAACTTGGATGGAAGCGAACAACGAGTTATACAGTGTTGAAGCGTCTTTGCGAGCGCGGTGTGCTGAAGAACGAGGACGGCGTTATAACTTCCATTATTTCGAAGGATGAAGCTCAGGCGTGTGAAATCGATGAGCTTGTTGAGAAGCGTTTTTCGGGTTCGCTGCCGGCATTTGTTGCAGCTTTCGCAAAACGCCGGGATATGTCGGAAAGGGAGTTGGACGAGGTTCAACGCATGATTGACAGCATTCGGAACGGAGGCGGAAAATGAGCGTGGGTGAAGTCTGCATTTCGGTTATCGATATGAGTATATTGGCAAGCATGATAATTGTTATCGTGCTTGTGCTCAGGTTGTTGTTCAAAAGAGCACCGGGATGGATTCGGGTGCTGCTTTGGGGTATTGTTGCATTGCGGTTAATTATTCCGACGACGATAGAAAGTCCGCTGAGCCTTGTTCCGGACAACTATCCTATAGAAAATTTCAGAGAAAAACTCTATGCTGACACTATTGACAACACGGACGGGGGAGACCCTCTCGTGATCCGCGGATCGGGTGGGGCGGAATCCGAACGGGAAGATGCTTCAAACGTGCCCTCTGATGCAGGAAAAACTGCCGAAAGCAGCGACACAGGTGAAGAAGCAAAAACGCCCGGTGCAGCGGGAACACAATCAAAGGAGAACGATTACGACACATCGCTGACAATTCCGCTCTTGCGAATTGATTTGCCCGATGATTACGAGATTGCATGTATTTGGCTTGCAGGTCTGATTATAATGCTTGCATACATGGCAATAAGCCGCATCGGTTTGGGCAGGAAACTGCGTGAAGCCGTGCTGCTGCGCGATAATATTTATCAGAGCGACCGAGTTAATTCGGCGTTTGTGCTTGGATTTTTCAAGCCGCGTATATATGTTCCGTTCGGCATTGGCATTGAAGAGCGTGAACTTGAAACCGTAATTGAACATGAGCGGGCGCATATACGCCGCCGTGATAATAAGTGGAAGCCGCTTGGCTTTGCTATCCTCGCGGTGCATTGGTTCAATCCTCTCGTTTGGCTGTCCTACGTGCTGTTTTGCCGCGATATTGAATTTGCCTGCGATGAAAAGGTTATAAAAAAGCTTGACAACGAACAGAGAGCGGACTATATGCAGGCATTGCTTTCGTGCAGCGTTAGTCGCAGTCGTTTCAATGCCTGTCCGCTTGCCTTCGGTGAAGTTGGTATTAAAGAACGCGTTAAGACCGTGATGAATTACCGAAAACCGTCGGTTTGGGTGATTCTTATTGCCGTGCTCGCCTGCGCAGCGCTTGCGGTGTGTTTTTTGACCTGCAAAAAGACAGGTGCGGAATTTGAAATGAGGGGCGATAATATTGCGGATATTGATCCCGACTATATTGTTTCCGAAATTCGAAAAGCGGAAAAGCTGAATCCCGATGCGGAGATCTACACCCGACCCGGAGGATTTTCATTGGACATGGATTCCGATTTTGAACTTTGGGACAATCAAACAATCGTTTTTTACTTCAAACGGCAGGATGGAATGTATCGCGAACAATTGCGGTTTTTCGGCGATTCGGATATGTTCTTCCTTCCGGGAGAAAGCCGTGTTGCCGCACCCGAAACGGTATATCTTCTTGAGGATTATCTCAACGCACTGAAATACATGCCGAAGGACGAGATTCGCCGCATGTGTCCGAATGCGGATTTATACCTGATTGATTTTGTGGGCTTCAGTGAGGCTGAAGAGCTGAATCGAGTTATAACCTACAGCAAGGACGGAGTCACCAATCTCGGCGAAAAGCTTATTCATATCGTTATAGGTCCAATGCATGGTTCGGATGAGGACGGTTATTCCGGCACCGGGGACGAAATGATTCATCTTTTTTACGGCACGGAAAGCGCGGCGGATCAGCACGGAGCAGCGGCAGAGCTATGGTTTGATGCATCCGGCGGCAGTACCCGTGTTGAGAAAAGCTTTTTGCAATTCCCCAATGCCGTTTTCAGCTGCACGGGTTCGGCAGTTGAAGTTAATAACGGCAAAACGACCGTGCTGTACGGCGGACTGCCGGTCAGGGATGCTTATATCTGCGATATAAACGGTGACGGAAGCCCGGATTTTTGCTCAACGATCAACATCGGCTCCGGAATTGTTGACAGCCGCGTTATTATCTGTGATTGTGCAAACGGTAAGATTTATGTAATTGAGGATAGGGGTAAGACCGATTACATGCTCCGAACGGATAATGCGGGTTTGCTGTGTTTGGACAGGTTCGATTATAACAGCGTAAACTTGATTTCATCTGAATACCTGACAATAAAGCCCGAATACCCCTGTCTGCCGCTCGGAGCGTTTAAAAACGGCTCATTCACTTGAGGCAACTGTTTAATCGTCCGAAGCTGCTTTTTCTGCCGCGTCGATGCATGTCGGTGCGGGGGGAGCATGACGGCGATGAGCACGGCAACGAAAGAAAAATTATATATATCCACTTCTGCCGTTTCTGCTGTTGACAAGCGGCAGAAGTTCTGTTATAATCGTATCGTTGCGAACGAGGAGAGATGTCCGAGTGGTTTATGGAGCTGGTCTTGAAAACCAGTGATGCCGCAAGGCACCGGGGGTTCGAATCCCTCTCTCTCCGCCAGTTTTTTAACAGTATATTAAGTTGGAGAAGTACCCAAGTGGCTGTAAGGGGCTCCCCTGCTAAGGGAGTAGGCTCTGCGAAGGGGCGCGAGGGTTCAAATCCCTCCTTCTCCGCCATAAGTCCACCGTAATTTTGATAGAATTACGGTGGACTTTTTAAGCAATGTAAATAATTGAATCCACATACAGGAGTGCGATTTCATGCGTGAGGTGCGATTCCATATTCATCGGAAATCCGCATTTGCGGGAGCTCTTTTGCCGTATCGAATGTACATTAACGGTCAGTACATCGGAACAATACGCAACGGAAAATCACTGGATGCAAACGTTCCCAAAGCAGGCGTTTATTATATTGAGGATGATATTCTGTCTTCGCAAAACGCGGTGATATATGATAATGGGCTATCCGAATATAGCGTTGTAATAAAGCGAGCCGGAGGGTGGCGCACGGAATCATACAACGAGTTTTACATGGAGAAAGGTAACGTCTTGGAGCAACTGCCGTCTTTCCACTGGGAAAAGCTCTTTGAACTGCAGCAATCTATGTCTCAGAGTGAAAGGCTGCTCGCCCTTAGCGTGGAGTTTTGGATGTCCGCCATGGACGATTTGCAGGAGATCCTTGCTTCAGAACATCTTTTTGAAATCATAGCCGCTTTACAAACAATCGGTGCACATAAGTATCACGATTTGATTCTCAAAATTATGAATGACGATTTTGGTGATGTCCGTTTTCCGTTGGACGATAACCAGATCGAGCAGATGCAGCCGAAAATCGAGGACGCAAACCGGGCATTTTGGAAAAATAAGGGCGCAGAAGCGGAGTTTCGTGGAGCAGTCACGAATTTTCTGATAACAAACCTGGATGCTTCTGGCCACGTTTTTGAAGGAATAGATCAGTCATGAGAAATTTTTCCACAGAGGGGGTGCATTTCCGAAAACTACTGCACCCCCTTTTGCGCCGAAAATGCACTCCCTTGAAATTCTATTAAAGTTAGGGTTATTTGCCAGATGTCCACCGTAATTTTGATAGAATTACGGTGGATTTTTCTATGTTCGAAAATCGCTTGAAACGGTTTGAAACAAGTCCTTTAAGCTGTTTCAGCACAGGCGTGATCCGCTGCGGAGAATTTCTGCACACTTCCCGTGACAACGGCGCAGTTCAGAAATTTGGATGGCAAGTGCAATCAATTATAGGGTATTAACAGGGAAACCGTGCGATACAGCCATAATATCAAAACCGGAAATGTCAATAACAGTCCGGTCGGAAAACACCCAAAATGACAGGCGAATGTTTTCAGATTTCCGGAGTCGGATGTTGGCGTAACAGGAGGCTTGCCTTGACGGCTTAAGGAAAAATGATACAACCGCCGGAACGACGGCAAACGGAGCGCAGCGCATATTTTTGAGTTCTGCTCTTGCCATCGGCTGCAAAGCCGGATCATTTTTCCAAATGGCGGTCAAAGGTGCGGCCGGTTTTTCTGCTCTTTTCTCTGATTCTATCTTTTTTTGTGAGTTTGTCGAACGGACTTTAATGATAGAAGTTCAATATGACTTGTTTTTACAACAGTCGCTTGTTATTTTTTAGAAAGGTGCAGAGTGCAACCAATCAGTGGCGCCGAAATGAATATATTAAGTTATAAATGTGTACCTGTCTTGACAAACAGCAACACAAGTAGTATAATTGAACTGCATATAGAGTATCGTATATGCACTCTTATAAAAACAACATTTCGTTGAGAAAGGAGAGCAATATGGGCATTGCTTCATTAGTACTTGGTATTGTAAGTTTGGTATGCGGCTGTTTTCTTCCGGGTTTACAATGGATTGGCTCGATCGCAGGTCTGATTGGTATCATTCTCGGTGCGCTTGGCCGCAAGAACAGTGAGAAAAAAGGCATTGCAACCGCCGGATTGGTTTGTTCAATCATCGGTTTTGTGCTGTCTACAATTTTCTACGTAGCATGCGTAGCCTGCGCATCGATCGGGTCAAGTCTTCTCAATGGTCTCAATTGATTCCGACAGCGAAATATTGGTGATATGTGCGGTCGGAGACTGTAATGTTGTCCGACCGCTTTGAATTTGAAATGTTTCCTTCAGTCAGCCTTTTCGGAAAAATAATCCCTATGTACGGTTTATGCATGGTGCTTGGAATTATTCTTTCCTGCTCTGTAGCTTTTGCAAGAGCAAAAAAATTCAAGCTTGATATCAACAATCTGATTGTGATCGCGGCAGCGGCTGTCGGGGGCGGATTGATCTGTGCGAAAATTCTATATATCGCAGTCACTTTTCGACTTTCTGACATACTGAGAATGATTGCGAACGGTTCTTTTGACTTTATTCTCCAAAGTGGATTGGTATACTACGGAGGTTTGATTGGCGGCATATTGACGGCTTTCCTCACCGTAAAACTGCTGAAGGAAGATGTTAACAAGGTCGTTCTGTCAATTGTTCCGTGCATACCGCTCGGCCACTCTTTCGGAAGATTGGGCTGTTTGTTTGCCGGTTGCTGCTACGGCAGCGAATACAATGGTTTTTTAGCTGTGTTATTGAATATTAACGGCACGGTTGTTTCGACTTTCCCGATCCAAGCCGTTGAAGCCGTATTGAATCTGTTCTTGTTTTTCGGATTAGTTTGTATTGCGTCAAGAATAAAAAAAGGTGTTTTGCTGTTGCCGATTTATCTTTATGCGTATTCAGCAATCAGGTTCTGCTTGGAATTCTTCCGCGGCGATTCGGTGAGAGGGATGCTTTTCGGTTTATCAACATCTCAGTGGATATGTATTGTAATTACGCTTGTCTGCACAATCTATCTTATAACCCAAAAAACAATAAAAAGGAAAAGAATTCAACATATCTGAACCTGCAATGTATTGTATATACTTGCGGCTGTTTGCCTTTTCCTGCCCTCTGTATTTCTTGTTGCAGATTTAGCACTGAAAGCTTTTTCCGCTTGTCCGTTCCGTCGAACCCTTGATTCTCTTATTTAATCGTGATACAATTAGATATCAAAAAGCATTAATTGGCGCAATTCGTCACTGAAAGAGATACAGCGTGCTTGATTTGACGAAGCGGATACTACGGAACGCATACACGCAAGCGCAGCGTCTGTGACGTTCAGGGTAAAACAGAGCAAAACAGATGCAGACATGTGCTTGCTCCGCAAAAAACTGCGAATAAGAGTTTCTTGCGCAGTGCACGGTCATGCAGCGTATCCCTGAAAGAGTCGATTCAGTGGGTTTCACTGCGGGACAGGCTGTAAGGCGTGCCTTAAATAATATACCTATTTCAAACGACCGCCGGGCATATTTTGGGCAAAGAAGCGGAGACATATCTCGACGCGCCATTGCACGCGGAAGGAAATATCAGCGGCAAAGAGAAAAAGGCAAAAATGCTGCCCATTTCCGTTTTGTTTAAGGCAAGAAAGTTGTAAAGGAAAAAGAATCACGGTCAATAAGTATCCGGCAAGCGGATTGCTTTACGCGGAATGTTTCTGCAGTCAGTGGTATAGTGATTTACAACAAAGACGAAACACCGCGAGTACGAAATGAATATGGGAGGAATTACAATGAGACTGGACGGATATGGCTTATTTGTTAAAGATATGGCGAAAATGATTCGTTTTTATCGGGATGTATTAGAATTTGAAATCAAAGAAGACGAAAACACCGACAATATCTATTTATTGAAAGACGGAACTCTCTTTTTGCTTTATGGGAGAAGCGATTTTGAAAGACTCACAAGCAAAAAATATGAGTATCTTAAGGAAGTAAATGCACACTCCGAAATGGCGCTGTATGTTGACACATATGAAGAGGTTGACTTGCAGTATAAAAAAGCTATTGCTCACGGTGCAGCTTCTTTGTTGGAGCCGACCACCGAGCCTTGGGGGCAAAGAACCTGTTTTATTGCCGATCCGGAAGGGAACATCATTGAGATTGGTTCTTGGAATAAGCCATATGAAGAAAAGGATCTATGAGAATAAAATTTAAGGAGATACGATAGGAAGAAAGTAGTTTTGGGTTCAATGATGTTTCTGAGCGGAGCACTCGCCGTTGCAATTATTCTTGCAGGAACTATGGCTGACGGATGGAATGTCAATGGGCGGTTGTCAGCAATTTGAAATGTCGCTCGGTACGGGCTGCTGCCTGCAATTGTTGTTTTTCCGTTATTGCAGCTGTTGGATTGCTTTTTGCGTTGTGGGGAGTTTTTGAAGAGAAAATAACAAATTCAGGTTTGATGCGGAGTGAAATTGCCGGAAACAATGCACCGCCTTCAAATCGAGAGCTGTTTTTCCTCTCTGAAGCAAAAATTCATTCGCAAAAAGGCTTTGCCGGAATTATATTTTGATGTGAGTCCACCGTAGTTCAAATTGAATCACGGTGGACTTTTTCTGTATCCGAAATCGACTTGCAACAAGACATTTGAACGACTTGATGAATAAGCAAACGGCGCCGCTGCAAGGACAATCATACCCGCAACGGTGTCGTTCTTTCTTAAAAAGGCAGCATGGGCGCTTTGAACATCATTTTCACTGCTCAGTTGTTATACAACGGCACTTTCTTTTCCTGTTTCAGCACTTTTCATCTTGACAACCGCGTTAAAAACGGATAAAATAAATGAAGTTATTGATAAATAAGTTTTTTGTTGAGGTGAGACTATGCCTGCGAAAAAGCAAGTTACCGGGGAAATGATTTTATCTGCTGCGCTGAAGCTGCTGCGGGAGAAGGGTTATGAAGCTGTGAACATTAAACAGCTTTCCGATGCACTGGGGTGTTCAACTCAGCCCATTTACCTGTCCTTTTCAGGGATGGAGGAATTGCGAAAGAAACTGACACCGGCGGCGGCGGCAGAATTCGAGCTTTACATGAGGGCAGGCGGTGAGGACGGCTCTGTATGCCTGTATGATATGCGCTATATACGGTTTGCAAAGGAGGAACCCTGTCTGTTCCGCTTCCTGTTTATGCGGCCCAATGCTTTTGCGGAAATCAAGCAGGCTCTGCTTCCGCTGATCGAACATTCCGTTGAAAAGCTTATGAACACCTATCGCATCAGTCACGCAGAAGCGGATATTCTGCACGATCAGCTCTGGATGCATGCCCATGGCATCGCCGCCATGATCGCAACAAATTTCTGTAACTGGAATATGGAAAAAGTCGAGCGTATGCTTGCAGACTGCAAGTGCAGTTTCACACAAAATTATGAAACAGGATATGTTTTCAAATAAAGATCTCAGAAATCTGATCATTCCGCTTTTTATCGAGCAGTTCCTTTTGATGTTCGTTGGAATCGCGGACACCTTTGCCGTCAGCTTTTCCGGTGATGCCGACGTTTCCGGCGTGTCGTTGGTCACGTCCTTCAATACGGTACTGATTTTCCTTTTCACGGCATTGTCCTCCGGCGGGGCCGTTATCATAAGTCAGTACATCGGCGGCAAAAATAAAAAAGCAGCATCCCGTTCGGCGGGGCAGCTGCTGATGATCTCCACGGTCATTTCAATGATCATGGCGGCATTGATTCTTGTGTTCCGCACTCAGCTTTTGCGACTGTTGTTCGGCAAGATCGAAGCGGATGTTATGGCGGCATGTGAATCTTATCTGTGGATTACCACTCTGTCCCTGCCGTTCCTTGCCATTTATGATGCAGGGGCGGCTTTGTGCCGCAGCATAGGGAAAACCAATGTGACTATGAACGTCTCCGTCATCGCCAACGTAATCAATGTTATCGGCAACTGCATCGGCGTTTTCGTGCTGAAAACGGGAGCAGCGGGCGTTGCATGGCCGTCACTGATATCACGTGTGTTTTCCGCTGCCGTAATCACATTCTTCTGCTTCCGAAAGAAAAACTCGGTGCGGTATCAAATGCGGGATGTTTTTGCATGGGACGGCAGTTTGCTGAGGAAGGTCATGGGCATTGTGCTGCCCAACGGCGTTGAAAACGGCGTGCATCAACTGGTCAAAGTGGCACTTTCAAGCATGGTTGCCCTGTTCGGAACCTATCAAATTGCCGCCAACGGGTTAGCGCAGAGCATCTGGTCGTTGGCCTCCGTTATGGGGCTTGCAATGGCGCCTGTCTACACCACCGTCATCGGGCAGTGCATGGGTGCCGCGGACATTGACGCCGCAAATTTTTATTTCAAAAAGCTTAATAAAATCACGCTGCTTCTGTCCGTCCTTTGGAATGCCCTGGTTTTTGTCGTCACACCGCTGATTGTGCGCTGTTCGGCTATTTCACCGGAAGCAAAGGAGTTGGTAATATGGCTTGTGCTCATCAACAACATTTTTAACGGCCTTGCTTACCCCTTTGCGGGTTCTCTCGGGAACGGACTCCGGGCGGCCGGTGATGTGAAGTTCACAATGATCGTATCCATCACGCTGACCATCGCCGCGCGGCTTTTCTTCTCGACCCTGTTCGGACTTTGGTTGGGCTGGGGCGTTATCGGCGTTGCCGTCGGCATGAGCCTCGACCTGGTGCTCCGCGGAGCGATTTTTATCCGACGGCTGAAATCCCAAAAATGGACGCGGTTTCGGCTGATTTGAATCATAGCGCCGTAAATAATACGGCAGCCTCAGATCGTTAGTTTTATCCTGAATAAGCAGCGGAGGTGCTGCCCAAAGGCACTCTGCTGCTCTTTTGTCGTATTGCGGACAACAAGGAAAGAACGCATAAGAAGCCGTTGAGGGCAATCTCTATGCCCGTGATGCGCGGAGAAAGGCTTGATTATTCAGCTGCGGAAGCCACTGCAAATGTGGTGCTTGAAATCGCGGAAGGATTTGTTGAGAACTTCTCGGACGATTCAAAATTGCAGTATGATCTGAGCGTTTTGTATGAAATACTTGACGGTATTGCGAAAGCACAGAACGATTATAAAGCGACTGAAGGATAATATGCAAAGGCTCTTGAAATCAGCGAGAAGCTTGCAGACGATGCTAAAGGATGATCTTGTCGTTTCTCTGCCAAAGCGCGGGACATGCAGCGCGGACAAGGGGCTTTCATCTAAGCAAAAAGTGATTCTGCGTGACGCTGCTGTAATTTGGACAGAGATTTACGAACAAACGGTATATGAATTGTATACAAATGGAAAAATTCCTTCGAAATCTGATTAATCTATGCAGTGAATAAGGCGGACAAAACATGGAACAGGAAAAACTCGGATTCTTCTCTCGGCTGCGTGAGAAATTCAGAGCGTATTGCGAGATGAGAAGGCTTGTCTAAGCTCTCGAAAGCATGGAAAGAACCGAACGATCGATGATGAAAGCCGTCGAAGAGGCGGATAAGAAAGCGGATAAACTGATCCAAAGTGGCGAAACGGGCAACAAAGAATAACCCGAATTTGATCTGAACCCCAAAAGTTAGACAAAAGAATTAAATCAAGCAGCTTCGAGGGCTTGCTTTGTGTGAACAGAAGGAGGCAAGCCCTTAAGCTTGGCCCTGATGCGGCGGTTATTATAATAGTCAATGTACTCGATCAGCTCTCCATTGAACTGATCCAAAGAGTCAAAGTCTTTCAGATATAGCTATAGCAGCTCGCTTTTCAAAAGACCGAAGAAGTTTTCCATCACGGCATTATCGAGGCAGTTACCCTTTCTGCTCATGCTTTGCCTGATTCCGTGATCTTTAAGCAGCTTCTGGTATTGCTTGTGCTGGCACTGCCAACCCTGATCGGAGTGCAGGATCGGCTCTGCCCCGCGGGACAGAACCGACAGTGCCTGCTGCGCCATGTTCATAACCATGGACAGCACCGGTCTGTCGCTGATCGTGTAACTGACTATATCGCTTGAACGAAGATCGGGTATCGGTGGAAGATAAAGTTTCTGTCCGAAGAGAGCGAACTCCGTGACGTCCGTAACCCACTTTTCGTTCGGCGCCTTAGTGCTGAAGCCCCTTTCAAGAAGGTTAGGCGCGACCTTGCCGGATTCACCCTTGTAAGAGTGATATTTCTTAATGCGTACCTCACATTTCAGCTTTCCTTCATTCATCAATCGCAATACTGTTTTATGATTGATAACATAGTCTTTGTTGTGCAGCTCCATGGTTACCCTTCGATAGCCATACCGTCCCTTGTTCTCCTTGAATATGTCTGCGATCTGTTTCTTTATTTCGCTGTACTTGTCCCCATCCTTCATATGCTTGATGTAGTAATAGTACGTAGAGAGAGACAGCTTCGCTATATCCAACAACAGCGTGATCTTGCGTTCATGTCTCAGTTCCCAGATCACTTGCGCCTTTTGTCTTGGCGTTCCTCTTCGAGAGCCAAGGCCTTCAATTTTTTAGGTAAGCATTCTCCGCTCTCAACCTTTGTAATTCCGCTATCAGATCCTCTTCGACCTTCGGCTTGAACTGTTTCGGAGGCCTGCCGGTACTCTTGCAGTACAACCCTTCCGGACCTTCTTCGAGATGGATGCGCTCCCACGACATGATTCGATGATGGTCACATACATCGAACTCCAGTGCCGCTTCACTGTAACTCATTCCTTCTTTCGGCATGGTTTCAACAACCATCTGTTTGAATTTACCTGTGTATTTCTTGTTCGGTATCCCTTTCAGCATATAAAATCACCCCACTTGATAACGTTATACCACATGTCTAACAAATGGGGTGCAGTTCAGTTTGCCATGACCCAAGTTGAAATAGTCAGGATTATTAATCAGAATTCTGCCTGCCGGAGTTAATTCTCTCAAGTTAAGCAGTATAACATAACACCAATGCTGTTCTCGACAACGTATGTCCTGTTTGCACAAATCCGCATATGATTTAGCACATAATACTGAGAGCTTTTTTCATCTCTTTAAAACTCGTTTATAACTAAGCATATATGACGGCATCATATTTTGTCGTCATAGTGCGTTCTGGGAGCTCGTAACCTTTTTCTGCCGTTGGTATTCATCGCCTTATCGTCTTTTGAGTTCAATCCGCCTTTGCAGCAGGGAATTGATATTCATAACTGCCTTGTTCATTGCATTTATTCTTTCTTCATAATCATCATTTTCAAGCTTGCCTACAGCATCGGTTAGGAAGCCAAGCTGTCCGGCGATACTATTCTCACAGGCGATTACTGCATCGTTCCCATAACCGAAGTCGCTTTCAACATACAGTTTTTCTTTTAATCGGTTGACCGCATGCAAGAGGGAGTCCAGCTTTCGACTATTCGAGAGAGTCTTTATTTGCCTAAGTAACTCATATACATTCTGAGTCATCAGATACGGTTCTTTGTTTTTCAGAACAGCGTTAACGCTAACAGCATCCTTCTCTTTAACATTATGCAGCTGTTTTCCGACAGCAAACAGCGATGCTGCAAAGCTTGCAATCCATATCCACCAGAAAACCCTTATACCTACGATACTATATGCTTTAGATAATATGACATTCGAGTCACGTAAAGTATCAATGATATTCTGCGGATCCGAAAAAAACCAATCGAAAAATGAGACAACCTTACCGTATATGCTTGGAACCACAATAAAGAAAGCGACTACTCCGATTAAAAGAACAACAACCGGAAATACGAAAACAAATTTCTTAATTGTTTTTTTATCTATCGCAGGAGGATCTTCCGGTTTTATGTTGTCATATTGCACCAAACCTGTAACTTTTTCGTCTACCGTATGGTCAGGCACGGTTGTTGTGTTTTCACATTTTCCTCTTTCGTCGGTCATTACTGCGTTAACATCGGGAACAGGCTCGGAAACAGCCTGACCGATGGAATCAAACAGGTGCTTGTTTATCGAGCTGCTCTGTTCATCAGTGTCGTTTCCATCGGATTCAACTTTAGGAGGTTCTGCACCCAAGGTGGAAGCATATTGTTTTTGATTTGGTTCATTTGAAGAATGAGCAGACAGGTTCGTTTCAAGTCCTATACTTTCTTTAAGCACATCAACCTGCGTTTTTTCAATTGCAGATCTCAATGCTTCAATGAATTCATCCGCTGTTTGGTATCTATCACGACTTCCTGAAATGGATTTTACAACAACATGACCGATTTCATCGCCTCCCAACGATGGCAGATCCGGAATCTCGCCGCGCATCCTAGCTTCAAATGCATTGTCCTCATCCTGTGCATAGTATTGCTCCGGAAAACTGGGCAAAAAAGGATTCCTGCTGTAATTCAAGAGCCTGTAGAGCACAATCCCAAGAGAGTACAAATCAACGGATTTGGTATAGCCCGCTTTTCCGAGATAAACTTCCGGCGCAAGAAAATTTGGAGTGCCCTTCAGCGACTCTGCTTTCGAGCTGTCTTTAAGAACTTTTGAAACACCGAAATCGCCAATTTTATAGTCACCATTGTCGGACACAAATATGTTATCATCCTTGACGTCACGGTGAATAACACCACTGTCGTGGCATAATTTAAGACCGCTTAAAATATCCAGCCCAAGTTTGCAAACATCTTGCACAAGAAAACCCCTGCGCTTAATATATTCTTCGACTGGAGTCAGATATTCCATCAATATAAAAATGTCATATCGTTTTGGTTCACTTGTTGTAATTATATCATTTTCATAATATCTTACAACATGGCGTGAGTCTTTTTCTGAAAGAAAATTGAGTACTTTAATTTCAGAGACGATATTATCAAGCATTTGAGAAAAATAACTCTCAGCCTTTGATACATCACCGCCCATCGAATTCAATACCGAATTATATTGTTTTTCCGTCGGAATTGTGATGTGTTTTAACGCACGGATATATTGACCTGCGGCGTTGGACTTAACAACTTTGTAAACAGTGCCGAATGCACCGGAATCAATTTTCTCGCTGACAGTATACCCTAAAATATTTTTGCCAATTATGTTCATTTGCGCCACAAAATTACCTCCTGAGTTTTATTATCATTATCGTTGCATTGTCAGAATATTGAGATGCAACAGCTTCATCAATAAGTCGTTTTCCAGCATCCTCCGCGGTCTTCTCCAAATTGAAAATTTCCAGTATTCGTTCATTCGAAACAGAGTCTGAAATGCCATCGCTGCACAAAATAACAAACCCTTCATCTGCAATGAGGTAGTATTCGTCAGCTCTTAAAGTATATCCGCTCTGATAAAGTCCAATATACCGATTTAGATTCTTGCGCGCAGGGAAACTCAAAAGCTCTTTTCTGGTCAAAAGACCCAAGTCAAGCATGCGCTGACCCTCCGTATTGTCTTTTGTGATTTGAGCTATTTGTTGATTATATAAATAATATGCGCGACTATCGCCAACGTTTAATACCGCATACTTGTCACCACAGGCAACAAACAACACGAGAGTCGCTCCCATTCCTCTCATTTCACTGTTCTCGTTGCTCATAGCACACACTTTTTTATTGATAGCTTCAATTACGGATTGAAGGCAAGCAACAACATCTTCGATTGAATTATATTGTTGTATTTTTTTTTGCGCTGCCGCAAGCATTTCGACGCAAACTTGGCTTGCAATCTCTCCGGCATTGTGTCCACCCATTCCGTCACTGACAGCATATAATGCTACTCTAGACGAGCTCTTACCGCAAAAAAAACAGCAATGCCTATCTGACATTCGTCTTTGCATATCGGACGTCAGATAATTATTTTTAATCAGAAAATTGTCTTCATGAGTTAATCGTTTTCCTATGTGAGAAAAACAAACCGCATAGAGTGCATGATCAGTCATACAAACATTATTGCTCTTAATGATGCCTTTTTTTTAGTCATTTTTAACTTCTTTTTTGCTGTACAAAGTATTAAGCGCTTCGATAAAAATATCCCGTTCAGGGTTTGTATATCCGCGGAAGATGATATCATTAATGTCACCCTGATTAAACAGATAATTGTTATCTGACCCGAGATATCCTTCCGGGTACGGGACAGCCAAATAATCGTACATTTTGTTTTGCTCGGCATTAACTTGCAATACACCAATGATAACGAGTTTCTTTGTTGCGTCTTTCAACAGGACGACGCTTCCTATCGGTAATAAGTCCTTCATGTTTCCTCCTATACTTACGTGGTTAAGCTAATCCACCATTTACCAATCGCATGACCAACTTTTTCGCCCAGGATTTTGTATCCCTCTGCTGCCATTTCATAGTAACTCATTTCGGGATTCCCGTCTCCGCCTGCTGCTTTGTCTACCCAACCGAACACGACATCATCCAGTCCACCTGTTAATGCGTGTGGAATCGCATACAAACCAGCCATCGCAACATCGATTGCGGTTGCTCCGGTATCAGCCGAATCCCATTGTCCATCAGCGAAATAATTACCGGCGCTTTCAAAACCCTGAGAAACAGTTTGAATTCCTGCTTTGGCGATGGCGGTATAAACATCCATAGCACTCCATGGCCCCGCTTTAATTTTAGTTAAGCTGTTTACATCCCCTATATGCTTCAAAGAATAGCCCGAGGATATTATTGAAAACAAATCTTTTCCGCTTTCAACATAATCAGCCACAATGCTTTGCCATCTTTTGCCGTCTGCTCCATTGTTTGCCGTCATCAGGGTTGACGCAAATCCCAATATATTGGATGCCAGACCTGCTATCATTACATTTCGTTGTGCTAATTTGCCAAAAAACCCTGTACTAACGCCTTCAAACATGCCCTGGAAATAATCGTACCCTTCTTTCCATAAACCAATGCTTGATGTTGTGAGATCGCACAAGTCAATTGCTCCCGTTAAACCCGCTTTATCTCCGTTGAAAAAAGAAGCAAAATCTTCAACATAGGAGATCACCTTTTCGAGAATACCAGCTTCATCGTTATTCTCAAGCGTTTTTCCTCCGCCTAACAGTGCTTGCAGCAAAGAAAGAGAACCACCATTTTCGTCAACTTTTTGGAAAAGCCAGTCAAACTTTTCAATGATGAAGGATTGACAGCTCTCTAACAAGCTAAGCTCCGCTTTGTTTGTATTCAGTTCAATGCATTTTTTGTGGGACTCTTCAATAAATCGCTGATACGCCTTTAACGCTCTTGCATACCGCTCAAGTTTTCGTTCAATGTACCTGGCTGTGTTGGATATATCAGATTTGCATCGAATATCCCAATCAAGTTGACGATGAATATTCTGAATGTTATAACGTAATTCATCCACTTTAGAGGCAGCCGTTCCGCACTCGATTCCGATTCGCTCCAATCCCGGAAAATTCACATAAATCCTTGGCATACGTAAAAATCCTTCCTGTTGATTCTCCTCGGAGAAACAGTTCACTGTTTCTCCGAGGAGAACCGATTATTAATGAGCTAAAGCGATTAGAAAACCTTGCCCTGTTCTGCTGCTTTTTGAGTTCCCTCGCGTTCCGCTGCTTCATACCCTTCTGCTGCTTGATTTAAAAAAGCACTGTATGCTTTAATGTCCTTTACAATAGTGTCAAACACATTCTGCATGCTTGCAAAACGCTCCTTTGCTGTTTCAATTGCCTCGCCCTTCATCCTGTTCGTGGTGGCAGTAACCTCTTGAAGCATCTCTGCATACAGAGTTTGAATGGTTACGGCAGCGTTTTCGATGGTCCTTGCCTTATCTCGCATTACTCTGGAATCTACAACAACTTGTGCCATGTTTTTTCTCCTTTCCGAATCAGTTGCCTACGCTGAGCGCGCCCGCCTTATTCTTTACCTCATTTTCAACGCTCTTCACTCTTGCGGCATATTCCCTAAGGAATTGCACATAGTTATTCAGTGCTTTTTCAGCCGCAGAGAAATCATTTCTGTAACCTTCAATTCTGTGATTGAAAGTGTCACTTGCTTCGCCCTTGTAATTAATACGCAAGTCAGAAACAGCAGCATAAATGCTGTCATAAGCCTTTACGAATTCCTTTGTTTTGTTCTCAACTTTTACCGCTGAGGATTCGATTTCTTCCGGTGTTACATCAAAAATCGTTGTCGTCATAAAAGTTCTCCTTTCGGTTTTAACATTTAATATGGTAAACGATGATCAAGCGAACCGTGCACAAGAGTGATCTTTGCGGATTGCTTGCGCAGAAAACCAAACCGTGCCTGAGTTCCGGATTGACCAGCGGTTGCCTCAACATTTATTGTCCTGACTTCAGCGCAGCAGCTCTCTCCTCTGCTTGCCGATCTGCCGATTGGACTCGATCGGCACAATACTTGATAGTTGATGCTAAATCAGTCATTTGTTTTTGAGTTCGGAGCATTTCCGAACTCAAAGTGTGCAGTTTTCTGATAAACACATCTGCCGCTTGGCCTTTCCATATTGCGTTGCAATCTTGTTCCAATTGCTCCAGCGCCCTAACTTGAGCAGCTAATTCCAACGCACCTTTTTCAATAGAGCCAGCCTGAGAAATTACTTTAGCGTAGTTAATTCTGTATGTCACCGCATAACACTCCTTTCATTACATCAGTAACAGTCGTGCTCCATCAAAAATGCCGAGCTGAGCGAAACTACATTCCGGCCGCAGCACCTTGCTGTCACTAGTATCGAACAGCATTGCGTTGTTGCAACTCTCCGAAATTCCGTATTCTGAATTCAATATTCGGATAATCAAATTTACGGCATTCTTGACTGACATGTTGCACGGAACCGTGAAATCACACGTGATATCCAACGCCGGTATCCTTACTGTTATCGATATTTTTCCCATAGAGCTCACCACCTTATCTCAACGTTTTTTTCTTTGCTGAAGAAGTAGCATCCTCGTGGCTTTACGTTAGCGATAAACGGCAGTGTTTCGATCTTTGCTGAAGCAAGTTCGTAAGTTTCCGAAAGCAACACATAGTTTTCAGCATTTACAACCAATGACATGAATAAACCGTCATTATTTTTGTCCCCTCTCACATTGAATCCGCAAATAAAGCAAATCTGGTATTTGGGAGAATCAATATAGTGAAATACCTTTCGCATAAATGCCGCCTGTTCATCGGTTATCATATTGAAAAATGAATTAAACTCAGCAACAATAATAAACATCCGTTCATGCCGCTCATCATTGCTTTCCAGTCTTGAATTAAGCTGAGGTTTAAGCTCATCAATGAACAAATCAAGCTCTGAAGCTTGGTTAATATACCGATATGACGAACATTCTTCAACAATATCCTTGAATGAAGCATTGCTGTCATCTATAAAGATGATTTTTCTATCATCGTACTTGGTTAGATTAGCCAGTATTTGCCTGTAGAATCCTTTTAATTTCTCCAACTCGTCTGCACACACGCACAGTTTGTAGTCTTTGGTCAACGTCAAGCCATAAGTCAGTGCACCTGACTTTGACAACCCAATGACAAGATTTTTGCCGTTGTCTGATATCGGTTCAAGTGGAATACACCGCGGAACCTGTAGTCTATCTCCTGCAACTTCGTCTGAATCATCGCCAGAGCAGCCTAAACACACAGGGGCATACCCGTGCCAATTATTAGCAAGTTTTCGGTATTCACGACATATTGCTTCGAGGCGTTCAGCTTCATTCTCCCTGTCAAGTGCAATTGCTGTTTGAAATTCAACAATTTCCTTATTTATTACAGTGATACCACGGCCGCTTATGTCTTCTGGAATAATTGGCGGACGAACGTTATGGATATCCATGTAATTGCTCGGATCATTCATTTTCAATGTAAAATAAGATGATATATATTCGGTTATTTTATAATGTATTGAATTCCTTGTGCTACCCGTTATAACGAAATAAACACCATACGTGCTGCTGTTGCTGATAATTTCAGCAAACTCATCAGCAATATTTATGTATTTATCCCTCAAAGACGCAAAATTATCAATCAAAACCAATATAGCCGGCAATGCTGACTTGCATATAGCACGATAATCGGCAAATGTACTACAGTTTTTCTCTGCGAAAATATGTTTGCGTTCTTCAATTAATTCACGCAGTACTGTTGCCATTTCTGATATTTTATTTTCGTCATCGGCAAACGCAACACCCCCTGTATGCGGAAGAGCAGCCAAATACCCTAGATTTCTTCCACCGAAATCGAGCGCATATAAATTAAGTTCGGCTGGCGTATAACGATACTCGCAGACTAACGAATAAACCAATGTCTGTAAAAATGTTGTTTTGCCCATGCCGGCCGCACCATACAAGCCAACATGACCCGTTTTAACGAAATCGATTGTGAGCGGCTGCTGTTCTTGAGTACGAACATAATCGATCAATCCGACAGTTGCTGTGCACATTCCTTTCCTTCCGAGTTGTAATGAGCTCAAATTCACTTTTGTGGGCAACATGTCAAGCCACAACGGTTTTGCAGCACAATGCTTCTCTTGTCCAAGGGTAATAATTCTCGAAACAATTGCTTCAAGCTGGGTTTTGTCCGAGTTCTCCCTTGACAAGTCAATTTTTGCGCTATTAATCGGGTTAGCTGTGTTATCCGTCATCTCCACGGTGATCTCTTCATCCGGCATATAGGTTTTTGTGGGAACATAGTCAGCCCCGCTGTAACCGGACTGAATGCATTCATAAATCTCATCATATCCTACTTGCAGGTATAACCGCCCGGGATTCTTAATTAACGCAGAATCCGGCTTGTTAATCATATCTATGCTGTCCTGCTTGTCCGCCACTTTTAAGCATACTTTGAATCGCGCATTGCTCATTATCTGCGGGTCTACTATGCCGCTTGGTTTTTGAGTTGCAAGTATTAAATGGATTCCAAGACTGCGCCCGACTTGCGCTACATTAACAAGTTGCGACAAAAATTCCGGCTGCTGGGTTTTCAGTTGGGCAAACTCATCAATAATGATCACCAAGTGGGGCAAAGGTGAAATAAGCCGTCCGCCCTTATAATACTTATGATAAGAATTGATATCCAATTTATCAACGCCGAGGGCGGCGGCCGACTCATTAAATATTCTTTGCCTGGATTTAATCTCTGCATCCAATGAAACCAATGCGCGATAAAGAATATTACCTGACAGATTGGAAATTGTAGCTGCCAAGTGAGGGAGCGCTGGTGAGGACGTTTTTGCTATAAACGGTCTGGCCATGTCACCGCCTTTAAAGTCTACCAGCACGAAAGCAATCTCATTCGGACTATAGTTGATTGCTAACGACAGGACAAATGCTTGCAGGAATTCACTTTTGCCGGAGCCGGTAGTTCCTGCAACAAGTCCATGACAGCCATGATATGCTTCATGTAAGTCCAAACTAAACACTTTGCCGCCCGCCATAACGCCGATAGGCGCAGCCAACGATTTGGCGGAATTGCTGTTATCCCAACGACCCTCGATATCAAGTTCATCAACGTTTCCCGCTTTATACATTTGCAAGAAGGAGATTCGATCAATCATTCCGAGCGAGCGGGAATCGCGCTTAATTGGAAGACGAGAAAGTTTTTTTGCAAACATAAGAAGGTCGCTTGATTCAACAGTATCGAGAGTAAACGGTATAAACCTGTTCCCGTTTTTGTTTTTAATATAGTACCCGGTCCTGTTGTCATCGCTCTGAATAATTGTTTTGCATGCTTTCGGTAATTTTGTAATGTTTCCATATGCAAACAACGCCGTGATACCTACTTTATTGTCTGCATCATGCAAATACCTGCACAAAGCTTCTTTTTCGATCAGCTCCGGTTCAGTAACAATTACAACATAATGTTGAACAGCTATTGCCGATTTAGCCTGTAAATCCTCACGTTCTTGAACTATTTCGTTGATTTTGTTAAATATGAAGTGAACTTCTTCCTGTGTTGTGGCAAAAAAACGTACCTTCTTGTCATTGCTCCATATATGCGGTACGTTTTTAAAACCATCAAAAGAATGCGCTTGTTTAGGCGGAGCAACTATCACCAGCTTCACTTCATCATATGAATGGAGTGAGATTATGTTCAAAATTATCTCACTCAAAATTACACGGATGTTTTTCGGACTGCCGATAATCCCAATCGTATGATTGTTCTGTATATCGAGTGTTAACGGAACATTGCTTAACGTTCTATATTTTTTCGAAAGGTCAACCGGCAGCTTACGAAGTTCATCCTCGTACAGCTGAAAACCTTGTTTGGGAGTTTTCAGTTGCACATCAAACTCTCTGCTGCCCAATCCCATGCGCACAACAAGAAAGTCATCATCCTCGAAGGAACGTTCCCATAAACGAAGTTTATTGTTTTCGCTGTCCAATATGGCGCAGAGAGCCTTGGGGGATGGATATAACGAATCGTTTAAAATGCGAACAGTTCGTTCCTTCTTTGAAATCAACTCTTTCTCAATATCGGCAATATACGCCAAATATCTGTTTTTTCTGTAGCTTTCTTCCGATATTGCTCGTTTTTTTTGATAATTTCTAAGCAAGGAAGGCCACATAATTGAACCTAGCAACGACCCAACCGCCATGGCACCACTGGCAATAATTGTTGACCGCCCTCCGCCGCTGATTGCATTCGTAATTGAGGAGACAAGGCTCACCAACATAACCAAAGACATAGTAAAGCTTGGGCCTATCGCAAGAATTGCCGGTGTTTTATCTGTTGTAAACGGGCTCGGCGGAGCATCAACTTCTATCTCGTCTCTCTCTGCAGACTTGAGAATTCGTGGTGTGCTCACAAAATACTTTCTATCCTCTATGTTGTTGGTAGGCGTTTTGACTTCGAAAGATGTCATTAAAGGCAGTGTACTCTCTGCACACAAATCACGGACAGCAATAAACTCACCCATGTACACTATTGAAAGCCCCATTACGAAAATCTCATCAAAAGGTTTCAACTGTCTGGAATGGACAAGGTGGTTGTTAACATAAATGCCAACGTTCCTCTTCAAGTCCTCAATAAATGCATTTCCGTTACCGTCTGTTCGTAATGCTGCATGTTTATCTCTTGAAACATAATCGCTCATATTGTAAGAAATATCATTAATCTGCATCCGTCCAATATAATAATTTGTTTCTTTTGCTAAACGATACTTTCTATAGCCAGTGCGAACAACCGAAGTGTCAACAAGCAGTATTCTCAGCGTGCAGTCGTTTGTTTTACATTTAAAAATAAAATAGCTACCGTTTTGCACGCTGCAATTATTGCATTGACAACCATTCAATGTTACATTATAGTTGTCGTTGAATCCTTGTTTGAACGTATAGGAAACGCCTGTCTCGCCACTGTCCTGTGAAAATGGTATGGTAAAATCCGCCGGAAGTCCTAAAGTCTCTCTATACAAAGTGTTGTTCTTGTTTTTTAAAACATCACTCATCGTCCTCGAAATCGCTTTATCGTCAACAAAAAAGGTCACAATAAAGTCTGTTTTTAGAAAGTTGCCTGATTTTTCCATATTAATATCACCCTGGTATAATCATGATTATAGCTTTTTTCCACAGTTTCCGCAGAACTTCATACCTGCATTGTTGTCAAATCCACAAGCCGGACACTTCGATCCGCAAAGCATCCCTCCGCATTCGCCACAGAATTTCATGCCCTTCTGAACTTCTTTTCCGCAATGCGGGCAAATAATTGTGTCAGCAAGCTTATTCCCACAATTTCCGCAAAACTTCATTGCTGAGTTATTCAGCGTTCCACACTTTGTACAAGTGATTTGTGCATTTGCAGGAGCTGTGTTCATGTTCTGTTCAATCTCTGCGAACATACTTCCAATATTGCCCGCCGATGCAAGCCCCATGCCTAAACCTATTCCTGCATTTGCCGCTCCGCCCGCAGATTGATTTTCTGCAAACTTTTCAAGAATATCAAGCGAGCGGCGTTGTTGATAGAATTCGTGTCCTAATGCCAGTTCTTCTTTGTATTTTCGAAGTTTTTCGTATTCATCAGGATTTGGAGCAATTGACTCACAATAGAAATTAACGAGTTCAATACCAAACCTGTCAAATTCATCATTCAGGGCATCCTGAAATGCACTTGATAGTTCTGATAAGAATTGTGAAATTTCCAAGAAAGAGATGCGCTTTTGAATCATATAAGCAGCAGTTACGGACTTAATTTTTGAGTTAACCACTCCGTTGAAGTATCTTAAAACGGACATTGGATTCGTTATTGTTCCGCCAGGAACTGCTCCGATAATCCTTGTTACAAAGAGTCTGGAATCATTTATTGTTATTCCATACTGTCCACGTGCACCGATGTTCAGAATCAAACCATACTTTGGGTCTTCAAGTGGGATCGGAGTTGAAGTTCCCCATTTCATTTCAAGGTTGGCCGTCTTGTTAATGAAATACACTTCAGCAGAAAATGGTGTTTTGCCTCCGAATGGCAGATTCACAAGTTTATTTAATATTGGCAAGTTTCCAGTAGAAAGAGTATGCGTGTTCGGGCCAAACAGATCAAGTGCTTTGCCCCCTTTAAAAAACAGTGCTTCCTGACCCTCATTTACAATAAGTTGCGAGCCAATGACAAATTGCTCCGATGGACATTTATAAACAAGCCACTGGGATCCATTCGAACTTCCATCGAATTTTATTCTGTCAATGATAGCCATTTCCACACCTCTCAACCCACTTGTTTAATGCGCTTATTTAATTCAGACATGAACACACTATAGGAATTATCTTTGGATAAAGTACGGATGTATGATAAAACCTTATTCTTGGCAGTTTCACTTTCATTCTTCGCAAGTCGGTATGCATTCATGAAAATATCCAATACCTCTTCAGCGTGTGCAGGAAGATGCTTACCGAAAATGAAATTACCTTCCAATTGGCACCACCGTACACGAATTTGCCTGAACTTTGCCATTGCAAAATAAGCACGCCAATCGTCAGGACACAAGTCTACTGCCAATGACGCAATCTCGGATTCATCACAACCGATTACTCCGGCAACAAGCTCAAAAATCTTATGCCGCTCCTTCCGAGAAGCCACATTGAATGCTCTGATAAAAGCTGCTCTCAGATTGCTGTCAGGGAGATATCGTACCATTTCGATATACGTTTCGGACTCTTGCTTTTCTTCGGTTGCGGCATTGTATGCTTTAAGGAAAGCAGGCACAACAGAAAGATAACCCGATCGATCGCCACCGGTTGATGCATAGCCAAGCCATGCGCTCCAGCAATTCGGTTCGACATCAATAGCTTTTCTAAATTTGGCATTTGCTTTTCCGTCATCCCCTAAATCCATCAGTTTATAGCCATCATTAAGCAATTCTTCAACGTCTTTGCCCTCATAACCATAAACGTGCTTTGTGATGTTTTGAGTTATATTTTGAATTATTTGATCTTCTTTTATAACAAATTGCGCAAGACAATGCTCGCATGTCCCGATTTCATGCGAATTATCCAAAATGATATTTCCGCCGCATTGCGTACACGTAAGACTGATCTTTGCCATATTTAAAGCCTCCAATGCGAGAAATGTAAGATGGGATTACTCCCATCTTACACCCTGCTATATTATTGATTAAGCATTATTTGTCGTCATCAGTTACCGTCCTGGTGCTGGATTTATATCCGCTGTTGCTCTGCTTAAGCTGCAGTTGGTTGAACGCAGATTCAGCTGCAGCCTTAGCAGCTACAAAGTACGCATTGCGCTTCTGCTGTTTGAAGGCATTGTCCATCATTGCGGCCAAGCCAGCAAAAATGCTGAGTTTCTCCTGGACCATCAGATAAACTTCCACATACAGATAGGAGCCGACTGTAGTGTTTGAAATTGCAATCTGGGCTTCACTATCGATCTTAACGACAACACACTGCTCTCTAGTTGCGCCGAGTGCACCCAAAAGACCGCCGCCGCTTGCCTTAATGGTGGTAATTGTGGCCTGCAGAGGATACTTCTTCGCTTGGAATTCCTGCAGAATAGCCTGCTCAAGCTGATCTCTCTTTCCGCCCGCTTCATCAAAGATGTAGCATTCACTTATGCCGGTGAACTTTGTTTTTGCCATGATTCGTTCTCCTTAAAATGTATTTATTTTCCCAAACAGTCTAATTCTACAGACTGATTAAGGCTCAATTGATTAAAACTCACATAACATCACTGTTGCGCCCTAAAGATTTTCTAACCGTAATTGTCTTTTGATAGGCACTGCTTGATTAGACTAACATAACGCTCTAGGAATATTGCATCCAGTTGAACTGTTTTATTCTCCCTTAGCACGCCAAACTATTCGTAATAAAATCGGCTTGAATTTGCAATCTCAATAACTAATCTCGTGATCTGAACTCGCACACGCGGCTTCTTCATACTTGGTGCTCAATTTAGACAGACAGTACGAAAAACAAAGATTGTAAAAACACACTCACGTCAAAGCATTTGTACTACATAAACGTCCGTCCCATGCGATTCAGACTTGCTCCACTCAGTGCTACTAGATTTAACCACATTTAGCAACTGCTGTCAACACTGCACACGTAATATTTGCATAAAAAAGTTAAATATATTTGAACCGCTTGTACAACAGCATTTGCTAACATATCATTGTCTTGCTATTGCCTAAATGAATTTTAATTAATTTTTATACTCTTAAAATGGGCAGATGCCACGCGATAGACCTTGAAATCACGCCGATTGTTCCCGATGAAAACCCCGACGCAGGCGTATGTGTTCTTCTCGGTGAAATAGCGGGCAGTCCCGGTGAAGAAATCGAAACCGAAGTCGTTATCGAGGGCGACTATGAAGCAAACAGTTTCGACATGACACTTGAATACGATGCAAGCGACATAGAAGTTCTTGAGATAACGCCGGGTCAGGTGATTCAGGAAATTGTTGAAAACGGCGGAGAATTTGACCTTCAGCAAGGCAGTGGTACCGGCAGCGGCGGTTCGGGCAGTTCGGACGCAAGCACGGGCACGATAGATGCAAAAGCGGAGTCCGGCGGGATGGCGTTCAGCGGAAACGGCCAAATCATGAAGATGAAGGTCAAGATTCCCGAAGACGCCGAAGCCGGTGAAAAGAATATGGATATGACGGTCAACGACCTGTCGAAGAACAACAGCGACGGCACGACAGAACAGGTTCCGCATTATGACGTGACAGGAAATTCCGCCACGGGCAGCATAGGCGGAGGCGGTTCGGGCGATTCCGGCGGCGGTTCCGGCAGCATCGGCGGCGGAGGAGGCGGCGGTGTCGTAACGGATCCCACGACTCCCATACCCACGGGAGAGCCTACGCCGACGGGAGAACCTACGCCCACTCCGACCCCCAACCCGAACGCAAGCTTCTTTGTAACCTTTGTCGATTGGGACGGACGGACAATTGCAATTAAAACCGCAAAATACGGCGAGGCAGCGACTCCTCCGCCCGATCCGGAGAGGGAGAACTTCATCTTTGTCGGTTGGGAAGGTGACTTCTCATGCGTTACGGCAAATACGGCCGTTCTCGCAAAGTACGGCCCGATTCCCAATTCCGGTGATGCCAGCGGAGACGGTACGGTCAACGCTGTTGATGCCCTTGTTGCCATGCGGTACGTTCTCGGAGTTTCAACCGAGAACCTTACGCCCGAACAGATCGCCGCTGCGGACTTCAACGGGGACGGCGCAGTGAATGCCGTTGATACCCTGCTTATCATGAGATTCTCGCTGGGATTGATCGAAGCCATCGTGAAGGAGCCCGTGCAAGACGCCTGAAAATTCAATCCGTACGGGCAGAAAACCGAACAACGTAATTAATTAACCTATACCGGGCGGTTTTACGCCGCCCGATATAAATAAAAAATAAGGAGACGAAAATGAAAAAACTCTTCGCAATGCTGCTCAGTGTCGCTATTGTTCTGAGCACAATCACGATCCCTGCATATGCGGAAACCGGATCGCCGACCGATAACGACGTTGTTTTCAGTGTTGAAAACGTCACGGCAGCTCCCGGCACAGATGTGTCGGTAGCGTTTAATATCGAAGGCGAGTATGAATCTCACGCTCTCACGGCATTCGTGAGGTACGACACAAATATGCTTTCCGTCGTCGGTAACGGTATTGCTCAGGGAAACATCTGGCAAAACATGATCGCTGGCGGCGGTACGATCGTCGCTGATGCTGTCACGCGTCCGGGACAGGTTCCCTTCATGGCAATCATGCCGACCAATCCGTTCAGCGGAAGCGGAACCATATTTACAATGAATTTTCATGTAAATGAATCCGTAGAGCTCGGCACTGTGATTCCTCTTGAACTTGAAATAAGGGAATTCTACTATATGCCCGTGCAGCAAACTTCTCCTACCCTCATTCCGTTCACATCCGACAACGGTTCAATTACTGCTCAGGTTTACCACTCGGTCACCTTTGTTGACTACGACGGCACTGTTCTTTCCGCTCAGAGTGTTGCCCACGGTTCCGCCGCAATTGAGCCGACAGCCCCCGAACGTGAGGGTTATGCCTTCATCGGATGGGATAAGGACTTCTCAAATGTTACGGAAGACATGACCGTTACCGCTCAATACTCGGCCAACAGCTATTCGATTACCTACACAATCAACGGTGCGGAATACACCGCTCAGACCTATGAATTCGGAACAGCGGTTTCCGCACCCGAATACACCGTGCCCGAGGGACACACCTTCTCAGGTTGGGACATTCCGGAAACCATGCCTGCCGAGAACCTTGTTCTTGATGCGGCACTGACTGTGAACGAATACACCGTTACTTACAATATCAATGGTGAGATTTACGCAATACAGGTTTATGCTTACGGGGAAGAAGTCTTTGCTCCCGCATATGACGTTCCTGACCATTTCACTTTCTCGGGCTGGGATACTCCCGCCACCATGCCGGCGGAGAACATCGTGCTTGATGCGACACTCGTTGAAGATGGAAAGTATACGGTATCCTTCATGGTTGATGGTGAGACGTATTTCACGTTTACGGGATATGAAGGTGATGCTATCACTGTTCCTGAAAATCCGGAAAAGCTCGGTCATACCTTTGACGCTTGGGACGGAATGCCCGAAGATGGTGTTCTTCCTGCTGCAAATATAACCGTCACTGCTGTTTGGAGCGTTAATACCTATACGATAACCTATAAGGTCAACGGCGAGGAGTACAGCGTCCGAACATATGAATACGGTGCGGCGATCATAACTCCCGCGTATGATGTACCCGAAGGATACACATTCTCGGGATGGGACGTTCCCGAAACAATGCCTGCCGAAGATCTGGTTGTTGACGCAACATGCACGATCAACGTGTATGAAGTTACCGTGGTTGACGGCTCGAACGGAGACCCCATTGCTATTCTTTATGTCGCACATGGACATGATGCGATACTTCCCGATGCGCCCGAACACGCCGGCTATATCTTTGACCGCTGGGATGGCGATCCCACCAATGTTACGGAAGACCGAACCATTACGGCGTGCTATTGGATGATCGGCGATGTGAACCATGACGGTGAAATCACAACATATGATGCTTTGCTGATTATGAGATACGCACTCGGGTTGGAAACCGAGGGCAATGAACTCATTATGGACTTTAACAGAGACGGATGCGTTGACTCACTTGATGCGCTTCTTGTGCTTCGCAGGAGCATTGGCGCAGCATAACCGTATCTGCAAGCACGGTCGTTCGGAGCCGAAAGACAGCGGAAACTGCTGCTTCAGCCCCGAAAGCCAAGGGTTGCTGCAACAGACCAAAAAACAAAACCGGGCAGCTCAAGAAAGGTTGTCCAGTTTGTTGCTTTCACATAATTAATTTGAATGAAACAAACATGATATAGTTATAATGTCAAAAACATTCACAGAGGAGGTTCCCTGCATGAAGAATACCGCAGATACACATTTTCGCCAACAGATGATTTTGAACACAAAGCAGCACGGTGTGTTTCGGTGTTAATGATTGGTTACACTCTTACAAACGCCCTTCAGTCAAAACTCTTGCAATTCTCCGTCAATCATGGTATAATGAATCATCAAAATAGTCGTATTTTGCGCATTTTGATGCCGAAAAGGCATACCGCACTTGAGTTCATTACAGCATACTTTGTTGAATGCGCATATGCATCACGCTGCATTGGGTCGGAGCGATCCGTGACGCTTGAAAAATTTCGGCTGTAAATATCTGCTGCCCATCCCGATGCGCCATTGCGTGCGGATCATAGGCACGCAGAGAAGAAATGAGAATGATTCATCCGCAGTTCATGTTGGCTGTGGGTGCCGGAGGCATGCCCGAAAACCGATATGGAGGCAGCACTTGAAAAACAGGGCATGAAACGGGGGAGCACTTAAATGAACACCTGTTTGGGATATTTCTGAGGGTGTTCAGCACTTGTCTTGAAAAGTGAGGATAATCCATTACGTTTCAGATGATTAAAAACGGACAGAAAATAAATGAATCATAAAGAGCAGAGAGCGACCGAACTGAAAGAAAAAAGACCGCAAGCGGGATATTGCGGGTTTTACAACAGAATCATTAAGCGCATCATTGATTTTATTCTTTCGCTTATCGCTGCAGTCGCTGTTACACCGATCGTTTTTATTATAGGTATTTTCATTGCAATTGAGGACGGTTTCCCGGTTTTCTACACCCCGCTGCGCGGCGGGTACCAAGGCAAGGCATTCCGAATTTTTAAATTACGCACAATGTACAAGGGTGCGGACAAAATGGGCGGTACAACGGCGCTGAACGATCCGCGCATAACAAGAACCGGGAAAGTTCTCCGCAAGCTGAAGCTTGATGAGCTGCCGCAGGTGTATAATGTCCTTTTGGGGTCGATGAGTTTCATCGGTCCGCGGCCGGAGCTTTTGCGCTATACGGAGGCCTATAAGGGCGAGGAAAAAATTATTCTTGAAGTGCGGCCGGGTATTACGGACTTCAGCTCCATTGAGTTCATCAGCCTTGATGAAATTGTCGGTGCGGAAAATGCGGATGAAATGTACGAAAAATATGTACTTGAGAAGAAAAACAAATTAAGAATACGATATGCAAAGGAAGTTTCGTTCGGCACGGATGTGAGTCTTTTCTTTAAGACCGTGACTGCTGTTTTTAAAAAAGCTATGCGTGTCGTCGGAAAGAGCAATAGAGAGAAATAGATATGGACTATTTAGTTCTTGAAAATACGACATTGAAAGTATCACGCTTATGCATGGGCGGTTGTCCGATGGGCGGATACGGCTGGGGTAGTGTGCGGGAGGATGAGCTCCTTGCTGCAATACATGCCGCGTTGGATGTCGGCGTGAATTTTTTTGATACTGCGGATACATATGGCTTGGGACAGTCAGAGCGTACTCTTGCCAAAGGGCTTGGCACGCACCGCAAGGCTGCTGTTATTGAAACGAAGTTTGGCGTTCGTGCAGGGAACGGACAAACTTTCTACGATAATTCGCCTGAATACATCCGCAAAGCATTGGAAGGCAGTCTTCGCCGACTGAATACGGACTATGTGGATGTTTACACAATTCATTATCGGGACGGGAAGACACCGATTGAAGATGTATTGGGCGAGTTGGATAAGCTGAAAGAAGCAGGAAAAATCCGCTTTTTCGGGTTGTCCAATATTCATGCAAACGGAATGAACGAGCTGCGGCCTTATGCAGGCAGATTTGCCTGTTGTCAGGACGAACTTTCTCTCGCCTGTCGAAAGAATGAACAAGATTTGCTGGCGGCGCAGGATATACTTAAAACAACGCCGATGACATGGGGCAGTCTCGGTCAGGGAATTCTTACGGGTAAATATACAAAAGAAAACATAGATTTCGGCGCGGATGACCGTCGGAGTCGTGATATTTATGTAAATTTTCACGGCGAAAAACTGGATCGAAACATGCAAACAGTAGAGGTTTTGAGAAAGATTGCCACAGAACGCGGAAAATCGATTTCAGCCTGCGCCATTCGCTGGATTCTTGATTCAATGCCCGGATCTGTCGTGATTGCAGGCATAAAAAGACCGGCTCAGATTATTTCAAATGCGGAAGCTGTAGGCTGGACGCTGAATTCGGATGAGCTGCGGGAATTGAACGAGGTGTCAAAATGAGTAAAAAGAGCGAGTGTCTTGCCTGGCTGATTCGTCGCCACGGCATTGAAATGACTCATTTATCCGGAGGGAGTCACATTGGTTCGGTGCTGTCCGCAGCGGATATAATTGCCGTGTTGTATGCGGATATTATGCGGTACAAGTCCGAGGATCCCGAATGGGACGGACGCGACCGCTTTATTATGAGCAAAGGTCATGCAGGGGCAGCTGTATATGCAGCACTTGCGGAATGCGGTTTTTTTGACACGGCAGAACTAAAAACACATTATGCAGACGGAAGCAGGCTGTCCGGGCATGTGTCCCACCATTTGCCGGGAGTGGAGTTTTCAACCGGTTCACTTGGGCATGGGTTGTCCGTTGCGGCGGGTATGGCACTGGCTGCAAAACAGGATGGCAAGCTTCACCGAGTTTTTGCAGTATTGGGAGACGGGGAATGCGATGAAGGCTCCGTATGGGAGGCTGCATTGTTTGCCAACCATTACAGACTCGAGAACCTGACCGCAATCGTTGATCATAATCACATGCAGAGCCTTGATACTTGCGAAAAAACATTGGAACTTGAGGATCTCGGAGCAAAGTGGCGCGCATTTGGGTGGAATGTTATCGAACTCGACGGACATGATCATGATGCACTCCAAACTGCACTCAGAGATACGCATAATTCGGCGCACAAACCCACGGCGGTGATTGCAAATACCGTAAAAGGAAAGGGTGTTTCTTTCATGGAAAACGATGTTCTTTGGCACTACCGCTTTCCGCATGACGGTTGGGAGTATGACTGTGCCGTTTCCGAACTGTATGCGGTCAAGCCCGGCGGCGTGAAAGATCCGTACACGCCGAACGGCATTGCAAAACCCGCTCGTCCGGAACCGGGCGCGGATATAGGAGTCGATCACACAACTTCTGCCGGATGGCATCCGACATATATCAGAAGGTTTTTTTGAGGACACTGTTAATGTTTCAATTTGTCTATTGGCTTAGAGCCTTGGCTGCGATTTTGATAACAAATTCCCACTATGCAGATATCTGGCCTGCATCCGCGATGGCGTTTGGCGGACACTATGGAAACTGCATTTATTTTTTTCTATCGGGTTTTTGCTTGTATAACATTGGAAAGTCATTTCCAAAATGGTACGCAAAACGAATCGTTCGCGTCTATCCGGCGTTGTGGATAGTAGCGGTCGTAAATCTGGCAGTGAAATTTTGGAGTGCGGATGGGATCATGGCTTATATACATTGTTTTATTTATCCTACATGGTACCATTTCATTTCATCCATAATGATTTTATATTTAATATACTACATTATACGCGTAATACAAAAAAAGACGGGTATTTCCCTGTTATGGTTTCTGATAGCAGTGCTTGCGGTATATCTGTTGATGTATGCGTTTTTGTGTGATAAGTCACGCTATCACATTGATGATGTTGGGGAACATTGGTGTCGGTTTCAATTCTTGGCATCAATGCTTGTCGGAGCATATTTCAGAGAACGATATGACAGAATCGGAGCGAAAATTACGGTGCCGGATATTGTAGGTTTCTTTGTGTTGGCAGCCGCATATTTTGCGGGGAAAATTGCTCTTTCAAGGATACATGAAGTCAGCGGCTTCCAATTCATTCTGCCAATAATTCAGGTTCTGCTCGTTGGAAGCACTGCTGTTTTATTTGTGAAAGCAGAGAAGAAAGGTGTATTTGAAAGAACAAGTGCCTTAATTCGTAAATCGGTAACTTTTGTTGCGGGTCTGACATTGGAAATATATTTGGGTCAGGGACTTATTATTCAAAAGTTCGGTCACCTGTCTTTTCCGATTAATTTCATTGTTGTGACAGGTTTGATTCTTGTTTACGCATTCCTTATTCACAAAGTGGCACAATTTATACAAAAACCATGTGACAGGCTGCTTGGAGCGGGCAGAACGCGAGGGGAGAACATGCAATGAGAGATACCTTTGTTCGCACATTAATTACACTTGCAAAAAATAATCCGAATATTGAGCTTTTCACCGGGGATTTGGGGTTCGGCGTGCTGAAGCCCTTCTGGGAGCAGCTGCCGGATCAATTCGTCAACGCCGGAATTGCGGAACAGAACATGACCGCTGCCGCGGCAGGAGCAGCCGGAGAGGGAAAAATTGTCTTCACATATTCGATAGGAAATTTTCCGACATTGCGCTGCCTTGAGCAGATACGGAATGATTGTGCTTACCATGATGCAAATGTAAAAATCGTTTGTGTCGGCGGAGGATTTGTTTACGGCTCATTGGGCATGAGTCATCAGGCAACCGAGGACATTGCCGTGATGCGTGCGCTGCCGAATGTTGCGGTACTTTGTCCGGGAGATCCTGCGGAGGCGGAAGCGGCAACGAAGGCAATTGCGGAATACCCGGGAACATGTTACCTGCGGCTTGGGCGCGGCGGGGAAAAACGTATCCACAAGGATATTGAAAATTTCAAAATCGGACAGGCTATTCGAATACACAAAGGTGAACGCATCGCCGTCTTTTCAACCGGCGCAATTCTGGATGAGGTTGTCGGTGCGGCGGATATTCTTGCAAAGAAGGGAATCAACCCGGAGCTTTGGTCGTTCCCGACGGTTAAACCTATCGACCGTGAAACCATACTGCGCTGTGCAAAGGATTTTGAAATTATCGCAGTCGTTGAAGAACACAATATTTTAGGCGGATTCGGCAGTGCGGTTGCGGAAGTTCTTTCTGAGCTGCCTGCGCATGCAAGATTGCTGCGTATCGGCCTGGATGATACTTACTGTTCGGTTGTGGGAAGTCAAAAATATCTGCGGATGCAATTCGGATTGGATGCAAACGGCATCGCAAAGCGTATTTCGGAGGCAATCGGATGAAGCGGCTGCTGTTGACCTGCACGGATCTGATGGCGATTCAGTTTCTCGTGCCGCATGTGAAATACCTTTCCGAGCATGGATTTTCCGTTGAACTCGCATGTTCCGAAGTCGGCGGACGTTTACAGGAACTCCGCACTGTGCTTTCGGGCATTGCTCCTGTCCATACTGTGCGCTTGGTTCGGAATCCGTTTTCGCTCCGCAATCGAAAAGGCTTAAGCGACCTCAAGAAGATCATTAACGGCCGCAGTTGGGACGTGATCTGGACAAACGAGCCCGTTATGGGCGTTATGACTCGCGTTGCAGCAAAAACTGTGCGCAAAAAAGGCACAAAAGTCGTTTATATGGTGCACGGATTCCATTTTTATAAAGGTGCGCCGCTCACAAATTGGCTGCTCTATTATCCTGTTGAAAAGTATTGCTCCCGCCTGTGCGACATGATCATTACTATCAATGAAGAGGATTATCAGCGCGCGAAAGGTTTTCATGCGGAAAGAACGGAGAAGATTGATGGAATCGGGCTCGACACAGTGAAATTTGCAACATGTTCAGTTGACAGAGCAGAAAAGCGAAGGGAATTGGGGGTTCCGAAAGATGCCTTTTTTGTTGTGTCGGTAGGCGAGTTGAAGAAACACAAAAATCACGAAATTATGATACGCGCATTAGCAAAAACAGCGAATCCACATATCTTTTACGGAATCTGCGGTAAGGGTGAACTTTTGAACAGGTTAATTCGACTTTCAAATGATTTGGATGTTTCGAAGCAAATTTGTTTTTTGGGCTATCGTAACGATATTCCGGAGATCCTTAATACAGCCGATTTGTTTGCTTTTCCCTCCATGCGTGACGGACTTGGACTTGCAGCGTTGGAGGCAATGGCATGCGGACTGCCTTTGTTGACATCGAACATTCGCGGAGTATCGGATTATGTTGTAGACGGTGTAACTGGGTTCAGCTGTGCCACCAATGATGTCAGCGGCTTCGCGGAACGAATGGATCAATATGCTGCTGATGATGTGCTGTGCCGTAAAATCGGTGCAAACAACATGAAAGCCGTATTAAAATATGATATAAGCATAATAACGGAAACCGTTTGCAGACTGCTTAATTTTGATGACTGATTTGATTTTTTCGATAATTATACCGGTTTATAACGCAGAAACGACCATACGCCGCTGCTTGGACAGCTTTACAAATCCGCGCTTCTCTGATTATGAGATTCTTCTCATCAATGACGGCTCAACGGACAACAGCGATGCAATTTGCCGCGAATATGCTGATGTGAATTCAAAAATTTGCTATTTATCGAAAGAAAACGGCGGTGTATCTTCAGCGCGAAATTTGGGGCTCGAACAAGCGAAAGGTGAATATGTTTTGTTCGTGGACAGCGATGATTATGTGTCGGAAGATTACTTTGATGTGATTAATCAAGCACTGACTCAGCGCAATCCCGATTTGCTGATGTTTGGATATCGCAACGTTGGCAGCATATCCGCAGAACGGGGTACGGGCGAATTTTATGAAAATGTCGAAGTTGGTGCTGCAAAACGAATTTCTTTTTCCATGCGGCAGTACTTATTCAGTTCTCTCTGGAGCAAGGTGTTCAAAAGGAAGATAATTGAAAATAGAGGGTTGCGTTTCAGAACGGATCTTTCCATAGGAGAGGATCAGCTGTTTATTTTTTCCTATGCCATGCACATACAGTCGATTTCATCGATAGATGCTTTACTGTATAATGTTGATGTAAGCAATGAGAATTCCCTTTCCCGCAAGGGTCGCCACTATCTGACGGGGCAATTGATGGAGGTCAACCGCCGGATGTATGCAGCTTATCACGCAACGGAGCATTCGCCGGAGTCGGCGCATTATTATGAAGCGGGACTTGCATGGATGACCTACCGAAGTGCCTATTCCTGCTGCAAGGAGTTACTGAAGTTTAACTGCTCGGCCAAACAGCGGCGGCGAGAGATACGGAAGATCTGCAAGTTGTACCGCACGGAAAAAATCAAGCCTGTCGGTTGGAAGTGTTGGTGTATTGCCTTGCCGGTGCGGATGAGATGGAGTCGAATGATAGATTTGTTGATATGCTGTAAGACGAAGCAGAGGAATGCGCGCTTATGAGTCAAACCAAAATATTGATTATAGCCGGCACTATGGATGTCGGCGGGATAGAGAACCAGTTGATGCATCTTATACGCAATGCGGACAGAGGTAAGTTCCAAATCGATTTTACCACAACTATGAGCCACCCCTTCTATCAAGATGAGATTGAGGCATTGGGCGGAAAATGCATCCGCATTCCGGCAACGGAGGGTCGGCATTTCATTCGCCAATGCAAAGCACTCTATAAAATCATGAAAGAAGGCCAATATGATATTGTTCATTCACATGAATTATTTCACAGCGGCATGGTGTTGTTCGCAGCGAAAATGGCAGGCGTTAAGCACCGTTTCGTTCATGCGCATAACTGGTCAGATGATGACGGCAGTGGAAAACGGAGCGTAGTTCGCATATTGTATAATGCTGTTATGCGCAGGTGGATATTGCATTACGGAACTGAGTTCTGTGCTTGTTCTACTCCGGCGGGGCGATTTCTTTACGGTGACAAAAAAACACATGAAGCGAACTATCATCTGATATTTAATTCAGTTGACACAAAAAAGTTTATTGATTATTACGACAAAAAAGAATCAGGAGAATTTTGTGAGGACGATTGGATAAACATAATTCAGATTGGCCGTTTTTCCCCGATTAAAAATCAACTGTTTACGACAGAAATAGCTCAAGAACTGAAAAAGCGTGGGGAAAAAATACGCATTCTCTGTGTGGGCAACAACGGAAATGCATATGAACAGCGTGTTAGAAACGAAATAAAAAAACGTAATGTAGACGAATGCATGCTCCTGCTTGGTGTACGCAGCGATATCGATGTACTTATTCGTAAGTCGTCAACGTTTCTTTTGCCGTCGCTTTATGAGGGAATGCCGTTGGTAATGATCGAGGCGCAGGCAGCAGGATTGCCATGCGTGACAGCGGATACATATTCCAATGAAGTCGATTTCGGAATAGGATATGTTCAATGGCTTAAATTAGACCAGAGTGCGGCGGAATGGGTTGATGCAATTAAGAAAGCGGTAAGCATGAATCGCGCAGATAAGTCTGCAGTTGTGAATGCTGTTGAGAAGTTCGGCTTTGATTCTCGGGTATTTGCGAAACGACTGTGCGACTTATATACTGAATCAATAAACAAATAACAGATTACTATATGAAAAAACAACAAAGAAAAGGTTTTGTCACAATTGCCACGGGTCAGGAGCGCTACTACAAATTAGCAAGAAATCTTCTGCATTCATATCGATTGTTTGCTAAGGACCCGTTTCCGTTTGCAATAATAAGCGATAGAGAGAACGAGTATACTTCGGAGTTTGATAAGGTAATCGTGATTAGCGATGCATCCAACAGCTATAACGATAAATTAAAACTTTTCCGAGAACTGCCTTTTGAAGAGACGATTTTTATTGATGCAGACAGTCTGGCCTATGGCGATTTAAATACATGGTGGGATATTTTTTGTGACGCAGGTGATTTTTCACTGTTTGGATATGCATGGCGTGATTTGAATTGCGGAAGAGGATGGTTTATTCCATCTGGAATGAAACAGTATGGAACTGATATTTCTTTTATTCCTGATTTTAATGGTGGCGTCTATTATATGCGTAATACAGATGCTTGTAGGCATGTTTTTGAAATTGCAATCAATTGTGAAAAAAACTATCATGACTACAGCTTTAACGGATTTGCTGATCCGGCAGATGAACCGTTGCTTGCTCTTGGTATGGCAGTATGCAAGTTTGAACCGGTTGATATGCCTGGCGAATTAGTTTTCGCACCATCAAGAAAAAGATTAGAAGCAGACATCTCTGTTCCGCGTGCGGTGTTTCATTCACCTGCGGGATATGACTATTCAGTTAAATTAATTCATTTCAGTAACTATCGTACTCAACTTTCTTTTTACCGCAATGAAGTAGTCAAATTGGATAGATTGATTGGACGGGGTGATAAGACATTACACAAAATGCCCAATTGGATGCGGATCACCCTGTTGAGAATAAGTGATGTTGCACCATTGTGTAAGCGAGTAATTAATAAAGTTAAGAGGGTCTTGAACTCGTGATTAACATCCTCTTCTTCATCGAATCCCTTTCCGGCGGCGGGGCCGAAAAAGTTCTTTGCAACCTTGTAAACGCAATGGACAAGGAGCGGTTTTCGATAACCGTTCAGACGCTCTATCCCGAGGCCGTGAAGGAAAAACTCGCACAGGGCATTAAATATAAATACTGCTATCCGGCAAAGAATCGCATGACGGATTTGCTGATGCGGACAGAAGCGGCACTCGGTTTGACTTACCCGCTGCATATCAAGGGCGATTATGATATTGAGGCTGCTTATCTTGAATGCGGTTCAACAAAAATCATGGCGGGCTCAACAAATAAAAAAGCATTGAAATTGGCATGGGTTCATTCGGATTTGAAAAGCTGGGTATCGCCGGAAGAATTTGCAGCGACAACAAAAAGGTACTATAAAAGGTATGATATTGCAGTATGTGTTTCAGAAAATGTACGCAGGAGCTTTGTTGAGCTTTATCAGGACACAGTTTCGACCGAAACCATATATAACACAATTGATGATTCAGAAATAGCCGTCAAGGCATTGGCAGAGTTGCCGATCGGTGTAAAAAAGCAAAAGTTTACTGTTGCAGCTGTCGGCAGGCTGTCTGCTCCAAAGCATTTTGTTCGTGCGTTGAGCATGCATAAACGACTTCTGGATGAAGGGATTGATCATGAGCTTTGGATTATCGGCGAAGGGGAAGAACGTCCCAAGCTGGAAGCGTATATCCGCGAGAATCATCTGGAAACATCGGCAAAACTGCTGGGTTTCCGTGAGAATCCGTATAACCTGATGCATGCCGCCGACCTTCTGGTGTGCTCGTCTATATTTGAAGGCTTCAGCACCTTCGTCACGGAAGGTTTGATCTTAGGAAAACCCATCGTCACCACTGATGTTTCCGGCATGCGTGAGATCCTCGGCGACAGCGAATACGGCTTAATTACCGCAAACGATGACGAAGCATTTTATGAAGGCGTCAAACGAATGTTGACCGAACCGGGACTGCTGGAGTATTACACGGGGCAGGCTAAGCTGCGCGGGAAAGACTTTAAATGCGAGAGACTGGCAGGGGAGACGGAAGCCTTTTTTGAAGCGGAACTGCGAAAGAAACGGGGAGAGTAAATGGGTGTAAAAGTCTATTACTATGTTGTTGCGGCGGTACTGGGTTTCGGCTTTTTGATTCCGCAGCACGGCAATAAGAAAAAAATTTATATCGCACTTATGGCGATTCTGCATACATTCATCTGTGGCTGGCGGTATATGTACCTTACAGGCGATTTGCGCAAATATGCATGGGGGTATTATAACATAATTGAACCGGGTTGGTTCAGCGCCGAAGTTTTCAACGGAGGCAGGAATTTCGGATTTTTCTGGCTCCAAAAACTGTTTTCGACAGTATCCGACGGCGATTTTCAGGTATTTCTTATCTTTATCGCAATTGTGACGGAGGCCGCGGTTGCAGTCATTGTATTTCGTTATTCGCCTGCACCTTGGCTCAGCTATCTGCTTTGGAATTGTTTTGGCTTTTATGTGTTCGGGTTCAGTGCAATTAAACAAGCATTGGCAATGGGCTTATTAATGTTTGCTTTTATCGGCATTATGGAGGAAAATCCGAAGAAATTCCTTCTTTGGACCGCATTGGCCGGATGTGTCCATGTTCCGGCGTTGATATTTCTTCCGGCGTACTGGATTGCCAAAAGCCGACTGAATACAAAAAAACTCATACTTTATGCGATTTGTGCGGCTTTGATATTCGTATTCAGAAATCAAATAGTCATGTTTATCAGTAATTTCTATTATGATGAAACGGACTTTATGGTTAATACCCGCGTGGGCGGCCGCTTTTTGATAATTGTGGCACTCGTTATTGCCGGAATCGTGCTGCGCGGTTTCTCCGGAAAGAATTTTACAAAGCTGCTCAATCTCATGATAGTTGCAGCCGTTTTGCAGATGTTTTCCGGGTTTGATAATGTCTTTACGCGCCTTACGGATTATTATTTTCAGCTTCTGATCCTGTATCTGCCGATGATGTTCTATCCGGAAAAGGATACGGAATTGGGCAAAATCCGACGGCTGACCCTCTCGGGGCAGCAGCGGGCTGCCGCACTTTTATGTGTTGTGCTTTTGGCAGGTGCATATTACTTCGTTACAAACCTGAATGTAACAATTCAAAATGAGGTTGATAATTATCTGAACTATCGTTTTTGCTGGGAGGTAAAACGATGATATTCAGCGTTATTATCCCTTGCTATAACTGCGTTAAAACGCTGGAAGCCACGGTGAACAGCATTCGGGTCTGCGGATTATCGGATTATGAAATCCTGCTCATTGATGACGGCTCGAACGACGGCACGGCGGAACTGTGCGATACGCTGTGTGTCCGATATCCGGAACTTCGGTGTGTCCATCAGGAAAATGCAGGCGTTTCCACCGCACGCAATCGTGGCATTAACGAGGCACAGGGAGAGTATCTCTGGTTCGTGGATGCGGATGACATAGTGTCACCGCTGAACATGGAGTCGATTTTGAAAGCAATCCAGGATGGTGTCGATTGCATTATGTTCGGGATGCGGTTTCGGTACGTGCATCACGGAAAAGTCATTATGCGAGAGACCATGTCATGCGGGAACCCTGTGGAACTGACACAGCAAAATCTGGGTTCCCATTTCCGTGCGCTGTTTGAGAAGAATTACTTTACAGCAATATGGAACAAGCTCACCCGAAAAAGCATACTCACGGAGAATCAAATCTATTTTGACCCAACCCTAACCAATTATGAGGATTTGAACTTTTCACTCATATTGGCGGGTTGCTGCAAAACCATCTTGGCCTTACCAGAACCTTATTACTGCTATGTCAACGAGTTTGGCCATGATCGCACGGTAGATAGGATCCAAAGAATCCGCGATGTTATTGCGTATACAGATAAAATCGTCACGCCGTTCTATGCACTTGATAAGAAGCTCCGCGAGAACGGCTGCCTGCCGATCGAGGGACTGGGTAAGATTGCTCTCCGGCTTTATATGGAAGCAGCCTATTTCAAACTGAAAACAACGGACAGAAATGAAGTGCAGCAGCTCTGCACGGCTGTGCAGAAAAATGAGAATATCCATAAAGAAGTGCAAAGCATAGAAAAGCTATCTGTTGCCGACCAGCGGTTATACGGCTGGATGATGAATAATTCTTATGGGAAAATAAGACTTTTCATGCGATATCGTGCGCTGCGTAGTGTTGGGAGCCGCGTTTATCGCCTTGCAAAATGTTATCTGGGTGGATAAGTATGAAGAAGAGAATGTTGTTTGAGCGCCTGTTCTGGACGCCGAACTATTTTACAATCGCAATCCGAAAAAGAGATGCACATGAAGCGCCGATATGGGAACGTAAGCACTTTCAGCCGGATTATGTGATGCCGGCGACCCGTGACCATTGGGTGGCAGACCCAATGCTGGCAGAGGATAACGGAAAGACATATATATTTTATGAGGCTGCGCACCATGGCAAGGGGCGAATCGAGGTTGTAGAACTCTACGACAACGGAACCACATCGCAGCCGGCGGTTGCATTAGAACGGGAATACCATCTGTCTTATCCCTTTGTATTCAAACACGGTGGCGAGTGGTATATGATTCCGGAATCCTGTGCAATTCATGAAGTTCAATTATTAAAAGCAACGCATTTTCCGACAGACTGGGAATATGTAACGACTCTGCTGAAGGAAAATGCAGTTGATTCGACTGTACAGAGCGTGAATGGCAAGCTCCTGCTGCTGACTTTTCTGCCGCAGGCAGGAAGTGAGCGCGTGTTCCCCAAAGCATTTTGGCTGGATTGGAGCGGCGATATTAAACTGACAAAGATTCCATGGCCAAACTTTGAACCGCTTCAGGTGCGTGGAGCTGGAAGAATGCTTGCCGAGGGGGATCGGCATATTCGTCCTGCGCAAATTAATCGGATGGAAAGTTACGGCGAGGGCATTAGGTTCATGGAATGCATTTTTTCGGATACAACTTATGACGAAAAGGAAGTAGGCCGGTTGATAGCAAAAGATCTATGCGTTAAGAACTGGAAGATAGACGGATTGCATACATATGTGGCAACAGAGCGGTTTGAGGTAATTGACATTAGGTGTCAGCTGCTGGATCCGTTGAAAGTGTTTAGGCGAATATTAAAACATGACTAAAAGAATTTCCTATATTGACAACACTCGTGCGATTTCAATTGCTTTGGTTGTTTTGGGGCATATTCTGAATTACGCAAACCCGAAATACGATATTGTACCGTATGTTTTGGTGCAGCAGTTTTTGGATTCGTTTCATATGCCGGCATTCTTCATTCTGTCGGGAATGCTTACGGACGGCGATAAATGGCGGGGGAGATCCGTCGGAAGTTTTCTTTTGATTGCCGCCGTTGAAGCCGTTCTGATTTTTGCGATTAACCGATTTTGCCCAATGCTTGTAGGGAAGAAAAGAAAGGAAAAATCAAATGGCTGAAATTAAGCGTCAAACTGAATTGGATATCCTGCGGTTGCTGGCAACGTTGGCGGTGATAATGATCCACGGCGGTTTGAATCCACTGACAGATAATTTAATGATAAAATATATGTACAGGGGAATGCATGCCGCCATTGTATGGTGTGTTCCTGTTTTTTTCATGATTTCCGGAAGGTTTTTCCTTGATCCCGAAAGGGATGTGAGCGCAAAAAAAATACTCACTGTGTACCTTCCGCATATTATTGTTCCCTTCCTTGTTTGGTCAGGCGTATATACGGCATACGGGGTGATCTCCGGGAGCTACAGCCATTTGAGCACTTTCGGTGTTATTGCAGAGTTTATCCACGGTCCGTATCATCTCTGGTTTCTCTATTCGTTGGCAGGCTTATACTTATTGACCCCGATTCTGAGAAAGGCAGCAGCGGACGGAAAAACACTTGCGTACTTTCTGATTATGTTTGCTGCCGTGAACGTTGTGACGCAGTATCTTATCTATGTTCCGAAAATCGGCGGGATGATTTCGGATTTTATTGAGAGAACAGGATTAAGAGCTGTAACCGGGTATATGGGATACTTTATGCTGGGGTACTTTTTATACAGCAAAAAGGACAATATGAGCAAAAAAACAGAGACTGCAATATATGTTATCGGCATACTGATGCTGATTGCAACAATTGCAGCGGAGTGCTTTATAAGCGAAGAACTGCGAAAAACAGACTTCGTAAAACAATACATGAAGCCGAATGTTATACTGTATTCAGCGGCGATTTATACATTTTTTGTTATGAAAATGTCAAAGATACATTACAGCGAAAGAACGCGCAAGGGTTTTGCCGTGTTTACTGAATGCGGATTCGGTGTGTACTGCATTCATGCAATATTGAATGAATTTGTTCCGACTCCGGTTATAAAGTCACTTCCGTTCATAACATCATTGTTGAGGGTGGCCTGCCTTTATGCACTCAGCCTTGCATTGACTTGGCTTATCCGAAAAATCCCGTTTGTGGGAAAAAAGATCACATGAGGTGTGAACATGGACATTGATTTTGTTGTTCTCTGGGTGGACGGGAACGACCCGGAGTGGCGGGCGGAAAAGGCTAAATATCAGGGAGCGGTGACGGACGACAGCAACTCCGTCAATCGTTTTCGGGATTGGGGGCTTATGCCCTATTGGTTCCGCGCCGTTGAGAAATTTACGCCGTGGGTGCACAAAATTCATTTTGTTACCTGCGGGCATGTTCCCGAATTCCTGAATTTGGATCATCCGAAATTGAGTCATGTCTCGCATTCGGATTTCCTCCCGAAGGCTGCTTTGCCGACATTCAGCTCCCATGCAATTGAAATGAATATTCATCGGATTCCGGGGCTTGCGGAGCATTTTGTTTATTTTAATGATGATATGTTTCCTCTTCGTCCGATGCCCGAAACTGCTTTTTTCCGCGGCGGACAACCATGCACCTGCGGGGAAGAGCATCCGATAGGACTCATTGGTGAAATCGGAATCTGGCAGCATGCGGCGGTTAACGATCTCGGTGTTGTAAATGCGCATTTCAACAAGCGTAAGCAGGTGAAAAAATTCGGGAAAAAGTACGTGAACCGCGTTTATCGTTGGCAGGACAATATTCGCACCAAAGCTGTTGAAAAACTGTTCCCGGATTATTTTACAGGGTTTAAAAACCTTCACGCTCCCGCCGCATATACCAAAAGTACTTTTGAGGCCGTTTGGAATGCCGAACCGGAATTGCTGAAACGCACGACTCTTCACCGTTTCCGCTGCGCCGATGATGTGAACCAATGGGTCTGTCTGTGGTGGCAGATAGCAAGCGGGAATTTCGCGCCGTTCAACACGGATAATTTTGTTTCCTGTGCCGATGAAAGCACCGTTGACAACCTGTGCAGAATAATTTGCGAACAAAGTCATGATATGCTTTGCGTAAACGATCCCGAAAAGGCCGTGGATTTCGACAGCTTGGCTTTGCGGCTGCGCAAGGCATTCGAGAGCATTTTGCCGAACAAGAGCGGGTTTGAAAAGTGAAAAAGAAGCTGATTTTTATAACCGAAGCCCTGTGGATCGGCGGGATTGAAACGGCATTGGTGAATTTGCTTAATCGCCTTGATTACAACAGATTTGACGTGACCTGTCTTGTTTTGAGGGACAGCTTGGATGTTGCGGACAGAATAACGCCGCAGTGCCGCCTGATAGTTTCCGACAGACAACACAAAGTGACGTTCCCAAAGGGGTACGGCTGCAAGCGTTTGTACAATATCATGGAGGAACCGCAGAATGCAGCGAAATTCCGCCGTTTCATATGGTTCGCACTTCGCGTCGTTTTTAGCGCCGCGGAGGCAAGATGCTATGCGTTGTACGTGAAAAAGCAGCTCAAAGGCGAACATTTTGATACGGCGGTCATATACAGCGATCGCGCTGCCGAAACGGCTGTCCGTGCCGTCTCGGCGGATAGGTTTCTGATGTTTTATCATCACGGCGCAATGCGGCGGGAGTATCACGATGCATACGGATACAGAAAGGCAGACAAGGTAATTGTTGTTTCGCCTGCATTGGCGGAAAAACTGCGCGCATATCGTTCGAAATATGCTGATAAGATTATTTCGGTCAACAACATAATCGATATCGACGGCGTGCGGGAGAAGGGACTTGACATCCCGACAGTGAAATTTTCTGCGGATTGCTTCAATATCGTTTCCTGCGGGAGGCTGTCGCGTGCCAAAGGCATGGATATTGCTGTTGATGCCTGCGCAAAACTTGTTGCTGACGGGTTCACGGGATTTCACTGGTACATAGTCGGCGGAGGGCCGGAAGAGTCCGCCCTCAGGGAGCAGATAATGCGGCTCGGATTGGAAGACTGTGTTTCCCTGCTCGGAATGCAGTCGAATCCCTACCCGTATATCCGCTGCGCAGACATTTATGTGCAGCCCAGCCGGTTTGAAGGACATTGCGTCACGGTATTGGAAACGCGTCTTTTGGCTGTGCCGATAATTGCGACGCGAAACGCTGCGGCGGAGCAGATTGACAATGAAAAAACCGGTTTGCTTTGCGAATCAGATGCGGATTCAATTGCCGCAGCGATAATACGGCTTTACAACGCGCCGAAATTGAGAGAGAACATACAAGCGGAATTGCAAAATCACGATTTCGAACGCGATAATTCCGCAATTTTGAAGCAGCTTTATTCATTGTTATAAGTCAAAGGAGTACTAATGAACGAACAACATTTCAACACGGTCATAAAGCCCAAAAGCGGCTGGTTTGACCTGCATCTCAAGGAGGTTTTCGCATACCGCGACTTGATTTTCCTCTTTGTCAAGCGTAATTTTGTGTCCAAATACAAGCAGACCGTTCTCGGGCCTGCATGGGCGGTAATTCAGCCGCTTTTGACAACGGTTGTTTTCACGCTTGTGTTCGGAAATATTGCGGGGTTGGCGCCCGACGGTGTGCCGTCGTTCGTATTCTATCTGTCGGGAACGGTACTGTGGACGTATTTTTCAAACTGCCTCACACAAACGGCGAATACCTTTGTTGCCAACAGTGCAACAATGGGCAAAGTGTATTTTCCCCGGCTTGTAATGCCGATTTCAACGGTCTTTTCGGAGCTTATCAGCCTTGCGATTCAATATGTGTTTTTGATTATCTTTCTCGTTTATTATGCAGCAGCAAAACAAGGGGTGCAGCCTAACCTGTGGATGCTGATGACTCCGCTTATCGTGCTGCAATTGGCAATGCTCAGCCTCGGCTGCGGTATCATTATTTCCGCGCTCACAACGAAGTACCGCGACCTTGCGATGCTTGTCGGGTTCGGCACGCAGCTTTGGATGTACGCTTCCCCGATTGCATACGACATGTTCCGTTTTACCGCTTTTGCCCCCGGCGGGAAGTGGCATGCGCTGTATATGTGCAACCCAATCTCGCCGATTGTAAATCTGTTCCGCTATGCATATCTCGGAACGGGCGCAATCGAATGGAAGTACTATTTCATCGGCTGGGGGATAACTCTTGCCCTGCTCTTCATCGGCATTGTGCTGTTCAGCAGGGTGGAAAAGACTTTTATGGATACCGTCTGAGGAAAGAAAAAATGGACGAAATTGCAATCAGAATAGAACATGTTTCAAAGGAATACCGCCTCGGTGCAATCGGCGGCGGCACATTGCGCGGTGATCTGCAAAGCTTAATGGCGCGTATAAAAGGCCGGGAGGACCCGAACAGCAAGATCGGCTCCGACTCGTCAAAACGCATGGGCGAAAGATTCCTCGCGCTGGATGATGTGTCTTTTGAGGTGAAAAAGGGTGAAGCCCTCGGCATAATCGGGCATAACGGCGCAGGCAAGTCCACGCTGCTGAAGCTGCTTTCACGTGTAACCGCGCCGACAAAGGGTACAATAAGTTATAACGGCAGGATCGCTTCCATGCTTGAAGTCGGCACGGGTTTTCATCCCGAGCTGACAGGGCGGGAAAATGTCTATATGAACGGCGCAATTCTCGGCATGACGAAAGCTGAGATAGACAGAAAATTCGATCAGATAGTCGAATTTGCCGAGATGGAAAAGTTCATAGATACTCCCGTGAAACGCTATTCGAGCGGCATGTATGTTAAACTTGCGTTTGCCGTTGCTGCGCATCTGGACAGCGAAATCATGGTTATGGACGAGGTTCTCGCCGTCGGCGATATGAAGTTCCAGCAAAAATGCCTCGGCAAAATGGACGATGCAGCAAATACGGAAGGCCGTACCGTGCTCTATGTCAGCCATAATATGAACACGATTCGCCAGCTTTGTACAAGATGCATCGTGCTTGATCACGGAAAGCTGATTTTTGACGGGGACGTGGAAAAGGCGATAGACATTTATGTGCAAGCTGCCGTTCAAGAACTTCAAAAAACGGTCAATTTAAAGAACAAAAAACACACAGGAGTCCCAACAAAACCTGTTGTTGAAATGGTTATGTTGCAATTCAACAAAGAATATGCAACATATACTTCGGGTGAAAATATGGAAATTATCCTACACATGGAAACGTTTCAAATACGTGATGATTTAATGTTGAGATTAGTTATAAATGCTGCTGATGATACGCCTGTTGCCATGGCAACGACAGTAACTCCGTTTTCAACTGCTAAAAATACTATAAGAATAAAAATGTCGCTGATTGGTCTTGCTCCGGGAAAATACAAACTGAAACCTGCTGTATACCTTATTAACGAATACGGCGCAGAACAACATTTGGATGTAATTGTTGATGCAGCATCATTTCTGATTATTCAAAAGGATGGTGGGACGAAGCTTGCTTGGAATAAAACGTATTGGGGATATTTGCAACTGCCCGATTTGGAGATAAAGAATGTTTAAGCAATACATTAAAAGAATGTGTTTGAAAAAAAAGATTCTTCACAGAATAATATACGAACCCTATTCCGCCCATTGCGAGAAACGCCGACAACGTCTTGCAGACGAACAAGACTACCGCCTAAATGATCCGGAATATTGTTTGCGAGGGCTGCAAAGGTTGCAGGGGGTCAATTTTTGGTTCTTGCTGGAACAAGGTCATAACAATATAGGCGATATTGCAATAGGAATTGCGGAGAGACGTTTTTTTGAAAAGTATTATTCAGATATTCCGAAACACTATATATACGAAGCGGTTTATACCCGCTACAGGCGTGAAATTGCCGAGCAAATTCGGCCCGGTGATGTAATCATACTTCGGGGCGGGGGAAGCATCGGGAATACAGTTCAACATGAGAAACATCGTGAAGAAATAATTCGTAAATATTCGGAAAATTTGATTGTTTCCATGCCGCAAACCATGTGTTTTCCAGACACGAAAAAAGGAAAAAGAGAAAAGAAAACTGCATCTAAGGTTTATGCTGGAAACAGAAATCTTCTGCTTGTTGCACGTGAAGAAAAGTCATATCTGGACATGCGGGATACATTTTCGAAAACAAGAGTAATTTTGACACCGGATATAGTTATGTCTATAGATTGTTCAGATGAAATAAAAAAGCGGGACGGAATACTCCTTTGTTTCAGATCAGATTGGGAAAAAAACATTTCAAAAGACGAGATACATACCATTGAGAGAATATGCAACGCTTTAACAGGCAATGTTATGCATACTGATATGTATTCCGAAGAAAGATTTGTTTCGCTTAAAAAAAGGGAGGAAGTATTTAAACGAAAAGTTGAACAGTTCAAGCGGGCATCTCTTGTTGTGACGGATCGTCTGCACGGCATGGTTTTCAGTGCGATCAGCGGGACACCATGCATTGCGTTGAGCAATTATAACCACAAAGTTCGTGAAACCTATAAATGGCTCCGAAATTTGCCTTATATAAGTTTTTGCGAAAGTGTTGATGAAGCGATAAACATGATAGGCAAACTCTACGGGATAAACGGTACATACAACAGTGATTTCACGACCCCGTATTTGAAACAGATAACGCGGTATATAGATGCATACTTGTCGACAGGTAAAATTTAAGCAAGTGTTAATTGGATGCATAATATGCTTCATCCTCGCTCTAACCCTTTCCGTTTTGCTCTCGGCCGTTTGTCTTCATGTGCAGCACTACGAAATCGAGCTGCGCGGACTTCAATCAAAGGTGCGGTTGGTTCTGCTTTCCGACCTGCATTGCAAGTCATTCGGGAAGGACAACGCGCGTCTGCTTGCAAAGGTTGAAGCGCAGTCGCCGGATGCAATTTGTCTTGCGGGTGATATGATCGACAGAAATGCGGATGCCGAAGACGTGCAAAAGTTTCTTGATTTTGTTAAAGCATTGTGTGAAATCGCGCCGGTATTCTTTTCACCGGGCAATCACGAACTCGGATATATGGCGTCAGATGAGCTGCTTCTTGATCGCATTGAGAAATCCGGTGCGGCGGTGTTCAATGACAGTTATGCGGATGTTATTCTTGCGGGTCAGCCGCTGCGCATCGGCGGCACAATGGGGCATGGGTTTGCGTTCGGCCGCACGGAAGAGGAGTTTGCCGCATCGCCGGAATACAAATTCTTGAAAGAATTTGAAAATACCGACTTGCCGAAAGTCTGCCTTGCACATATGCCGGACACTTTTATTTTCAACGGTGCGTACAGCATGTGGAATATCGACCTTGTTCTGAGCGGACACACTCACGGCGGTCTTATTCGAATGCCGTTTGTCGGCGGGCTGTATGCGCCGATGCAGGGATGGCTCCCGAAATACGACAGCGGAAGCTTCCGATTGGGCGACAATATGCAGATGATCATCACCGCCGGAATGGCGGGGCACGGCATAATACCGCGGGTGAACAACCTGCCGGAAATTGCAGTGATTGATCTTGTTCCCGGGGAAGAAAACGCACAGTAAGAAACAAGACGATGACAGAACAAACGGGACTGCCGCAGACGGAATTTAATGTTTGCGGCAGTTCCGTTCTTTTGTCGATATGCCGAGACTATCAGTTGAAATTCAACACGACGGGCTTGCTGTCGTCAATTGTGTTCCGGTCATCCGTTTTGAAAATATGAAACGTGAACTCGACCGTTTCAAAGTTTTCAATGTTGTTTTCATCAAATTCGGTCGAACTGAAAACTATGCGGTCAACGGCACTTTTCCCCGCACAAACATCGCAGGAAAAATAAGTGCCGACCATAAATCCGTTTACCGATTCGTCCCGTGTTTGAACGGTCATGTCTTTTATACACAACTTTGGTGGAACAATCAAAAAACCGCACGAATGAAATGCTTCAAATGCATTTCGGGGCTCGGTCGGAACACGCATACCCAAATCTGATATACTCTCCCTTAACTCTTGACTATTTTCGCCTGCAACTATATAATTATTGTTGGGTTGGTATGCGTGTGAGAAAGCGAGAGCTTTTGAACGACTTTCTGCCGCCCGCAAAATGCTTTGCAATAATTTGCCGCGCTGCGGCTTCTAAAAGGAGATTTATCAAATGATAATTATCAACGGCACGAGTTTGACGGTTGAACAGGTTGCTGCTGTTGCCAGGACAGGCGAACAGGTTGTGATTTCGGACGAGGCGAAGGCTGCGGTTAACAAAGCGCGCGCCTATGTTGAAAAGAAACTTGATGAAAAGGCTGTTGTATATGGCTTAACAACCGGTTTCGGCAAGTTTTCGGACAAATACATTCCCCTTGAGGACACTGCCGCCTTGCAGCGCAACCTCATCATTTCCCATTCCTGCGGCATGGGCAACCCCCTGCCGACGGAAGTTGTCCGCGCCGCGATGCTGCTGCGCTGCAACGCACTTTGCCGCGGCAATTCGGGAATTCGTCTTTCCACAATCGAAACCCTGCTTTCAATGCTGAACGCCGGTGTTCACCCCATAGTTCCCGAAAAAGGCTCCCTCGGCGCAAGCGGAGACCTTGCACCCCTTTCCCACATGGTTCTTGTTATGCTCGGTGAAGGCCGCGCGGAATACAAGGGCGAAATCATGAGCGGCAGGGAAGCAATGGCGGCTGCAGGTATTCCCACTGTCGAACTTGCGGCGAAGGAAGGTCTTGCACTCATTAACGGAACTCAGATAATGACTGCCGTCGGCTGTCTTGCGGTATATGACGCCGTTCAGCTCACAAAGACTGCGGATATCGCCTGCGCAATGACTGCGGAAGCACTTTTCGGCATCAAGAAGGCCTATGATCCCAAGGTTCATGCTGTTCGCGGCCACAAGGGACAGATCAACAGCGCAAAGAACCTGCTCACTCTGCTTGAAGGCAGCAAGCTTGCGTTTGATACCATTCCCGGAAAGGTTCAGGATGCATATGCACTGCGCTGCACCCCGCAGGTTCACGGTGCAAGCCGCGATGCGATCGAATACGTTTACAATGCCGTCAGCCGCGAGATTAACGCCGTGACGGACAATCCCATTATTTTCCCCGATGACGACGAAGCAATTTCCGGCGGCAATTTCCACGGCCAGCCGATGGCTCTTGCATTCGACTTCCTCGGCATTGCGCTTGCGGAATATGCAAACATTTCCGAGCGCCGCATTGAACGCCTTGTCAATCCGCAGCTCAGCGCCGGTCTGCCCGCATTCCTCAGTGAGAACGGCGGCCTTAACTCCGGCTTTATGATTACCCAGTATTCAGCCGCAAGCATGGTTTCCGAAAACAAAGTTTGGGCGCACCCTGCAAGCGTTGACTCCATTCCTTCCTCTGCAAATCAGGAGGATCATGTAAGCATGGGCACCATTGCTGCGCGCAAGGCGCGCATGATCCTTGACAATGCACAGAAGGTTATCGGCATTGAGCTGTTTGCCGCAAGTCAGGCTCTTTACCTGCGCGGCGATGATAAGCTCGCTCCCGCAACAAAGGCTGTTTACAACAAAATCCGCGAAAGCGTTGCACCCATTCACGACGATATCGTGATGTACGAACAGATGAACAAGTTCGATGCAATGGTAAAGGCGGAAGAGATCGTCCGCGCGGCCGAGAGCGTTTGCGGAACCCTTGAATGATTTGCGCCGGTTATCAAAAACCGACAACCGACAGCACTGACGACAGCTAAATTAAAAATACCGAAAAACCGGTAAAAAATTCAATCCTAACGAAGGAGGGAATATCAGTATGAAAAACGAACTTGTTGCAAAAGCAATGACAATCAAACTTGACAACACTCTTCCGGAGTATCCGAAAATGGAAGAGGGCTATCGCCGCGCACCGGACAGAGGTTTCCGCCTCACTCCCGCACAGGCTGAGCTTGCGCTGCGCAACGCACTGCGCTATGTTCCCGAGGAACTCCATGAAACGCTTGCTCCCGAATTCATGGAAGAACTCAAAACCCGCGGCAGAATCTATGCCTATCGCTATCGTCCCGAGGGAAGGATTTACGGCAAACCCATCGATGAATACAAGGGCAAATGCATTGAAGGCAAGGCTTTTCAGGTCATGATTGACAACAACCTTGATTTCGAGATTGCGCTTTACCCCTATGAACTTGTCACCTACGGCGAAACAGGTCAGCCCTGCCAAAACTGGCTGCAATACCGCCTTATCAAAAAATATCTTGAAGAGCTTACCGAAAACCAGACTCTCGTTGTTGAGTCCGGTCATCCTCTCGGCCTGTTTCCTTCAAAGCCCACCGCGCCCCGCGTTATCATCACAAACGCACTGATGGTCGGCATGTTCGACAACCTTAAGGATTGGGAAATTGCGGAAGAACTCGGCGTTGCCAACTACGGACAGATGACGGCGGGCGGTTGGATGTATATCGGACCGCAGGGCATCGTTCACGGAACGTTCAACACAATTCTCGGCGCAGGCAGAAAATATCTCGGCGTTGCGGAGCACGGCGATCTTGCGGGCAAGCTGTTTGTATCCTCCGGTCTCGGCGGCATGAGCGGTGCACAGCCCAAGGCGGCGAACATCGCAAACGCAGTCGGTGTTTTTGCGGAAGTTGACCTTTCAAGAATCAAAACACGTTATGACCAAGGCTGGGTAAACACGATTTCCGATAACCTTGACGAGGTGTTTGCGGAAGCAAAACAGTACCTTGCGGAGAAAAAATCGATTTCGATCGCATATCACGGAAATATTGTCGATTTGCTTGAATATGCCGTTGCGCATAACATCCATATCGATCTGCTTTCCGACCAGACTTCCTGCCACAACGTCTATAACGGCGGTTATTGCCCCGTCGGTCTGACCTTTGATGAGCGCACGCATATGCTGCATTCCGATCGTGACGAGTTCGAACGGCGCGTTAATGCATCGCTGCGCCGTCATTTCGATGCAATCGTTGCCCTCACAAAGCGCGGCACGTATTTCTTCGACTACGGCAACTCCTTCATGAAAGCGGTTTACGACAGCGGCGTTCAGGAAATCTCCAAGAACGGCGTTGATGAAAAGGATGGCTTCATCTTCCCGAGTTATGTTGAGGATATTATGGGTCCGGTTCTGTTTGACTACGGCTACGGTCCGTTCCGCTGGGTCTGCCTGTCCGGCAAGCCCGAGGATCTCGACAAGACCGATGCAGCGGCAATGAGCTGCATCGATCCGACCCGCTGCTCTCAGGATCGCGATAACTATATTTGGATTCGTGATGCAAAGGCAAACAAGCTTGTTGTCGGCACACAGGCGCGCATACTCTATCAGGATGCCGAAGGCAGAACGAATATCGCGCTTAAATTCAACGAAATGGTTCGCAGCGGCGAAATCGGTCCGGTTATGATCGGACGCGACCACCACGACGTCAGCGGTACGGATTCCCCCTTCCGCGAGACTGCAAACATCAAGGACGGCAGCAATGTAATGGCGGATATGGCGGTTCAGTGCTTCGCAGGCAATGCCGCAAGGGGCATGAGCCTCTGTGCACTGCACAACGGCGGCGGTGTCGGAATCGGCAAATCCATCAACGGCGGTTTCGGCCTTGTTCTGGACGGCAGCGAACGCGTGGATAATATCATTCGCTCCGCAATGATGTGGGACGTTATGGGCGGCGTTGCAAGGCGCAATTGGGCGCGCAACGAGCACTCCGTTGAAACATCCGTTAAATACAATGAAAAATGGGCGGGCAAGGCTCATATCACCATCCCCTATTTTGCGGATGACGAACTTGTGAAAAAAACTGTTGCCGATGCTTTGAAATAAGCTTCGGAAACGTGCAGGACAAATGTTAAACCGGCATTTGCCGGAACGGTATGATACGTTCTGCATACATTCTTCAAATTAACATTGCCTGCGCCCGCAGACGGAGGAAGCTCACGGCTTTTGCCCTGCGGACGCGGCAAAAATAAAGAAACAACAAACAACAAACGCAAAAAACAACCGCTCCGCATACTTCTGCGGGGCAAAAACACGAAAGGAAGTTTTCTTAAAATGGCAAAGATCATTGAATGCGTCCCGAATATCAGCGAGGGCAGGAACCATGAGGTCATCGAGGCATGTGTTGACACCGTTCGCAACACTGCGGGCGTAACACTGCTTGATTACAGCAGCGATGCAAGCCACAACCGCAGCGTTATCACCTTCATGGGCAGCCCCGAAGGCGTTATGAATGCCGCAACCGCTCTTGCCAAGAAAGCGGCAGAGCTTATTGACCTGAATCATCATCAGGGCGAACATCCCCGCATGGGTGCGGTCGATGTTATCCCCCTTATTCCCATGAAGGACGTTACAAAGGAAGAAACCGTTGAGTATTCCAAACAGCTCGCAGAGCGCATTTGGAACGAAGCGGGCATACCCATTTTCCTTTATGAAGATTCCGCTTCCGCACCGCATCGTGTAAACCTTGCGGCAATTCGCAAGGGTCAGTTTGAAGGCATGGCGGAAAAGGTCAAGGATCCGCAGTGGACCCCCGATTTCGGCGGCGCAGCGATTCACCCCACCGCAGGCGTAACAGCCGTTGGCTGCCGTATGCCCTTGGTTGCATTCAATATCAACCTCTCAACTTCCGATGTTTCCATTGCAAGCAAAATTGCAAAGATTATACGTCGTTCAAGCGGCGGTTTCGATTGCGTAAAGGCTCTCGGCGTTATGCTTGAGGACAGGAACATTGCGCAGGTTTCAATCAACATGACCGACTTCAACCGCACTCCGCTTTACAGGGTTGTTGAAGTCACAAAGGCTGAAGCCGCACGCTGGGGCGTTCACGTTATCGGCACGGAGATCATCGGCCTGACTCCGATGCGTGCGCTCATCGATTCCGCAGAGTATTACCTGCAAATCGAGGACTTCAATGCGGACAAGCAGATTATTGAAAACTATTTGCTGTAATTTAGAACAAAATTAAAGACTGAACGGAATGCAGAGCATTTGCCGCTCTGCATTCCGTGAAAAGGTCAAATGCTTATGCTTCTTATTAAAAACATCGGAACACTTGCAACCCCGCTCGGCACAAGCAGCCGCTGCGGTTCGGATCAGGGCAAAATCGAAGTGCTGCACAATGCGGCAGTTCTTATTGACGGTGAAAAAATCGCTGCGGTGACTGCAAACGGAGAGCTTCCGGAATATTCGGCATATGCCGATATCGTCGATGCTCACGGTGCGCTTGCAACACCCGGACTTGTTGACGCACACACCCACCTTGTTTTCGGGGGCTGGCGCGCGCATGAAGTGCCGCTGAAAATTGCAGGCGCAAGCTACCTTGATATTCTCAATGCAGGCGGCGGCATTTTGAACACGCTGACCAACACGCGCAAAGCAACCGAGGATGAGCTTTTTGAACGCGGACGAGGCTTTCTTGCGGAAATGCTCGATTTCGGCGTTACAACGGTTGAAATTAAAAGCGGTTACGGACTGGATTCGGAAAATGAGCTGAAGCAGCTCCGCGTCATTCGCCGTCTCGGCGGAGCCTGCGCACAGGATATTGCTGCCACATTTCTCGGTGCACATGCAATTCCGGACGAATATGCAGGCAATGCCGACGGGTACATTGATTTTATAATTGAACGTGTGCTGCCGGTCGTTGCGGAACAGGGGCTTGCGGATTTTTGCGATGTCTTCCTCGAAAGTTCCGTATTCAACGTTCCGCAGTCGCGGAAACTTCTGCTTGCGGCACAAAAACTCGGGCTTCCGTCAAAAGTTCATGCGGATGAGATAGACCCGCTGGGCGGTTCGGAGCTTGCGGGCGAGATCGGCGCAATTTCCGCAGAACACCTTATTGCAACGCGGGACAGCGGCATTGAAGCAATGGCAAAGGCGAAAACGACTGCCTGCCTGCTGCCGCAAACCTCACTTTATCTCAACAAACCCTTTGCGCGTGCGCGTGACATGATTTCGGCGGGCGTGCCTGTTGCAATTGCAACGGATTTCAACCCCGGGTCATGCCCGTCGCTGAATTTGCAGCTTTCAATGAATCTCGGCTATCTGCGTTATCGCCTCTTCCCCGAGGAGGTTTTGACGGCAGTCACGCTGAATGCCGCATGTGCAATCGGCAAGGGTGACAGCGTCGGTTCAATTGAACCAGGCAAACTTGCGGATATCGTGCTTTGGAATGCGGATGAGCTGCCCATGCTCTGCTACAGAATGGGCTCAAATCAGGTTAAAAAGGTTATCAAGCGCGGCCGTGTCGCTGTGAAGTAATCTCAGGTTCGATTCGGAATAAATTGCCGACAGCACGGCAGAATAGTCCGAATCGGCATAATCATAACAACGAAAGGTAATTTTAAACACATGAAACTTATCGACATGGTCGTTACTGACTATCTCAACATTGTTGCTTCCGATGCTCCCGCTCCCGGCGGCGGCAGCGCGGCTGCATTCTGCGGCGCACAGGGCACAGGCCTTGTCACGATGGTCGCGGGTCAGACTGCGGTCAAAAAGAGCTATGAAGCCGATTGGCCCCTCTGTCACGAGATCATTGAGCAGGGAAAGAAGATTTACGACGAGCTGACCGCTCAGGTTGACAGGGATACGGACGCATACAACCTTGTTGCAGCTGCGTTCAAAATGCCGAAAGCAACCGACGAGGAGAAGGCCGTTCGCAGGAAAGCGATTGCCGATGCAACTCTTGTTGCAACGGAAGTTCCCTTTGAAACGCTGCGCCTCTCCGTTGCTGCGCTTGAACTTGCGGACAGAATGCTCGGTCATTACAACACCAACTGCGCAAGCGATCTCGGCGTCGGCGGGCTGAACCTTCACACCTGTGTTCACGGTGCATGGCTGAACGTCCTTATCAACCTCGGCGGCGTAAAGGATGAAGCAAAGGCTGCATTCTTCAGCGAAGAGGGCAAGAAGCTTGTTGCCCGTGCGGATGAAATTGCACAACGCATTCAGGATACGGTAAACCACGATATCATGGGCTGAATTTAATTTGAACTCAAACGGTCGGCAGCATTCCGCAAAAGGGATGCTGTCGATTTTGCAGCAGAGAACAACACAAACATCAGCGGAGGTTTATGCATAAAGCGATGCGGAATGCAGTTATTTTCAATAAAAAAATAAATATCAGCTGCATAACGGTGATTGCAGCGGTGCTTTTGTGTGCATTCTGCGCATGCATAGGCGGACGCGGAACCGGACAGGAGTCAACTGCAGCACCGGCACTGCTCACGCCTTCCGCCGAACCGACTGCGGAGATGACGATAAAACCTTCGGCAGCCGCAACAAACGATCCGGAGGAGGATATCGTGGCTGAAATGATGACTGAAATGACACTTGAAGAAAAAGTCGGACAGCTTTTCATTGTTCGTCCGGAATCGTTGGATGAAAGCTTCACACCGAATCAGGCGCACGGCTCGGCACGGTACAGCGACACGGACTGTTCGGCGGGCATGGCGGATTTTCTCGCAGCGCATCCTGCCGGGGGGATAGCTTTTTTCGGAAAGAATATCGAAAACCCGGAACAGACTGCTTCATTCATTCAAAATTTACAGAAAGCAAGCCGAATTCCTCTTTTCATTGCAGTGGATGAGGAGGGAGGCACGGTTGCAAGAATTGCAAACTCGCCCGCCTTCACAGTGCCGAAATATGACGGTGCTCAGGCTGTCGGAAGCACCGGCGATCCGGAGCAGGTGCGTGCAATGTATTCAGCAATAGGCGGGTACCTTGCAGAGCTTGGGTTTAATCTTGACTTTGCGCCCGTTGCGGATGTGAATTCAAATCCGAATAATACTGTTATCGGAAACAGAGCGTTCGGAAGCGACCCAAAACTTGTTGCAAAAATGGTGAATGCAGCAATATCCGGTCTGCATAAAGAAAACATTATTGCCTGCATAAAACATTTTCCGGGGCATGGGGATACGGCGGGAGATACGCATGACGGCTATGTTGCACTCGAAAAGGATTGGCAGCAGCTTTCGGAATGCGAATTGATTCCGTTTTATAATGCAATTAACGAAACGGATATGATAATGGCGGCACATATAACGTTGACACGCGGAAACACCGACAATCTGCCCTGTTCATTATCATATGATGCGCTGACGATGCACCTTCGCGGCGAAATGGGCTATAACGGCGTTATCATTACCGATGCGCTTGCAATGGGTGCGATTGTCGAGAACTATTCATCGAAAGAAAGCGCGGTGCTTGCGTTCAATGCAGGCGCGGATATACTCCTGATGCCTTACGACTACGCAGCCGCATTCAACGGGATTCTTTCGGCCGTGCAAACAGGCGAGATTTCGTTGGACAGATTGAATGAAAGTGTTGAAAGAATTCTGCGCCTGAAGGCAGAGTTCGGCATAATATGATTCGCAATCGAGCCTGAGGATAAACAGAAAAATAAAAAGAAAAAATAAAAAGAAAAAACAAAGAGCTTTGCAGCCGAACGGCGGCAAAGCTCTTAACAACAAAAGGGGTTCAATCGTGTGCGCAGGCCTCAGCTCTGTGCGGGCTTATAGCTGTCCTTCAGGCCGACAGTGCGGTTGAAAACGCGCTTTTCAGCGGTTGAATCGGGGTCAACACAGAAATAACCGATTCGCATGAGCTGGCAGCGATAGCCGGCGGGTTTATCGGCAAGGAAGGGTTCGATAAATCCGTTCTGAATGCGAACGGAATCGGGATTCAGCTTATCGATAAAATCATCGGCCGAAACGTTTTCATCCTTCATGAGCTGTTCGTAAAGGCGGAATTCAGCGGGAATCGCATCCTGAACGGGTACCCAGTGAATTGTGCCCTTGACTTTGCGGGTGCATTCACCGCTGAAGCTTTCGGGGTCGTATGTGCAGTGGATTTCAGTAACTTTTCCGCTTTCGTCCTGTTTAAAACCGACGCATTTTACAATGTATGCACCTTTAAGACGAACCTCTCCGTCGGGTTTGAGACGGAAAAACTTTTTCGGAGGTTCAACCATGAAATCATCGCGCTCGATATAGACTTCCCGACTGAAACGAACGGTGTGCTTTTCGCCGAACTTGGCATCGCCTTCTTCGGCAATGGGCAGGTTTTCAATTTCAACATCGATGAATTCGCCCTCGGGCATGTTGTCAATGACAACTTTAACGGGGTCAATAACGGCCATTGCACGGTCGCAATGTGCGTTCAGATCCTCGCGGACGCAGTGTTCAAGCATTGCGGAATCAACCACCGAATCAGCTTTTGCAACGCCGGCACGGGTCAGAAAGTCCTTGATGGCTTCCGGAGTGTATCCGCGGCGGCGCATTGCGCAAAGCGTCGGCATACGCGGGTCATCCCAACCGGAGACATAGCCGCCCTCAACAAGCGCACGAAGGAAGCGTTTGCTCATAATAGTGTTGGTGATGTTCAGCCTTGCAAACTCAATCTGGCGGGGCTTATGCTCGAATCCGCAAGCCTCGATTACCCAATTGTAGAGCGGGCGATGCGCTTCGTATTCAAGGGAACAGAGGGAATGGGTAATGCCCTCGATAGCATCCTGAATCGGGTGCGCAAAGTCATACATGGGATAGATGCACCATTTGTCGCCCTGGTGGTGATGGGTGCGGTGCAGAATCCTGTAAAGTGCGGGGTCGCGCATATTGATGTTCGGAGAAGCCATATCGATTTTCGCACGGAGGGTGCGGCTTCCGTCCGGGAACTCGCCTTCTTTCATGCGGCGGAACAGGTCAAGGTTCTCCTCAACGCTGCGGCTGCGGTAGGGACTGTTAACGCCGGGTTCGGTCAGCGTGCCGCGGTATTCGCGGATTTCATCCTTGTCAAGATCACAGACATATGCCTTGCCGTCTTTGATGAGTTTTACCGCAAGTTCGTAACATTTGTCAAAATAATCGCTGCCGTAGCAGAGCTTATCCCAATTGAAGCCCAGCCAACGGATATCCTGTTCGATTGCATCAACAAATTCGACATCCTCCTTGGCAGGATTGGTATCGTCATAGCGAAGATTGCATTTGCCGCCGAAGCGTTCGGCTGTTGTAAAATTTATCCAAAGAGCCTTTGCGTGGCCGATATGAAGATAACCGTTCGGCTCGGGCGGGAAGCGCGTTTTAACAACGGGGCTGCGCTGCATATCCTCAAGAATGAGCTCCTCGATGAAATTGCGGGGTTCAAAGTTTTCTTTTGCCGTTTCCATTTTGCGGTTCCTTTCCTTTTGCAGCCTTTTCTTCGGGCGGAGAAAAACGTTTGTTCGCCCTGAGCTGCCGCAAACTTTTTAAGTGCATATTATGCGCCCAAAAACCGACTTTGTCAAGAAAAAATATCGAAAAGCTGACTCCATGCCGCTTATCCTGTGCTTGAGACGGTCGGCGCAGTGCCCGCGGACTGTATTCGCGGGCCGATTTTCAGAGCTGACTCTGCGGGCCGATTCCGAGGCTTTGTTCGCTCGCGAACACCCGCTTTTCAGTCCGATATACTCGGAATTATTTAAAATAAAGCGATGCAGCCTCATAAAATTCCCTGTCAACTTCCTTTCGGACGGTGACGGCAGTTTCAAGATCCGCTCCGACGATCGAATTGCCGTTCAATGCAACCATTTTTCCGTAATCACGCCTGACAACAAGCTCTCCGGCCTTTATGCCGAGTCTTGTTCCGAGAACACGGTCAAATGCACACGGCGCACCGCCGCGCTGAACATGACCCAAAACGACCGGGCGGCATTCAAAATACTGTGCGTCGGAGCCGAGAAGCGGATCGTTGCGCATCGTATCTTCAATCATGTCGGAAAGGTTCTTTGCAAGGTTTTTGTGAATAAGCAGCTTGTTGCCGAATGCGTCGGTTCCGAGGTCTATTTCATCGCCGCCGAGCAGTTCGAAACCTTCCGCAACAACAATGATAGTATATCTGTCTCCGCGAAGATATCTGCGGCGAACAACGGAAATTATCTCATCATAGGATTTCGGGAATTCGGGAATAAGTACAAGATGGGCATTTGCGGCAAGTCCTGCCTGCAATGCGATCCAGCCCGTGTGCCGCCCCATGCATTCGACAACGATGCAGCGGGAATGAGCCTTAGCAGTTGTTTGCAGGCGATCAATGGCCTCCATTGCAATGTTGGAGGCGGTTTCAAAGCCGAAAGTGTAATCGGTACAGCTCAAATCATTGTCTATGGTTTTCGGAACGCCGATAACGTTCACGCCGAGTTTGCGAAGCGCATTCGCAACGCCGAGAGTGTCGTCCCCGCCGATGGCGACAAGACCTTCAAGCCCGAGTGCATCAAGCACGTTGATGATTGTTGAAGTGCCGTCAGGCTGAGCAAGAACATTTGTTCGGGAGCTGCCGATAATGGTTCCGCCGAGGGTCTGTATGCCTTCCACTTCGGAAAGCGTGAGCCAATGCCCCTTTGCGTTCAGCGCACCGCGCCAGCCGTCGCGAAAGCCGAAAACTTCCATTCCTGCTTCGGCGCATTTTTCAACAACGCCGCGAATAACTGCGTTAAGTCCCGGACAGTCGCCGCCGCCGGTCAAAATGCCTATCTTTCTCATGTTGTTTTCTCCTTTTTGTGTTTATACAATGTTTTGCACGATGGGGAATCAAAAAGCATGGGTGTGTCAGATGAGCCCGCGTTTGCGCAGCAGCTCGAAAACCGCGTTTGAAATCGTTTCCGGAGGACGCATCGCACCGTTTTCGGTGCACGGAATGATGACCGTGTCGGAAAAACGTTCGGACATTTCGCGGTATTTGGCTCTTGCGCGGGCTTGAATGCCCGCACTCTTCTCGTAAACATCACGGCCGCTGCCGATATAGTCACGGAAACCCTTTTTATCAACGTTTTTGCCTGCGCATTCGGTGTCAACGTCGAAAAACAGGTTTAATGTCGGGCGCGGAAGCCCCAGAACATCGTATTCAAGACGGAAAACCCAATCGGCAAAAGCGGAATTATCCGAACCGGGTTCGCTGATATCACGTTCGCGTATGCTCTGATAGACTGCGTTGCTGAGAACATAGCGGTTGATAAGCAGAAAATCCGCTTCCCCGTCGCGATAATTCCGAAAATCCATGAATCTGTCCATTGCGAACCAAAGCGCCATGCTCTTTTGGTCAACGGTGCTTGCGCTTACGCCCTCCGAACAGGAAAGGAATTTCCCGACCTGTTCGCCGAAAAAAGCGTCATAAACAGGGTAAGCACGTTTTTGAACCGTGAACCCCCGGTCCTGAAGCCCCTTCGTGAGCAGTTCAAACTGAACTGTTTTGCCGCTGCCGTCAATGCCTTCGATTGTTATTATCTTTGTTTTACTCATATCCGATTCAATGCCCGCAGTCGTTAAAAATCGAGAATTTTGCGCAGCTGACCGATGCTTTCCGCGTCAAGCAGGGCGCGAATGTGCGTGCCTGTTTCGGAATGCTCCTCACTCAGCAGCATTCCGCGATCGCGAATCATTGAGACAGCTTCGTATTTGCTGTACGGAACAAGAATATCCACCTCTGTGCGGGCGGAATTGAGTTTCAGCTCAACTGCACTGAGAAGCTTTTCAATGCCCGTGCCGCACAGTGCACTGACGTTAAGCCTGTTTTCGCTTTCGACCGGAAGATCGCAGGATGGGATGGCATCGGCTTTGTTGAAAACGATTATGCGCGGAATATCCGCTGCATGGAGGGATTCGAGAACGCCGTCAACAACGCGCATCTGCTTTTCGTGATAAGGACAGGAAATATCAACAACCTGAAGGATCAGATCGGAGTTTGAAACTTCTTCCAATGTTGATTTAAACGCCTCAACAAGGTCGTGCGGAAGTTTGTTGATGAACCCGACCGTGTCGGAAAGCAAAGCTTCCGTGCCGCCGGAAAGTGTGATTTTGCGCACAACGGGATCCAGGGTTGCAAAGAGTTTATCTTCCGCAAGCACGTTTGAGTCGGTGAGAGCGTTGAGCATTGTGGATTTGCCGGCATTTGTGTACCCGACAAGCGCAACAAGCGGAATGCGGTTCGCCTTTCGGCTTTCGCGCCGCAGTCCGCGCTGTTTTTCAATTTCGGACAGTTCGGTTTCAAGCTCGAAAACACGCCGCCTTATCCGCCGCCTGTCGATTTCAAGTTTCTTTTCGCCGGGGCCGCGCGTTCCGATGCCGCCGCCCAAACGCGAGAGAACCTGCCCCTGCCCGATAAGGCGGGGAAGACGGTAGCGCATTTGCGCAAGCTCCACCTGTAATTTGCCCTCACGGCTTGTTGCACGGGCAGCAAAAATATCGAGTATAAGCGTTGTTCTGTCAATAACGCGCGCTCCGAGGGTCTCCTCAAGCGTGCGGAGCTGAATTGCGGAAAGTTCATCATCAAAAATGAACAGATCCGCTTCAAGCTCGCTGCCCATAAGGCTGAGCTCGTTGGCTTTGCCGCTTCCGACATAGGTTGCATTGTCGATTGTGCGCCGACGGACACGAACTTTGCCGACAACAAGTGCGCCGGCGGTTTTTGCAAGCTCATTGAGCTCCTCAAGAGTGTCGTACCCTTCGTCATTATCCATGCCCACAAGGACGGCGCGTTCCTGCTCAACGGCTTCAACTTCTTTTGTCGTGCTGCGGAAACGGTCATCCGAATTGAAAATTTCCGCAATCAGTGCTTTTTGCGGGAGCTTGTAGGGCCGCATGGGTCCGTACACAAGCGCGGCGCGGCTGCCTGTGTCTTCGTCGAAATCGCCGAGATAGGCCGCGTAAAGCTGAGTGGGTTTGCCGTCCGAAACTCCGACAGCCGCCATGCAGTCAAGCTTCATTGAGCGCAGCGTTCCGAGATCAACTCCGGAAAGCCTGCCGTCCCCGCTTGGGTGCGTGTGGATGCAGCGAACGCCGCAGAGTCTGTCTTCATTGCGCACGAGGCGCATCGAAGGCATGCTGACCTTTGCGCTGTCGCCTACAGAAACATCAACAATGCTGCCGTCACGGGAAATATAGACGGAAATCTCGCGGTTGATTTCGCCGGAGCAGGCGCAAAGCTCGCTTAAAAGTTCAAATGATGCAAATTCATCAAGCCCCTGCTTAAAGTCATAAAGGCTCTTCAGTCTGTCCAACATTGCGGACTTGATGCCGGTCAGGTTGCCGTTTGTTTTGTTTGCCATTTATTCTCCGATGAAACCGCAGCGCACGCATTGCGGTACGCAGCGGTTTTTTTGCTTTATCATGCTTATTATACCCGATTGCCGCGGTTGTTTCAAGATTATTGTGTGCAGAGAGACGGGGGAATAAAAAGAAAACAAAAACAAAAACCTTTGCCGGAAAATCCGAACAAAGGTTTTTGTGGCTGCCGAACTTGGATTCGAACCAAGGATGAACGAGTCAGAGTCGTTAGTGTTACCGTTACACCATTCGGCAATAGAATCCATCCCATTGTGCCGTCCGCCCCTCTTATAATACCCGTCTAAGAAGACAGGCGCGGGTGCGACGCTAATGCTTTCGGTACCCCAAGGCAATGCAAAGCATAATGCGGGGGTGCCTTTCGCGGTTCGACTATCGCCCCTAAAGTTGGAACGAGGGTTTATAATCAGGACGTAACGAACACCGCAGGATAGACATTGGTGGGATTAGTTGGGATCGAACCAACGACCTCTACGATGTCAACGTAGCGCTCTGACCAGCTGAGCTATAACCCCTTGCCTTTCAGCACACTCTATTATACACATAATTTTGAATTTTGCAACCCCTTTTTTGAAATTTATTTTTCGGGGAAATTGTGGTATAATGAGTATAATGTTTAAAAACGGAGCAGAAATGCTTTTAAAACAAGGATTTTTTGAATTTGAACGGAGGAAAAAATTTATGGCTTTTTTTTCGAACGGCGAGGACAAGCTCAAGTTGATGATACTTTTTACCCTTGAGTGCGCCGAAATGCCTCTTTCCCGTGAACAGATTGCAACTGTAATGAGCGAAAACGGGGTTGAAAACTATTTTGACGTGTGCGAGCACATAATCGATTTGGAAGCAAACGGCTGCATTGCATCCGTGCCGACATTCAAAATGCAGATGATAGTTATGACTCCGCGCGGAGAGGAGATTATGAATCTTTTCGGCAAAAACCTTCCGAAATCCCTGCGTGAGTCGATTGAGGGATTTGTCGGCAGCAACAAAGATGAGTTCCGTCGGGAGAATACCTCGCGCATTATCACAACCCCGCTGCCGGACGGCGGTTTCGATGCAACTTTTGCACTCGTTGAAAACGGGGATGCGATATTTGAAATCCGCATCAAGCTCCCGAATGCAGAGTATACGCGTCTTGCGGAGAAAAATTGGGAGGCTCAGAATCAAAAAATATATATAGATACGCTGCTTGCGCTTGTGAAGACGTATCAGAATGCGCAAAACTCGGATGCAGCAGAAACTTGCACACAGAACAATATATAGTGCTTGGCGGCAGTTTCGTTTTTTCGCGGAATGGTTTATAATAAGCATACTCCGAACACGGTTCGCACTCGTTTTGCTGTGCAGAGGGAATGCTGCCGGATTAAATCTGAAAGGTGGAAAACTCAATGTCAAAAACAAGAAAATATATCAGAATCCTGTGTGTTATTCTGTCCGTCGCCGCACTGCTGACCTCCGCTGCGGGCTGTTCACGCAAATCAAACAAAAATGAAAAGGTATTGAAACAGATAATCAATAATCCGGATAGTTATCCGCAGCTCTCTTTTGCGGAATTCAACACGCTGATAAACGGCAAAACGGGACTTTCGGCTGCTGAACTCCCGCGGGACAAGGCTTGCGACACGGGCGATAACGGCTATGATTTCACAAGGTACATAGTCGGCGGGGAATTCATCTTCTCGTGCTATATCAATTCGAAAAAGCCGGATCAGAGCATGTACTCCCTCAGCTATTTTGAAAACGGCAGCATAGTTGATGAAGTTTACGGACTTCAAAAATTTCCGGATTTCCTGAAAAAATACGGGAAATAAAGCGGAGACGGCATTTGCCGGATTTTACTTTCGGCAACATGTATTTGATGATGGACAGCCAAAGCTTAATATGAGGAATTAACATTTTATGCGTAGCTCCGTAATTACAGACGCCGAGAACCCTATGCGGCCGGTGTTGAAATGGGCCGGCGGAAAAACTCAGCTTCTGGATGCAATTTCTGCACGCATGCCGACCGTTTACAATGACTATTATGAACCTTTCATAGGCGGAGGTTCTGTTTTGCTTTTTCTCAGACCTGAAAAAGCGTATATAAATGACACTAACGAACAGCTGATAAATCTTTATATTCAGATTAGGGACAATGCTGAAAGTGTGATCGAGGTTGTGACAGAATTGGACAGCAGCCCGTGCAATAAAGAAATGTACTATAGGATCAGAGAGCGATATAATACAAAGATAACTTCGAATGAACTTGACTTTGAATGTGCCGCGTTAATGATATGGATAAACAAGCATTGCTTTAACGGATTGTACAGGGTAAACGGAAAAGGGACATTTAACGTTCCGTACAACAACAGGATTGCAGGAAATTCAATTGATGATGTGAATTTGATGCGGATATCCGAATATCTCAGGGGAGCGGAAGTGCAAATATCCTGCTCTGATTTTGAGGATGCCTGTAAAAAAGTAAAAGAAAATGATTTTGTGTATTTCGACAGTCCATATGTTCCGCAGAGCGAAACAGCGGACTTTACTGATTATACGAAAGATGGTTTTTCACTTAGAGATCATGAACGTCTTGCCGATTTATTCAGGCGGTTAGACAGAATCGGAGCAAAGGTTATGCTTTCAAACAATGATGTGCAGCTCGTGCATGAACTCTACAGCGGATATGAAATTCAACATCTTGATGTCAGGAGAATGATTAACAGCAATGCTTCCCGCAGAAAAGGGAGGGAAGTTTTGATTACCAATTATTGATATGACAATATCGGTGTACGGCATAAAACCATACTATGTAGACAATGTATCAGCTCTTTATCGGAATGATACTTTTGAAGTTTTGAGCAAAATGACTCCGGAGAGTATAGATTTGATTTTTGCAGATCCCCCGTATTTCCTGTCCAATGGGGGAATTTCCTGCAGCGGAGGAAAAGCGGTTAGAGTTGATAAAGGGGAGTGGGACAAGGTCAGCACTCTGCAGGAGAAACATCAGTTTAATCGAAAATGGATTTCATTATGCAAGCGTGTTTTAAAACCGGACGGAACGATTTGGATAAGCGGAACCATGCACAATATATATTCTGTCGGAATGGCACTGGAAGAAGAAGGGTTTAAAATAATCAATAATATTGTTTGGCAGAAAACAAATCCACCGCCCAATTTGGCGTGCAGATGCTTTACCCACAGTACAGAGACGTTGCTATGGGCAAAGAAAAATAAAACTGCACATCATTTGTTTAACTATGAGTTGATGAAAAATATTAATGAAGGAAAGCAAATGAAGGATGTGTGGACAGGCCCGTTGACGAGTTCCGCAGAAAAAAAGTTTGGAAAGCATCCGACCCAAAAACCATTGTATTTACTCGAACGCATTATTCTTGCTTCTACGAAAGAAGGAGACATTGTTCTTGACCCGTTTTGCGGTTCTTCAACGACAGGCGTTGCTTGCCGAAAATCAGGACGGTTTTATATTGGAATTGACAATTGCATTGAATACATTGAAATATCTAAAGAAAGGATTACGCATGTATGAAAAAAAGGGATTTTTCCGAGTGGCTCAGCACATTTCGCAGGTCAATCAATGGATATGAATACTACACAGACTTTAAAAAAGTGTATGAAAATGCGGAGAGGCTGAAAGTTGAGATTTGCATACTGAATTCTCTTGTAGGCTCTTCCGATATAGAAACGGAATTCGAGTCACTGCTTAACAGGTATCCGGAGTGCTTAAAAGCGGTCCCTATTTTGCTTGCAGTTCGTGAGAATGAAATATTCTGTCAGGATTCAAACGGCGCTGTCAATTACAGGTTCAACAAAATGCTGCAGACCGTTGAACAATACAAGTATTTTATGCGGAAAACAGGACTTTTCGATATGCTAAGCAATCACATTGTCAGCAGTTTGTATGATTATGTAACGGGTGTCGAAGTGGGGATAGGTTCAAACGGCAGAAAAAACCGAGGCGGCCATCAAATGGAGGCCTTGGTCGAGGAGCATTTGAAAAATGCGTGCGTAGAGTATTATAAAGAAATGTATTTGACGGAGATTGAAAACAAATGGAACATAGATCTTTCTGCTGTTTCTGCAAAAGGCACTTCCACCAAACGTTGGGACTTTGTTGTGAAGACCAAGAGTAAGATTTTCGTTATCGAAACGAATTTCTACGCATCATCCGGTTCTAAGCTGAACGAAACTGCACGAAGCTATAAAATGATTGCCGAAGAGGCAAAAGAAATCCCGAATTTTGAGTTTGTTTGGATAACGGACGGTGCAGGATGGAAGGATGCAAAACGGAATTTGGAGGAGACATTCATTGTTCTTGAAAATCTTTATAATATAACTGACGTGGAGAACGGGATCCTTAACAGGATTTTTAAATAAAAAAGCAGTAGATTTGGGAGAAATACACAATGCCTAACGGCGAAGCGGATTGCAGTTCTCGATTTGATTGCCCATGCAAAGACGATTAACATAACGACAGATTAACGGATACGACAGCTTTATGTGTAAGAGAAGCTTGCATTTGAATTTGAAAAAATGCAGGCTTTTTAGTCATAATGAATGCAAAACAAACGGTAACCTACCGATAAATTCACGAAATCGTCAATAATCGGATTGAACCCCGGTGCAAAATGTGGTACAATATTATAAGTATATTTTGCGGAGGTTTTATGCACAACCCGGGTGAAATGAACAGTGAGCGGCATTATTTTGCGCTGATCGGAGATATTATCGACTCGCGGCACGAACAAGATCGTTACGATGTGCAGAAAAAGCTGCAATCGATACTTTCTTCCGTCAATGCCGAACATGCGGCGCATATTGCGGCAGATTTTTTGATAACACTCGGTGATGAGTTCCAAGGGCTTCTGTTTGCGGAAAAAGGTGCGGATCCGATTTTTGTTGCCGACAGGATAATCGACGAAATGTTTCCGGTTCGCATAAGAATTGCAATCGGTTTCGGCGGAATGGCAACACAAATCCGAAGGGAAGCGGCGATTGGGGCGGACGGAGAAGCGTTTTACCGTGCGCGGCACGGAATGAATTTGCTCAGGAAAGCCGAAAACCGCGGCAGAGCATATTCAAGAATTCTGCTTGACGCCGGAGGCACGGAATGTTCGGACTGCGACCGGAATGCGCGGCGGAAGGAGCTTGAAACCGGCGTGAATACCGTTTTGCTGCTCCTGTCCGCATTGCGGCGGGAGAGAACAAAACGGCAGAACGAGGCGGCAGCGATGTATGTTCGAAATGCGGTCACAAACGCTGCACAAACCCAAACTGAGCTTGCAAAGCGGCTCGGAATAACACAGAGCACGTTCAATATCAGCCTTTCCGTTTCAAACGCAAGGGAGTATGCCGAAGGTCTGATCGCTGCGGAAGCTTTGCTTTCGGAACTGAAAACCGACGGTGAGCATGCGGAGAACGGTGATAAGGAATGTGTCGATAAAACCGTTTTAACCTGAAATTTTAACACGACAACAGAGGATGAATTGATGAAGGAATACACACTTTTGATGCTTGCGCATATGCTCGGAGATTATTATTTTCAACCGCAGTGCCTTGCAAAACTGAAGAGCAGGAACACACTGTATGTTTTGATTCATGCAGGGATTTATGCGGCAGTGATGTTTTCAACGCTGCTGCTGTGTTATTCGAATGCATACTTATATGCGGTTGCTGCCTGTGCCGTGACACATGCGGTGATTGACATTGTGAAGCAGCTGATTTTAAACGGTGCCGCAAAGCGCGGCAGTTTGACCGTGAAACAGGACAGAGCCGCATATCTTATCGATCAGGCACTGCACCTTTCGATAATCCTTGCGGTATCTTTCACGTCGGCATTTTACGGTGAGGGGCGCGGAATAGAATTTTTGCAAAACGATATAAAAGCCCTCGTTGGCATTGACGGCTTTGCAATGCTCAGCATACTGACGATGCTGCTTGCCGTGCTGAAGCCCGCAAATGTTTTTGTTCAAAAGGTGCTTGTAACCGAAAAACCTGATGAAAAGGTGAAAACACGCCTGAAGCACGGCGGATGCATCGGTTCATTGGAACGATTTATAATAACTTGTATGCTCCTGCTCGGGCAGTATTCCGCTGTTGCGCTTGTTTTCACCGCGAAATCGATAGTCAGATTCAAAGACTTTGAAGATCGCTCCTTTGCGGAATACTATCTTTACGGAACGCTTCTGAGCGTCGCGGTCAGCATCGCACTCTTTGCCTTGCTGAAAATTTTCGGCGCATAAACCTGTGCCGGAAGGAATGACCGAACAATGGATAACAACGGAGATAAAACAAAATGAAACTTATTGCAATTGACGGCAACTCACTGATGCACAGAGCGTATTACGCGCTTCCTAACATGACCAACAAAGCAGGTACGCCGACGGGCGCACTGCACGGCTTCCTTTCGATGCTGCTTAAGCTTGTTGATATGCGGCCGGATTACCTGCTTGTTGCGTTTGACATGCCGATAAAGACCTTTCGACATGAAAAATATGCCGATTATAAAGCCGGCAGAAGGGAAACTCCGGACGATCTCCGCACGCAGTTTCCGCTCTTGCAGGAATTGCTGAAAAAAATGGGCATTGCCGTTATTGAATGCGAACGCTTCGAAGCGGATGATATTCTCGGCACATTTTCCCGTCGGGCGCAGAAGGAGGGCGTTGATTCTCTGCTTGTGACCGGGGATAGGGATGCTTTGCAGCTTATCACTGATAATGTGCACGTTCTGATGACGAAAAAGGGCATCACCGAAACCGTTGAATACGATAAAGGAACCCTTCTTGCCGAATACGGACTTGAACCTGCACGCATGGTTGATCTCAAAGGCTTAATGGGCGACAATTCGGACAATCTTCCGGGCATCAAGGGTGTCGGCGAAAAGACCGCGCTGAAGCTGCTTTCAAAATACGGTACGATGGAATCCGTGCTTGAAAATGCGGAAAATGAAAAAGGCGCATTGCGGCAGAAGCTGCTTGACGGTGCGGAGTCCGCAAGGATGAGCTATGAACTCGGAACAATAAACACCGATGCTCCCGTGAGCGAGAGTGTGGAGGATTGCAGGTTCAATCCCGCTCTGCTTGCAAACGGTGCGGCGGAGCTGACAAAGCTTGAACTTCGCGCCGTCCTTAAACGCGTGCGTGAACTTGCAGGCACGCAGAATCAAAATGCGGCAAACATGCCTGAAACAAACGGGAAAGATGCTGCCGAGGTTCGAACTGCCGAATTTGATCTCCGCGATGTCAAAAGTGATGAAGAGCTGCAGGCCTGCGTTGATACGCTTCTGCAATGCACTGAAACAGCATTCGATATTTGTGAACAGAGCGTCACGGTCGCTGCAATGATGCGTGAAGGCACAGTGCTTTTCAATGCCTCGGTCGGAGGTGATCTGTTCAGTGCGGCATTGCTGCCCGAACAGGTTCTCTGCGCACTTAAGCCCGTCTTTGAGTCGGAAAAAATCAAAAAAACCGTATTTGACGCCAAATCAAAACGGCATATCCTTGCGCCGTTCGGTGTTGCGCTCAACGGTGAAATTTTCGATGCCATGCTTGCGGATTACCTGCTTAACGCACTGCATCCCGCAAAAACACTTGATGTGCTTGCCGAGGAGAGCGGTATCGGTGAGCGCGGAGCGGCTGCGCTTATCGTTTTGAAACCGAAGTTGGAACAAATGCTTGAACGCAGCGGCATGACGGAGCTGTATCGGAATGTTGAACTGCCGCTTGAACATGTGCTGTTTGATATGGAGAGCGCGGGGTTCATGCTCGACAGGGAGGTTTTATGTTCTCTCGGCGAAACCATGGCGGCGCGTTCCGAAGAGCTTGCGAAAGAAATTCACGCGCTTGCGGGGGAAAGTTTCAACATCCTTTCGCCGAAGCAGCTTTCCGTGGTATTGTTTGAAAAACTCAGCCTTCCGCCGCGAAAGAAAACAAAAACGGGATATTCGACTGACAGTGAGGTGCTTGAAGGGCTGAAGACCATGCATCCTATCGTGGGCAAGGTGCTTGAGTACAGATTCCTGACAAAACTCAAATCAACGTTCATCGATGCAATGCTCCAAAAAATCGGTTCGGACGGACGGATCCGCACAACCCTGAACCAGAATGTTACCGCAACGGGACGTATTTCAAGTCAGGAGCCGAATTTGCAGAACATTCCGGTCCGCACGGAGCTTGGACGCGAAATCCGCCGCGCTTTTGTTGCAAGCCCGGGCTGTGTTCTTGTCGGGGCGGACTATTCGCAGATAGAATTGCGCGTGCTTGCGCACATAAGCGGGGATGAGGCTTTGATTGCCGCATTCAACGACGGGGATGATATCCACACACGCACCGCGGCGGAGGTTTTCGGCGTTCCTAAGGATGAGGTGACGCGTGAAATGCGTTCTGCGGCAAAGGCTGTCAATTTCGGCATTGTGTACGGCATAAGCGCATACGGCCTTTCCGAACAATTGGATATTTCGCCGAAGAAAGCTTCGGAATACATTGAAAAGTACCTTGACCGCTGCACGGGAGTGCGGAACTATATGAAAGCTGCGGTTGAAAACGGCAGGGAAAAAGGCTATGCCGTGACCATTATGGGCAGAAGGCGCGAGCTTCCCGAAATCGTATCTTCAAACTACAATACGCGAAGTTTCGGTGAGCGCGTAGCGATGAATATGCCGATTCAGGGTTCGGCGGCAGATATAATTAAAGCCGCAATGGTGAAGGTTGCAAACAGTCTTAAGGAACAGGGACTCCGCGCACGGCTGATACTTCAGATTCACGATGAGCTGATTATAGACACACCGGAGGAGGAGACGGAGCGCGTGAAAGCTTTGCTTTCGGACTGCATGAGCAATGTTGTAAAGCTTCGCGTGCCGCTCAAAGCGGATGTTGAATGCGGACACAGCTGGTTTGATACAAAGTAAAGCATTATCATAAAGAAACGGAGAAAAGGACCGACTCTATGTACAGCGAAAGAACAAATGGTTTTGACGCAAAAATCATTGCCGAAAACAAGCGCATTCCGCTGCTTGGGCTTACGGGAAGCATGGCGGCGGGCAAATCCACCGTTTCGGCAATGCTGGCTGAGCGCGGTTTTTTTATCGTTGATGCGGATAAAACGGCGCATGATGTGATTCAAACGGAAAAAGTCTTAAGGAAGCTTACTGATGCGTTCGGCGAGGGCATACTTGATGAATCGGGCAATATAGACCGAAAAAAGCTTTCTGTATGTGTGTTCGGCGAAAAGAAAAACGAAGTGCAGGATAAAACCTGCCCGGGCAATGCGGCAAATGCTTCAGCGGAACGAATTGCAGCCGAGAAAAAGAGTCGTGTGGAGCTTCTGAATGATATTGTTCATCCTGCCGTGATTGAAAGTCTGTTCGAACAGGCGGAGACGGCGAAACAGCACCCGGATTGTCCGGGAGTGGTGCTTGATGTGCCCCTGCTTATCGAAAGCGGACTGCATAAAAGATGCGACAGCGTGATTCTTGTGACGGCGAATATTGAAACACGTTATGCCCGTATAATGAAGCGTGACGGGCTGTCGAGGCGCGAGGCACGTGCAAGAATTGCGGCGCAGATGCCGCAATGGAAGAAAAAACGCTATGCGGATTACATAATCGAAAACGATACGACCGAGGCCGAGCTGCATTTGCGGGTTGATGAGCTTATCGGAACATTGCAAAAAAATGCGGCGGAAAATAATGCACAGCCGTCCTGCGAGGCATAAAACGCTCCCGCAGAAACAAAAATGCATATGGGGGCGGAGAATATGGCAAAAAAAGCTGCAAAAAGAAAAAATACACGCAAAAATACCGGCAACCGGAAGAACGGCGGCAGGAACGGGCTTTGGATCATTTTTGCGGGCTGCTGCATTGCGCTTGCGGTCGCAGCTGTGTTCCAAAAACCTGTGCGGAGACATTTTTCTTATCCGATGGAATATGAAGCAGAGGTTCGACGCGCGTGCGAAAAATATGATCTCGATCCCTGCCTTGTATTTGCGGTCATAAGAACGGAAAGTTTTTTTACTCCGGATGCCGTATCGGGTGCGGGCGCACAGGGATTGATGCAGATCATGCCCGAAACGGGCGAATGGATCGCATGGCGGCAGGGGAAAGAGTACGACGAAAGCAGAATATTCGAACCGGATTACAATATTGATTTGGGCTGCTGGCTGCTCTCGTTTCTTTTGGAAAAATACAACGGGGATGTTGAGCTTGCCGCCGCTGCATACAATGCAGGTCACAGCGCCGTGAACCGTTGGCTGGACGACCCGAAATACTATGACGGGAAAAATCTCACCATTCCGTACGAGGAAACAGAAAATTATGTTAAAAAGGTTAAAGATGCATATGAAAAATACCAATTTCTGCGCGAAAGCGAACATGAAGCGGGACGTGAATAGGGTTGAACCTGCAAGGCGGGTTTTGCTAAAAGCAGGAGCCGTTCTGCTTGCCGTCTTGGTGCTTTTCTGTACTGCATGCGGAAAGCGCGGCAGCGGCGACGCGATTCAGACGAATCTGCCGCAATCTGCGGCGCCGCAAACATCGGAACCCGTTCCGCAGCAGGGCGGAACGTTGAAACTCCCCATGCCGCGCAACCTGAATAAAGATAATCTGAATTATAATCCGCTGATAGCAACAACGGAGGAAGCACTCGGGCTCTATTCACTTGTTTTCGAGAGCCTTATCGGCATTGACGAAAGCAACAGACTCATTCCGTCGCTTGCCATTAACTGGAGCGCGGATGAAGAAAACGCAAATTCGTGGATTATTAACCTGCGCGAAAACGTTAAATGGCATTCGGGGGACATATTGACCGCGGGTGATGTTGTGTATACATTTAATCAGCTTTACACTCTCGGTTCCGAATCATACTATGCTTCTGCACTTTCAAGCATCAATCGAATTGAAATGATAGACGCGACAACACTGCGCGTAACGATGAATTCTGCGGGCATCGGTGAGCTTTATTCGCTCAGCTTCCCGATAATACATGAGAATGCCGAACCGTTCACCGGGACGGGCGCATATCGTGCAAGCTACGTTTCAAACACAAAGATAACGTTAAAATCCAACGAGGAATGGTGGGACAGGCCGCCGTATATCGATACTGTCGAATTCCACGCAAGAGAATCAAATGCAACCGCGCTCGCCTCCTACGGTGCGGGGCAGCTTAATTTTGTGCCCACTGCGCTTCTGACCGTCGGACAATACAGCGAGGCGGGAAAAACCGTTGTTACGGATATGATGACTCAAAACATGGAAGTCATGCTTGTGAATCATAATCGCGCATTCGTGTCACGCGTTGAGTTCCGCCGTGCAATTGCACATGCGCTGAACAGAACCAAGCTGATAACAAACGCTTACATGAACAGAGCTCGTGCTGCCGACGTTCCTGTGCCGCCGGATTCATGGCTGTATAACAGCAACGCCGTTCAATACGACTTTAACCTGAACAGCGCAAATGCAATTCTCGATGAACTCGGCAGCCGCGTCGGTGCGGACGGGCGGAGAACGCTGAACGGAAGCCCGATTGAGCTTACGCTTTTAACAAGCGGCACAACCGAAAACACCGTTCGAAGCGAGGCGGCGGGCATGATTGCCGAACAGCTTGCGGCCGTCGGCATAACGGTGAAGGTCGTGACCGCTGCACATTCATACGGCAGCGCGGACAGCGAATACATGACCGCGCTTGCGGCGGGCGATTGGGATCTTGCATTATGCGGCTTTAATCTTGCGCAAAGCAATGACCTTGAACCTTATCTCAGTGTAAACGGGAAGAACAATTTCGGGCATTACAATGCAGGCCTATATTCCGGGGTTTCGGCCGCACTTAACAAAATGAACGCTGCTGCGGATGAGGAATCCCTTCGCGATGCCGCATATGAGCTGCAAACCGCTTTTGCCGATGAGCTTCCGTTCATTGTGCTTTATTTTCGCCTGAACAGCGTTGTGTACTCCGCAAAGCTTCAGGAAATCGGAGCGATGCGCGAACCGGCTTTGCTGCGGAACATAAAAAACTGGTATTTTATAAAATAAAATTATGTCAGTCACGGAGCCGCTTCAGCAGTTCGCCGCCGTGTTCTTTGAGCCATTTTTCCTGTGTGCGATAGGTTGGAAAAACACGAAGGACTTCGGCATAGAATTTTTGCGAGTGGTTCATTTCCTTGCGGTGACAAAGTTCATGAACAACAACGCTGTCCAAAACCTCCGGCGGGGCAAGCATTAAAAGGCAGTTGAAATTCAGATTGCCTTTGCTGCTGCAGCTTCCCCAGCGGGAGGTTTGGTTTCGAATCGTTATTCGCCCGTATGTAACGCCGATGAGCGGAGCATAGTACGCAGCGCGCGCGGGAATCACTTTCAGAGCTTGTTGAGCAAGGTTATGAAGCTCTTCGGGCGTCAGTTTCGGGATGCTTTCCGCAGCTGCTTCACGGGAACGTGATTTTGCAAGATGGGTCTCAATCCATTGCCTGTTTTTTTGGATGAATCGCCTGATATCATCATCTGCTGCCTGATGCGGGGCGCGAATGATAAGCCGACCCTGCTTGATTTCGGCAGCAAGTGTTTTTCGGCTGCTTTTAATCAGTTCATATTCCGGTTCGTTTTGCATTGATTTCTCCGAGTTGATATGATGTTTCAATTTTAGCACAGGAGCGGACCGTTAGCAAGTTTCACTTAATTATTGCCGTTCGTAACAAACTAAGTTTTTTCTTTAAATGCCTTGACTTTTCTTAAAAAATGTATTAAACTTGAAAGGTATATACCAAGGCGGAAAGCGTAGCCATATTTATTTTTCATCCGGGTGCGCGGACTGCCGCATTTATTGGAGATTTATATGGATTTATTTGACAAATGCAGGGTTGAGATAGTCGAGAAGGCAACAGCCGAAAACGTTTATCCCTATTTCCACCAAATCGAATCGAAACAGGCTCCGGAAGTCATCATGGAGGGTTCGCGGCGCATAATGCTCGGTTCAAACAACTACCTTGGGCTGACTTCCAATCCCGACGTTATTGCGGCGGGCGTGCGTGCACTCGAAAAATACGGCTCGGGCTGTTCAGGTTCGCGTTTTTTGAACGGCACGCTTGATTTGCATGTTCAGCTTGAGTCGGAGCTTGCTGATTTTTTGAACAAAGAAGATGTTATGACATTCTCAACGGGTTTCCAAAGCAATTTGGGCATCATCAGCGCGATTGCGGGTCGAGGCGATTACATTTTCTGCGATAAGGAGAATCATGCAAGCATTTATGACGGCTGCAAACTGAGCTACGCAAAGACGATTCGCTTCAACCACAGCGATATGGCACACCTTGAGACTGCGCTTCAGAGTGTTCCGCTTGAATCGGGCAAGCTTATTGTGACAGACGGCGTGTTCAGCATGGGCGGCGATATATGCAAGCTGCCCGAAATTGTTGAGCTTGCGCAAAAATACAAAGCGCGCGTTATGGTTGACGATGCTCACGGTCTCGGCGTTATCGGAAACGGCGGCAGAGGTACGGCAGATTATTTCGGTCTGACCGATAAGGTTGATATCATAATGGGCACCTTCAGCAAGTCACTCGCTTCCCTCGGCGGCTATATGGCAGGCGATAAGCGCGTTGTGAACTATGTTCGTCATGCCTCGCGTCCGTTCATCTTCTGCGCAAGCATTCCGCCCGCAAACTGTGCAACGGCGATTGAGGCACTGCATATTCTCCGCAGTCATCTCGAAATGCCCAAGAGGCTTGTTGAACTTGCGGCTTATATGCGCAAAGGGCTGCTGGAACGCGGCATTGCCATACGCGACAGCATAACGCCGATTATCCCCATCTATACCTATGATGAAATGCGCACCCTCCGCAAGGCAAAGGAATTGTTTGATGCGGGTGTTTATGTGAACCCGGTTCTGCCGCCCGCAACGCCTCCGGGAGAGAGTCTGCTCCGCACGAGCTATATGGCAAACCATACCGAAACTATACTTGACGAGGCTCTCGATATTATTGAGAGAATTGTAAAAAATGACTGATAAACCGAAAAGAATCGTACTTATCACCGGTGCTTCGGGCGGAATAGGGCTTGCTGCCGCAAAACTGTTCTTCGCCAAGGGAGACAGAGTGTACGGATTGAGCCGCCGTCCGTGCCCGGAAGCGGGAATTGAGAGCATCTGCGCCGATGTTACGGACGAGGCTGCCGTCCGCAATGCGATTAAAACCGTGATCGGTCGGGAGGGTAGGCTTGACGTTCTTATCTGTAATGCCGGGTTCGGAATTTCCGGTGCGGTGGAGTTCACAGCCTATGCGGATGCAAAACGCCAATTTGACGTTAACTTTTTCGGCACTTCCAACTGCATACGTGCGGCATTGCCCGAAATGCGCAGGCAGGGGAGCGGTATGATAATCGTAACAAGCTCGGTTGCGGGAATGGTGTCCATACCTTTTCAGGCATATTACTCGGCATCAAAAGCTGCACTGAATTCGCTTGTGCTTGCAACGGCCAACGAAGTGCGTCCGTACGGGGTTCACGTTGCGGCAATCATGCCCGGCGATATAAAAACAGGTTTTACTGCTGCAAGAACAAAATCGAATGCGGGCAGCTCCGATTATGCTGCGCTTTCGAAATCCGTTGCAACGATGGAACGCGATGAGCAGAATGGCATGTCCCCCGATGTTATCGCACGGTGTATGTATTCGGTGTCCCGCAAACGCAACCCGAAGCCGCTTCGCTCCGTTGGGCTGCAATACAAAGCCTGCTGCCTGCTCGGAAAGTTTCTGCCCTGTCGGCTGTCAAATTGGATAGTCGGCAAAATGTATGCATCAAAATAACAAACGGACATTAACGGTATTCAGCGTTGTTTGATACCTCAGCTGCGGCTGCAAAAAACAAAACCCGCCGACGGATGCTTGCCGTCAGCGGGTTTTTTATAAACATAATGGCATGTGCCATGCAAGGGCATTTTCGCTCCCGACAGCGGCTTCCGTCAGAATCGGAAATAGATGAACGGATTATAGCCGCTTGAAACGAGCGATGCAGTGCAGATAACAAGCGCAATCAGCACAAGTGCCGCATCGGCATAGCCGCACCACGCTCTGTTTTCGATTTTTTTATGAAGGTTGCTGACCAACGGGGTGGAGGCAATGATTGAAATGATCAGCACGGGAAGATAAGCAAGCACATAAACCAGTGCATCATGCGAAATCAAGCCGACACTGCCGCCGTTGAAAAGCGAAACAATGAAATCACGCATCTGCCCCATGTCCGTGAAGTCGAACAGAACCCATCCGAAGGTGAAAAGGAATATCGCATACAGGTGGGAAAGGAATGCGGGGGCTTTTTCAAGATATTTCCCGAGGAACAGTTTTTCGATTATGATGATAATCCCGAAATACACTCCCCAAAGCACGAAATTCCAGCTTGCACCGTGCCAAAGTCCGGTGAGCATCCAAACGATTGCGGTGTTAAGCAGGGTACGCGCAAGTCCGCGGCGGTTGCCGCCGAGGGGAATGTAGACATATTCCTTGAACCATGTGGAAAGGGAGATATGCCATCTGCGCCAGAATTCGCTGATGCTGCGGGAAATATAGGGGTAATTAAAGTTTTTGAGAAACTCAAACCCGAACATTCGGCCGAGACCTATTGCCATATCTGAATAGCCGCCGAAATCGAAATAGATATGCAGTGTATATGCAATGATTCCGACCCATGAACCGAGAACACCGTTGGCTGCGGAGCTTTCGCGGAGAACGTTCCAAAGAGCGATAAGCTGATTTGCAAGCAAAACTTTTTTTGCAAGTCCGACAGTGAAAAGCTTTATTCCGGAAGCAAACTGAGCAACGTTTTCGTGCCTGTTTTCAAGTTGATCCGCAATGTCGCGATAGCGCACGATCGGGCCCGCGATAAGCTGCGGGAAGAGTGCGACATATGTACCGAAATACACGGGGTTCTTTTGAACAGATGTGTCGTTGCGGTAAACATCGATAACATAGCTCATTGCCTGGAAGGTATAGAACGAAATGCCTATGGGCAGAGGTATTATCGGCGTTGCATAGCTGCGCATGAACGGAAAAACGGCTTTCAGCGTGTCAACAACAAAGCCCGTGTATTTGAATACGCCCAGCAGCGCAAGGTTCAGCACAACGGAAGCAACGAGTACAGCCTTGCAGCGTTTTTTGTTGTTTCGATATTTTCCGACAAGCAAACCGGCAAGCCAGTTGAACGCTATGGAGAATATCATCAAAAGCACAAAACTCGGTTCGCCCCAGCCGTAGAAAATAAGGCTGAGAACACAGAGGATTACGTTTCGATAAACGCGATTAGGCACTGCATAATACAGTGCCAAAGTTACAACAAGATAGATGAAGATGAACAGCAGACTTGAAAAAACCATCAGCCGATGTTCTCCTGCATGATTTTCATGAGAGCATTGTAGTCGCTGCCCGCAACCATGTAAACATAATTGCCGACGCGATGCACTTCCACAGGATCGAGTTTTGCGGTCTCGGCGGGTGCATATTCTTTTGCAACCTTGCGGAGCCTGTCAAGTCGATTCTGAAGAATACTTTGCAGTTCCTCGGCATATGCCGCATCGGAAACCTCAAAAATCGAAACTTCGCCGACTGTGACCGCATAGTTTTCTGACAGGTACATTGTCCACTGCGCAAGCTTTGTTTTATCGATTCCGTAAACCTCTTCAAGATCCCTCTCGGGCACTTTTGTCATTGACGGAAGCTGACCGGATTCAACAAGCTTTGTGTAAACCGCTTCAACATCCGCCTGCTTAGGCTGAGTTTCATTGCCTTTGCAGCCGATGAAAAGGAGCATAGCAAGAGCGAGAACGACGGAGAGTGCAAAGGATACAGTGCGTTTCATTGTTTTTCCTCCATGATATCTTTTCGGATAATAAAACCCGAGGAGCATCTTTCTGTGTGTCGACCGAAATTGTATTGCACAAAGTCGGTCTGAAAATTCATAAACGGCAGTTCAAACGCTTGGATTATTCGAAAACAAGCCTTCCTTGACCGGTTATATGCCTTGCGGCAAGACTGCGAAGGACATCCGCCCAAACCGCATATGCGGAGTAGGTTTGATGAACGTAGTTGTCGGAGCAGTACTCCTTGGGGAGGAAGCCGCCCTCGTCAATAAGATTGCTTGCGATATTAACAAATTCATAGCCGTTTTCGCGGCACATTTCGGCAAGCAGTCTGTTAAGTGCATAGATATTCTTGTTGTTCAGCTTTTCGCGCTCGCTGCCTTTGAACATATACATTGCACTGATAACGTAAATCTCCGTTTCGGGGCTTTCGCGGCGAATATTCGAAATGACTTCGGCATAGTTGTCCGCAGTGCCCTGAACACCCCAAATGGAAATGTCGTTCAATCCGAACAGAATGAAGACCTTTTTTGCGCCCATTTTCTTAACGGCATCCCAAATGTAGCATTGTTCTCCGCCGTAAACGGGATGCAGGCTGGAATCCGAAATCGGCTCAAGTGCATGTCCGACACCGTAGCTGCCTTCACAGAGGAAGCGCGTATTTCCGAAAAATTCGGGATTTTTTTCGAGCATGCGATTGTTATAGTTTTTCCAACCGATGGTGATTGAATCCCCGATAAACACGGCATCGGAAAACCAGCTTTCACACTCAGCATTACTTAAACCGTAAGTTTCCGTGGGCATTGTGTTGCGTGCGGGTGCGGTTTCACTGCCGAGGGACACGATACTTTCGTTATCCGGAACTTCGGTCGGCGTGGGATTAATATCCGATGTTACTTCCGAAGTGGGTACACTTGTGGATAAACCGCTGTTTGGGGTTGCACTGTCTGCGACCGAACCCTGTTGGGTTGCGGAAGCATCGGTTTGGTTGGGGGATGCGCTGCCGCCGATGTCGATAACGGGATCATCCGTTTTTTTGCATGCAAATAACCCCAATGCAAAAATACAGGCAAGCAGAACTGCAACAATTTTACCTAATTTCATAAAACTAAGCCTCATAATATTGTATTTCGCGGCACTATGAAAGTGCGGTATGCATACCCGCAGCTGCCGCTTCTGTTGAAGAATTCTACCATATTGGTGCGGGCTTGTCAATTGCAAGTGCGTTTCGGCCGAGAAAATCCGAATCCGGTTGCTTTTTTGCCGCAAAATCAAATATCCCGAAACACCGAAATCCGATAAAAAAGATATCAGCCCTGCGCAATGATGCCTGCAATACCGGAGTCAAGCATTTCGGTCAGTTCCGCGCCCGATTCGCTCACAACATAATAAACATAGCAGCCGTTACGTTTAATCTGAGTGCTTTTAATCTTGTCATACTGCTCAATGTTGTAGCTTTGAGCGAGCTGAGCCTGTGCCTGAATTCGTGCCTTGAAGATTCGTTCAAGCGTTTTGGCATAGGTTTCATCAACGGCTTTGAATATTGCGGCTTCATCCGCCGATGATGAGGGGTTTTCTGCGATATAAAACACGGAGTCCTCAACCTTGTCCGTTTCGATTCCGAAAACGGGAAAGTAATCTTCGGCTGGAACGGCAGTCAGAGCCGCCATTTTGCCTGTGCTGCTGATTTCATCAAAAAGCTGCTGCAAGGTCTTTGCACTGCTGTTTCCGGTGCATCCGAAGCAGATGCAGAATGCGAGCAGAAGTGATGCTGCGCCGATAAAAAGCATAATACGTTCGGCTGTTTCGGAATGCTTTTTTGTTTTTTGATTCATTGTATTGCTGCCCATGTCCTTTCCTTACTCAATTTAAGGTATTGAGCGATGTTAAAAACGGTTAATGCTGACATTGTTTAATGCTGCATCGTCACGCACCGCTGTTTGATACAGTGATGCGCACATGCTTATCTTCCGTGCAGGTTTTTTGTGCGGTATCGGAAGTGCTGCCGCAATGCTCCGTGCTTCTTGAGTATCCGCGAACTATCGCATAACATGCACTGCTGCAAACTATGATATGTTCCTGCATGTCGATTCCGACTTCGTTGAGCAGAAGCCTGAGGCGCCGCGTATTTTCAATATCAAGTGCGGAGGGCTTCGGATCGCCGGACGGATGATTGTGCGCAATGATTATTGCATTCGATTTTTGTGCGAGTGCGATCTCAACAATTCGCCTTAACGAAAACGGCGTTTCGGAGCTGTTTCCCCGTCCCACAATTTCACTGTAAGTTACGGCGGATTTTGCGTTGAGACAAACCGCAAGGCAAACCTCCTCGCGTTCTTCCGCAATCAATGCACTGCAAAAATCCATTGCATCATCGGTATTTTTCAATTGTTTCCCGGCTGCGTCGGCAATTTTTGCGCGAAAATTGATATCGCCGACCAATTTAATCAAAATGGCCGTGCTTTGCGAAACCCCTTCTTCCGCAAGTTCGGAAAAGCTTGCTTCAAGCACTCCGCGGAGTGAACCGAAGCGGTTGACCAGACGATGTGCAAGCGGATTCACATCCCGCCGGGGAATGGCATAAAACAGCAAAAGTTCAAGCAGCTGATGATCCCTGAGAGCATCGCTTCCGTTGCTTTTGATATAGCTTTCACGCAGTCGCTTTCGGTGTCCCTCGTGAATATTGCTGCATGTTTTATCGCTCAAAACTGTTTCTCCGTATGCACTGTCAAATTGTTTACTTTATGCTGTCGAAAGCGCGGCGGTTAATCCTGCTGCGCAGCAAGTCGAACGTATTCGCGCGCCAGAAGGCGCACACGTTCGTAATCTTTACTTTTTATTGCAGCTGCATTAAAAATCCCCGTGCTGATGCCGTATGCGCACGCACCCGCCTTTTTAAAGAGCAAAAGGTTTTCGGGTGTAACTCCGCCGACAGCCGCAACAGGAATATGCCTGAGAGGTGCTTTGATCGCTTTGAAGTATTCCACTCCGAGTGCACCGGCGGGGAACAGCTTCACAATATCCGCGCCTGCCGCATGAGCTGCCGTGATTTCCGTCGGCGTCATTGCGCCCGGAATCGAAATCAGCCCGCGCCGCTTTGTTTCCTTGATTATATAGCAGTCACTGTTCGGCGAAACAATATATTTCGCTCCCGCCTGTGCTGCAATGCTGAGCTGTTCAAGCGTCAGCACCGTGCCCGCGCCGACAGCCAGTACAGTGCCGAATCTGCGAACAAGTTTATCCAATGCTTCGCCCGCAATTTCGGGTGCAAGATTTTGCTCAAACGTAATTTCAACGGCTTTGATTCCGCCGCGTGCAGCCGCATCAACGGCGCGAAGCAGAGTGTCGCCGTAATTGCCGCGGGATATTGCAATGATGCCGTTTTCAAGTATTTTTTCAAGCGTGTTGTGTGATTCGATTTTTGCCATTGCTGCAACCTCTTTTATCATATGGGCAGATACGCCCGAATTTAACAAAAAGTTATTTATAACGGAACGGGATTGAAACGGCGTCACACAAGCCCGGCATATCCGTTTTGGCGCAAGCCTTCGTAAACGACGATTGCTACGGAGTTTGAAAGGTTGAGTGAACGCAGACCTTTTCGCATGGGAATGCGAATTGCATCCGAGCTGCGCCTTGAGAGCAGCTCCTGCCCGAGTCCCGCAGTTTCCTTTCCGAAAACAAGAAAATCCCCGGGCAGGAATTGCGCTTCGGCAAAGCTTGCTTCCGCATGGGTGGAAAGCAGATGGAACCGTGCATCGGGATGAGCCGCTTCAAGTTCTTCAAAGCTATAGTAATAGTAAATCTCAAGCTCGTTCCAGTAGTCCAAACCGGCGCGCTTCAAATACCTGTCATCAACGGAAAAACCGAGGGGACGAACAAGGTGCAGCCTGCAGCCGGTAACGGCACAGGTTCGGGATATATTGCCGGTGTTTTGCGGTATTTCCGGCTGAACCAAAACAATGTTAAACATACTCGTTAATCAGGCGATTTGTGCAAATCCCTGCAAAACATAGCGAAACTTTTTGAAAAGGAGCCGAGAAAAAAACGAGCAAGCATTTTTGGCGGAAACCTCCTTTAGGCGGTGTTTCGTTGATTTAATTAAAACTTTCTCGGTCGGTGCGGCCGCTCCCGCGCGGCACCGAAGATGCGGAACGGGAGCGGCGGCCGATGCGGGAAACGGTCCGAATAAGCAAATACGGAACGCTTCCCGAAAACAGTCCGAAATAAGCGGAATCGGCTTAAAATCGGCAGAAACGGAAAACAGTTATGACCTCAGAACCGCATCAAGACGGAATTTGAGAGCCTTCAAAATGGTATTCACTGCACGGTTGATGTCTTCATCAGTAAGCGTGCGTTCATCGGAACGGAGTTCGAAGCTGAATGCCATGCTCTTCTTGCCTTCGGGGATGCCCTTGTCGCCCGCTTCTTTGGGATAGTAGACATCGAATACCTTTGCGTTTTCAACAATAACCTGTGTCTTGGCTGTGTTGATGATGTCAATGACAGTCTGTGCTTCAATGTTCCTGTCAACAACAACCGCAATATCACGCGGCACGATCGGGAATTTGGGCAAAGGTCTGTATTTGCGTGAATTGTTTGTGTGCGCCGCAAGCTTGTTGAAATCGATTTCGGCAAGGTATGCGTTGCAGCTCAGGCCGAAATTCTTTTCAACGCGGGGGTGAGTGCAGCCCATTTCACCGATGACTTCGCCGTCAATTGAAACAACGGCTTTCTGGCCGGGGTGCAGATACGCTCCGCCTCCGCGCTCAAACCTTGCGTTCTCAATGCCGAGTATTTCGAACAGCTTTTCAATTATACCTTTAAGCGTGAAAAAGTTTTCGGCATTGCGGACATTTCCTACACCGCCGTATGCGATAATGCCGAGCATCTTGCGTTCCTCGGGCAGATCGGGGTTGTTGAAGTGAACATTGCCGATTTCGAAGAACCTGCCGTGACCGCTCTTTTTGTTGCAGTTTGTGCGCATCGTGCGGAGCAGGCCGCCGATGAGCGTTGTGCGCATAAGGCTTTGATCCTCGCCGAAGGGGTTTTGCAGGCGAACGGTGTTGCGCTTTTCGTCATTCTCCGGAATAAGCAGCAGATCGTATTCCTGCGGAGATGTGAAATTGTAATTATAAAGCTCCATGAAGCCCATTGCAGCCATTGTATCCTTCACCCTGTCTTCAATTATGACGGAGCGGGAAAGCCTGCCTTGGAAGGAATCGCCGTGCATAAGCGTCGGCTCAATGTTATCGTAGCCGTAAAGCCGCCCGACTTCTTCCGCAATATCCCAGTCGGTTTCGATTCCGTCTTCAATATCCGTGCGGAAGTGAGGAACCTTGATACGCAGCTTGTTTTCACAAACCTCAGCGGGAATGCTGATGCTCGAAAGCAGCTCCGCCATGGATTCTCCGCTGAGTTTCGTGTTAAGAATACGGTTAATATGACACACATCCGCATTCACGACTTTTTCGGAAATATCCGCATTGCAAACATCGATCATGCTGCCGATGACCCTGCCGGCTCCGAGAATGTCAACAAGCTCAATCGCGCGGTTGACCGCAAGCTCCGCATTCACGGCTTCAACGCCCTTTGTGAACCTTGCGGAGGAGTCGGTTGAATGATGCAGCTTCTGCGTTGTGCGGCGAATGTTTGCAGCGTTGAACACCGCACTTTCGAACAGCGTGACCTTTGTATTTTCGGTGATTTCGGAATTCAGTCCGCCCATGACGCCTGCGATGCCGACGCCCTTATGCGGGTCGGCAATGAGCAGCATATCCGGTGTTACGGCGCGTTGTTTGCCGTCAAGCGTTGTCACAACCTCGCCCTCAACGGCGTTGCGAACAACAATATGCGCATCTTCAATGCAGGCAAGGTCGAATGCATGCATCGGATGACCGTATTCAAGCAGAACATAATTTGTAATATCAACAATATTGTTTATCGGACGGATTCCCGAAAGCTTCAGACGCAGCTGCATCCATTTCGGTGAGGGCTCGATTTTCAAATCGGTCACAACCCTTGCGCAATAGCGCGGGCAAAGGTTGGGATTGAGCACGGTGACCTTTGCATAATCCGCCGCACTGCCGCCGCCGGCAACGGGTTTGATGACAGGTTCGTGGAATTTCTGACCGAGAGCACTCGCAGCCTCGCGGCAGAGGCCGATAATGCTTTGACAATCGGGGCGGTTGGGCGTGAGTTCAATATCGAAAATGACATCGTCAAGCCCGAGTGCTTCCTGAATGCGCATACCGTTTGTGTATTTTGTGCCGTCGTTCAGAATCAGAACGCTGTCCGCACCCGCGCCCTCGTATTCAACATCGTTGATGCCGAGTTCCGCACCGCCGCAGAACATTCCGCTGCTCAGCACACCGCGCATCTTTGTGGGCTTTATTTCCGTGCCGTCAGCAAGAATCGCGCCGTCCAGCGCAACGGGAACCTGACAGCCTTCATACACATTAGCCGCATTGGTAACGATAACAAGTTCGTTTTCCGCGCCGATATCGATATTGCAAACGCGCAGCCTTTCCGCATTCGGGTGCTGCTCAATATGCGTTATTGTGCAGACAACAACGTTGCTGACCTTCATTTCGGGAATGATATCCGCAACCTCGAATCCGCGCAGGAGCATTTTTGAAGCAAACTCTTTGTGTGTTACGTTATAGTCAACATAATCTTTCAGCCATTTAAGCGGTAGTTTCATTATTTTGCCCTCCTTAATTACAGCTGCCTGAGGAAACGCGCATCGCCTTCGTAAAGCAGGCGAATGTCGCTGATGCCGTACTTCAGGCACGCAACGCGGTCAACTCCGACGCCGAATGCAAGCGCGGACCATTCGTTGGGATCGAGTCCGCAGTTTTGAAGTTCATGCGGGTTTGTGATGCCGCAGCCCATAATCTCCATCCAGCCCGTGCCCTTGCAGGAGCTGCATCCCTTTCCGCCGCAGATCGTGCAGGAAATATCAACCTCGGCAGAAGGCTCCGTGAACGGGAAATAACTCGGGCGGAGGCGTGAGCGGACGTTCTCGCCGAAAACGGCCTTAACAAAAGTGTCGATAGTGCCTTTCAAATCGGCAAATGTCAGGTTTTTGTCAACAACAAGCCCTTCAATCTGCATGAAAACAGGGCTGTGGCTTGCATCGGGCTCGTCAACGCGGAAAACTCTTCCCGGAATAACAAGGCGGAACGGGGGCTTAAGCGCCATAAGCGCGCGCGCTTCGCAGGGGGATGTGTGCGTGCGCAGCAGAACCCTGTCGTTGATGTAGAAGGTATCCTGCATATCCCTTGCGGGGTGATCCGGCGGAAGGTTCAGCTTTGTGAAGTTAAAATCGTCATATTCGATTTCGGGCCCTTCAAAGGTTGTGAAGCCCAATCCGACAAGCGCATCGCGGATTTCGCGATATACCTTGGTAAGCGGGTTGAGCTTGCCGGACGGCAGCTCGATAATGCCCGGAAGGGTAACGTCAACGGTTTCGTCTTCAATGCGCTTTTGCTCTGCAAATGCATCAAGCATTGCTTTTCGTGCTTCAAGTGCTTCGGCAATGGACTGTTTAACCTCATTGGCCGCTTTGCCGAGCTGCGCGCGCCTTTCGGCAGAGAGTTTGCCCATTGTGCGCAGAATAGCCGTCAATGCGCCGTTTCTGCCCAAAACGGAGGTGTTCAGTTCGGACAGCTCTTCTTCGCTTTTGATGTTCTCAAGCCGCTTAAGCGCGTCCTCACGGATTTTTGCAAGTTCGTCAAGCATTTTGTTTTTCTCCTTTATTTTTTCAAATCAAAGAAATTTGTTCCGCAAAATAAATCAAGCGCATCCGTCCCTGAGGGACGAGTGCGCTTTTCTCGTGGTACCACCCTGTTTCACAGCCCGAAACGTGCCGAATGCATCCGCGAAATTGCGCTCACAAACAGCAACAGTCTAAGGCTGCCTCAAAAAGACTTTATCGGGTCTGACGCGGCAGCGACTACACATTTGCCCCGGTCCAAACCCGCTTTTGTCCGTGAATGAGCCCGAAGAGTACCGACGGACACGGCACGGCGCAAATTCGAGATTCGGAAGGCAAAACTTCACCGCTGCGGCTCCGGAGCGAACTTTATGAGCTTTAATTGCAGCTCGCTCCCAGCAAATGCGAACCTCTCTTGGGCAACCGCCGCTCTTTTCTCCATCAAAGCCAAATTTAATTTGATGAGAATTCTAACACTTATTTTTGGCAATGTCAATCCAAATTAACAATATAAAACGCAAACACAAACAGGTAAAGAAAATATATATAACTTTTTTAAAAATAATGCTTGACAACCGCTTCCGTGCGTGGTATCATAGCTCCTGCATTGTGGAGCGAGAGTTCCAAAGGCAATGACCATCGCGGGGTGGAGCAGTCGGTAGCTCGTCGGGCTCATAATCCGAAGGTCGGGGGTTCAAGTCCCTCCCCCGCAACCATTTCAATTGCGGTCGTGCATCAGCCCCTCCGCACGAATACGGCGGCATAGCTCAGCTGGCTAGAGCATTCGGTTCATACCCGGAGTGTCATCTGTTCGAATCAGATTGCCGCTACCAAACAAAGGAAGCATTCACTCGATTGCTTCCTTTTGTTTTGCAAAATGAATTCCGTTGCTCTTTCAGCAAAAAATGCAAAGGGTGAAAAAATGAACGAAAGAAAAAGCAGCAGCGCAAAGAGGATGAATAAGGTATGCATTCTGTCAGCGATTGAACAGTTTGTAAAGAAAAATACCGTAATGGTCATTGCGCTTTCGGCTGCGGTCATAACCATGTTTTTTGTGCCTCCGGATAAGCTTTATTCGGGGTATTTCGATTTCAAAACTCTGACATGCCTGTTCTGCGTGCTTGCGGTTGTGTGTGCGCTGAAGAACATTAACTTTTTTTACATGCTGGCACGCAAAATAGTTCGGCTTTTTAAAAACGCCCGCATGAGCGTGCTTGCCCTTGTGTACATAACTTTTACCGGTTCCATGCTGATAGCAAACGACATGGCTCTGCTGACGTTTTTGCCGCTGGGATTTTTTGTGCTCACAACAACGCACAAAGAAAAATACATGGCATTCACTTTCATAATGCAGAATATAGCCGCAAACCTCGGCGGAATGCTGACTCCGTTCGGAAATCCGCAGAACCTGTATCTTTACACAAAGTTTGAAATCCCGAACCTTGAGTTTATGCGTATCATGGCACCGCCTTTCGTTTTTTCGGTCGCTCTTATCACGTTTTGCTGTCTGGTATTTGTAAAGCCGGAACCGCTGGAGCTGAGCGATGAAAAGTTTCGGCTTCCGCCGGTGCGTCTTGCGGTTTACCTTGCGCTTTTTGCGTTGGCAATTGCGATAGTTTTCAGAGGAATTCCGTATTGGATAGGCTTGGTTATAATACCGGCTGTTTTGCTTGCGGCGGACAGAAAGGCACTGCTCGCAGTTGATTGGCCGCTGCTGCTGACATTTGTATTCTTCTTTATTTTTGCGGGAAATATGAGCAGAATAGGCATCGTTCGGCAGTTTCTGTCGGGGCTTTTGGAGTGGAACACGCTTGTGTTCAGTGTTCTTTCGTGCCAGTTCATAAGCAATGTTCCGTCCGCAATTCTGCTTTCACAGTTCACGGAAAACTATGCGGATCTGCTTGTCGGAGTAAATATCGGCGGCGTCGGCACACTCATCGCATCGCTTGCAAGCCTCATCACTTTCCGTGAATATGTAAAGCATAATCCCGGAAAATCAGGAGCATATGTAAAAGAGTTTTCCCTGTTTAATTTTTCCTTTCTCATATTGCTGACGGGGTTCATGCTTCTGCTTAAAACCGCCGCGCAGCACGGCTCTTAAAAAAGTCGCTTAAATGTCACAAAAACAAACAGCCCTTTCCGATGTCGATGCATTCGGAAGGGCTGTTTATGCATACTTTGCGTACCGTACAGTTGATTGGAACAATACGGTGAATGTCTGGATACTCACCCCTCACCGTTTCGCTGCAAACTCACGGCCGCGGGCGGATTCCGTCGCCTATTTGCGATGAAACGATCGCATGAAGGTCTATGATGAACCAATCTCCGATAATTATTTTGCTCTTTTCAACAAAGCCGGAACGGTGTCCGATTCGAACATAGTACCAGTCCCCGATTTCAAACCAAACGCGGATCTGTGCACCTTCACTGAGTGACACGATTTCGGCTGCATATTGAGAAGGGGAGGTACGAAGGGCGGCCGCTTCGGTTGTTTTTGCCTCGCAGACTCTTTGCTGCGCAGCAATGGGCGACGGGAAAAGCTTAACATCGATATAATCGCCGCGAACATAGCCGAGTTTGCCGTCCGCAATGCAGCAAATCCAACCGTTAACGGCATTGATAACGTCAACATGCGTGCCCGTGCTGAACTTGCCCAAACTTGTGAATGATGCGGAGGGACCGGAACGAAGGTTGACATTGGTCGTGTTGAACTCGCCGTATGCTTTGATATTAAGGCTGTATGCAAAAGGACGCTCGGGATTCAGCTCGCAAACATCGGTAAGCTTCATTTTCCCATAGTAAAATTTAAGCACCTGCTGATACGTCTGACCCTCACGCGCCCGCGCCTGAGCACCGTATTGCGACATTCCGAGACCATGCCCGTAGCGGCAGAAATAGATGTTGTAACCGGTGCTCGTCGGTTCTCCCCAGTACATCTTATAATTTTTTGTAAAAACACCTTCAGCTTTCAACCTGTCGGCTGAAAACCCGAAGGAAACTTCCTGCTCGCCGCTGCCGGTGCCAACAAGAATACGCACATCAACATTCGCCATGTTGCGTTCGCAGTTTTCGAATTTCGGTGTGTTCACATCCGTTTCAAGAATTGAAATGAGCCGAACGGAAGATCCGACAATTTTTTTCGCCTCTTTGCGAAGGAGAGCGTTAAATGCTTCGTTGTCGGATATTTCTCCGTATGTAATTTCAAGATTCTGCCTGCAGGCAGGATTGGCTTCATAAAAGTCAATGTCATCAAGACGGATTTCATACAGCGGGTCAAGCGAATCATATCCGAAAAGGTGCGACGGCAAAGCGGTCTCTCCGCCGTTTGTTGCACCGTAAAACGCAAGAGGGATTTCGTTATCGACGGACAGAATGACGCCCGTTGTTTCAACGCAGGCACGCATACATTTTTCGTAGCCGGGTTTATAGCCGCGATAACCCTGATAGTTAAACGAATCGGTTATATCATAATCATCACCGGGCATGGTAAAGCCGAATGCATAGGTTCTTGAGGCGACCGCCTGGCATTTGAGTGATTCGATGGGGCAGGACTCGCTCATTTCGTAAGGCACGATGCCATAGAGATAATGCGCCGTCGGAATATGGTTGATGACTCGGAGCGTTCCGTCATCATTGATGCGGAAAACAAGGTTGCCCAAGTATTTCCTTTCGTTTGCGTTTCCGCTGCAAAAGAGCTGGAGCCAACCGGCGGATTCGTTGTAATTCACGCGCATAAGCGTTATTTCGGAACCCCGATAAACGGTCGAACCGCCCGAGCTGAGCGTAATTTTACCGTCTTCAACGGTGACGGCAGCTGTGCGGGGGGAGCTTTCGCTGCCGACAACAGCACGCATATTTTCCGCAACATAATATGCGCCGCAAAGCTCAAGGCGAACACTTGCCGTTTCTCCGACGGACAGCTTGACATTTATAAACGAAAAATCAGAATTTACACTTCTTCGCACATCGCGCTTCAGTTTCGGAACACCGTCGGCAGTCATAGGAATGCCGCTTGAAGATTCCCGTTCATCGTTCGAACGGAGATTATCGGCTGCTCTGCCGGTTTGGGTTTCGGCAAAGTCCGCCGTAAAGCTTGCGGCTGTCGATGCTGCCGCAGGCAGTGCCGCGCCGAGTGCGATCGCAGCAAAAAGAAGCACGGCGATCGATGATGAAATAAACCTTTGCAGTCGTGTTTTTTTGTTATTCATTAAAACTTATCCTCCTTTTTCGTTCAAGAATTGTGCGAACGGCCTCCGAAGCAAGAGCAAGCCCGAACGCTCCGGGAACAAAGGGTACGCTTGCGGGTGCGTTCAGCTTCATATCCGGATCCGGAACGGGAATGACGGGTGTTTTCGGCTCTTCAACGGAATAAACAACTTTGAGTTTTTTTATACCGCGCTTGCGCAATTCTCTGCGCATAACGCGGGAAAGCGGGTCGATGCTTGTTTCAAAGATATCCGCAATGCGAATCTTGTCCGGCTCAAGTCTGTTGCCCGCACCCATGCTGGAAAGAATCGGAATGCCGCATCGTGACGCTGCCTCAATGAGTGCGATCTTTGCCGTGACATTATCCACGGCGTCGATGATTATATCGGCGTCTGCGGGAATCAGCTCTTCCGCATTTTCACGCGTCACAAAACAGTCAAATGCTTCGGTGATGCAGTCCGAAACATCCGCAATATGAAGACTCATCGCTTCAACTTTTTTCATGCCTACGGTGGATTTTTTTGCACAAATCTGCCTGTTCAGATTGCTCGGCTTGACCTTGGCCGAGTCAAAAACTGCAATTCGGCCGAGGCCGCAGCGAACCAATGCATCAACGCAGTGCCCGCCGACTCCGCCGACTCCGAAAACCGCCGCCTTGGATTCGAGCAGGATGTTTTCTGCATCCTCACCAAGCAGCATTGCCGTTCTGTAAAAAGTTTCTCTCATTCCGAACCCGTATCTCCGAATACCTTTGCATCTCGATTGTTCAACCGCTTTGGGTTTTTTCAGGCGAATGCACGAGCATTGCCCGCCTGTTAAGCAACATTATATCAAATCGACACGGATACTGCAAGCTTTTGGCAATGCAGGCGTTTTTTTGAAAAAAAGCAGCTTTACCTGTCGCCTCGTTTTATGGTATCATTCTTTCAAAGGATTAAAATTTTGAACAGAAGGAAGGGAAAACATGGCGGCAAGAATAGTGCATCACGCGGCAGCGGAACGGTTATTGAAATGCGTTGAATTTAAAAACCCCGACAGATTTCGCTTTGGCATAATAATGCCCGACTCGGCAGGATGGTCTTCGGAAGAGAGCAAAAAGGCGCATTTTTTGAAGTTAATTTGCAGCGGAACAAAAAAGACCTACGATTTAACAGCATTCCGCAGCAGATTCGGACGGAAGGTGATGACAGATGACCTTTATTTGGGCTATTACCTGCATCTTGTTCAGGACCTGCTTTTTCGCGGCTTTATTTACGGGAAATATAATTGGGATCCGCACACCGACGGAAACATAGACAGGCTTCACGATGATTATCGAAAAGCAAATACATACCTGTCAAAAAGACATGGTTTGACTTTCAATATTGTTTTGCCCGAGAATTTGAACGCAGAAGAGCTGAGTCATATTGCGGAATTTAAACCGCGGGAGTTCCTTGCGGAAATGTATTCGGATTATAAACAGAACTCCGGAGATTTAACGAAGGAGTCCCCCGCATTCTTTTTTACGGGCGAAATGGCGGATGAATTCATTGAAATTGCAGTTGACGGCTGCTTAAATGAGCTGAATGCTCTTCAAAAAGGCGTTTCCGCGATTAATGAAACTTTGCTTGCATTTGCATGGAAACATATCGAAAAATGATTATTTTAAAAATGTTGAATACATGCAGCGGCAAAGGCAGATGCTGAACAAAAAAGAACGGAGAAAAAACTGTGGAAGATACGGTGTTTGAAAAAATTTATAAAGAAGTTCGCAAAATTCCGCGAGGCAAAGTTGCAACCTACGGGCAGATCGCTGCTCTTGCGGGCAATCCGCGCTGGGCACGTGTTGTAGGCTATGCCCTGCATGTAAATCCGGATCCCTCCGAAATTCCATGCTATCGCGTTGTGAACAGGCAGGGCAAAGCTTCTGCCGCATTTGCTTTCGGCGGTGAAAACATGCAGATTCAGCTGCTTTCCGCAGATGGGGTTGAGTTTGTTGACGGGCATGTGAACATGGAAAAATATCTCTGGCGGCCGGACGGGGACGAAAAATAAACCAAAACCGAAGTCTGCGTGCCCGTGAACCGAACGCAGCAGGTGTTCACGGCACACCTTATATTCATACCGTGCCTCCTTTTTGCATAAACCTTTAACGGGAAATCCAAAAACGGGCGCAAAACGCGAAAGGAAGGCAAACATGGAATACAGACGCAGACGAAAGAACACAAGGCGCAGGCGCGGGGGATATCAGGCATATTCCGCCGCCGGCGGACGCGGAGAGAGCGGGGGAGGATTCGGGTTGCTGATACTCCTGCTGCTGATGGGCGGTATTATTTATGTTTTATTTGCAACTTCGGTCGGCTCATGGCTTACAGAAAGCGTTTTCGGCAGAAAACACGGCGGGAATACGCTCGCAACCACCGAACCCGCGGGGGCAACCCCGGGTCTGAGCTTTTCAAACCCGCAAACGCAAAAAATGCATTTTTCGGGGCTGGACATGTATGCGCTGCGGCTCGGCAGTTTTGAATCCGATGCCGAAGCAAGTGCGCTCAGTGCCTCCGTGCGTGCACTCGGAGCGGCAGGCTGCATTATCGACAACGGGGACGGAAGCGTTTCGGTTTTTGCCTCGGCATACACAACGGAAGCGGGTGCCGAAAGCGTTCGAAAACGCCTTGTTGAACAGGGGTACAAGGCGGAAATCGTGCCCTTTGCATGCGAACCCGTCGAAATTGAGGTCACGGCAGAAGCGGAGCGCTTGGACGGAATTGCGGAAGCGGTCGGTTTTTCGTTCGGAATAATTAATGATTTAAACAACGAAGTGATAAATTACGACACAGCCGAACGCGGCATTGAATACGGAAAGGCCATCGGGAGCGAATTGCTTGAAAATATCCGAAGCCTGCGTTCCGCATTGAACGGCGTGCACGACGGCAGAGGCGTCATTGATGCGCTGGATGAGTACTATATGCAGCTCACCGCGCTTGTAACAGCCTTCAATTCGGCAGAAACGCAAAATCGCGTTGAACTGAGCGGATTGCTGAAAAATTTGCAGATAGGCGCAATTGAAGCCTATATGAATATGCTTAATGCAGTTGCAGACATGTAAAAAAAGAAAAAAACACTCCCCCCGCGGTACGCTGCGGGGGGAGATTTAAATCGTTGATGTATACCTGCAATCGTGTATAATATAACTGAAGTTTTCCCTTGCGAAACCTGTGGATTTATAGTAAAATTCAAATATTTATTAGGGAAATGCGGTGCGGATCTGCTGCAAGCCAAAAAAGGCTTTGATTTGCAAGCTTTTTTTGAAAAATCGGCACTTTTGCTGCGCACAACCCGAAAACACGGAGGGCGTTCGGCATGAAACTTTTGGAGGAGCGCATTGCGCGCGAGGGAAAGGTTCTTCCCGGCAATGTTGTAAAGGTTGACGGATTTTTGAACCACCGCGTTGACGCTGCTTTTTTGGGCAAGCTGGCGGATGAATTCATTGCTCATTTTGACATAAACGGACTGACGGCGGTTATGACTGTCGAAGCGTCCGGCATTCCGCTTGCAACGGTTTGCGCCGAAAAGATGGGTGTGCCGATGATATTTGCAAAAAAAGCAAAGAGCGACAATATCGAAGGCGGACTTTTTAAAAGCGAAATCATGAGTTATACTTACAAAAAGAAAGTTACACTCATTGTTTCCGCAGAGTGGCTGCATCCGGGAGACAGAATCCTGATCATCGATGATTTTATGGCGCGCGGCGAAGCAATGCGCGGGCTTGTTGCGATCATTGAACAGGCCGGTGCGGAACTTGTCGGCATCGGTATTGCGGTTGAAAAAGGCTTCCAGGGCGGCGGCGATGCGCTGCGTGCAAGAGGTATTGATTTATATTCGCTTGCAATAATCGAAGAGGCAACGCCCGACGGAATCCGTTTCCGTGAACAGTAAATTTGCGGAAACAACATCTTGTTTACAACAAAATGGTTTATATAAGGAATACTATATGGAGAGAATTGTAATCATCAATTTCGGAGCGCAGTATAACCAGCTCATTGCACGCAGAGTGCGTGAAGCAGGGGTTTACAGCGAGCTCCTGCCGCCGGATTCCCCGATCGAAAAAATCAAAGGCGACGGTCTGTGCGGTATTATTCTGTCCGGCGGGCCGGACAGTGCATATCTTGAAGGCGCACGAACCTGCTCCGACGAGCTGTTCAATCTCGGCGTGCCCGTGCTTGGCATCTGCTACGGAATGCAGCTTATGTGCCAAAAACTCGGCGGCAAAGTCGGCCCCGCTCCGACGCGTGAATACGGCAAAACACCCATGCATTTCAAACGCAGCCCACTGTTTAAGGACATGCCCGATTCAATAACGTGGATGAGTCATAACGACTCCTGCCTTGTTTGCCCTCCCGGTTTTGAAATTATTGCAAGCAGCGATAATTGTGAAATCTGCGCGTTCGCAAACGAAGAGCGCAGGCTGTACGGCGTCCAGTTCCACCCCGAGGTTAACCACACCGAATACTGCAAGCAGTTTTTCCATAATTTCGTGTATGAGATCTGCGGCTGCAAGGGCGGCTGGTCAATGGCAAACCTTGCAAATCAGCTCATTGAAGAAGTGCGCGCAAAGGTCGGAAACGGCAGAGTTGTTGCGGGCCTTTCGGGCGGCGTTGATTCTTCCGTTGCCGCAACCCTTGTACATAAGGCGATCGGCGACAGGCTGACCTGCATATTCGTTGATCACGGCCTTCTTCGCTTGAACGAGGCGGAGGAAGTAATGGGCTTCTATCGCAACGAAATCGGCCTGAATGTTATCGAAGTCAATGCAAAAGATCGCTTCCTTTCAAAACTTGCAGGCGTTACGGAACCCGAGCGCAAGCGCAAGATAATCGGCGAAGAATTCATTCGCGTTTTTGAAGATGAAGCAAAGAAAATCGGCGCGGACTACCTGCTTCAGGGCACGATTTATCCCGATGTTATCGAAAGCGGCGCAGGCGGAGCATCCGTGATTAAAAGCCATCATAATGTCGGCGGCCTGCCCGAAGATATCGCATTCAAAGGCCTTATAGAACCGCTCCGCATCCTCTTCAAGGATGAGGTTCGCCTCCTCGGCGAAAGTTTGAACATGCCCGCTCCCCTTGTATGGAGGCAGCCCTTCCCGGGTCCCGGGCTTGCGATCCGCATCCTCGGCGACATTACCGACGAAAAGCTCGACATCCTGAGAAAGTCCGACTTTATCCTCCGCGATGAAATTGCGAAAGCAGGTCTTGACCGTTCGGTTTGGCAATATTTCACGGTATTTACGGGAATACGCTCAGTCGGTGTTATGGGCGATCAGCGCACCTATGACTACGCAATCGGCGTTCGCGCGGTAACTTCGACCGATGCAATGACGGTCGAGTTTGCAGAGCTCCCCTATGACCTGCTCCGCACAATCAGCAACAGAATTATTGCCGAAACGCCCCACGTTAACCGCGTAATGTTCGATATTACGGATAAACCCCCGGGAACGATTGAGTGGGAATAAATATTTAGTGTTTTCTGAATCCTGAAAAGCGTTGGTAATACAGCGTTTTTCAGGATTTTTCTTTTTTAGCGGCTACAAATTGGCTACATTTGCAGCGATTTTTGTAGCCAGAGGCTCACGGCATAATGCCGTCAAGCTGTCTGGCTACCTCCACCTGCTTGTTGGGGTACAGGTGACTGTACGTGTCCATCGTTGTCTGTACCTTTTCATGTCCGAGCCGCTCCGCGATCAGCAGCGGAGAGAAGCCCATCTCCACCAGCAGGCTGGCGTGGCTGTGTCGAATGTCATGCACCCGTATCCGCTTCACGCCCGAAGCCTTGCAGCCATACTCCATTTCGTGGTATAGAAAGCTCTTGGTGTAGGGAAAGAGCCGGTCGTCCTTTTGCAGCCCGTAGCAATGGGACATATACTCCTGCAAACAGTTGCAAAGGCCGTCGGGAATAGGGATAGTACGGATGCTTTTCGGTGTTTTCGGAGTGGTGATAATATCCTCTTTGCCGAGGCGCTGATAGCTCTTGTTCACCGTCAGGGTCTTCTTCTCGAAGTCGATGTCCGACGGTGTGAGTGCCAGCAGCTCTCCCTCCCGAATCCCCGTGTAGTACATGGTCATGAATACCGTGTAGCTGGCGGGACGGTCTTTCATGCTCTCGATAAATGTCTGGAACTCGTCCTTTGTCCAGAACAGCATTTCATCGGCTTTCTTCTTGCCCATGCTCCCCGCCTTGTGGCAGGGATTTTCTTTCAGCCCATAGTATTTGACTGCGTAGTTGAAAATCGCCGTGAGCTGGTTGTTGATGCACTTGAGATAGGTCTGGGCGTAAGGCTTGCCGTTTTCATCCCGGTAGCTGGTCAGGGAGTTCTGCCATTGGCGCACGTGAGTGGGCTTGATCTCGTTCAGCGGGATTTTCTTGAAGAAAGGCGTTACCTTCAGGTCGATCAGCCATTTCTTGCTGGCAACGGTTGAGGGCTTGAGGCGGTGCTCCATATCCTTGACATACAGAGAGATGAAGTCACCGAAGGTCATGCCGAGGCTGCCCGTGGATTGGCTGATAAAGTCACGTTCCCATTGCAGGGCTTCCTTCTTGGTGGCAAAGCCACGCTTCTTCTTGTGGATGGTCTTGCCCGTCCAGTCCGTCACGCGGATCTGGGACATCCAGCGACCGGTGTCGCCGTCTTTTGTTACTGACATTTTTACCTCCTTCCCTCAAGAATCAGGCTTTGATCAGGTTATTCACTCGTTACTCTCGCTTTTACCGTATTCCTTTTCCAGAAACTCCGTCCGCTTTGCGATTCGCTCATCGCGGTCAAGTTCCTCCGGCTCTGTGCATTTGACTGCGTTCGCGGCGTAATATGCCAAAGTCTGCTCCTTCCAGCGCTTATATGCTGCCTGCGTGGAGTTATAGGCGCGAAGCTCGCTGCGCTCGTCCTCCCACTGTTCAAGAAAGAGGCACATATCCGCATTGAACTCCGCCGTGCTCTTTCCATCAAAGGAAACCGAGCACTCCCATTGCTTGCTGCGGGGCGGCTTCTGCACATTGATCTTGAAGTCGATGCCCTCTACCGTTTCCAGCTTAAAGAGGAAGTCCATCACGTCGGCAAGCGTCCTGATCTGTGTCGTGCTGGATTCATACCCAAGAATATAGGTTGAGGTCGTGTCCAGCAGGTCTGCGATCTGATTGACAACGGCAATCGACACTTCAATCTCTCCGGTTTCGTACTTCTGTACGGTGCGGAGAGATTTTTTCAGCATTTGTGCCAGTTCGGTCTGGTTCAGCCCCTTGCGTTTTCGGAGCTGCTTAATTCTCTGCCCAATGGCGGGATAATCGAAATTGTCCATGTCTGATTCACCTCGTCCATATCATATCACAGAATAAAACGAATTGCAAGTACATATTTTTATTTTCTAAAGGCTTGACAGATGCATCTTGTGTGCGTATAATAAAATATGTACTCAAGATGCGCATTTCAGAGGGAATAGAGAAAGGAGGATGAATAAAAGATACGCAGACTGAGGAAAAACACATTGAAACAGGAGGTACTATGAGAGCACAGTTTATCACAGCGTCAGAGGTGGCGGAGATCATGGGCATCAGCCGCAGCAAGGCATATCAGATCGTCCGGGAGATGAACAGAGAGCTGAAATCCCAGGGCTATCTGACCGTAGCCGGAAAATGCCCCGCCCAGTATTTCAAGCAGAAGTTCTACGGCTTCCAGATTCCCGGAGGTGAGCGAAATGACGGGAAATGAGAAAACGACCGCCCTCATCCCATCTGTTGGCGCAGATGGAGGGCAGCCGCCTCACGATTCAACTAACCAGAGCATACCACATGAAACCTGCGAAAGCAATCCCCCGGAGGAAAATATTGAGGAAATGCGTGAGAGAATCCGACGCATGAACGACCCGCATTATCTTCATACGGTTTCCATGACAGAGCTGTATCAGACCGCCTACAAGAGCAGACCGCCCGTCATAGACGGTCTGCTCTACTCCGGGGCATATATCCTCGCAGGAGCGCCCAAAATCGGAAAATCATTTCTGGTAGCGCAGCTTGCCTACCATGTCAGCACAGGGCAAAGGCTGTGGGGCTATGAAGTCCATCAGGGTACGGTTCTGTACCTTGCACTGGAGGATGATTTCCAGAGAATCCAGAGTCGAATGTTTATGATGTACGGCGTGGCAGATACCGCCAGCCTGCATTTTGCAACGGCAGCAAACAAAATCGGAAACGGTCTTGACGAGCAGCTTGAGAATTTCATAAAGGAACACCCCGACACGAAGCTGGTTATCATTGACACCATGCAGAAGATTCGGGAGGCCGGAGGCGAGGCTTACAGCTACGCCAGCGACTATGAGATCATCGGCAGGCTCAAGCGTTTTGCGGACAGACACAGCATTTGCATCGTTACCGTCCATCACACAAGAAAGCAGCCAGCCGGGGACAGCTTTGAAACGATCTCCGGCACAACAGGACTTCTCGGTTGTGCAGACGGAGCACTCCTGATGCAGAAGAAGAAACGGACAGCATTGGAGGCCACGGTCGATGCGGTGGGGCGAGATCAACAGGATCAGATTCTATATCTGAAAAAAGATGCCGACACGCAGATATGGAGCCTTGAACGGACGGAGAACGAGCCTTATCAGGAGCCTCCCGACCCTGTATTGGATACGGTTTCCCAGCTTGTTTCCTCCGAAAGCAGAGAATGGGCAGGCAGTCCGACCGAGCTTGCGGAAGCGGTGAATACAGGCATGGCGGCAAATGCCCTCACCAAATACCTGAACGTTAAATCCGGCAGGCTGCTGGACGAGTACCATGTGAGGTATGAGAACAGGGCCAAACACTCCGGGCGGCAGGTGAAGCTCACCTATATGGTAATCGGCAATGTTGAGTACGAAGTAATCGACTGAGGACAGCGCGACGGCTGCGACGGTCGCGACGGTGGAAATGATGCCATCAAAGCAACCGTCGCAATCGTTGCGACCGTCGCGGATAGGAAAGGATAGGAAAATGAAAAGCGTACAAATCCCCTATGATCTGTTCATCGACCTCGCCATGTACCATCTGCGGGGCGAGGATGATTTTGAAGAAGAAATCCGGCAGGGCTTGGAGCAAAAGCTCGACGCCATGCTGAACCGGCAGCTCTATTCCCGGTACAAAACCGCTCCCAACGAAGAAGAACGGGAGCAGGCGCGGCAGGAGTATCTTGACCGGCGTGGAGTGCCGCAGAGCTACCGATGGACTACTCCTCCTTGGGAACTGTGACAGGAGCGTGCCACGCTCCTGTTGCTGGCAGACAAGGTAAAGCATTGGCTGACACAGCCCCTCGCATCCCCGTCTCCATCGAAAAACCCGCAGATTTTGAGATGGATGGCGGAGAGGATTTTCAAAATTCTCTCTGCCTGTGGGCGGCAGCGTTGAAGCAAATTCGATTGCTGAAAGGCTGGCGGTCACGCCGTGGATTTTGCAAAGTGGGTACTACTTGCAAGCCACGGCAGAGGCTTCCGCAGAAGCCGCATACCCCCTCGGAGAGCCCACGATACTTTGCAGCCGCAGGATGAAAGTATCATAGTGGGTTATTACACTTCCGCAGAAGTGCCTCCCCGAAAGCTGCCCCGTCCTGCACAATCTGAAATCAGGAGGTAAACTGCCTATGGCAAGAGGCGACGGTATCCATCGTACCAACGCAAGAAATATGAGGCTGACCGCTGCCAGAATCGGCAACGCGCAGCAACACAACGAACGGGAAAAGGGATCCTATGTCAATCAGGATATTGTCCCGGAAAGAACGCGGCTCAATATTCATTTCAAGAAACCGACCGCTGGATATGCGGAGATGTTTGAGCAGATGAAAGAGGATGGGATCATCTCCACCCGCGGACTGAAAGAGGATGCCTTTCTCTACGGCGAGCTGGTCTTTGACGTAAACACCGCCTATTTTCATAATCACGGCGGCTATGACTTCGCAAAACAATTTTACACCGATGCTTACAAATCCGCAATAGAAATCGTAGGCGGTGAGCAGTACATCCTTTCGGCGGTTATGCACGCCGACGAGCGCAACCGCGCCATGTCCGACGCGCTGGGCAAGGACGTGTACCATTATCACCTTCATGTGGTCTATATCCCCGTCGTAGAGAAGAAAATTCTGTGGTCGAAGCGGTGCAAGGATAAATCGCTGGTTGGGACAGTCAAGGAAACGATACAGCAGGTCAGTATGAGTAAAAAGTGGGATTCCAAGCCCGCGCTGGACGAGCATGGGAAACCGCTGCTGAACGCAAACGGGAAAACTGTGCTCCGAAAATCCTATTCCGTTCTGCAAGATGATTTCTTCGCCGCCATGCGAAAGGCAGGGTATGACGATGTGGAGCGAGGCGAACGCGGCAGCTCGGAGGAACATCTGACGGTGACACAGTTCAAGGTGCAGCAGGAACAGGCGCGGCTGGCAGAACTCACAGAGCGGAACCGCCAGCAGGAAAAACAGGCAGCAACGCTTGGAAGCAAAATTGAAAAAATCCAGAATCAGCGGGTCGATGTGCGGTCTATCGAAAAAATCGTGGCAACGTCCATTCCCTTCTCATCCAAAGTTGCCGTGGAGCGTGAGGACTTTGACCGACTTTCCACTCTGGCAAAGAAGTACGTTACAGCAGAGAAAAAGGAATCCAAACTGCAAAAGGCGTTGGATGCGGCAAACAAACTGATTGCAAAACTCAAGGCTGAGATTGTCGGTTTGAAGCAGGAGATTTCCGATTATAAGTCTGTTCGCGGCAAGCTCCGTGCAGCAGAATTGGAGCGTGAAAATACGGAGCTGCGCGGGAAAGTCCGCAGCTATGAGGATGTGATTCAGCGCAATAATCTGTGGCGATTCTTCCATCCGCACAGAGAAAAAGCGGTCACGAGGGACGAAGCTCGCTGATTCCTGTGTAGAGCCGGAAAAAACGCATTTTATCGAATGGGAGCGCGTCAGACAGGGCAGACATCGTCCGGCGCGCTTCTGTTTGAAAATCGCCGTTTTCCCCAAGTCAAGAGCCGGGAAAGATTCCTCAAAAATGCCCCTCTCTCCAAGAGGGGACGCAGAAAGGAGAGTTTATGAGAACAGGGCTTACCAAGCAGGAAAAGACCACCGATATTTGGTTTGACGAGAAAAACCCGCTAATCCATA